>Ga0209066_10001876_pt1 | contig 26905 bp, 22 predicted proteins | sample All_14_2_FD_187198 | JGI IMG/M metagenome (GOLD analysis project Ga0209066, IMG submission 187198) | Freshwater microbial communities in response to fracking from Pennsylvania, USA - Allegheny Zone_MetaG_DW_15 (SPAdes) (version 2) ...
AAGCAATCCAGAGTTCCGTGCTCCGAACACTGGATTGCTTCGTGCCTCGCAATGACGGACCATCTCGCAGGCCGTCATTGCGCGCGAAGCAAAGCAATCCAGAGTTCCGTGCTCCGAACACTGGATTGCTTCGTGCCTCAATGACGGAACGTCTTCCCCTCACCGCTTCCTGCCTTTCACATTTTCCTTCAAATACAAATACATCTGCAAAGCGGCTTCCTGTTCGGCTTTTCGGCGGCTGGAGCCAGCGCCTTTGGTGATCAGACTGAAACCCTGTACCGAGCAATCAATATGGAAGACCTGATCATGCTCGTCCCCTTCCACCTGCACCAACTCATAGGCTGGCAAAGATTTTTTTGCGGCCTGGAGGAATTCCTGCAACCGGGTTTTGTCATCTTTCAAATTATTTTGCAGCGTGTCATCATTTAAACGCGTGTCGTATAAACGCAAAATCAAGGCTTGGGCGGGTGCAATGCCGCTGTCCAGAAACACCGCGGCGATCACCGCTTCCAGTGCATCGGCAAGAATAGACGCGCGTCGAAAACCGCCGCTGCGTAATTCGCCCTGCCCCAAATACAGGTAATCGCCTAATTGCAATTCAAGCGCGATGTCAGCCAGCATATCGCCCTTGACCAAAAACGAACGCAGACGGCTGAGTTTGCCTTCAGGTTCATCGGGAAAGCGCTCAAACAAGGCGTTGGCAATGACGAAACTCAAAATCGAATCGCCGAGAAACTCAAAACGTTCGTTGTTGTCATTGCTCGCGCTGCGATGCGTCAATGCCTGCTTTAAATAGGCCAGATTTTTAAATTCGTAGTTTATGCGCCGGCAAAGGCGCTGCAGATCAACTGGAAGCAATATAGACCTCTTCTGATTCATCAAACTCAAACAACAAACTGATATTATAAAACAAATGACGAATCACCCGATATTTTACCCGGACGAGGTATTCATTAGAACCGCCCTGGGAAATCGTAATGTATTCAGGTTTGATGTCATCCAAACTGTTAATGCTCAGTTGTGCGCTTAATTTATTTTTTAATACTTCTGTGTTTAGAGACGGATCAGTTGAAAAATTCGTTGGATCGATTTTTTTCAAAGCGGCGAGAGAAGATTTCAGTTCATAATTTTTCAGATAAACCGGAAACACCTTCATCAACAGGATCACCAAAACTATAAAAACGATGACGCCCATTAACATACCCATCATCGTCATGCCTTTTTCTGCACGCATATCCATCTCCCTGTTGTTTACTCTCAATGCACCAAATGACCGATTTTAGACCATCTTACGGCGTCTGTTTGTCCATTCCAGCTCATCCATACCGCAAAGGCTCTGCCGCGCAGGTATTCGTCTGATACAAAACCCCAGTAACGGCTGTCGGCGCTGTCATCGCGATTATCGCCCATCATGAAATACTGCCCTTCCGGCACCACCAGCTCAAAATCCGTTGCCGGCACATCGGCGCGCACGAAAATATCATGCTCTACACCGTTCAGATTCTCGCGATAATTGGTCACTGCTCTGCCGGAACTTTCATCGGTTGTGTAATTCACGAAGGTTTGTTTCATTTCCTTGCCGTTAACGCTCAGGACTTTGTTATGATAAGCGATTTTATCGCCGCCGACGCCTATGACGCGTTTGATGTAGTCAAAGGAGGGATCGGGCGGCCAGCGAAAGACCACAACTTCGCCTGATTTGGGACTGGAAATGGGCAGGACTTTCTTTTCCCACACGGGTAACCGCAGACCGTAGGAAAATTTGTTGACAGCAACAAAATCACCCACGAGCAAGGTGGGCTCGAGAGAGCCGGAGGGTATGCGGAAGGGTTCGATCAAAAACGATCGCACCAGCAGGACGATGAAAAATACGGGGAAAAAGGAGCGTGAGTATTCAATCAGCTTGTGGGGCTTTTCATCTTCGCTGCGTTTTTTTGCCCAAAAAAGGATATCGAGCAGGTAAATAACACCGCTGATCAATGACAAAACTACCAATATCAATGCAAAATTCATGAATAATGCTTCCTGAAATATACTGATTAAAAGCGCAAAACACGCGCCCTGTCTAACCTTCACTGCCACTAAGTTAAGGAAAATCCAGGCTCCAGCGTTAACTTAATGGCACTGTCCTATTTCTTCCTGTCTGTCTGAAATACCGCCATAAACGCTTCCTGGGGGATTTCAACATGACCGACCTGCTTCATTCGTTTTTTACCCGCTTTTTGCTTTTCCAGCAATTTGCGTTTTCGGCTCACGTCGCCGCCGTAACATTTGGCGATCACGTTTTTACGTAAAGCTTTGACTGTTTGGCGGGCGATAATATGACTGCCCAGCGCTGCCTGAATCGCCACGTCAAACATTTGCCGTGGAATCAGTTCGCGCATTTTATCGGTCAAGGCCTTGCCGCGGCTCTGGGCGGCACTGCGATGCACAATCACGGCGAGCGCGTCTACGCGTTCACTGTTAATCAGCACGTCCAGTTTCACCAGATCCGCTTCATCAAAGCGTAAAAAATTGTAATCCAGCGATGCGTAACCCCGGCTCACGGATTTCAGTCTGTCAAAAAAGTCCGACACCACTTCGCTCATGGGCATGTCGTAGGTTACCGACACCTGCCGGCCACTATACATCATATTCACCTGCACGCCACGCCGTTCAATGCACAGCGTAATCACCTGGCCCAGATAATCATTGGGCACGAGAATATTCGCCCGCACTATCGGTTCGAACATCTGCTTGACCTGTTGGCTCTGCGGTAATTGCGACGGATTGTCAATCAACACCGTTTCGCCTTTGGTCGTGATGATTTGATACACAACTGTGGGTGCGGTGGAGATCAAATCCAGATTGTATTCCCGTTCCAGACGCTCCTGAACAATCTCCATATGCAGCATACCCAAAAAGCCGCAGCGGAAACCAAAACCCAGCGCTTCTGAGGATTCGGGTTCGTAAAACAGAGACGCGTCGTTGAGGCTCAGTTTGGCCAGCGCTTCGCGGAAGGCTTCAAAATCATCGGCGCTGATCGGGAACAGACCAGCGTATACCTGGGGCTTGACCCGTTTGAAACCGGGTAAGGGTTTGTCTGCCTGATGGCGTTCCAGGGTCAGGGTGTCTCCAACGGGTGCGCCCTGAATTTCTTTGATGCCGGCGACCACGTAGCCTACTTCTCCGGCTTTCAGCATGTCCAGTTTGGTGCGTTTTGGAGTAAAAATACCGACTTGATCAACATCGTAGGCGCGACCTGTCGACATCACCCGCATTTTGTCGCCTTTGCGCAAGGCGCCATTCATGATGCGTACCAGCGATACCACGCCGAGATAGCTGTCGAACCAGGAGTCGATGATCAAGGCCTGGAGCGGCGCTTCGATATTGCCGATGGGAGGCGGAATGTGTTCGACCAGCGCTTCAAGCACGTCTTCAACGCCGAGGCCGCTTTTGGCACTGACATGGATGGCATGATGCGCTTCGAGGCCGATGATGTCTTCGATTTCGGCGATGACGCGATCGGGTTCAGCCTGGGGTAAATCGATTTTGTTTAATACAGGTAAAACCGACAGATCCTGTTCAATCGCCGTGTAGCATACGGCCACGGTTTGCGCTTCCACGCCTTGTGCGGCATCCACGACCAGAATGGCGCCTTCGCAGGCAGCCAGGGAACGTGATACTTCGTAGCTGAAATCGACGTGGCCGGGCGTGTCGATGAAGTTCAGCAAATAGGTATTGCCGTCGCGCGATTTATAGTTCAATGACACGCATTGCGCTTTGATGGTGATGCCGCGCTCACGTTCAATGTCCATGGAGTCAAGCACCTGGGCACCCATTTCCCGATCGCTGAGGCCACCGCACAATTGAATAAAACGATCGGCCAGAGTGGATTTACCGTGGTCGATGTGGGCAATAATAGAAAAGTTACGAATTCGCGTTAAGTCGCTCAACTGGGGAACCTGCTTGTAAAAAGGAGGTATTCTATCGCATTAATCGTCTGGCAGAAAGAGGAGGCGGCGGGATTGTTTGGGGGGCGCGCCACAATCAGGAGAATGATTACTTCCTCAACAGCCTGTCATTCACAATCTGATTCATCAACAAACCCAGCTTTCTGAATTCCTGGGTGTTCGGGATGTCGCTGAGCACAAACAAATCATCTTTTGCCATCCCCTCTGCCTGCACAATAATGCGATTTAAGGGCGCCATGAGACGCTGCAAGCAGAAAACCACCAGCAAGAGAAACAGCAAAGCGAATAGCGCGTACCAGGCCAATAAATGCGTCAGGTTGCGCCACAGGGCGTCGCAGGCAAAGTGGCTGTCGCTGGTGACCAGTACGTCGCCGCTGCGCTGCCCATCCGCCATAATCGCTACCGATTGCACGGAAGATGGCCATTCAATCAGATCAACAAACCAGACTGGCGCCGCTTGTTCCGCGCTTTTTCCTTCCTGGGAAACCAGCAAATTACCCTGGGCGTCACGGACTTCAATCATGGAAAAATCATCATGACCAAACACCACGCTGATCATGGATTCCATGGTCGCTTTGTCGTCATTGGCCAAAGGCCGGGATAAAGACAGTGCCAGAGACGCTGCGGTATCGCGGGCGTTGCTGTTTAACTGTTCGATAAAAAAATTGCGGGCGTTGTTGAAGGTGATCAGGCACGTGCCGATAAAAAGAATAAACAGCAGACCGAGCAGCACCGCTGTCATTTTATTGATTAAGGTCATCGCCTTAACCTGTCTTCATTGTTTGTTTCGGTGTGACCAGCATACCCTGTACGTGCGCGGTATCGTTCAATCGATTCAAACCTTTCAGCGCGTGACCGCGGTATTCGTAAGGACCAATCAATACCAGCGTACTGCTGGAATGCGTTTGCAACTGCACCATAAAACCCAGGGTTTTCAAGCGGCTGGACAAGGCAATGGCGTTGGCTTTGTTCTTGAAGTCTCCTGCCGACACATACCAGGCTTTACTGTGCTTGTTTTCTGTCTGCGCAGACGCCGTATTCAAATTGGGCATATTCAGTGCCGTCACACGCATCATATGCGCCATTTGCTCCTGGAACTGCGGTTTGTAGCTGGGATAAGGATAATCGGCTTTATCCAGCTCAGCCATTTGCAAGAGCGTATTTTCAGCAGACGTGGCCAGATCATTGACCGGCGAAACAGGCTCCTCTTCCACATCCCCTTTGACCACAAAAGGCGTCAAGCGGCCGATGCTGTTCAGAATTTGGTAACGGGCGCTCAGTTCACGGCTGATCATTTTGATGTAGTCTTTCTGCACTTTATAAAAAACAGCCTGAGCGTCCAGCACCTGGAGCGCCGAAGCGTTACCCAGTTTGAATGCTTCTTTCAGGGCATTGCGGGCATCTTCCGCTGCCGTTAGCTGTTTTTGCAGGGGATTCAATTGCAGGCCGGCTGCGGTCCAATCGTCCCAGGATGCGCGGATGGCGTGGCTGAGCGCTATCATCGAACGACGCTCCATTTTTTGGGCATCAGCATTGGCCGATGCGGGCGCGGCATAATTGTCCAGCCCCTGTTCAATCGCCTGACCGACAGAAGCGGGCAGATCGCTGTTGGCGGGACCTTCTGGCCATTCCAGCCGGGTTGGCCAACGTCCAACCACTTTGGCGTAGATATTTTTTGCGGCATGCCGTTTGGTTTCGGCCCGCAATTGAGCGGATTCGGCCAGGGCAAGCCGTGCCCGTACCTGGCGCAGTTCAGAACGGTGCGCGGCACTGTTGTCTTTTTGTTGACTCAGGGTAATAAAGAGGGAACGGTGTAAACGGAAGTTGTTTTGGGCGGCTTCCAGCAATTTATCGCAGCGTAAAACATCGAGGTAGCGATCAACCACGCCGAGGGCCAAATCATCAGCGATATCCTGGCGTTTCAATTCATTGATACGCGCAGCGGCACTGCTCAGCGCGAGAGCGGCAGTCGGTGCGTAAGCGTTTGTCGCATTTAAATTCAATCCGGGATGCCAGGATCCGGCTTGTTTGGTCAGGGTGTTGGTGGAACTGAGTAATACATCGGGATGGGTAACCAGACTTTGTTGAACGGCTTCGGCAAGGGTGTCAGCTACAACTGGACAGGTCAGTGTGGCGGCGGCAAGCAACACGCTGGATGTTCTGCAAAATTTTCTGAATCTCATTTATTCACTCGTTTGGGTTATATACCTTCCGTGGAAGATATAATTTTGTTGGGCCAGAGCCACAACCTACACATAAGACGTGTTTTCGTATAAATTAGCGTAAAAACAATTGCGAATCTTATGAAAAACGAAACTGCACCACTCACGGTAACACAATTAAACCGCCAGGTACGGTCCTGGCTTGAACAGGATTTGGGCATCGTTCGCGTGTTGGGCGAATTGTCCAATCTCAGCAAGCCGGCGTCTGGCCATTTGTATTTCACCCTGAAAGACCAAAACGCGCAATTGCGTTGTGTTTTCTTTCGCAATCATCATAAACATGACAGCAAACAGTTTGCGGATGGTCAGCAAGTGATCGCTCAAGGTCGGCTCAGTTTATATGAAGCCCGGGGTGATTATCAACTGATTGTGAATGATCTCTTGCAAACGGGACTGGGTGAACTGTATCAAAAATTTGAAGAATTAAAGGCCAAACTGGAGCAGATGGGCTTGTTTTCGGCGGCCAGAAAAAAACCGCTGCCACTGTTTCCGTCTTGTATTGCCGTGGTGACGTCTGGCAGCGGCGCGGCCTTGCGGGATATTTTGAGCACGCTGGCACGACGCTATCCGCTGGCGCAGGTCTGTATTTATCCATCGGAAGTTCAGGGCAAAACGGCAGCCCAGCAGTTGATTAGAGCGCTGAATCAGGCCAATGCTGATAACCGGGCCGAGGTGATTTTGCTGGCGCGCGGCGGCGGCAGTATTGAGGACTTATGGCCGTTTAACGATGAGCAACTGGCGATGACCATCAGTCGCAGCCGATTGCCGATTGTGTCGGGTGTTGGGCATGAAACAGATTTTACCATTGCCGATTTTGTGGCCGACTGGCGCGCGGCCACGCCGACTGCGGCGGCTGAGACGGTGACGCCGGATCAGGGGGATTTGCTGAATATGTTGTATAGCCTGAGCAAGCGCATGCAGCATGCGATGGTGAAGCGGATTGAGTATCAACAGTTGTTGTTGTCGCATCGGCTGGCCAAACTGGCGTCGCCGGAGCAGATTATTTCCCGCCATTGGCAAAGTCTCGATTATCTGGAGCGGCGTTTGCACCAATTGATTGAGCAATATCTGCGTCATCAACAGCATCGATTGCACCTTGCAAAAGCTGCAGTACAGGGGAATAATCCGGCGAGTTTGTTGCGTCAGGCGCAATCGCGGGTGCAGCAACTGGAGCAGCGCCTGGGGCAGGTTTTGCTGATGCGGGTGCAGGAGGCGAGGCAGCGTTTTAGTGCGTTGATGGCGACTTTGCATGCGGTTAGTCCGCTGGCGACTTTGGATAGAGGATATGCGATTGCTACGCATAAAAAGCAGGTGATTTTTCGTAGTGATCAGGTAGGGGAAGGTGACAGGATTCAGTTGCAGTTGGCGCGGGGGCGTTTGTTGTGTGAGGTTAAGGAATCACGTTAACACGGGATCCCTGGCAAGAACGCGTAGGTTGGGCCCTGGCCCAACATGGGTGTACATCGGACGATCGTTGTTGGGCCAGGGCCCAACCTACGCGTTCTTGCCAGGATCGGGCTTAATTGAAGTTACAGTAAGGATCAAACCATGCTCAACGAACTAAACGACAGTCTCTATCAAATCATCGACCAAACCAAAGCCAACTGGCCGGTATTGGCGGTGGTCGTCTTTCTGCCATGGCTGGTGTATTTTTTAAACGCCCTGCTCGGCAAGCGTCTGCTCTGGCTGGGCATTATACCGCGAAAATTGTATGGTCTGGCGGGTATTGTGTTTGCCCCTTTGCTGCATGCCAATTTCAATCATGTTTTTTTTAATTCGATCCCCTTGCTGGTGTTGAGTGATTTTGTGTTGATCAACGGCCTGCCGTATTTTTTATGGGCCACGCTGTTTATTACCGTGGTCAGCGGTACATTGATTTGGCTGTTTGGCAAGCCCGGTTTGCATATTGGCGCCAGTGCCTTGATCACCGGTTATTGGGGCTTGCTGGTATCCGGCTTTGTACAACAAAATTCGTTGACCTCGATTATTTTGGGCCTGGTCAGCGTGTATTATTTCATCGGGATATTTTTCGGCGTTTTTCCCGGAAAGAAAGGCGTGTCCTGGGAGGGGCATTTGTTTGGTTTGCTGGCTGGGATTGCGTTTAGTTTTTTGACACAAGTCGGGATTTTTTTAGTATACTGAGCCGCTATTCACAGACACCGATATTGCCCGCTTATGTCATCACCCGTTTTAAGTTACCCTGCGACAAATAAAAAACAAACCTGGGGACAGCTCCCCGGTTGCAGCCTGCCCCTGGCGTTGGCTGACTATTGTCAACAACAGGCCGGCATCAGCCTGCTGGTCGCGCCCGACAATTTAAGCGCCGGCCAGCTGCTCAACGAATTGCGTTTTTTTTTAGCGCCCACCCCCGGCGCACCGGAGCTGTTGTTTTTCCCGGATTGGGAAACGCTGCCCTACGATCAATTTTCGCCGCATCAGGATATTATTTCCGAACGTCTGGCCACCTTGAGCCGTTTGCAGCACAGCAAAAACGCCATTGTCATCAGCTCGGTGTCCACCTTGATGCACCGCCTCTGCCCGCCGTCCTTTCTGCATCAACACGCCTTTGTGCTCAAACAAGGGCAGACCCTGGATTTGCAAGTTTTTCGCGATCGTTTGCAACAGGCAGGTTATCGCAACGTCAACAAAGTGCTGGAACATGGCGAATACGCCTTGCGCGGCGCTATCATTGATGTGTTTCCCATGGGCAGCAGCATCCCGTTTCGGATCGAATTATTTGATGATGAAATCGACAGCCTGCGTCAATTCGACACGGAGACACAGCGCACCATCGCCAAAATCGATCATATTGAATTATTGCCGGCGCGCGAATTTCCCTTAAACGAAACCAGCATCACCCTGTTTCGCCGCAATTTTCGTGAGCAATTCAGCGGTAACCCTGGCCTGTCGCCGATTTATGAAGCAGTGACTGAGGGGCAGTATCCAGCCGGGATTGAATATTATTTGCCCCTGTTTTTTGAGCAAGCCGTCACCATATTTGATTACTTGCCAGCGCAGGCACGCATCGCCCTGATTGAAGACATTCCTGCCCAGGGCGAAACCTTCTGGCATGAACTGGTGCAGCGCCATGATCAACGCGCTTACGATATCACCCGCCCTCTGCTAAAACCGGAGACCTGTTTTTTAAGGCCCACGGATTTTCTGAGCCTGGCCAATCAATACGAACAAGTCCGCTGCTATCATGAGCCGGTGGAGCGCAAGGGTTCGCTGCACCATTTTTCGGTCAAGCAGGCCCCTGCCCTGCCCCTGGATCGCAAAGCCGAGCAGCCGCTTTATCTGTTGCGTGATTATTTGCAACAGCCGGGCAGGCGTTATTTACTGGTAGTGGAAAGCACCGGACGACGCGAAGTGTTGCTCGATTTGATGCGCCAAAGCGGCATCAGCGCCAGCACCCAGGCCGACTGGCAAAGTTTCCTGAACAGCGAGGATCACGTCAACATCAGCACCGGCCCCTTGCTGGACGGCTGCGAGTTGCTGGATCAAGGCCTGGTCATCATTGTCGAATCGCAATTGTTTGGCGAGCACAGCACACCGCAGCGCAGCCGCAGTCAAAAATCGGTGGATCCGGATTTGATCATCCGCGATCTCGCCGAGTTACAACTCAACGCGCCGGTGGTGCATTTGCAATTCGGGGTTGGCCGTTATCAGGGACTGACGACGCTGGAGAGCGGCGGCATGACCAACGAATTTTTGATTCTGGCTTATGCCGGCAGCGATAAAATCTATGTGCCGGTCACTGCATTGCATTACATCAGCCGCTACACCGGCATGGACAGCGAGCACGCGCCGCTGCACAAACTGGGCAGCGATCTGTGGCAGAAGGAACGCAAAAAAGCGGCGGAAAAAATTCATGACGTGGCCATTGAATTGCTGGAAATTTATGCCAAGCGCGAGGCCAAACCGGGTTTTGTCTATCAATTCAACGCGCTGGAATATCAGCAATTTGCCAGCGGATTTCCTTTTGAGGAAACGGTGGATCAACAACAGGCAATTGAGCAAATCATCAAAGACATGCGGTCGCCCCGCCCCATGGACAGGCTGATTTGCGGCGACGTGGGTTTCGGCAAAACCGAGGTCGCGATGCGCGCGGCTTTTCTGGCGGTGCAAAATGGCAAACAGGTTTGCGTGCTGGTGCCCACGACTTTGCTGGCTGGGCAGCATTTTGAAAATTTCCGCGACCGTTTTGCAGAGTTTCCCATCAACATCGAATTGCTGTCGCGTTTCCGCAGCGCCAAAGAGAGCAAGCAGGTGATTGAATCTTTGCACAGCGGCAAGGTGGATATTGTCATTGGCACGCACAAGCTGTTTTCCAAAGATATTCAGTTTCATAATCTGGGTTTGTTGATCATTGATGAGGAACATCGTTTCGGCGTCAAACAAAAGGAACATATCAAATCGCTGCGCTTGAATGTTGATATTTTATCCATGACCGCCACCCCCATTCCGCGTACCTTGAACATGGCGATGGCGGGCATACGCGATATTTCTTTGATTGCCACCCCACCCGCCAAGCGTCTGGCCATCAAAACGTTCTGGCAGGAAAAGAGCGATAATCTGGTGCGGGAAGCTTTGTTGCGGGAAATATTGCGCGGCGGTCAGGTGTTCTTTTTGCACAATAATGTTCAGACCATTGATCGCATTGCTCAGGAGTTACAAACCCTGGTTCCAGAGGCGCGTGTCTCATCGGCTCATGGTCAAATGCGCGAGCGCGAACTGGAAAAAATCATGTCGGATTTTTATCATCATCGCTTTAATATTTTGGTCTGTACGACCATCATTGAAACGGGCATTGATATTCCCACCGCCAACACCATCATTATTGACCGCGCCGATACCTTTGGCCTGGCGCAATTACATCAATTGCGCGGCCGGGTCGGTCGTTCGCATCATCAGGCTTATGCGTATTTGCTCACACCGAATGAAAAGGCCTTGACGCGGGATGCGGTGAAGCGTCTGGAGGCGATCGTTTCGCTGGAAGATTTGGGCGCAGGCTTTACGCTTGCCACCCATGATATGGAAATTCGCGGCGCGGGTGAGTTGCTGGGCGAGGATCAAAGCGGCAATATGCAGGCGATTGGGTTTAATTTGTATATGGAGATGCTGGACAAGGCGGTATCGGATCTCAAGGCGGGCAAAACGCCGGAGCTGAATACGCCGATTCATCAGGGGCCGGATATTGATCTGCGCCTGAGTGCGATTTTGCCGGATGATTATATTATCGATATCCATGAGCGTTTGATCATGTATAAACGCATCGCCAATGCCAAAGATCGGGAGCAATTGCGGGAATTGCAGATTGAAATGATCGATCGCTTCGGCTTGCTGCCTCAGCCGGCGAAACAGTTGTTGCTGGTAACGGAATTGAAGCTGTTTGCCGGGCAATTGGGGATTGATAAAATCAACGCCAGTCAGCAGCAGGGCAAGATCGAATTCAGCAAGGATGCCCGTATTGATCCGGGCGTGTTGATCACTTTGATCCAGGTGCACGCCAAACGCTATCAGATGGATGGGCCGATGAAGTTGAAGTTTGGCCTGGACAGCACGGCGAATGAGGAACGGATTTTGGAGATTATGGGCTTGTTGAAGAAGTTGGCTGGGGGATGATCAGGGCAAGATCATCTAAAATTTGAACAGTAGCAAATACACCTCAATTCTGCATGCGCCATCTTAAACGCCTTAAGTATTAGTTGACGGAGCTAAACAAAAATGCTTGAATTTCCCCCCGATCCCGTTCGTGCTGAGGAGGCGCGTCACAGATGCTGCGGTTTGGTCGGAAGGTCAACACGCCGTCTCGAAGCATACACACGGGCGGCAATCAACGGAGTAATGTTATGTTTTGGGTTTATATTCTTCAATGTAATGATAACAGCTATTATACAGGCCATACCGATAATTTAGAAAATCGATTTGCACAGCATCAAAATAAAATGATCTCTGGCTGTTATACAAGCACACGATTGCCTGTTCAACTGATGTACTCACAAGAATTTTCTACACGAGCAGAAGCACTTGCTGCTGAAAAACAAATACAGGGATGGAGCCGCAGAAAAAAAGAGGCACTGATGAAAGGTGACTGGCAAGCAATATCGACGTATGCTTCGAGACGGCGCGTTGACCTGCCAACCAAACCGCGGCATCTGTGACGCGCCTCCTCAGCACGAACGGGATCGGAGGAAAATTTAAACATTTTTCCCGACAGACCGCACGCCGATTTACTAACACCGCTATTGGATATGGGGGAAGTTCTGTTTCGAATCAGGCGTCTTCTCATCTGATTCCTTCTGGAAAAACGCAGCGCTATAACCAGCCCCGCTTCCTGACGATGAAGAAGAGGCGCTGGCCTGGGGTGTTGAAACCGGTAAACCGAGCTGGGCAAAGCGCTGTCTCGCTTCCTTCAGACTGATACGGTCAGCCGGGCATGGATTCAACATAGCTGCCAGGGTGGATCGAATGATGTCCCTGTCAGCGCTATTGGGACCAAGCAACCCCAAAAACAGTTCTGGTAATCGACAAGCCACAAGCGCTGCGTTGTGATGTGCTTCCAGGGTATCCTTCGCCGGCGCCATGATGTACGCATGAAAAAGCTGGGCTAATATGATACCCATGGCATACACATCGACGCCGGGATCTTTGCCGCTGTCGCTTCCATCCAGCATTTCCGGCGCGATATAACCCGGGGTTCCAAAGCAGCCAGGCAGGCATTCGCTCATTGTGCCGCCCAACGAATAATCGAGTAACTTGATTTGAAAAAGTGGCAGACCAATATCGGCGATGAGTTTCAACTGGAGATCTTCTGCCAGCCAAAACGAGGCACGTGTTTTGGACAACAATTGTTGATATGCGTCACGATTGCTATCGGTCATCGCAATCCGTGTCACACTTTTTTTGGTTTTATTGGCGTAATACAATTCATCATTGAAGAAAATAATCCCGTTGTCGCGCAGCAAACGAAGCGCGATACTCTCAAACGGACAAGACAGCGGATCCGTGCCCATGCTGACAAGCCAATATTCGACTTCGTAAACGTGCGTGTTTTCGCATTTGATGTCGCGGTGAATGATCCCTTTTTTAACGACTTGTTCATCCATAGCCTCCAGCAGCAGTTGCGCCAGCAGGATACGCTTCCAGGACGTTAACACCCGTACCCCTTTCAGATCGTCCTGCAACAGATCAAATAGCTCTCGACCTGCGGCTTTCCTCATTACGGTGTAATAACGACCATTCGCATAAACTGGCTGCTTGGCACCCAGGTGATTGGCAAGCGTCATCAGGCGATAGCCATTCAATGCCAGTTTTTCTTTTTTTTCTGATTTGATAACGCGATTTTTTTGTCTAAAGATGAAGTCGTGCTCCTGGATCTCCAGACTGCGCTCCACATCAAACACCAGGCCTTCGGTGCCCCCACCTACCTTGCTGAGGCTGATAAATTCGTAACGCACGCCGCCTTTCTTGCTTTGACGCTGGATTACGTCATGTGAAAACCTGAATTCCACATTGTCGGCAAAGCAATATGTTTTATTTTTAGGCCAGAAATAATGACCGTCTCGCGTTTGCGTGTCAAAAAAAGTAACCAGTTTTTCTACGTCAGCACTGTCCAGACTATCCGGGCTGATTAATTTGGGCATGGCGAATCCCTCAGAGTTTGTAACGTTTATACCACATCAAAATAAGCAAAAATACAAGGGGGATCGGGCTTCCTGCCACACCGTGTTGGGCCAGGGCCGCAACCTACCCGTTCGCAGCAAGATCTTCCTGAGCGGGTAGGTTGGGCCCTGGCCCAACACGGTGTGGCACGGCGCTCTCCAGTTACTTCACTTGATCCGCCCGCAATACTTCAATATTTTTGCTGTTGCGCAACATCGTGATACCCGTTTGGCTGATCGAATTATGCCGCACATCCAGAACCCCGATTTGAACCGGGCTGTTGGCCAGCAGTTGTGCGCTGTCATCCGTCAACTGATTATCGTTGACATGCAACTCCCACCAGACCTGCCGTCGCTGGAACAACAAGGATCGAACGCCTTCATCGCCGAAACGGTTTTTCCCTACATCCAAATCACGCAAATGCGGCAGCGTGGCCAGGGCGGAAACACCGGTTACCGTCAAGCCGTTATCCGCCATGGACAAGGCCGTTAAGGATATTTTTCGCGCCAGCAATTCTGCACCCCGATCACCCAGGCCCAATCCATCGACCCCCAGAAAAGACAAGTCGCGGATACGGGTGAGCATCGCCACATCATCATAACTGCAAGTGCTATAAGAGACGTCAAGCGCATACAAGGTTTTGTTTTTGGCCAGGGCTCCCACCGCCGCTTTGTCCAGATGACTGCCCGCCACATTTAACCAGGTAAAGGCAGGATTGGCTGCGAGTGCAATAATGCCCGCAGCTTCGATGTCGTTGAAACTGACATCCAGATGCTTCAAATGTGTATTACGCGCCAGGGCAATCACCGAGTCGGTATTCGCCAGATTGGAGCGGATGGACAAAGACACCAGGGCATCGTTGTCGGCAAAGGCCGCAGCCCCCTCTGACCCGATGTGATTGTCGTCCAGATTCAACACGCCAATCGTGCGGTTGGCCGCCAGCTGTTTGGCGCCTTCGGATCCAATATTATTTTGTCCCAGATACAAATACTCAATATCGGGATTGGCAGCGAGAAAAGCCAGCAAGGTCGGGATGTCTTTGTCCTGCAAACGACAGGTTTGCAGATCAAGAAAATGAATATGGCGATGATCCTCAATATAACGCAGACAGTCGTTGGAACCGGCCCAGGCTGAGCCGATTAACAAAGAGAGGACGAGTGCAAGCGATTTCATGCCCCAGTACCGCCGATGGTCAGCGCGTCGATTTTCAAAGTCGGTTGTCCAACGCCAACCGGTATCGACTGACCGTCTTTGCCGCAAACGCCAATACCGCCGTCCAGGGCCAGATCATTGCCGATCATGCTGATTTTTTTCATTACGTCCGGGCCGTTGCCAATCAGGGTCGCGCCTTTGACGGGTCGGGTGATTTTTCCGTTTTCAATCAAATAGGCCTCGCTGGCGGAAAACACAAACTGTCCGGAGGTGATATCCACCTGACCACCGCCAAAATTCACTGCGTACAAGCCCTTTTTCACCGAACGAATGATCTCCTCCGGATCGCATTGCCCTGCCAGCATGTAGGTATTGGTCATTCTGGGCATGGGTAAATGCGCGTAGGATTCGCGGCGGCAGTTTCCGGTGGGCTGCATGCCCATCAATTTGGCGTTCAGACGATCTTGCATGTAATTGACGAGGATGCCGTCTTCAATCAGCGTTGTGCATTGGGTGGGTGTGCCTTCGTCATCCACCGACAGCGAACCGCGGCGATCGGCCAACGTGCCGTTATCCACGACGGTCACGCCTTTGGCAGCCACTTGCTGTCCCATTTTTCCGGAAAAGGCAGACAATCCTTTGCGATTGAAATCGCCTTCCAGACCATGGCCCACCGCTTCATGCAGCAGCACACCGGGCCAGCCCGGGCCTAATACGACCGGCATGGTGCCGGCAGGCGCGGCCTGGGCGTCCAGGTTTACCAGCGCCTCTCTGACTGCTTCACGCGCATAGGACAAAGCGCGTTCTTCCTGGCCAAAATAAGAATAAGCGACACGGCCTCCGCCGCCGCATCGTGCGGATTCACGGCGGCCGGAGGCGTCTTCGACTATCACGCTGACGTTGACGCTGACCAGGGGACGGATATCGGCCACCAGTTTGCCTTCGCGGCCGGCAATCATCACAACTTCATAGCAGCCTGACAGGGAAGCGTTCACTTGAATAACGCGCGGATCCATACGGCGCGCTTCTTTGTCTATCGATTCCAGCAAGGCGATTTTTTCCAGCTTGTCCATGCCTTCAATGGGGTTCAGGGCAGCGTAACGCGGCACGGCGGGGCCGGGGATATACAGTGCCGGGGCGGCGTGCGCGCTGGCCAGGGCAATGGAGCCGGCTGCGGCGGCCGCTTTTTCCATGGCGGGCAGCAAAATATCGTCGCAATAGGCGTAACCGGTTTTATCTCCGCTTACAGCGCGAATGCCCACGCCGCGATCGATGGAATAGCTGCCGCTTTTCACTTCGGAATCTTCCAGAAACCAGGATTCATAGCTACTGCTCTGAAAATACAGATCAGCGTCATCAATATGACGCCCCATCATGGAGCGAATCAGTTTTTCCACCGTCGATTCATCGAGGGCAGCCGGTTTTAAAATAAGGTCTTTGGCAATGGCAAGCGCGTGCGTCATAAGGGTACCTGTGTGTTTATAAAACGTGATGAGTGTTGCAAGGGAATTGTCGCCTTAATTGCTGCAAGCGTTGCAAATCCACCTGTGCGCTGACTATGCCCACGCCTTTTGACAGGCGGGCGATGACTTTTCCCCAGGGCTCAACAATCAGGGAGTGACCGTAGGTTTTACGGCCATTTTCGTGCAGACCGCCTTGATTGGCCGCGAGCACATAACATAAATTTTCAACCGCCCGGGCGCGTAATAATACGTCCCAGTGTGCGGCGCCGGTGATGGCGGTAAAGGCAGAGGGAATGGAAAATAATTCTGCGCCTTTCATTGCCAGTTGGCGGTATAACTCGGGAAAGCGCAGATCATAGCAGACGGTCAGACCAACTCGGCCGATGGGGGTATCAACAACAACCGGATCGCTGCCTCTTTCAATAGTCAGGGATTCCTGATGCGCTTCGGTGTCGGATACACGCACGTCAAAGAGGTGGATTTTATCGTAACGTGCAGCGCATTTGCCTTTGTTGTCGAATACGAGGCTGGAGGCGCGCACCCGATCGCTTGCGGTTTTAACCGGGATGGTGCCGGCAATGATCCAGAGATTGTGTTTTTTCGCCAGCTCGCCGATTTTTTGCTGGATTTCGCCCTGTCCGAACGATTCGGCGACGGCCAGTTTGTCGGTTTCTTTCAATCCCATAAACGCAAAATTTTCCGGCAACACGACCAGGTCTATTGATTCGTCGCGAGCTTGCGCGAGGATGTTTTCCAGGTCATCAAGATTTTTTTTAACAGATGCTGATGAATTCATCTGCACAACGGCCAAATTTGACATAGGTCACCTGAGTAATGAAGTCTCTGACGAAGTATGGGATCATTCTACACGGAATTTTGGCGACACCGTAGAAGAATCATGACTAAAAGTTGAGATTGTAGTTTGCGGCCCCCCGACATGATGCACCTTACGTAATCGGGCACGGGCACGCTCACGGGCGCGGGCACGTAAGGGCGTCTCCAGACAAACTTGCCTGGGGCTTGAAATCCATGTAAGTTAACCCCATATATGCTAAAATATAAGTATCAACCACCAGGAGTCGTCACAATGAACAGAAATGATGTTACCGTTATGGGCCAACGCAGCGAGTCTGCACTTGCTACCAATAAAGTATTGCGTAATACCTACATGTTATTGAGCATGACTTTTTTGTTTAGTGCACTCATGGCTTATGCCTCTTTTGCCATGCAAACCAAACCGTTGAACATTTTCGTTATGCTGATCGGCATATACGGATTGATGTTTCTGACGCAAGCATTGCGAAACAGCGTCTGGGGTATCGTTGCTACCTTCGCCTTCACTGGCTTCCTTGGTTATACCGTCGGGCCAATCCTGAATATGTACATCACCAATTTTTCTAACGGGCCGCAATTAATCGCAACGGCTCTTGGTGGTACCGGTATGATATTCTTCGCGTTGTCAGCCTACGTTCTGACCACACGCAAGGATTTCACCTTTTTGGGCGGCTTCCTGTTTATCGCCGTCATGGTTGCGGTTCTTGCCATGATAGCCAACTTGTTCTTCCAGATACCTGCGCTGAGCCTCGGTATTTCAGCAGCCTTTGTACTTATCTCCTCTGGTCTGATTCTGTTTCAAACCAGCGCGATTATTCAAGGCGGAGAAACCAACTACATCACAGCAACGGTTTCCCTGTTCGTATCCATTTACAACCTGTTCCTCAGCTTGCTGAATCTGTTAAGCGCCTTCTCTGGCCGCGAGTGATTTGCGCAAGGTATAAAAAACCCGGCACTGGCCGGGTTTTTTTATGCCAATTGAATTTCTGTGGCCAAATTCCCTGAAAACCAGTATCTTGAGCTTGTTTACAATTCGGAGTCTGGTCTTAATAGAAATGGGTGAGGCGATGTTGATATTGCAGCAAGTAATTGATTATATAAAAACACAGGGCTTTGGATTTCACGGTGTCTCAACAAACAATCCTTTGTTTCCATATTCCACCGTCCGCACGTATAGCAAAGCGGGCTGTTCGCAAAAAATACTGCTAGCCTCCACACAACGTGATGGTGAGGAGTTTATTCAGTCAGGGTTTACCAAAGATGTACCGGATGCTTTGCGTGCCGGCGTACATAATATTATTCGTGCTGCGATTGAAGATCGTGCGCTTGAGAACAGGGAGAATAATTTTTCTGTTTAAGTATCATCCTGCCACATTCAGGAGATCCTTCGCTGCGCTCTGGATGACACTACTGCTGTCCGCGCCACCCGATGCCCAGTCATGTTGCCCACAGCGCAGCGAAGGGCCTCCTGATGCTGGCACAGTGCCAATCGCGGGAGATCCTTCGCTGCGCTCTGGATGGCGCTATAGTACGCCCTTCACTATCCGATCAATAGCAATCAACGATTCCAGCAGTGATTCCATCTTATCCAGCGGCCAACTATTGGGGCCGTCGCTCAGGGCTTTGTCGGGGTCCGGGTGGGTTTCCATAAAGATACCGGCGATGCCGGCGGCGACTGCGGCGCGTGCCAGTGCTGGAATGAACTCGCGTTGACCACCGGATACGCCATTATTACCGCCTGGCAATTGTACCGAATGCGTGGCGTCGTAAACCACCGGGCAGCCGGTTTCGCGCATGATTTGCAGAGAGCGCATATCCGATACCAGATTGTTGTAGCCGAAACTGACGCCACGCTCGCAGACCATGATTTGCTCGTTGCCGCCGGCTTGTGCCTTGGTCACCACGTGTTTCATTTCCCAGGGCGCCAGAAACTGGCCTTTTTTGATATTAACCGGTTTATTCAGAGATGATACTTTCTGAATAAAATTGGTTTGCCGGCATAAAAAAGCCGGGGTTTGCAGCACGTCTACCACGCTGGCCACTTCCAGCAAAGGGGTGTCTTCGTGTACGTCGGTTAATACCGGCACGCCGATTTGCGCTTTGACCTTTTCCAGAATGGTCAAACCTCGCTCGTAGCCTGGGCCGCGATAGCTGTGCAATGACGAACGGTTGGCTTTGTCGAATGAGGATTTATAAATGAACGAGATGCCCAGACGCGTGCACATGTCCTTTAAATAACCTGCCGTTTCCAGGGCCATTTCCTCGCTTTCAATCACACAAGGCCCGGCAATCAGGAACAGGGGATGTTTGATGCTGGTTTCGAAGCCACATAATTTCATGCTGTTTCCTTTTCATGATGATGTCGAGCTGCTGCGACAAAGTGGGTGAACAAGGGATGACCGTCACGAGGGGTCGAGGTAAATTCGGGATGGAATTGACAGGCCATGAACCAGGGATGATCCGCCAGCTCCACCATTTCAATCAACAAACCATCGCGGGAGCGGCCGGAAATGATCAGGCCATGCTTGACCAGTTCCTCAGCAAAACGGTTATTCACTTCATAACGATGGCGATGACGCTCGGTGATTTGCGCCTGGCCATACACTTTACTCGCCTTTGATTGCGGTTCCAGTAAACAAAGCTGGCCGCCGAGGCGCATGGTGCCGCCCAGATCGCTTTGCTCGTCCCGCACCGCAACCCGGCCATCTTCTTCCTGCCATTCGCTGATCATGGCAATCACGGGATAAGGCGTGTGTTTGTCGAACTCGGTGGAATTGGCTTTACTCAGGCCCAGTACGTTGCGAGCGTATTCGATCACCGCCGTTTGCATGCCGAGGCAAATACCGAGGAAGGGTAATTGGTTTTCACGCGCATATTGAATGGCCTTGATTTTGCCTTCGATGCCGCGCTCGCCGAAACCACCGGGAACCAGCAGCGCATCGACAGTAGCCAATACATCCGTGCCGTCCGTTTCTATACTGTCGGCGTCAATGTAGACGATTTCCACTTTGGTTTGGGTGTGAATACCGGCGTGGTAAAGCGCTTCGTTAATAGATTTGTAGGCATCATTCAGTTCGGTGTATTTGCCCACCATGGCGATTTTGACGGTCATGGTTTGAATGCTTTGCGCTTTGACCACCGCTTCCCATTCTTTCAAGTCTGCGGGTTTCAAGGTCAGGCCGAGTTTTTTGATGACGATTTCGTCCAGACCTTTTTCATGCAGAATCATGGGGATTTGGTAAATACTTTTCGCGTCTTCCAGCGAAATAACGCCTTCTTTTTCCACGTTGGTGAACAGCGCGATTTTTGCCCGATCAGCTGATGATACCGGTTTTTCAGAACGGCAAATCAGGATGTCCGGCTGGATACCGATGGAGCGCAATTCCTTGACCGAATGCTGGGTGGGCTTGGTTTTGGTTTCACCGGAAGTCGCGATATAGGGAATCAGGGTCAAATGAATGAACAGGGAGCGTTGTGATCCCAACTCGATACGCATTTGACGAATGGCTTCGAGAAACGGCAGGGATTCGATGTCGCCGACGGTGCCGCCGATTTCGATCATGGCCACGTCAAAGCCTTCGGCGCCGGATTTGATGCAGCGGCGAATTTCATTGGTGATGTGGGGAATGACTTGTACGGTTCCGCCGAGATAATCTCCACGGCGTTCTTTTTTGATCACCGTTTCGTAGATTTTTCCGGAGGTAAAGTTATTGCGTTTGGTCATGGTGGTGCGCACAAAACGCTCGTAATGTCCGAGATCGAGGTCAGTTTCAGCGCCATCATTGGTTACAAACACTTCACCATGTTGAAAGGGGCTCATGGTGCCGGGATCCACGTTGATGTAAGGATCCAGTTTGATCAAGGTCACGCTCAAGCCGCGTGCTTCAAGGATGGCCGCCAGCGACGCAGCAGCAATGCCTTTTCCCAGCGATGAAACCACGCCGCCGGTAATGAATATATAGTTTGTCATGAAGTACCCCGTTTTAACTTACTTACCGGACAAATGCCCCAGTTTTTGTTGTTTGGTTGCCAGATAATCACGGTTGGCATCCGTTGGTGTTATTGTCAACGGCACGCGCTCACTGACCGTCAAACCGTATTTTTCCATTGCTTCGATTTTTTTCGGATTGTTGGTCAACATTCGTAATACATCAATGCCCAAATATTTGATAATTTGATAAGCAATGGCGTAATCGCGATTGTCGGCGGGCAAACCCAGTTTCAAATTGGCGTCGACTGTGTCGTAACCCTGTTCCTGCAATGCATAGGCTTTGATCTTGTTCGACAGGCCAATCCCCCGTCCTTCCTGACGCAGATACACCAGCACCCCGCCCTCTTCGGCAATCAAAGCCAGAGAACGTTGCAACTGGGCGCCGCAATCGCAGCGGCAAGATCCAAACACATCACCCGTGATGCATTCAGAATGCACGCGCACCAGCGGGATCTGATTGGCAAATTTCGGCTCTTTGACGAAGGCGAAATGCTCAAAATTGTCAATGTCATTAGCAAACACCGACATGGCGAACTCACCATGTTCGACCATGGGAATTTTGGTGGTTGCTGTCAACTGAACCAACTGTTCATGGCGAATACGATAATCAATCAGATCACGAATGGTGACCATGGGAATATGGTGTTCACGAGAAAAAACGGCCAATTGATCACGCCGGCTCATGCTGCCGTCTTCGTTGATGATTTCACAAATCACCGCAGCCGGCGTCAAACCGGCGAGTATGGCCAAATCCACGCTGCCTTCTGTTTGACCAGTACGTTTCAGCACCCCGCCTTTTTTGGCACGCAAGGGGAAAATATGACCGGGAGAAATAATATCCGCCGGGCCGCTGGCCGGGTCGATGGCAACCTGAATGGTGCGCGCCCGATCAGCCGCGGAAATACCCGTGGACACACCGGTCGCCGCTTCAATGGACACGGTGAATGCGGTGCCATAAGGCGAGCGGTTCAAGGTGGCCATCATGGGCAAATGCAAGCGATCAATCAAGGCATCGGCCATGGGCAAACAAATCAGGCCACGTCCAAAACGCGCCATGAAATTAATCGATTCTGCCGTGACGAAATCGGCGGCTACCACCAAATCCCCTTCGTTTTCGCGATCTTCATCATCCATCAGGATGATCATTTTGCCAGCCTGTAACGTGGCAATTGCGTGTTCAATCGTCGCAAAAAGACTCGTCATACTTCAAACCTCACTTTTCAATTCCATAAGCGCAAGCTGATGCGCTACTATACGGGTTAAATAATCAAATTCCACATTCAAACGTTGCCCAACCATCATCTGACCCAAACTGGTTTTTGCCAGCGTATGAGGCACCAGCATCAGTTGAATACTTCCGTTCTCGACGCTGTTAATCGTCAAACTAACCCCATCCAGGGTAATGCTGCCTTTGGGCAACAGGAAAGCGGCCGCCGGCATGGCAAAGTCTCCCACCTGTAATGCGACATAATCACCAACACGGGTTTTGGCTTGCAAGCAAGCCGTGGTATCCACGTGACCACTGACATAATGGCCGCCAAATCGCCCTTGGGCAGACATGGCGCGTTCGATATTAACGGCATCGCCGGGGCGCAAGGCGCCAAGCGTGGTCAGCTTCAGGGTTTCCGGAGACAGGTCAAAGGCCAGGCCTTGTGTCCGCTCGGGCAGCAAGGTCAGGCAAACGCCGTTGACCGCGATGCTTTCGCCATCTGCGTAATCGGCCGCGTCAACTGTCTGAATCAGCAAACGCCCCTGATGGTTGCTTTTTACAAGCGACTGTTGTTCGATCAGACCGGTAAACATGCAACCTCCTGCCAATCGACACATGCTATCATGTTGTCCGCCTGAGCATGCCATGTAATCGTATGTTGCTGTTTAAAATAATTCTCGCCATGCCAGGCTGGAACCGCATCTGAACCCAGCAATTCAGGCACCAGATACAACCAGGTTCGCTGCAGCAGCTTCGCGTCATGCAGGGCAGAAAACAAACGCCCGCCCGCTTCAACCCAGACATCGTGGTATCCCAATTGTCCCAGTTCAATGACTACAGCCGATAAATCCAGCAGACCGTTTACCAGCGGAATCGCATGGTATTGGCATTGGGGCAAGGGCTTGTTGACTGCTTGATCCGCGCCATGAAAAACATGAATTTTTTGCGCCGTACCCAGCACACGCGCGTCTTCGGGCAGCGACAGACGCTGATCGAGAATGGCCAGGGGCTTGCTGTGTATACCCTCGGCATCACGGGCATTTAAGGATGGATTGTCCTGGATAATGGTTCGCGCTGTCGTCAGGATAATGTCCGTATGACGTCTTTGTGTATGGGTGAAGCTGGCGCACAAGTCATTGGACAAAGACACGGGTTTTCCGCCTGCTGCGGCAATTTTCCCATCGAGACTTTGTGCGATTTTCGCGCTTATCCAGGGCGTTTTATGCTGGGTCCAGTGTTGGTAGCTTTGATAAAACCGCTCAACTTCCGGCAGCGGAAAATGAGTGACGTCTATGCCTTGCTCAGCCAGCAAACGAGGCGTATCGTTGATAGCAACAAGGGGGTTGGGATCGCGAAACCCGAATACCACGCGCTTGATACCGGCGTCGATGATGGCCGACACGCAGGGCGGGGTTTTTCCCCAGTGATTGCAGGGTTCGAGCGTGACATACAGCGTCAAATCGTCTGTTCGAGCGGGTAAATCGCGCAGGACCAGTTGCTCGGCGTGCGCGGTTCCGGCGCCTTTGTGCCAGTCGGCGGCGATGATCTGATTGTCCTGCACAAGCACCGCTCCGACAGCGGGATTGGGGGCACAGAGGCCTCGTCCCAACCAGGCTTGCTGCAATGCGGCGAGCATAAAGTGTTTGTGCATAGTTAAATCAATACGTTAAAATGCGGGTATGATAACAAATTATTCAATTTTTGAGTAGATCTGTGATGAAATAAGGTGTAATTAAGGATTATATATTTTGAAAAAAATCCCGATGTTGTGTTTGATCCTGCTTTTGCAGCTTGGCTCGTTCAGTGCCTGGTCGTTGACGCCTTTTTCCAATAACGAGCTGGATGAGCTGGAAAAAGAGTTTATTCAGTTGATCAACCAGTCCGACAGCATAGACCGGGATCCGGTTGCCAATCAGTATATCAATCAACTCGGTAAACAATTGGCCCTGGCGGCTCACATTCCAACGGCGCGCTTTTTTCTGGTTAAATCCGGCGAAATCAATGCCTTTGCCGGGCCTGGTGGTTATATCGGTATCAATTCGCAATTGATTTTGGCCTCTGACAATGAAAGCGAGCTGGCTGGCGTGATGGCGCATGAATTGGCGCACGTTCGTCTGCATCATTTGTATCGCATGATCGAACATCAGAAACAAATGCGCATGCCCATGCTGGCCTCTGTTTTGGCTTCCATCGCACTCGGTGCGGTGAACCCGGTGTTGGGTAATGGTGCGTTGATGGCCTCCCTGACCGGCTTTGCCCAGGATAATATCAATTTTACCCGCGCCAGCGAAAAAGAGGCGGACAGAATCGGGATTGATATGCTGATTCGCTCGGGTCAAAATCCAGCGGGTATGGCGGCTTTTTTCAAAAAAATGCAGCAACATTCGCGCTATTATTATACCGACAACATCCCGGCTATTTTGCGCACGCATCCGCTGGATGATGACAGGATTGCCGAAGCGGAAGAACGTAGCGTCAATCTGGCCAAAAAAGTGTATCCGGATAGTATGAATTATCGCCTGTTCAAAGAGTTGATTCGCACGGATGTCAGCGATGATAACAAGCAATTGCTTGAATATTATCAACTTCATTGTCAAAAACCCGGAGCAGGATCCAGTTGTCAGTATGGCTATGCTTTAACCGAGTTGAATCTGAATCGCTTCGCCCAGGCGCAGGCGCGCCTGGCGCCTTTGTTGGCGGCGGATAATAGCAATCTGTTTTTTCAACTGGCGATGGCGCGGGCGAATATTGGCAATAAGGAATTCGAAAAAGCAGTGAATCAGATGCGGGAATTGCAGGCTGATTATCCGGAGAATTATGCGGTTTTGATGACCTATGGGCAGAGTTTACTCGCGGCAGGAAAAACGGCTCAGGCAGCGACTGTGTTTTTGAAGGGTTCGAGGAAATTTAAAAACGATTTACCCTTGTGTGAAGAGCTGGCAAGGGCGGAGTCGGGGGCGAATCGCAAGCCTTATGCGTATTTTACCCAGGCGCGTTGTCATTTGTTGCAGGGGCGAAACCGGGATGCACTGCGGCAGCTTAAGTTGGTGAAGCGGATGGCGAAACATGATCCCTATTTGCTGGCGCGGACGGAAGCTTTAATGGATGAGGTTAAGCGATCGATTGAGTAGGCTTGCTCTGCTTCCCGGCTTGGTTGACTTGTGCAAAAGTATACTTTTGCACAAGGATACAGCTGTCAAATACAAAGAGTTGGCTCTGCCCCCCTCACTCCCGCCGTAAATGTGGGAACAAAATCACATCGCGGATCGAGGCGGAATTGGTGAATAACATCACCAGCCTGTCGATTCCAATACCCTCGCCGGCCGTTGGCGGCATGCCGTATTCCAGGGCTTCGATGTAATCGCTGTCGAAGTGCATGGCTTCCACGTCGCCTGCTTCTTTTTCTTGCACCTGATGCTGAAAACGTTCAGCCTGATCTTCCGGATCGTTCAACTCGGAAAAGCCGTTGGCTATCTCGCGGCCTGCGATGAAAAACTCGAATCGGTCTGTTTCATCGGGATTATTATCGCTACGACGCGCCAACGGAGACACTTCGGTTGGATAGCCGGTGACAAAGGTCGGTTGAATCAACAGATGCTCGACCGTTTCTTCAAACACAATCATCTGCAATTTACCCAAACCATCGCTGCCTTTATATGCAAAGCCCAGTTTGTCCAGCAGCGCGCGGCAAGACGCAACGCTTTCCAATTGTTCCGCAGACAGTTCAGGATGATAGGCCAGAATTGCCTCTTTCACGCTCAAACGGGCGAAGGGTTGGGAGAAATCCAGCGTGTGGTCTTGATAAGCCACCTGACGCGTGCCCAATACCACATCACACAAATGATGGAACAAATCTTCGGTAAAATTCATCATGTCGATGTAATCAGCATAGGCCTGGTAAAATTCAATCATGGTGAATTCGGGATTATGACGTGTGGAAATCCCCTCGTTACGGAAATTACGGTTAATTTCGTACACTCGTTCAAAACCGCCAACCACCAGACGTTTCAGATACAGTTCTGGCGCGATACGCAGGAACATGTCCATGTCCAGACTGTTGTGATGGGTCACGAATGGCCGCGCCACCGCACCGCCGGGAATCGGGTGCATCATCGGGGTTTCCACTTCCAGAAACTGGTGTCCATCCATATATTCGCGAAACGCCTTGATAATCCGGCTGCGAATCAAAAAGGTACGGCGCGTGTCTTCGTTGGCGATCAAATCGACATAACGCTTGCGATAACAGACTTCCTGATCGGCCAGACCGTGAAACTTGTCCGGTAAAGGGCGCAGCGATTTCGTCAGCAAGTGGATCTGTTCGGCGTTGACGCTTAATTCACCGGTATTGGTTTTGAACATCACACCGTCAACTCCGACGATGTCGCCCAAATCCCAATGTTTGAATTGTTCATAGG
>Ga0209066_10001877_pt1 | contig 26901 bp, 34 predicted proteins | sample All_14_2_FD_187198 | JGI IMG/M metagenome (GOLD analysis project Ga0209066, IMG submission 187198) | Freshwater microbial communities in response to fracking from Pennsylvania, USA - Allegheny Zone_MetaG_DW_15 (SPAdes) (version 2) ...
ACCCACGGCAACTGCCGCGCCCGCCGCCACCCCGCAACGCTCCGGGGGGGAAGTGATCATGGAGCGCTTCCGAGCCTCCGGCCTCACGGGAAAAATCCAGCTGCTCGTCTCGATCTTCGGCGGGGCTTTCGCCGTCGAACGGTTCATCCGCCTCCGCCGCAAAAATATTTCACCCAAGGGCCTGTTCACCAAGGTGCAGGACCTCTGGCGCGAGGGGAAATACGCCGAACTCGAAGCCCTCGCCGAATCCCAGCCGAGCACCTTCACCCGGGCCGTTTCCTTCCTGACAAAATACCGCACCCATCCCGTTGCCGACATCTCCGTGACGGTGAACGACCTGATCGCCCGCGAAATGGACGCGAGCCTGCAGCGCGCCTATCCCCTCGGCGTCGTGGCCACGATCCAGCCGCTCATGGGCCTCTTCGGCATGGTGATGGGGATGATCGAGAGCTTCGAGACCGTGGCCCTCGCGGGCGCACTCGGCAATCCGGCGCAACTGGCCTCGGGCATCTCCCAGGCCCTCACCACAACCGCCCTCGGCATCGGCCTGGCCATCCCCTTTCTCGTGCTCTACCACTACTTCAAAAACAAAACGAACAGCTATGCGCTCCTGCTGGAAGAGCAGGTTTCCCTGCTGATCGTCGAGTGGTTCATGAAATCCAAGGACACTCCCCGGTGAGAGCCCGCCGCCGCAATGACGATGAGTCGTTCGAGATCAACCTGGTCCCGATGATCGACTGCATGCTCATCCTGCTCATTTTTTTCATGGTTGCCACGACCCTGAAACACATGGAGAAGGAACTCCCGATCGAACTCCCGGATTCCAGCGCCTCCGTTTCCAGGGATGCGGAAGAAAACCTGCTCGTTCTGGGCGTCGACGACCGGGGGAACAAATACATCGGAAGCAACACCGTCTCCCGGGAAGAACTTTTCCGTGCCCTGGAGAAAGCCGGCCGGCAAAGCGTCAAACCCCGCGTGCGGATCGATGCCGACCGCAACACCCGGTATGAGGACGTCATCGAACTGGTCGAACTCTGCCAGTTCAACAGCCTGCGCGACATCGGCCTCCACACGCGCTCCGACAAACCGTCGCGTTGAAAACCCGCTTCCAGACCGAACAGGGAATGGGTCCGTGGTGGATCTTTTCCCTCCTGCTGCATGCGGCGCTCATTGCCGCCCTGTTTTTTTCCCTGCCCGCCCAAACCCTGTTCGTCCCCTCCGACGATTCCCCGGCCCTCTCCACGGCAAGCCCGGAAAAGGTGAGGCAGGTGGCCGAGGACATCCGCGCACGCGAAAGCGAATCGTTGCGCGCCAGGGTGGAAGAGCTCCAACGCCTCAGGGAGGAAATGGCCGGGCTGCAAAAAGAAGCCTTCGAACGCCTGAACGAGTTGAACAAAAAAAATGCCGAGGAGGCCCGGCAACGCCTGGCGGACGCCCAACAACAGGCCGTGCTCGCCCAGGAGGAGGCCATCCGGAAACTTGCGGAAAAGGACATTCCTGCGGCCCGCGCCGCACAGGACAAGGCCGCACAGGCGCAGAACGAGGCGCTGAAAGCGCTTGAGGCCCCGGGGGCCGCCATGGACGCGGAAGCCCGCACCTCCCAAGAGGAGGCCGACCGGGCCCAGAAAGAGGCGATTGCCGCGCTCGAGGCAGCCAACAAGACACCCCCCCAGACACCCGCCAATCCCACCGGCGACACCGCATCCACCTCACCTTCCAATACCGCCACTTCAACTGTCCCGCCGGATTCCGCGGCCCTCAAATCAGCCCTGGAAAAATCCAAGACCGCCCAGGCCGCCGCCCTGGATTCCCAAAAACGCGCCCAGGGCAAATCCGCCACCGTCCAGGCCGCCCGGCCCGTTTCCCCGGCCGCTCCCGCAAAATCGGACATCGACTCCGCCAGGACCGTCCCCGAACTCTACAATACGGCACGCCGCATCGAGGATGCCCTGACCACCTCATACCAGGACGCCCGCGCCGCGGAGTTGGCCGCGCTCCAGCATCTCCCGATCGGGGAGGCACGCAAACTCACCCAGACCACGCGTCCGGAACGCCCCGACCTCGACGAGAAAGCCCTCACCGAAGCCCTGGCCGATGCCGCAGGACTGCAAAAACAGGAACAACAGATCCTCACCGCACGGAAAGAAGTGGCCGGAATGCTCGCCCAGGCCAACAACATCCTCGGCCAGGTCCGCCCGCCCGAGGGCGGGGTCAGCGTTACCGTCGATTCCCTCCAGGCCCGCGGCAGCCACGCCCGTGAAATGGAGAATGCCGCCATGGCCAGCGAGGGCACCCCCGCGCGCGACCTGTCCGGCCTGATGACCAAGGGAGGCAAGGGCAGCGGAGCCGGCGGTGGGATCCAACAAGGCCCGGCGGTGGGACCGGCAGGTTCGTTCACCGGTCCCCCCAAACTTCCCCTGCGCCAATTCGATGCCGTGCCCGGCCGCCGCCTGGTTTCCGGACCGGCCCCCATCGAGAAAGGAAAGGACAGAAGCTGGATGTTCCTCGACAGCTGGTATCTCATCGGACCCTGGCCGAACGAGGACCGCCGGAATCTGAACACCAAGTTCCCCCCGGAATCCATCATCAACCTCGATGCCGTCTACCAGAACGAATCCGGGAAAAAGCTGGGCTGGCACTTCCACCAGTCCGCCAACGAGATGATCAAGCCGCCCGGACTGGGCGAATACCAAATCTTCTACGCATTCACTGAACTTTGGTCGGAAACGGAATGCGACCGCTGGATCGCCGTCGGCAGCGACGACCAATCAAAAGTCTGGGTCAACGACGAACTCGTCTGGAAGAGCAGCGACATCCTCAAGGGTTGGAATCCCGGCGAGGGGCTCCGGAAGATCCACCTCAACCAGGGCAACAACCGGATCCTCGTGCGCCTGGAAAACGGCCACCTGTCCGGAGGATTTTCCATCATCGTCAAGATGGAGAATTAGCCACATTCCAGAAGCCTTTCCCTTTGCACCCCCTGCCATTTCTCCCCTTCAGTACAAGGAGGGGCGGCTTGCAGCCGCCCGGGGTGAGCAAAGGCAACGGCGGCTGGAAAACCGCCGCTCCTTGCTTCCTGTGTCCCTCCGATGGAAACAGGCTCAGTCGGAAATATTTGGCTCACGTTCGTGGCTACAATCCCCCCCCTGTAGCGGCGGTCTATGACCGCCGAATCCCCTGGCGCTCATAGAGCGCCGCTACAAAAAAACCTCACGGTATCAACAGCACCGCCCGCGCCTCGATCTTGTAAGCGATGTTTGTCAATTTGGTGCAGTACTGCAGCACCGCCTCGGCAGGGACTTTTCTCAGATCGAGCGTGACCACCTGGTCGCCCACCTTTTCACGAACCTGGGGCGGCACAATGATATTCAGCGGAGCATCCGGCCCGGTCTGGACTTTGCTGCGCAGAAACGCCACCCACATCTCCAAGCTCGCATCACTGAGCTTCACCTCGTCGATAATCGTCTCCTTCAGGGCCCTCTGGACGGGCGAAGCGGGCGGGGAATTCTGGGCCATCCCGATGGAAACCGAACAAGCCAACACCACTGCGGCAAGGAGTACTTTCATGACTTTACGCTAGCCCCTATTATTGCGGAAATTAAATCAAAAAAAATTAGTCAAAGCCGGGCGATATTTCCCCCGTGCATTATGGCAATAAAAGCCTATCACCTAGAGATAATGAGATTCATCAAACAGGCCCAGGTGACTCTTATTGTTACGGCCCGACTTGTCGGGCGATTATTGCTGGGGGTTTTGGCCACCTATGCGGGGATTGTAACGATCTCCCTATTCAGTGCCTACGCCTTCAATTCAAATGGCACCGACATTTCATACTATGTGGGGGGCGCATTTTGGAAACTTTTCACAATACCCTTCGGCCTCCTTGACCATTATTGGGGAATTCCTCTTGTTGTTGCACAATTTCTTTTGCTTTTTTTGTTTCTCCTAAGAAACCCCCTGCAATTGAAATGGCTGTTGGCGTTGTCTGTTTTGATGATTTGCATTGGTTATAACTTCACCTACTGGCACGAGCCGAAATCAATCGCGGATTTTGTTTGTTCGCTCGTGGTGGTGTGCGGCCTTTACTGGATTGCATGGTGGGTCACTAAAAAATACAAATCCAAAGACGTGGCAAAAACTTCTGTTCCTCCAAACACAAATACCTCGAAAGCAATTCTCCTGATGACTCTCCTGCTCACCGGATTGGGTTATCTTTACTCGGAATATTTTTACCCTTATTTTCATGTGAGTGACCCCGAAGTATTAGCCAACCCCGCCCGAGCCAGAAAATTGGCACAAAAAGTCATCTCCCACAATTTCGGGGATCATCATGATGCCTTTCTTACTTTGGGTGGCGTCGGCACGGAAGAATCCGTTCCCTACCTGATCAACGCACTGCAATGGGAGGAATATACCCCAGCCGGAAAAGGCAGTATGATTTGCACCAAGGGCCACTGCCTCGGAGCACTCCGTTCCTTAACCAACCAAAATCCCGGGATCAATTACCCCGAGTGGTCGCAATGGTGGGAATCCAACAAAACCAAAACCCGCCGTCAGTGGGTTCTGGACGGGTTTTCCAAAAGCGGACTCCCTGTCAACGACCCCCCTGACGACGCCTTTGTTTCCGCCTTGGTTGCAGAGGCCGGTTTGCGACGCCACAATATCCTGACAATCGTGTGGTTGCTCAAATCTGTTCCACAAGACCAGTTCCTTGCAGCGATCACAAAGACATACCGATCCCCCAGCCCCTCGGAGAGGAAAGGTGCCATATCGTGCCTGTGGCACTTGCAATTCCCAGATGCTGTCGCAATGATCCCCCCCCCTTCTGGGAGATCCCAATGAGGAAGTCCGCAAATTGGCCGGGATGGCCCTCAAGAGCATCGAGGACGAGAAAAAGCAGAAACCCCCGTCTCCCTAAAAATCACTCCGCCTTCCATGTGAGCAACGTCGCCCACTTGAGCCCGTATTTGCTGAGGCGGCGCTTCCCGCTCTTCCGGTCTTTTTCCACCAACCCCCGGGTGAAGGAATTCTGCAGGCTGAGGGAATCATCGAACCAGACCAACTCCGGCGACGATGTTTCCACATCGGAAGGCCGGAAGCCCAGGGGGATGCCGATGCGGTTGACATCGACTTCCCAGGCCGTCTGTTTCTTTCCCTTTTCCCATCCCCTCGTCATGAAGGGAAATTGCTTCTGCCAGTACGTCAATCCCGCATCCAGGGGCACACGCACCCGGAAGATCGTTTTCTCCCGGGCAAAGATTTCCCGGATGGTGGGGGCCTTGCCCTGCTGCGATTCCATCAGCAACCGCGCGGGATCAACCCCGAAGAGGTTGTTGCCATTGTAAATCCCGTGGGGATTTTTTCCCTCGGCCTTCTCGGCATTCTTGTCATACCACGATGAAAACGCGTCGTTGAGCATGAAACCGAATTCGAAATGCAGGTGGGATTTTTCCAGGTTGTCGACATTCCCGGTGTGGCCGACGATCCCAATCTCGTCGCCCGCGGCCACCCGCTTCCCGCATTCGACCGATATTTTGGCCATGTGTCCGTAGGTGGTGTATGCCTTGTAAGGTCCGTAGGTGTGCTCGATGACCACATAGAGGCCGAAGTTGGACCGCGAAGCCACGGTGTTCGTGTAGACCACCTTTCCGGGTGCCGCCGCCCGCACGGGGTCCAGTGGCCGGTTCGCGGCATCCCGCCTCGCCGGGCGGATGTCGATGCCCTCGTGGAAGCGCTCCAGATAGGGGGGAGGCTCGGGCAGGTTGGAGCGCACGAATCCATACATCCCGGAAACCGCCCGGTTGCTGATCGTGGTCTGGAAATAATCCTGCGGCCGTCCCTCGGACAGGGCCCGGTTTTCCGTCGGCCAGGCGAGCACGACCCGGGGCTCCGGGGTTTCTTCGGCGGAAGAGCTCCCCGCCAAAACCGGAACCAGCAACAGAACGGAAAGCATTCGCGGAAGCATCACGCACGTTGGCAGGGTCGGCCCGCCACCTCAAGCCCGCCGGAAGAAACGGGCCACATCCCATTCCGGCCTGACCGGAGCCCCCTTGATCAGGGCATCGGCCAGTTGAACCACGGCGGTCGGGGCAAACATCGCCCCCCGTGATCCCAGGCCGTTGCAGATCCAGAACGCCTGGCGGTGGGGATGGCGGCCCAGGACCGGCTGGCGGTCCTGCAGAACCGGGCGGACCCCGGCCTTCTGGTCCACCACCACGGGTTCGGGCAACCCCAAGGCCCGCCAGCCCTCCAGAATTTCCTGCCGTGCCTGCGGCGTGGGCCCCTGGTCAAAGCCGCTCCAGCGGTAGGTCGAGCCGGTCCGGAAATGCCCGTCTCCCAGGGGCACGATAAAAATTCCCCGCATCCAGATGGAATCCACCGGACCCGCCTCCGAGCGAACCGTCAAAATTTCCCCCAGGGCCGATTTCCACGGCAGACCGGTGAACCACGGATCATCGGCCGGATATCCCTGGCAAAAAACCACCGCTTCAAAATGCTCCCCACCCCACGACACCCCATCATCGCGGGTTTCAATCGAAACCGTGTCCACCGCGCCGTCGATCCGGGGGATGCCTTCTTTTTCCAGGACTTCCGGCAGGCACCGGTAATCGAACCATCCCCCGCCGGTGATGCGGATGCCGCCCAGGGGCGCGGGACAGGATCCCGCGGGCAAGGGCGACGACCACGGGGCATAGGCGGGATCGGACGCCCGCCTGTTCCAATATTCCCCCTCCTCCGCATTCCGGAATATCCGATCGACCGGAAGGGGGTGCCAAACAGACCGCTGGAGAAATTTTTCCAAGTCCGCAAAAGTCCCGCAGGCCGTTGCCATCAGGTTTTCAATACCGGGGACCAGGGTCAGGCGGATGCCTGTGATGGGATTGACCAGGCCCGCCGCCGCCCGGGAGGCCGAAGGGGCGGATGAATCATCGGCCACCACCACGGACGCGCCGCGGCGGTGCAATTCACGGGCAAGAAGGGTTCCGGCAATCCCGGCGCCAATAATCAGGACACGCACCCGGGAATCAAAGACGGCCCGGCAACAACTGCCAAGCACCAACCCGGAAATGGATCAGGATTCGGAGTCTTCGGCGGCGGCGGCAATGGCCAACCCGCCCACAAGGACCAGCAAGCCGATCACCGAGAGCACCCAGAGGGCCGGCCGGAGGATGGGAAGCACATTCATCACCGCCTGGAACCCGGTCGAAGCCGCGCAAAGCGCCGCCAAACCGCCCCCGTTGACGGCAATGATGTATCCCAGGACTTCTTGTGCTTTCATCAGGGTCAAAATGCCCACAGTCCAACGCTTGGCAAGCGGGATTTCCAGCCCGCCGGGATTCAAACGCCGGGGCGCAGGGCGCTTGCCTGGAAGGTGCAGGAAACGGGTGCCGGGATGTGCTATAATGGGGAAAGAAAGGAGCATGGTCATGACCAAGATGCATCCTCCCAAAACCGGCCTGGAAACCCGGTTTGAAGACGAAATGGCCTCGGTGCCGCAATGGCACCCGTGGACCGGCGACCGGGGCAAACCCCGGACGCGGAAACCCCATGCGCGGAAAGAATCCCCGCGTGACCGGATCGTCGAAGAAACCATGATTCTCGGACGGTAGCGGCCGCCTGCCGCATGGGCCCGTGGATCTGGTTGGTGCCGCACCGGGGCCCGGTGGCGGAGGCGGAGCCGTTCTGACGGACGGGAGGGCACCCTATATTTCCCGTTGGCAGAAAAGACGGAAGGGCTACTTTGTCGGCGTGCAATTCAAGCAACGGTTGAACGCCGCGCTCGGCTACATGAACCTCGACATGACCGACGAGGCCCTGGCCGAGCTCGATGCCCTGCCCCCGGAAGAACTCAGTCTTCCGGAAACCAACGCCGTCCGCACCGCCATCCTCATCCGCCGGCGGAACTGGGAAGCCGCCCTCGAACTCGCCCGCCTTCTCTGCCGCAGCCACCCCGACCAACCCTCCCCCTATCTCGATCTGGCCTTTTGCCTCCACGAACTCCGCCGTACGGAAGAAGCCAAGCAAACCCTCCTTTCCGGCCCCGCCATCCTGCGCAAAAGCGGTATTTTCTATTACAATATGGCCTGCTACGAGGCCCAGCTCGGCAACATCGGTCCGGCCCGCGACTACCTCAGCCAGGCCGTCCGGCTGGACGACCATTACCGCGAGATGGCACTGGACGATCCCGACCTCGAGGCGCTCAACAACAACCCGAAGTCCTGAGAGCCCGTGCGAGCCGTCATCCAACGCGTCCGCTCCGCCGAAGTCACGGTGGGCCATGAAACCACCGGCCGCATCGGCCGAGGCCTCCTTGTCCTGCTCGGGGTCGACGACCGCGACGAAGATTTCGACGCCGAGTGGACCGCGCAGAAGACGGTCCAACTCCGCGTCTTCGAGGACGAACAGGGCGTGATGAACCGGTCGGTGACCGACATCCGGGGGGACATCCTGGTCGTGAGCCAGTTCACCCTGCTGGCCAGCACCAAGAAGGGGGCCCGCCCATCCTATCATCTTGCTGCACGCCCCAACAAGGCGGTTCCGCTTTATGAATCCTTCATGGCCCATTGCCGCCGGCTCACCGGCAGGGACATCCCCTGCGGCCGCTTCGGGGCAGACATGCAGGTCGGCATGGTGAATGACGGACCGGTCACGATCATCCTGGATTCCCACCTGAGGGAGTAGGCTGCTTCGATGGAGTTTTAAGTTTGTAAGTATTAAGCATTAAGAATCAAGCAGAGGAGAGGTGTTTTGCTAAAAACTTAATTCTTAAAACTTAAAACTTTTTTAGTCCACGATCTCGACCAGGGTCCCAACCTCGACCTTGGAGAAAAATTCTCTCGCCTTCTCATACGGCATGCGGATGCAGCCATGGGAAGCGGGATACCCCGGCAGGGCACCGGCATGCATGCCGAAATCCCCGCAACTCAGGCGCATGAAAAACGGCATCGATGCGTCCTCGTACAGGGTCGATTTCCACTCGCGGTATTTGTTCGTCACCACATAGGCCCCCTTGGGCGTCCGGAATCCCTGTCTTCCGCTGGAGATGGGTGACGAATCCACCGGCTCCCCGTCGCGGTAGAGGATCGCTCTTTGCTTGGACAGGTCCACTGTGACCTTGAGCTTCTGCACCTCGGGCCGCGGATCTTTGCCCAGGAGCAATTGGACAATCCCGACATGGTGCCCCTTGCCCGCAAGCCAGATGGCCTCGGTCTTGTGGCGCGCGGTCGTCGCATCCGGATCCGCCCCGGCCTTCAAAAGCAACTCCACCGCCTCCAACTGTCCCGTCGCCGCCGCCAGCATGACCGGTTTGACGTTCTTTTCCTTGCGCAGGTAATAGGAGAAATGCTCGTCGGCCACGACTCCGATGTAATCTTCCGCGGCGGGTGTCTTCAGTGATTGGTTGGGGTCGGCACCATGGTCCAGCAGCAGCTTCAGGACGGGTGTATTGCGACGGGCCAGCGCCCAGGCCAGGGAGGATTGGGCTTCGGGGGCCTGCAACAGGACCTTGGCGGACTGTTCCGGGACCCCTGCGGTACCCGAGAGCATTTCGACCACGCCGGCCTGTCCCGTCACCAGGGCCGCCCACAAAGGGGTTTCTCCCATCTCGTTGGGTTGGCCCGGATCGGCGCCGGCATCCCGCAAAAGTTTGATCCGCTCCAGATCACCCGCCCGGGCCGCATCGACCACGGCCTGGGGTGAGATCCCGATTTTCTGGCGTCCAAGTTCTTCCCGGGCCGTATCCGTGGCGCTTTTTTGGCAGGCGGACAGGACGAACGCCAGGGCCACAATGAAAAAGCAGGGCTTCACAAGGGTCAGTATATCACGGCTGACAAGTCAGACCGCCACCGGTTCCCGTTCCGGTACCCACCGGGCCGGGAGCAACCGGTAATCCGTGCTCCGCTCCACCGGGATTTTCCCCGCCGCCAGGATCGCCGCCCGGATCTCCGGGGGGGTGAGGCTTTCCCCGTGAGGCCCGCCGGATTCGCGGGTGATCGATTCCTCGTAGAGCGTGCCGCCGAAATCATTGCAGCCCCAGTCCAGCGATTCCGCCGCCATCTCCACCCCCAACTTGACCCACGAGGTCTGCAGGTTCGGGATCAATCCATCGAAATAGACCCGGGCCAGCGGATAAAGCCTTTTAGCACGCTCGAGAGAATTCCGCTCAAAAGCGGCGAAGTCCCGGTCTCCCTCGTCCGGTGGGACCATTTTGTCACCCAGGCGGTTCCGGTAGGGGATGAAAGCCAGGGGCACCAGCTCGGTGAACCCCCCGGTGTCTTGCTGGATGCGGCGCAGGACCCCGAAATGTTCCCGGATGTCCTCCCACGTTTCCCGGTGGCCGTACATGATCGTGGCCGTGGAACGCAATCCCATCCCGTGGGCCGCACGGATGATTTCCTCCCAGGTGGCGGCGTCCAGCTTGTTGCCGGAAAGCTCCCGGCGCACCCGGTCCACCAGGATTTCCGCCGCCGTTCCGGGAATGGTGTCGACGCCGCTGTCAACCAATTCGCCGAGCACGGAGCGGAGGTCGCGCCCGCTCTGGCGTCGCATGTGCTCGATTTCCATGGGCGAGAAGGCGTGCACATGGATGTCTGGAAAGCGCCCCTTGATCGCCCGGACCAGCCCGGTGTAATCCGCCAACTGCCATCCCGGATGGATCCCTCCCTGTAGGCAGACCTCTGTGACCCACGGCGTCCGCTCCAGGCGCGCGATGACCTCCCCGGCCGTCCGGTTGTAGGCATCGCTGTCCGATGCCTTGCGCTGGAATCCGCAGAAGGTGCACCCCACATTGCAGATGTTGGTGAAATTGGCGTTCCGGTTGACCACGTAGGTCACGCGGTTCCCGTGGCGGAGCCCGGTCAAACGGCGCGCCTCCGCCAGGAGGTCGGCTGGGGGAAGATCCCAGGGCGCGTCATGCATGCGACCATTCATACCCCGGGAGCGCCCCAGGTCAAATCACCCCGTCCACGACGGAATGGAGCGAACCGACAAATTTGCATGACTACCGCCGCCGGGTTGGCCATGCTCCGCGCATGGAACAATTCGCCTCCGCTCTCAGTACCGTTGGCGGGTGGGTCTGGGGCCCCCCGTTGCTCATCCTGCTCTTCGGAACCCACCTCTTCCTCACCTTCCGTCTCGGGTTCATCCAGCGGTTCATCGGACACGGCATCCGCCTGTCCCTGAAACCGGAGGAAAACAGCGAAGGCGACGTCAGCCACTTCGGCTCGCTCGCGACCGCGCTCGCCGCCACCATCGGCACCGGGAACATCGTCGGTGTCGCCACCGCTGTGGCCGCCGGCGGGCCGGGAGCCGTCCTCTGGATGTGGCTCACCGGGGTCTTCGGCATTGCCACCAAGTACGGCGAAGCCGTCCTGGCGGTGAAATACCGCGTCAAGCTTCCCAACGGCCAGATGGCCGGGGGCCCCATGTACGCCCTCGAGCACGGGTTGAAATGCAAATGGCTCGGAGTGGTCTTCGCCATCCTCACCGCCATTGCCTCCTTCGGCATCGGGAACATGACCCAGGCCAATTCCATCGCCAGCCTCATGCACTCCAATTTCGCCGTCGACACCCATGTCACCGGCATCCTGCTGGCCGCCCTCACCGCGGCCGTCATTCTGGGTGGCCTCCGCTGGATCGCCAAAGTCTGCACGTTCCTCGTCCCGATCATGGCCCTGGTTTACATCGCCGGCTGCCTTGTGCTCCTGTTCCAGCACTTCGACCGTCTCCCCGGGACCTTCCAGTTGATCCTCTCCAGCGCCTTCACCGGACAGGCCGCCCTCGGCGGGTTCCTCGGTGCCGGCATGAAGGAAGCCATGCGTTACGGCATCGCCCGCGGCCTCTTTTCCAATGAAAGCGGCATGGGCAGTGCCCCGATTGTCGCCGCCGCCGCGAAGACCGACGACCCCGTCAAACAGGGGCTCGTTTCCGCCACCGGCACCTTCTGGGACACCGTTGTCATCTGCGCCCTGACCGGCCTCGTCATTGTCTCTTCCGGCGACTGGCAGCAGGGCCTCAAGGGAGCCGACCTGACCCGTGCCGCCTTCGCCGACATGGGCCCGATCGGCCCGCACCTCCTCACGTTCGGCCTGTTCACCTTCGTGCTCTCCACCATCTTCGGCTGGAGTTACTACGGGGAAAAAGCCGTGGAATACCTCGTCGGCTCCAAGGCCCTCCTCCCCTACCGCCTGCTGTGGGTCGTGGCGGTCTACGTCGGCTCGGTCTCGCATCTGGACAATGTCTGGAATTTTTCCGATATCGCCAACGGATTGATGGCTGTCCCCAATCTCATCGCCCTCCTCCTGCTCAGCGGGGTCATCGCCGCCGAAACCAAACGCTATTTCGCGGCCAGAAAATCCGCGGCCTGACCGGCGGTCGGGCCCCAGGATCCGCGGATACGGCCCAACAGCGCTTCATCCACCCACCCGGGCCGGATGAAGCGCTCGTAGACCGGCAGGCGCTCGCGCAAGGTCCTCCCGGACTCGGCCGCCGCCCGGGCATAGACTTCCGCCGGCTGCCACGGGCTCTGCAGGTTTACCTCGTCGCGGTTCGTGGAAATGCCGCCCAGATCGTCCGTCCATGGGAGCAATTCGCGCCAGTGGGGATTCAGGTTGGGCGGGATCTGCACCGGAACACCGGGACAAAGCCCCCGCCAGAAATCAACCAGGCGGACGTAATCCTCCAACGCCGGAATATCCCCGGCCAGCCGCCCCTGCGAGGCCGCATTGGGCACATAATTCTGGATGAGGATTTCCTGCAGGTGGCCGTGGCGGTGGTGGAGCCCGGCCAGCGCCTCGAGGGACCGGAAGCGGCTTTCCGGTTCTTCACCGAGCCCGATGAGGATCCCGCTGGTGAAAGGAATCCGGCAACGGCCCGCCGCATCGATGGTGGCCAGCCTACCGGCGGCTTTTTTCTCCGGCGCAATCCCGGGCAGGTCCACGATGTTTTCCAACATCACCCCCATCGAGACATGGAACGGCCTGAGGCGCCGCAGCACGGACCCGCCCAGGGCCCCGTAATTGCCATGCGGCAACAACCCCGCATCGAGCGCACGCCGGGCCACGTGGATGGCAAAGTCCCAGAAATCCCCGAACCCGCGCGCCGTGAGTTGTTCCCGGATATGGCCCAGGCTCCCCGGGTGTTCCCCGCTGATCAACAATGCCTCCCGCGCACCCTGTTCCCGGGCCCGGACCAGCAGGCGGTCGATTTCTTCCCCGGAAATCAATCCCTCGCGGTCCGTCCGGAACCCGCAATAGGCGCAATGCCAGGGACAATCATGCGTCAGGGTGAACGTGACCGACGACGACCAGGTCAGCGCTTGTTTCTGGTTTGCCGTTTCTGGTTTCAAGTTGGGGGGGGGGAGAATCGGCCGTTAAACCCGGGTCTGGGGGCCCTCCCCTGTCCGGTGGGCGTTCGGAAAGCCTTTCCAAATTGCCCCCGCACGGCTATTCCGTCAAATCATGGCATTTCGCGAGGCAAGACCGTTCCTGATCATCACCGGCATCATCACCCTTCTGGCGGCCTGGATCAGCCTGCCCTTCGCCCTCCTCCCCGCCCTGGCCTTTGCCTATATCCTGTATTTCTTCCGCGACCCCGAACGGGACATTTCCACCGACCCCCTCGACATCGTCAGCCCGGCCGACGGGAAAGTCATTTCGGTCGAGGCCCTGGAAGAAGGCGCCTTCACCCAGCAAAGGATGCGACGCGTCGCCGTGTTCCTGTCCGTCTTCGACGTCCATGTCAACCGTCTCCCTGTCGCCGGACGCATCCTCAAATCCCACCACCATGCCGGTGAATTCCTCGATGCCCGCAACCCGGAAATCGACATCCGGAACGAGGCCCAGAACTGGCTCATCGAGACCGACCGGGGTCCGGTCGTGGTCCGCCAGATTGCCGGACTGATCGCCCGCCGGATCGTGGCCTGGGCCCAGGAGGGCGACACTTTGGAAAAAGGCCGGCGTTTCGGCATGATCCGTTTCGGTTCGCGCACCGACGTCTACCTGCCTCTGGATTGTGAAATCCTCGTCAGGGCGGGAGACCGCGTGGCTGGCGGTTCGACGGTGATCGCGCGCTGGCCGGCCAAGGAGAAGCCATGAACGAAATCCAAAAGAAAAAAGTCTACGTCTACCTCCTGCCGAATCTCATGACGGCGGGGAACCTGTTCTTCGGGTTCATGGCCATCCTGAACATCTTCGAGGGCACGATCATCCGCCGCACCGGCGATGCCGGCTGGGAGCGCTTCTACGAGATGAGCCTGTATTGCATCCTGGGAGCCTTCATCTGTGACATGCTCGACGGGCGGCTCGCCCGCCTGGGGGGGCAGGAAAGCCCTTTCGGGCGCGAATTCGACTCCCTGGCCGACATCGTTTCCTTCGGCGTGGCCCCCGCGCTCCTACTTTTCAAAATCGTGCTTTACGAGCTGCCCAACCGCGTGGGCTGGTTCATCGCCTTCATCTACCTGGCCTGCGGGGCCCTGCGTCTGGCCCGGTTCAACGTCCTGGCAGCCGACCCGGAAACAAAGGGGCTCAAGGAATTCCGGGGTTTCCCGATTCCCGCGGCCGCGGGATTGATCGCCTCGATCACCCTCCTCCTTCTGCACGCCTATGAAAAGGTCGACCAGATCGGAAATTGGAAATACCTCCTGGCGGCGCTGATGCTCTTCCTGAGCTTCATGATGTTCAGCAAAGTCTCCTACCCGAGCTTCAAGGCCCTCGACTGGCGCACCCGCCGCCCGCTGCGCCAGGTGGTCATGATCATCATCATCCTCGGTGTGGCCATGCTCAATTACACCGTCAGCCTGGCCCTCGCCTTCACCGGCTACCTCCTCTACGGATTCCTCCGCCCTTACCTATCCCGCCAATGGCGCCCCGGACCGGACATCGAGGAGGACAGCGAGGAAGCTGTCGAGGATCCGCCCGCCAAGACCCCTTAGAGCCCATCCGGATACCCCCCCGGACCCCTCACCGGTAAAGGTCTTCCTGGTGCTTTTTGTCCAGGCGTTCCCTTTCCTTCAGCTGGTCGATTTTCTTCTGTTCTTTCGCATCCGGCTTCCTGCCGGGGGCAAGAGTGTCCTTGACCGACTCATAATCCGGATTTTCCTTCCGGGGATTCAGAAACAACTCCACACGCCGGAAAATCCCGTCGCCATCCTGGTGGAATCGCGGGCGGTAGGCCAGGTAGCCGTCGGTCCCCAGGGCATCCGGCTCCATGGCCGGACGGTCCCGGACGGTCCGTACCGGGGGCTGCTTTCCCGCATCATCCTTCAAAACCTCGGGGGACGGGCCCGGCCGGGGAATGTCCCAATGGGCCACGAAGATGTGGTCGGCCGGCACCGCAGCGGCCAGCAATCCGGCCGTGGTTTTCAAATCGGTGAAATCCTCCAACTTCAGGGGTCCGCGGATTTTTTCCAAAAGGACGAAATTCCACTCCTCCGGATTTGAGGATGCCGGGGCGGCACCACCGAGGGGGTTGTTGAAACGGTCCAGGTGTGCCGGACGCCAGCCGACATATTTCCCGCTGCGGAACCATTCCACCCCGGCTGCCAGCCAGTCTTTTCCCGGAACCCAGACCCACTTCCCCGCGGCCTGCAGCTTCCAGTGGCCGTAATGGCCCGTGGCCCAGGCCGCGGGATCACGGCCCATCCAGGTCCATCCGTAGTCGGTATAGATCCACTGCCCTTCACGGAACGGCGCCCAGGCGGCCGGCATCCCGCGCGGTTGGAAAACAAACTTTTCCGCCTCATCGGGCATCCATGTTCCCTGCTGGGCCAGCTCCCGGACCACCGCGTCAAAATCCACATACGGCCGGTCCAACACCACGGCTTGTGACAGCAGAAAAAAACCACCCAATGCGGCAAAAAGTGAATTCATGGCTGGGTAAAATGAATAATCCACCCCGGGGAGGAGGCTGGCGGGACAACCTACTCGCCCCCCATCCGCACTGTCAAATCGCCTTTACCCGGTCGATTTCCCTTCGACGAGAGCCCGGACCCTGCTAATACTGGGGGACATGCCTGAAATCGCCAACTTCGTCTCCCATGGAAGCCAACGGATCACTCCCGGGATGGTGGATTCGCTCCTCCACAAACTCCCCTTCCTAAAAGTGGAGTTCGCGCAGATCCATGCCCCGAAATTCCCCCACCTGGTCGACCAGCTCGAATTTCTCGCCAACGTGGTGGAGGATTTTGCCGAGGGCGCCGACAAAAGCATCCCCTATGTCACCGCCGCCGAGGCCGCTTTTGCACTGATCTACGCGCACAAAACGACCGACGTGATCCCGGACGGCCTTCCCGGCATGGGCCGGGCCGACGATTCCAGCGTGGTGCGGGCGGTCCTCATCCGCCACGAAGCCGCCCTCCAGCGTTACGCCGAGGCACGCGGCATCGTGTGGAAAAAAATCACTGACAAGCCCTGACCCCTCCGGCAATGGAAACCCCGGCCTGGATCGACCGTCTCGAAGACAAGCTCGGCGGCTGGTCCATCCCCCACATGGTCCGCGGCCTGGTGGTCCTCAACGCCCTGGCCTTCATGCTGGACATGGCCGACCCGGGGTTCACCGCTTCGTTGATTTTGGAACGCACCGCCCTGTTGCAGGGCGAATGGTGGCGGGTGGTGACGTTTCTCTTCGCCACCGGTGGCACCACCAACAGCATCGGGATTGTCTTCTTCGTCATCTGGATGATGGTCACCTGGATGTTCGGGGACGGCCTTGAGGCGGCCCTGGGTTCGTTCAAGGTCACCCTTTATCTTCTGATCCCGGTGGTCCTGCTTGCGGCCGTGGTGTGGTTCTTTCCGGGGTCCGGGGCCGACAACACCATCCTGCTCGTCAGTCTTTTCTTCGCCTTCGCCACCCTTTACCCCGACGTCGAACTGCTGTTATTTTTCATCCTCCCGGTGAAGTGCAAATGGCTGGCCCTGTTGTCCGCCGCCTTCATCCTCGTCCAATTCTGCATTGATCCGCACTTGCGGTTGATGATCCTGGCCAGCCTTTCGACCTACTTCCTGTTTTTCCTGCCCGGTTGGTGGACCCAACTGCGCCTCCGGGCCGAAGCCCGGGGCCGCCGCAAACGGTTCCGGAACGATGATGAATAAACACCTGCTGATGGCAGCCCTTGCCGTGACGGCCGCCGGACCGGTCCGCGCGGAGTCTTTCAGCCTTCCGCCGGATTCCCGCCAGGTCATCCTGGGCTTGTCGGCGGGGTGGAACGACAGCACCGCACGGCTCCAGCGTTGGGAAAAGAAGGATTCCACCTGGCAGGCCGCCGGACCGGTCGTGTCCGTCCGCCTGGGGAAAAACGGACTTGCCTGGGGCCGGGGAATCCATCCCGCCGGGCTGCCCGGCCCGGTGAAAAAAGAAAGCGACAGCCGGGCCCCGGCGGGGATTTTCACCCTCGGCGACGTCTACGGCTATGCCCCGGATGTGTCCCGCAAGCCCGCCCTTTCCTATCATCAGGTTACCGCCTCTGATCTCTGGGTTGAGGACTCCTCCTCCCCGGATTACAACAAGCATCTCCGCCTCCCCCCGTGGCGCGCCCCTTCCACCGATTGGGAAAAGAAGCAGCAGATGAAACAGGACGATCCGGCGCACAGCCTCAAGCTTTTCATCAACCACAATGCGGGCAGCCAGACCCAACCGGGGGCGGGCAGCGCGATTTTTTTCCACATCTGGCGGGAAGACGGGGCCAAACCCAGCACCGGGTGCACGGTCATGCCGGAAACCAGCCTGAAGGAACTCATCGCCTGGACCGACCCGGCACAAAAGCCCCTCTACATCCTCCTGCCCGAAAGCGTTTACCTGGAAAAGAAAGCCGCCTGGAAACTGCCGTAATTCAGGCCTGCAGACAGCTCTGCGCGAAACCCTGGATCCGCTTCCCGAGCTGGGACAATCCGTTCGACCGGTTCGGTGAAAGATGCTGGGTCACCCCGGCCTCGGCCATGAAATCCACCGGCAGGTCCACGATCTCACGCGGGGTCGAGTCCGAATAAACGTGGCACATGATCGAAGCCACCCCCTTGGTGATGAAGGCATCGGAATCACAGCGAAAATAACATTTCCCGTCCCTCAGTTCCGGCACCAGCCAAAGCATGGACTGGCAGCCCTCGATGCGGAATTCCTCGCGCTTCAGGTCCTCGGGAAGGCCCGCGCCCTTCTTGCCCCAATTGATGACCTGGAGGAAACGCTCCTGCGCATCGGGCAGGAAGTTCATGTTCTCGATCAGCTCCTGGGCACGTTCTCGGGCGGTCATGGGGGAAGCATCCTATACGGAAAGACGGGAAATTCAACCAGTAGCCGTTCCCCGCTACTTCCGTATCTCGATGGTCGCGACGCTGGAAACCACATCGAAAAGCTCGTCCATTTCCGGGTTGGTGACCGCGATACATCCCGCGGTCCAGTCCACCCACCGGTGGGCCCGGCCGATCCACCCCAATCCGTTCAACAACCCATGGATCATGATGTTGCCGCCGGGGCTGACCCCCCATTGTGCCGCCAGGGCACGGTCTTTTTCCGCAGGATAGGAAACACGCAGGGCGCGGTGGCAGGAACTGTCCCGCTTGTGTTCGCAAACCTGATAAAAACCTTCGGGGGTTTTGTTGTCGCCCTCCCTCGTTTTGGCCCCCACCGGTTCGCGGCCCAAAGATATGGGATAAACCCGCAATTCCCGGTCGCCGCTGTAGAGATGCAGCAACCGTTTTTCTTTCTCGATCACCAGGCGGTCGGCCCGCGTTCCTTCCGGCAAACGGGCATGGGGCGCATTCGCCCACGCCAGCAGACCGGCAAACCCGGACAGCAGAACCACCAGGCCAATCTTCAAACCCTTTTTCATAAAGACGCCACCGGTCTTTCGCCCGGTGGGATCCGTCACGCCAATTCCGCGACCTTGGCCCGCAGGCGGACCAGACAGGCCTGCCAGAGGGGAACCGACAACGGGACATACTCCTTCTCGCCGTCCTCACGCGTCACTTGTTCGAAAATATTGCTCGGCTGCTGGATCAATTCCTCATACAGGCCGGACATGTGGAAGCCGGAAACATCCGTCCCGAAATCGGCGTTTCCCCGGCCCGCCGCCTCCTCCATCGCCCGGTCAATGACCGCCAGCACCTGCTCCGTGTCCAGCGACAACCCGAGCTTGCTTCCGCCTTCGAGATAAGTGGCCATCATGTCCTCCACCTTCTCCACCACCCGTTCGATCTGGGTGAGGTCGGGGGGCGTCTTGGGATTCGGATTATCAGCCGTCATGCGGGAATTCTCCACAAACTCCGGCGATGGGCAAGTGTGGCCGCGAACGCGGAACCAACGCCAAGAGCACATTCGGTTTTAATGGACGCAATTCTTCGGGCCTTGTGGCTTTCTGTAGCCGGCCCCGCTGGGGCCGGTCCGGGGCCGCGTCCACCAAAACCGGAAAAGCTCTAAACTTCCACGCGCAATCCATCGTACGGAAGCCGCACTTCCGGGGGCAGTTGGAGGGAAACGGTGGCGTGGTCCACATGGTGGGTCAGGTGCGTCAGGTAGGTCTTCCGGGCCCCCAGCTCTTCGGCCACCTGTACCGCCTCCCCGATGCTCAGGTGCGTCGGGTGCGGCTGGGGACGGAGTCCGTCGATCACCAGGACATCCACCTGCCGGGCGATTTCCCGGGCCCTTTCACCCACTTCCTTGCAATCGGTGTAATAGGCCAGTCGCCGACCCGTTGCCTTCTCCTCGAACACCAGCCCGAGCACCTCGATCGAACCGTGCGGCAGGGTGCAGGACCGGACCGTTCCGCCGGGCAGTTCCAGCACCTCCGGCATCCGGTGCAAACGGAACGCGGCGTAACCCCTGAACCGGGCCTTTTCCCCCACGGCATAGGGATAAACCGCCCGGACCCGCGCCTCGCCCTCCTCGGACGTGAAAACATCGACCGCCCCGCCCTCGCGCTGGTCGCAGAACCGCCGCATGTCGTCCATGCCCATCACGTGGTCGGCATGGCCGTGCGTGAGGATGAACGTGTCGATCTGCCGGATGTCGTTGGCCAGGCACTGCATCCGGAATTCGGGCCCGGCATCGATCTGGATGTGGTGCCCGCCCATGACCACATGCGCACTGGCCCGCGTGCGGTGGTTGCGGGGATCCGACAAATCACAGTGGTGGTCGTCGAAGGCGATCATCGGCACGCCCTGCGACGTCCCGGTTCCCATGAAGATCAGTTCCATCGCGGGTCGCCTCCGCCTTCCTTCTGCCGCTTCATCTGGAAAAAGGCCTGGAGCAGCTTCACGCAGTCCGCCTCCATCACGCCCCGGGTCACCTGCACCAGGTGGTTCAGCGTGGGCACTTCGTGCACCGAAAGCGCCCCGCCGAGGAAGCCCATCTTCGGGTCCGGTGCCGCATAAACCACCCGCCCCAGGCGCGCCATGATGGCCGCCCCGCTGCACATCGGGCAGGGCTCCTTGGTCACGTAGAGGGTGCATTCGTTCAACCGCCAATCCCCCAACTTCTCGGTGGCGGAAGTAATGGCAAGGATTTCCGCGTGGGCCGTCGGATCTTTCAGGGACTCCACCCGGTTGTGCGCGGCGGCAATGGCGGCATCCCCGTGGGCGATCACCGCCCCGATGGGCACCTCGTCCCCGTTCCAGGCGTCGATCGCCTGGTTGTAGGCCAGGGACATGAAATAGTCGTCATCCCGCCGCAGTTCGGAGGGATGGCGTTTGGGAAAAGGGCACGGGGTCATGGCACCGGAGCCGGTGGGGGGCTTCAAGACAGCGCCCCCGCCAGTTTCTTCAGGTAATCGTAGCTGAAAAGGCCGGTGTTGTGGCCGTCGCTGAAATGGAACTGGACCGCATACCCCCCGACCATGTTCCAGCCCTTGACCGTCACCCCGGGGAACTTGGCCGTGCCGTCGCCCCCGTAGCGGTTCCCCAGAAGATCGGATTCCCCCATGGTGTCCGCGCTGGGCGATTTTTCCCTCAGGAAGTGCATCGGGTAGTAGTCCTCGGAGCCATCCTGCCAGCGGATGGCCACTTCCCGGCCGACGAGGGCGATTTGTTCGGGGGCGGTCATGGGTTGATCCTTTCAAGTACCGGGCTACCTTTCAAACAGGAAATAAACGGCCACCCCGAACCTCCCACCTTCATGAAACCCGCAACCCTCGCATTTCTGATCCCGGCACTCGCCCTGGCCTTCACCGCCTGCGGCGGGAATGCCGCCCCCAAAACCCAACCCAAACCGCCCATGAGCCTCGAAGAACTCAAAAAGAAACTCACCCCGGAACAATACCACGTCGCCTACGAGGACGGAACGGAACCGCCTTTCCACAACAAATACCACGACAACAAGAAACCCGGGATCTATGTCGATGTCGTCACTGGAAAGCCCCTCTTCAGCTCGAAGGATAAATTCGATTCCGGCACCGGCTGGCCCAGCTTCACCCGGCCCATCGACGCGAAGGAGGTCGCCGAGCACAAAGACACCCAATACGGCATGACCCGCACGGAGGTGCGCTCGGCCAGCAGCGACGCCCATCTCGGCCACGTCTTCCCCGACGGCCCCGCCCCCACGGGCATGCGCTACTGCATGAATTCCGCCGTGCTGAAATTCATCCCCGTCGAGGACCTGGAAAAGGAAGGCTACGGCGAATACCAAAAACTCTTCAAACCCTGAAAACATTTAACGCAGAGACGCGGGTCCGTGGACGGACCGCAGAGTTTTGGGAAGTTTGTCAAAACACAAGCAATCCGTTTCTCCGCGTCTCTGCGACTCTGCGTTAATACCTGGTTTTGTCCTCCTTGGCTTCCCACTCCCGGAACACGCGGACCGCCCCGGGGTGGGCGATGCGCACGGCCTTCATCTTCCTCCGCCCGGGAGGACGGGCCAGTTCGTCATAGATGAACTGGTCGGCAAAGCCGATCTTCGCCGCCTCCCCGGCGGTGTTGGCATAAACCACCCGCCGGATGCCCGCCCAGTAAATCGCCGAAAGGCACATCGGGCAGGGCTGGCAGCTGGCGTAGATCACACAATCGGAAAGGTCGAAGCGCTTCAGCTTTTTCGAGGCCGCCCGGATGGCCTCGACCTCGGCATGCGCCGTTGGATCGTGCGAAACCAGCACCCGGTTCCAACCCCTGCCGACCACCTTGTCCCCGCGCACCACCACCGACCCGAACGGCCCGCCTTCGTTGGCCCTCATACCCTTCCGGGACAGGCGGATGGCTTCTTCAAGGAAAACCCCGCTTCTGGTCGCACGGACCCCCTGTTTCTTTTGTAGGGGAAGCGCCCCGCTTCCCGTCTTCTTGCCCGGGAAGCGGGGCGCTTTCCCTACAGTGGAATCACGGGCCGCTTTCATACCGCAATATCCTCGTTCCACAATTCCGGCTTCTCGCGGATGAAATCCCGCATGAGCTGGATGCACTCCTCGTCCTGGAACACCTCGAGATTCATCCCATGGGCCCGGTTCTCCTCCTCGGGCCCCTTGAAAGTGATATTTTCCCCCACCAAGATGTTGGTTATTTTGAACAACCGGGCCGCCCCGCTGCAAAGCGGACAGGGGGACAGCGTCGAAACCAGGGTGCATTCGCGGTAAACCGACGCGGGCAGCCGCCCGGCGTTCTGGAGGCAGTGGATCTCGGCGTGAAGGATGGGGTCGCCCAATTGCACCCGCTGGTTGTGCCCGCGCCCGATGATCTCGCCCCGGTGAACCAGGACCGACCCGATGGGAATCCCCCCCGCATCGCGCCCCTTCTTCGCCTCCTCGATGGCCGCCTGCAAATAGATATTCTTCATAAGTTCTTCCTCCTGGTCTTCCTCTTAATCTTGCTCCCGGAACTGGATTTTCCGCGGAGGTACCGGGTCAAAACCGAAGCCGCCCCAGGGATGGCAGCGGCACATCCTTTTCAGGGTCAGACAGGATCCGTGCCAGGCCCCGTGCACTTCCAGGGCCTCGACGGCATAGCGGGAACAGGTGGGCGTGAAGCGGCACCCCGACACCGCCCCGCCGAACAGGGCGTACACCGGGGCCGACAGCACCTGATAGACCCGGATAAAAACGATGAGGATGTGTTTCATGCTTGGGCACCGTGACCGGCGCCCACCCCGGAAGGCTAGCCCTTCCGGGGAAAAATCCCAAATCCCAAGTTCCAAATCCCAAAGGAAACCCATAACCCTTCCAAACCACATACCCTGCCTTGCTCTGTTTCCTTTGTTTCCTCCTGTTCAAATCCCCCCGTTCGGATAAATGCCTTCCATGACCTCCATCGACGAACTCAGGAATATTGTGGCCCGGTTGCGGGCGCCGGACGGCTGCCCTTGGGACCAGGAGCAAACCCACCAATCCATCCGCTCCCAGCTCCTCGAGGAATGCTACGAAGTCCTCGAGGCCATCGATGAGAACAACGACACGCTATTGCAGGAGGAATTGGGCGATGTTCTCCTCCACATTGTTTTCCACGCCCAACTCGCAGAGGAGCGCGGGAAGTTCAACCTCGACAGCGTCGCCCGGGGCATCGGCGAGAAACTCATCCGGCGTCACCCCCATGTCTTCGGCGACGGCGACAAACTGGGCAGCGCGGGCGAGGTCCTCAAGAAATGGGACGAGCTGAAGAAGGCCGAGAAGCCCGAGCGCACCGGGGCCCTCCACGGAATCCCCCCGATCCTTCCCTCCCTCATGCTGGCCCAGGAAACCCAGAAAAAGGCCGCCAAGGTCGGTTTCGACTGGAAGGAACTCCGGCCGGTCCTGGAAAAACTGAAGGAAGAAATCGCCGAACTGGAGAACGACCTGGAGAATCCGGAAAAAGCGGCGGACGAACTGGGGGACGTTTTCTTCTCCCTGGTCAACCTCTCACGGCATCTGCATGTGGATGCGGAACAGGCCTGCCGGGATGCCACGCGGAAATTCACCCGCCGGTTCGGGCGGATCGAGGAAGCCGCCGCCACAAGCGGCCGATCCCTCAAGGACATGAGCCTTGGGGAAATGGACCGCCTGTGGGAGACGGCTAAAAAAACTATTTAACCAAATTGAAATTGATCGGATAGCGGAATTCCTGGCCGTTATTGGCCTGGATTCCCGCATACACCGACAAGCCAATGGCCGCAACATCGGCCAGCATGATCAAGGGGAAGAGCAGCAACCCGATGCCCACGAAGGACAGGATGAACGCCACAATGGATGCCGCAACCAGAACGATCGCCACTGTCAGTTGGAAATTCAGGGCATCCTCTCAGTGCTATTCCACACTGGGGATCTCATTTTTATTGATCTACCAGACCTGCAGGGGGCCCAGGATATTTCCGGATAAAACCACCAAGACCCACAACCGCAGAAAGGCGGCTCCACATGTTCCGGGTTTTGATATCTTGTTAGGCTGACCTTTGATTCTCCTAATATGCTGATTCCGGAAGTCAGAACCAAGGTTTCTTGCTTGTGATATAGGTGGCCACAAATTCCTCGTCCGTTTTTGTTAGGTAGAGAATTCCCTCAATGAGGCCGACGACCCAGAGAGCAAAAGGCAGAATTGAGCCAATCCCACAAGTCACGAATGCCAGTATACTACTGATTATAAATGCCCCCAAAAATATAAACCCCTCTTGGTTGTAGCCCAATACGAACTTATGAACCCCGAAGGATCCGAGCAAGATTCCACAGATTCCAGCAACTACTTTTTTATCCGCACCGGGAATTGACATAACCAGCCTCCTTGTTAAGGCTTTGGGTTAAGGTTTTCCGGCACTTCTGGCAAGCTTTTTGCAGACCACCCAGTATAATTATTGTCATGAAGTCGCCACATTCCCGGCCCAAAACTCTCCCCATGCTCTGGCGTTTTGTTGTTCTCGGCCTCCTGCTTTCCCCCCTGGCCGGGTGCGGGACACGCACCGGGACCCCCGACATCATCATCCTGCAAACCGGGCGGATTTTCGGGAATGTCTATCCGCTCGAGACCAAATCCATCGCCCCCCTCCAGTATTATCCCTACATCGCCGGCTATGTGAAACAGGTCCGGGAAGAGGCACGGAGGAACGGGAGCCAGGTCCTGCTGATTGATTCCGGCGACAGCCTGGGTGGTTCCTTCGCCAGCCATGCCACCCGGTCGGCCAATATGGTGGCTTTTTTCAACACCCTGCACTACGACGCCATCCTGCTGGGCAACCTTGATGCCAGCACCGACCCTTCGGTCCTGGCCCAATTGCAGATGCCGGTGCTGGTCCCGTTCATCACCCCCGATGGCAAAAGCCCGCTGGCCGCATCAAGCTCGGCCCTCACCCTCCGCAAGGGAACCTTCAACGTCCGGCTGCTCTCGAATTTCTACGGCGACACCGACCCCGCCGAATTCCCGCAGCGTTTCCCCATGTGGTTCGGCCCGGACCGCCTGAGGGTCAAACCCGTCCGGGACTACTCCGCCTTCTTCCCCTCTCCCGGCCCCGCCGACAACATCCCGCTCACCCTTTTCCACTGGATGAAATTCGAACCCGCCCTCGAGGCCCCGGCCTTCGTCCACGAACTCAAGAAAAACGGGGTCGACGCCATCCTGGCCCACCGCATCTACAATTCCGGTGTCCGCGACACCTGGGAACGCCAGAACCTGAACCACTGGCCCCTGCCCGTCTCGGAAAACATCCTGCGCCAGAACGGCGGGTTCAGCGTCGCCCGCCTGGACCTGGTCCGCAAAGGCTCGGCCTGGGTGCCCTCCACCCCCCCCACCCTGGTGCAGATGACGGCCAACACCGCGCCAGCCGACCCGGAAATCATCGCCGAAATCAACCGGCTCGCCCCGGTCGTCAAATCCGCCGACGAAAACCTCGCCTCGCTGGACAAAACGCTCACGGAGTCGCGGTTGCTCCCCTCCTACATGAGGCTTCTCGCGCTCCGCTTCCAGGCAGATGCCGTCCTGTTCTCGACCGCCTCGATCCGCAGTGAGATCCCGGCCGGTACCGTCACCGCCAACAAACTTTATGCCGCCCTGCCCTGGAGTAATCCGCTCGCCGTGCTGCACATCACCCCGGCCCAACTCGCCCAATCCGCGGCCATGACCGGCCATGCCGTCCTGCAAAAAAGGAACCCGCCCGCCAACACCCGCCTGCTCACCTCGCTTTTCTTCGCCCGCCTCATTCAGGACCGCCTGCGGCTCCCCGATTCCGCCGTGGAAATCATCCCCGGTTCCAATGAATTCGAAAATGCCAAGGACATGGTGAAAGCGAGGCCCTCATCCCTGGCCGACGCTTCGATACCGGAGGGCTGGACCTATGCCACGGCCCCCTGATTCCCGGCACAGCCCGCGGGCCGGATTGTCGCGTAACGAGGTGCTATCCATCCTGGTGCTGGCGGCGCTCATCACCGCGGTCGCCCTCCCCTATTTCCAATACCGCGCCCGGGCGGCCAAGCGTTCCGCCTCCCTCCAAAACCTCCGCCAGTGGGGCATCGCCCTCAATCTCTATCTTGTTGAAAGCGACAATTCCCTGCCCTCCGCCGGGACCGGGTTGGAAGACGAGCGGGCATGGTTCAACACCCTCCCGGTCTATCTTTCCCTCAAACCCCTTTCCGGCCAGACCCGTGAGAGCGTGCTGGATGTCGGCCTCTGGACCGATCCCGCCGCCAATGTTAACGCCCCCGGCGGTCCGGAGTCGGCCGTGACTTACGGGATGAATGCCTGGCTCCATCCCAACACGGCCACCCACCCCTGCCGGATCTACGAAGTGGAGGATCCTACGGCCACATTCTTCCTGCTCGCCTCCGACCCCGGCCGGCTGCGCGTCTTTCCGGGACAGATCGCCTACCGCCACGGGACCACAACCCCCAAATCCAAGGCCCGCTCGCAGGCCCTTTTCTGCGACGGGCATGTCGAGGAAATCAGCCCGCAGCAGGGGGATCATCCAGACGCCGCCAAGCCAAATACCAATCCCCCCACCCGGCCCACCTGGGTTCCCTTTTTCAACGCCCCGGCCCCGCAT
>Ga0209066_10001878_pt1 | contig 26891 bp, 23 predicted proteins | sample All_14_2_FD_187198 | JGI IMG/M metagenome (GOLD analysis project Ga0209066, IMG submission 187198) | Freshwater microbial communities in response to fracking from Pennsylvania, USA - Allegheny Zone_MetaG_DW_15 (SPAdes) (version 2) ...
GAGGCTCACGAAGCCCATCGGCTTTGTCGGCTGCTAGAATCGCCTGCGCTGCGCCCGTAGCTCAATGGATAGAGTACTGCCCTCCGAAGGCAGGGGTTGCTGGTTCGATCCCAGCCGGGCGCACCACCTTCATGAACTCGACACTGCCAAAAGCGGGTCGGGTTTTTTTGTTGTGTGGGCGCGTGTAAGTTGTTGATCTGCAAGGATTCGCGACGGGCCGAAGCGCATGGCAGTGTTGATCGGGGTTGGCTTTGCAAAACGTCTTTGAAATGTTTTCAGACCAGTCCAGATTTATACGGGCCATTTCTCCGACACTTTTCCGACACTTTGGATGCATGACCTGTCGGAGATTGAAGATGGCAAGCTTCTATAAGCGAGGCGATTACCAGTGGGAAGCAAAGGTTCGGCGTGCTGGCTTTCCAAGTCAGAGCCAGAGGTTTGAGTCCAAGAGCGAGGCCCGAAACTGGGCCCACAAGCTCGAGTCAGAGATGAGGCTAGGCACATTCGTGGCGCCGACACAGGCCAATCAGCGGCCACTGTCGGAGTTCGTTGATCTGTACGTGAAAGATGTCACCCCGAGTCATAAAGGGGCCGGTGTCGAAGCGTTGCGGCTCAAGGCCCTGGCGCGGCACAGGTTCTTTGAGACGGCCGTTTGCAACCTGAGACCCAAGACGATCGCCGCATGGCGTGACGAACGGCTGGCCGACGTGATGCCGGCGACGGTTGTTCGCGAACTTGGTTTGCTGCAACAGGTGGTGGACCATGCCATGAGGGAGTGGGACGTTGTGATCGCCAACAACCCGTTCAAGTTGGTCAAGCGGCCCAAGGTCGCCAACGCAAGAAGCCGACGTTTGACGTTGGCCGATGTCAAAAGCGATCCGATGGATCAGTCAGAGGAGGCTCGGTTGCTCAAGGCCTGCACCTATTCCCCCAAGGTGCCAGGTGGGTGCAGAGTCAAATGGGTTCGCCCGATTGTCGAGTTGGCCATCGAGACGGCCATGCGGAGAGGTGAAATCTTGCGGCTGGACTGGCGCCATATCGACTTGGATGCGCGGGTGGCCTTCCTGCCAGATACGAAGAATGGCGACTCACGGCATGTCCCGTTGTCACCTGGCGCGATCAATGTCTTCAAGTCGCTTGTGAAAACGGAGGGGCCAGTGTTCAACGTCAGCGAGAACGCGCTCAAGTTGGCTTGGCAGCGAGCAACCAAAAGGGCGGAGTTGGATGACCTTCATTTTCATGATCTCAGGCACGAAGGCGCATCTCGGCTGGCCGAGAAACTGACGAATATCCTGGAGCTCTCAAGCGTGACGGGGCACAAGGATCTTCGGATGCTCAAGCGGTACTACCACCCACGGCCGGAGGACTTGGCTCGCAAGTTGGCCGGGTAATGGTTGGGCTGGACAGGGGGCTGTCGGAGATTCGTCGGCCCCCTGTCTACGTGAGCGCTCACCGAGTGATATCAGATTCACCTATCAGTATCTGATATCAACTATCAGATTCATGTATCTGCCATCACGACCCAAGGTGGCCCTGCATGGGTGCCGTTGCTGTGCAACGGGGCAAGCAGCAGGCGCTGCGTAGCCCCCTGAGGCGCACCTGGCCCCAGCCAGGTTGCCGAAGGGCTGGGGGGAGCCGCCAGACACAAATCGCCCCAGCGATTTGAGGCGCCCCAGCGCCGGTGTCTGAGCGGGGGGCAAAGCCCCCGCCTCCCCCACGCCGCAGGCGCGGGGGCACCCTGGGCAAAGGTGAGGCGTCCAGCCTCAGCCCATAGGGCCGAGTGGAGGGGACGTGCGAAGCACTCTCCGTAGGGAGCCTGCCGCGCAGGGTGCCCCCGCGTAGCGGGGTGCCGGTGGCGAAGCCATCGGCAGGGGGAGGCGCGACCCCGGACAGCAATCGGGCGGCAAGCCCCGCGTCCAGCGGGGATAAGGGCCGTGGGTGGCGTCCAGCCACCCCTTGAGGCCCTGGTGCTGTCCGAGTGCTGCCCCGACAAGATCGCCGATTCTTTTCCCGAGCCTGCCATGATCGGGCGCGAATCGGACCAAGACTCGGACAAGGCATCCGGCTCATAAGCAAGATGTGCAGGTGTTCATACAAGCGCGGCTGTGGCTCAACAGGGCTTACGTTGAAGGCGCGGCAGACCTCTCGGTGGAGGCTACCGTGTTGGTGGCGGGGCTGATCCCAGTTGCAAATGCTTGGGCACTTGGCGCTGAAGAAATCCCTCAAGCTCGCTGACGAACGCCTCGCGAGCCTGGACCGCCATGTCATAGGCTTCCTGATGGCCATAGCGCAGGACAGCAAAGCTGCGCTTCCGGGCAGGCTTTAAGCCATTTGGGCTTCGGGCCTCCCACGCCACATGGACGCGTTCCTGACCATGAATGTCGAGCTTGGTTGTGCGCATCAGGTACACCCCTGGATGGCCTGAGGTGTTGTTGCTTCGGTGCAGGGACGAGTACTCCGCCAAGGTTGTGGGGCGGGCGGTTAGGGCAACATCATCACGCCAGGCCTGCGCTGCCGCCAGGGCGTTCTCATCGGTGCCGAAGCGAAATACGGTGAAGGTCTTGCGGAAAATCTCACCGTTTCGATGTAACTCAACAGACCAGCCCAAACAGTTCTTGCGTTGCACTCGGCGAATGCCGTACAGCTCGTCGGTAGTGGGTTTTCGTCTTGCCATGCCCAGCATCAATCAATCAGTTAAGCCGTCCTGAAAATCTTCCTTCTCGAGCGATTGATATGCAACCGACGAAATAGAAACGTTGTTGCGGCACGAAAGTCGAGAGGCCTTTGAGCCCTTCTTCAGCACGATGACGCCGCCACTCATTGATGGGTTGTTCGTGCCATCAGGATTGCCAGGGTCGCCAGGAAAGCCTGTGCGGATCATCTTGTCGTAAAGCAGATATGTGAATCTCCCGTTCACAAACTTGATGTGTGATTCGGAGCCGCCGGAGTACCCCGTGCTACTGAACAAGAAGCGCTTATGCGAGCCATTGTTGCCACGCGGGTATTCCAACTCGATTCGGCTGGCCGTGCCAAATCTGTACTTGACTAGATCAGACTCATTAAATGCCCCATGTGACACACAGAGGGATGCAATTTTTTGCTTGTTCAAGCAGTTGAAAAGAACGGCCTCGCCTTCTTTGCAAAGAGTAGGTAAGGCGGCATCGTTGGCGGCTGCGGCCAATGCTGGTGAGGCGAAAGCCAGTGACGCTACAAATTTAATCAGTTTGCTAAGACGGCTCACCGCTTGAGGCAAGGCCTCAGTGCGTCTCAAGGTGTGGTGCTGAATCATTGGTTTGCTGGCCCATTCCACCACTCTGGAGCGCGAAGACAAGAGCGGTTGTGGCCATAGCCCTGACGCAGAGAATCGCGACGAAGGGATAGAAGAGATGAGCCAGAAGTTCTTTGCGACCTATGCCGACGGCGAAGAATATCCAAAGTACTTACGCTTTTGGGGGCGCCACATCTTGATCGACATCCCATCTTGGCGCAGCGTACTCAGAATGAGCGGGAAAAATTTGTGCGTACATGAAAAGGCCGACGATGAGGAGCGTCGTGGGAAGCCAAGCTGCACTGAAAAATTCGAATAGCAAGAAGTAATATTTTTTGTCGACGCCAGTCGCCATCAACAGCACCGTAACCAGGAAAGCTACGACTAGCCCTATACCTAAGCCCGCCGCTCGTCGTGTCGACACAAAGGCAACGGCGAAGCTCCGCCGTTGTATTGCCGCGCGATTGAATAGCAAGAAGCACGCAAACGCGAAGAAGGCGACGGCCAACCACAAGATGAACTGGCTTTCAGATATGGCGACGAACCCAAAAAGAACTGAGTCAAGTAGGTTTCGCATCACTTTTCTCCTCTCCGTATGAGCGGTCATTTGCTGCGATTGAGGGATTCGATCCCAGAGGTGCAGAGGGCGTTGACGGCTGACCATGCCCCCAGTTCAACGGCATTTCGACCCAAAATCCCTTCACCTCGCTCGTCAACTTGGCAATGGCTGCTTTGACATTGTGCTGTCCTGCTTTGGTCATGAAAAGCGCCTGCAAGTTAGGGCGAGCACTCGCAGAAAAAATCTGCGTTGTCTTGCCATTGCGGTCCTTCGATGGCACCAGATAGGCCTGTCGCCCTTCGGTCAGCGTTTTGAATGCATCTCTTGGCGTGTGGAGAAAGACATCGTTGTACGCGGTGCGATTTGCTGCCGCCAACTTCTGAATGCCTTTGATCGTGTTCGCATCAAGAGGCATGTCAATGTTGATGCCGGGACTTGCCGTCTGCTTTTGCACCCCCGTCGTTGCCTGATCCACCGACAAGCCTAGATGCTTTTTCCATATCCGGGTACGAAGGTCTTTTGCGAACTTACGAGTAATGACGCGAATGCCTTGCCCCACGTCGTGCATGCCCGCTTCGGCATCATCAACGATGACTGCGGCCAACTCCGTGTCGCCGTCGCCATTTAGGCTACGGTCATTGATGTTCGCACTACCGATGATGGCGACGGCGTCATCAACTATTAGTAGCTTAGAGTGCACGTAGATCATCTCCGTCACAACCGTGCTGCCGGTATGGCCATAGTTGCGCAAGTTCAGAACGGTCAGATAGTCACGCCACTTGTCCTGTATGCCGTGTAAGGCCAACTGGGCTTGAATGGCTTCATTTGTGTTGGGCTGGGTCTTCAATCCCCATGCCGTTCGGTTCTTTGCGACCAAGGTAGCGTTAATACGATTTATCAGACTGTTGGTTGCCCGCTTGACGCCTTGAAGAGCCCACCACCCTTGAGAGGCAGTCCCATCTTCTTCCAGATGGCCTTCCGGGTGTTCGGGCAAGACGAGGTATACGTGGAATGGCCTTTGCGCATAAATTGCTTTGCCAATCGCGTTTGCCAACTCGCCGATTATTGGGTTCTTTGATGGGCAGGGCGCGCCCTTCTCGTCAGACCCGCAGTCAGACATGAAGAACTGGTTCTCCATGTAGATGAATGCTTGTGCGGAACGAATGCACTGAATCATCGCATCGCGAATGCTTGTCTGGTGCTGGCTGCTCCAAGACTTTCGGGCGTCCTCAATTACTTGGCGACGTTTTTTGTTTGGCTGCTTCCAGTCATCACACACGTACTTGTGATGCGCGTCCCAGAGCGGCAATTCGTCAATCAGTTCAGCCGAAGATGCGGACCGGCAAATTTGAACTGTTGTAGATCCACTGCCATGTTTGAGTGGATCGACCAACAATTCTGGCGATCCACTTCGCTCGAACCATGAGCTATTCATGCTGGGATCAAAAACGTTTGTTCCGGTCCCAGCAAAGCTATTCCAACGCAATACAAAATTAACGAAGACATCGAAGGCTGCAGGCCCATCGATGCTAAGGGCCACATCTTGCCAGGGCTGACGAGGTTGATAGGTTTCGTCCAGCAGCAGTCCGTTATAGCCCCCCTTGAAGGGAGGTTGAAAACCTGGTCGCCCACCATGTGGTTGAGTTAGACGCTCTTCTGCCGTGCTGAGCTTTCTAACGCATGAGAGTTGCATGTTGTAGCCATCGTTTATCACGTGCAGCGTCCGATTGATGACCACATCGAAGGCATTTGTATCCCATCTGCCATAGGCAAGGTCAAGTCCACCGAGAAAGGCCAAATGACCATCGACAACCACCGACTTTTGATGGTGAGAGAAGAAGACGTTCAGGTCGCGCTGTTTTGCCTTGGCACTTCTGCCGGTGTTCGGGTTCTGCAGCATGACTTGAAGGGACCCCTTCCCCTTGGGCAAGGCATTCAACTTGTCTTGCGTGTTGTCATCATGTGTGTCTAGAGCTGCGGCGATCGAGTCGTAGCAGAGAATTCGAACATGCACGCCGCGCTGCAGCGCGTCGGCGAGCAGTTCGGACAGTCGGCCTGGGTGCTTGGGATCACCTCGGTTGTCTAGTTCAACGTCATAGTCCAATTGCCAGTCAGTGATGAAGATGAACTTCTTTGCTCCACGAATTGCATCGGCGACCGCCTTCATGTAGTCGCGGCCAGTGGTGTAGGCCTTGCATTCGTTCTGGTAGCGAGGCACAGCAAAAGGCTGATCCAGGTCGAAGTACTGGCCGCTGATCGTCGTGATGGTGTCAGGCGTCAATTGCGCGGTGAATTTGTCTGCCATTTGCGGCTCCCTGTCCTGCTATTGCGTTTGCGATTCACTGCTCAAAGATCGGTCTTTGGCTTGAGTTGCCCCAGCCCACCCACTTGCGCGTCACGCTTGGCCAGTTCTTCTAGGTACGCTTGCTGCGTCTGCTCCATATATCGCCCATCTGGGGCGAAGTTCATCGCATCCAATTGACGCTTCGGATTCGGCAGCTTGTTATCCGTTGTCCACAGCGATGGACTCAGTGGCATCGCAGTCAGACCGCTGATCAGCCAAACAAGGCCAGGTTTTTGAGAGACCTTCTGAAACAGCTTGATTTGCTGCTCTTGAGTCAATTGCAGCCCGCCATCTGCCCCTGTTGATCCCTCAAACAAGGTTTCATGCCAATGATCTGGTGAGTACACGGCGGGGTTGATCTGCCCGTGCCCGATATCCATCGCAGCAAACGCATCGACCACGACAAGTTTCCAGGCTTGGCCGCTGGGTGCAATGCCCCGAGAGCCAGGTAAGTCTTGAAGCTTTAGGGCAAACCGAACAGGTTTGGACTCAAGTGTAGATTTGGGCATGCTGGGCAAGGGTGAGCTTATCGTCCCTGCCCCCACCATGGACTTCATCCCTGCCTGCACTGTGATCTTGCCTGGGCATTGCGCCGTGAAGTTGCCGCCATCGATCGTGATGCTGGCTCCGCCGCTTACAGCCAGTGTCACCTTTTTGGCCGCCGCAATGTTGACCACGCCGTTTGCTGTCTTCAACTCGAGTGTTTGTTTGGCTGCGATCTGCGCAGACCCCGCCTGCGCTTGAAGATCGATGGGTCCTTGGGCAGCTATCAGCGTCAGGCCCTTGCCCGCCGCTTCGCTGCCTGGCTGTATGGCTCCGGCCAGGATGCCAATCGCCTGGCCCGTGTGGATGCGAGCCTGGCCGCCAACGGCCCAGTGCGTATCTTGTCCGCTGGCGATGGTAGTGGTGTCATCGCTGCTGAGGTGTAGGTCTTGGCCCGCCGTGAGGCCTACCCCGGCCTTGCCGATGATGGCAATGTTGGGGTCTGCCATGTGCGGCACTTTGTCTTGGCTCGTACCGATGGCTTTGTCTGCTGCATCGGACACAGCGTTTTGCAAGCTGGTGTTGCTGACCATGCCTCGCAAGCTCTTGGTCAAAGCCGCTGCGGGTGCCAGCTTTTCATCCAAGGCGCTTTGGTTAGCCTTGCTGCTGCCAGCCGCACTGGCCAGCCCCACGGTCTGGTGCGTGGTGGCCGCTTGGTGGAAGGTGCTGGCCAATTGCTGCATCTGCTTGGCCAGTGCAATGCCAGCCGCGTTGTCGCCAGCGCCTTCGCCTGTCTGACCCAACCCATTGCTCAGGCTGTAGGTGCTGAGCATCACGCCACGCACGGCGCGCATGCCGCCCCAGGCGTCGGTGCGCAACTCGAAGCCAAGGCCTCTAAAGCTGCCGCGGTGGTTATCGGCTTGGTGCAGCAGGTGGCCCATCTGCAACCATGTCTGAGCCTGCGTGCTGTGCAACTGCATGCGGCCCTGATTGGGCGTGTCGTCAAACACAAGCTGGTTGTAGCCCTGGCCGCCGAACTCCTTGCTCTTGACGCCGCTGAGTGCGGCCGCGTTGTTCTGGCCTTCCGATCCTTCGGTGGCAGCGCCGGGTGCTGCGCCATGCCAGGCAGGGCTGTTGCCGCCGCTGCCCGAGCCCACCAGGTTCATCTGTGCACTGGGCCGGTGATCCGTTGATTCCGCAAACGAGCTGGTGTCGAATTCGGCAGCTTGCCCGCCCGGTGTGCGCGGCACACCGCCTTCGCCACGGCCGCTGTACAGGCTGGCTTGCACATAAGGGCGGTCGATGTCGTTGCTCAAGAAGCCAACCAGCACTTCATGCCCAATGCGCGGGATGAATTGGTGGCCCATGCCAGGCCCCGAGAAGCGCTGCATGACGCGCATCCAGCAACTGTGGTCGCTGTTGGCACGCTGCGGCGCATACGGATTGGTCTGCCAATGGAACTTGACTTTGACGCGGCCCAACTGGTCGGTGTACAGCTCATCTGCGCCATTGGGCGCGGTGCTGCCATCCGAGCCGACCACGATGGCGGTTTGAGGTCCAAGCGCCGTTGGGCGCGGGCGAGGGCGCAAGCCGGTGTCGTCCAGCAACACGGCGCGCCAAGGTACGTTGCGGCGTAACGCCTGGAACTGACACGCAAAGCCAGTCTGTGCAGACTGCTTGTGCAGAGAGGAAGTGTCCACCGGCTGCTGATCGACCGACACGCTCAACTGCGGCAACTCGGCTTGCCCCAGCGACTTCACGATGGTGTCGCAGAGGTCCTTGGGCAGGTTGTTCACGCCGATGGCATCTACGCCGTAGAAGAAGAATTCCTTGTCGCTGTCGTCAAGGCCAAACACAGCAAGCGGGTCAAGAGTGGATTGCGTGATGGCGGCCCAAGTTCCAGCGCGCAAAGTGCGCACGGTGCCTCGTCCCAGCCAGGTTTTGTACCGGGCTTCGTGGGCTTCTTGCAGGCGGGTGGCCACGAACTGGGCTTCTGCCTGGTTGCCAAAGAGGTAGTCGCCTGTCGGGTCGTAGCTGGTGAGCCAGCTTTGCAAGCTTGTGGCCTCATCGCCGCCCCAGGAATGGTTGGTGGGCACGTCGGCCGTGATGGCACTGTTGCTTCGATAATCCCAGCCCTGCACCACGGTGGCTGTAGTGCCCAGGCTGCGCACGGCGGCCATGGCCTGGATGCTGTCTTGCGCTTCCTGGCTGCTGCTGCGATGAAAGCGGATGCCTTGGCCACCCAGGCTGCTGGCGCTGATGGCATCTTGTGGTTGGTTGGCGCTGTTGACGAAGAAGACGACGGCGTGGCCACCAGGTGCAGACTCGTCTTCTTCCACGCGCCAGCAAATACCTTCTTCTGCCAGCAGCCGACTGACGAAGGCCAGGTCGCTTTCGCGGTATTGCACGCAGTAGGCGCGCTGGCCTGCATTGCGGGCAAACATGCCTTGCGCAACATAGCTTGCGACATCTTCGTCCCAGCGCCACGCAGCGAGGGCAACGTGGTCAGCGAACACGTCTTCAACGATCTCAATGATCGACTTTTCTTGCCAGACGCGGCTATTGAGCGTGTGACCCAGCAGCGCTATCCACGGCTGAACGAGCAGGCCCTTGCGGGCAAAGCCACCGTCAGATTCGAGCGAGTCGGCTTCGACCACATAGCCGCTACGCCGTGTGCGGCTGCCATCTGCCAGCGTGGTGTGCAAGGTGATCGGGCGCGCGTAGAGCTGCTTGAGCTCCACATGGGCGTTGAGCACCAGGGCATTAATGTAGAGGCTGAATGGCTGGGACACGGCCTCGTGCAGCACGAAGCTTTCGACCATCAGGTCTGCAGGCAGGTTGCGTTCGCTGCTGGGGGCCGACAGGGTGTACAGGCGCGTCTCGGTGCCCCACTGGCCAATGATCGAGGCCAGTGTGCCCGTGAGCGCAGATTGGATGGCAGATAGCCCATCCGGAATATTGGATGAATCCAGACCCATGTCGGGTTCCCTGATGTTTTGTTTTGAATTGAACTTCAGGCAGGATTTTGAGCGCTCGGGAGGCGAGGGCGCTTACCTCCTAAGGGTGTACATGCAACGGCCTGTAACGATCGCGGCGTTGCAAGAGCACGGGAAGTCAGCCAAGGTGCCGCGTTCCGCGGCGGATCGGGCGACACGGGGGCGAGGCGCCTGAGTGCGGCCCAGGTTTGCAAGGCCGAGTCAGTCGGGCCGACCGCCGGGCGGACTGGCATCCGCCCACCACGCCACCATGTGCGCGCTCAACTTAGATTTTGGTCTTGACTGATGAGCGTGCTTCGGCGAAGGTGGCGAGTAGATCAACTGGGGTAGAACATGGCCGTGTACCTTGCTCTGATGCTGGCCTTGACGGTAGGTGCGGGCTTCGTCGTTGTTGCCTTGCGCCGGACCGAAGCTGACATCACGGCTTTTCTGGAAGCTCCGTTGGACGCCAGACTCATCAATGCATCTGATAGTGCCTGTGAATACAGGACGCAAGCGTCCAGTACTGCTGTGTAGCGAGCGTGACCAGCCATCAGTAGTCCAGGCCCAGTTCGTTGGCGTCATCGGCCATGCGTTGCAAAGCTGACTTCTGACGCTCGCGCATTTTTTCAGCGTATTGCGCAAGGTCGTCAAACGCGATGCGGCGATGCGTGCCCACCATCCGGTAAGGCAGTCGCCCTTGCTCAATCTCCTTGATAACGAAGGGACGCGAGACGTTCAGGAAGTTGGCCGCTTCCACGGTCGAGACTTCTTGCTTGGATGGCATGACGACGATGGGCCGACGCTCGCTCATGGCGCCGAGCACCTGAGCAATGATCTTGAGGGCCTGAGGGGGCACCTGGATGACGGGCTGATTACCTTCGTCGTCGGTCAGCATGATGGATGCCGCCCGGGAGTGATCCAGGGCAGCCATGATGCATCGCTGTGCGGCACGGGCCATCTCCGCGTCTTGCGCAGACATGGCTGGGGGCAGGATCTCTCCGTTGCGCTCTAGTGTTGACATTCTGGGCCTCCGGTGCAGCCATCTGCGTGCCTCCGGTGGAGGCCTCAAGGCTGTCTGTTCGATATCGGCACTTTAATCCATAAGTGCAATAAATGCAGCATGTGAATCAAGTGAAAAGCGCCCGGCGCCAGCGTGAAACACCCTGGCGCTCCGACACTTTGTGGGTGATGTCCCGGTATAATCCGGTACATGTCGATAACGCAAGTTGTTGATTTAGCGGGGTTTTTAGTGTCCCCCGCGGGTGTCGGAGTGCCCTCCGAAGGCAGGGGTTGCTGGTTCGATCCCAGCCGGGCGCACCACGCTGTGGTCTGGGGCAACACCCAGCACATGTGAAGTAAGGCATAACGTGGCGAGAGTGCCCAGTAATGCTTTATTGCAAGCTGCACCACGAATTGCCTCATCCGGCCCTCTGAGAGGGACCCTCTGGGGACGGTGCGGTCAATCCTCCTCCCCGTCCCCACCGCATCACAGTCAAAGAGGACGATCTCATGGTGGATGAGGCTCGGCAGATTCTCTTGCCAGTCCTACGATCGTGTCGTCAGGTGTGGCCACCCAGATGGCTTGGCAGGGAGACGGGTTGGCCAGCCGACCGGTCCATAGGGCCGGTCGGTCTTCGAAGACTGGGCCATCCAGAAAACCGTCTGTCAACTGACCGCGATAAGTCAGGCGCCAACTTGTCGTGTGCAATTGAGCCAGTGCGTGTGCGTCGCCTCTAGCGTCTATCTTGGAGACTGGAACAAATTAATGTCTCCCCTCGCCATCCGCCTTCAGCAGATTGAGCCACTCGCGCAGTCCCGCTTTGACCAGTCGTCTGCTGGGGTGGTAGAGGTAGAAGTGTTCGGGGGGTGGCATCCAGTCGTCGAGCACGGTCACCAACTGTCCGTTGTCGATCCGTTCCTGAACTTGCCAGGCATAGGCATAGGCCAGCCCCACCCCCTGCTCGGCGCAGCGGTGCATGAGCTGAAAGTCATCGGTGGACAAGGTGCCAGGAACGTCCACATGGACACGGTGGCCGCCTTGCGCGAACTCCCACCGGAAATGCGCGCCGCTTGGAAACCGCACACGGATGCAGTTGTGGCTCGCGAGATCGTGAGGATGCTTGGGGCGTCCACAACGCGCCAGATAGTCTGGTGAGGCCACCACCACAAAATGCTGCGCTGGGCCGATGGGGTGCGCCACCATGTCTTGCTGCAGGCTCTCGCCAAAGCGCACGCCGGCGTCAAAGCCCTCCGCGACGATGTCGACGAAGGCATCGTTGCTGACCACCTCCACCTGCATTTGTGGATGCAGCGACAGAAAGCGACTCACCAGCGGGGGCAGGACGCTCTGTGCAGCGGCCTTCGGCGCGTTCAAGCGCAAGGTGCCGATCGGCGTTTCTCGGTGTAGGTTGAGGTCATCCAGGGCGACGGCGATCTCGTCCAGGGCCGGACGCAGGCGCGATAGCAGATGAAGCCCCGCTTCGGTCGCGGACACGGCTCTGGTCGTTCGGTTGAGCAGTCGCACACCAAGCCGTGTCTCAAGCCCTTTGACGGTGTGACTGAGCGCAGAAGGCGTCACCCCCAGACCCACGGCGGCCTTTCGAAAGCTGGCGTGGTGCGCCACGGCGGCAAAAGCCTGGAGTTCATGCAAGGGGACGTCGCTCATTTGATGAAATCTCCTCAGTAACCCATCAACTGGAATGCATATTGATTCATCAATGGTGCGACTGTAGCCTGAGGCCTTCTTCTTACAACGCCATTTGAAAGGTCCTTCAGACATGACGCCATCAACTTCGGGGCTCCAAGGCAAGACGATCCTGATCACGGGGGCCTCATCCGGGATGGGGGCTGCAACAGCGTTGGCGCTTGGACAGGCTGGTGCTAACGTCGTTCTCACGGCACGACGGGAGTCGGCCTGCCTCGACATGGCTCATGCGGTCGAGCAAGCTGGGGGGCAAGCCATGGCCTTGGCCGTGGATGTCACTCAGGAGGCGCAGATTCAGTCGGCGGTGGCCAAAGCCGTAGCGCATTTCGGTCAGTTGGACGGCGCGTTCAACAACGCAGGCCTGCTGCTGCCGGGGCGCCCATTGCACGAACTCGATACCGAAACCATGCAGGCCAGTTGGCTGACCAACGTCATGGGCGTGTTCTGGGCGATGAAGTACGAGATCGCCGCCATGTTGGGCACCGGAGGCGGGGCCATCGTCAACAACGCATCGATCGTGGCTCAGGTGGGCTTTCCACAGATTGCGCACTACAACGCCAGCAAGCACGCGGTGATGGGGCTGACGCAGACCGCGGCTTTGGAGTATTTCCAGCGCGGCATACGGGTGAATGCCGTGCTGCCTGGCCCAATCGAGACGCCCATGGCCATGCAGGGCTTTGGCAGCGTAGAGCAGTTGGCAGCAGTGATGGGCACAACGCCTGCTGGCCGTGCTGGTCGACCCGAGGAGGTTGCGCGTCCAGTGCTCTTTCTGCTCTCAGGTGCGGCCAGTTATATCAGTGGTCAGGCGTTGACAGTGGATGGCGGCTATACGGTGCAATGATGTTCAGTCCGCTGTGTTGGCTGCTCGGGCGTATGGCAGGCGACGCCAACTTTGTTGCCGTCCAGATCGCGGAAGTACGCGCCATAGTAGTGCGCGTGATAGTGCAGCCTCAGGCCAGGCGGGCCCTCGCAGCGGCCGCCTGTTGGTTGCGACGCAACCCTGTTGCGGTCCTCAGCGCACCTTCCGGGTCCACCGTATCCTTTGCGCTTGGAAATGTCCGCATTGTGTAAAAGCACCTCCAATTGCTCTTCAGCCATGTCCCGCTCCGAACGCTTGCTCGACCTACTGCAACTGTTGCGCCGTCACCGCCATCCTGTCAGTGGCGCAGACATTGCCGCCGAGATGGGCATCAGCATCCGAACGCTGTACCGCGACATCGCCACCCTTCAATCACAGGGCGCTTGCATTGATGGGGCACCGGGGCTCGGCTACGTCTTGAAGCCTGGCTTCACCCTGCCTCCCCTGATGTTCACGGTGGATGAGGTAGAGGCGCTGGTGCTGGGCTCACGTTGGGTAACTGGCCGCGGCGATGGGCACCTCGCGGCGGCTGCACGCGATGCACTGGCCAAGATTGCAGCGGTCTTGCCCGCCGAGATGCGCCGTGAGCTCGACACGTCCGCCTTGATGGTGGGCCCGGGCGAGCCCATCGCTACAGGAGACCTTGATTTGGCCACGATCCGCAGGGCGATCCGAATGGAGCACAAGGTCGAGATTGCCTACCGAGACGCTTCAGGCGAGGACAGCCTGCGCACGATCTGGCCTTTCGCACTGGGGTTCTTTGACCGCGTCCGAGTGGTGGTTGCCTGGTGTGAGCTGCGCCAATCCATCCGGCACTTCCGCACCGACCGCATTGTGCGTTTGACGCTGCTGGACAGCCGCTACCCCCGTCGTCGCCAAGACCTGATGAAGGCGTGGCGAGAACAAGAAGGCATCCCGCAGCAATAGGGCAGGAGGCAGCGTGCGGCTGCTGCCAGAAATTGACAGACGCTGTTTCTACGATGAGGGCACCGAAGCGCATCGCTTCAACACCTCAAGGAAACACCCATGTCTGATCCGAACTTTCTCATCCTCTACGTGAAGAGCCCGACAGCCAGCGTCGCCTTCTATGCTGACCTGCTTGGCAAATCTCCCGTTGAGGCTTCAGCCACCTTTGCGATGTTTGCGCTGGACTCAGGCGTGATGCTGGGGCTTTGGGCCGCACACACCGTCGAACCCGCGGCCAATGCCGTAGGCGGGGCCGAATTTGCTTTTGCTGTTGATGGGATCGATGCGGTCAAGGCCATCCACGCAGATTGGGGCAGTAAGGGGCTGAAGATCGCGCAGTCGCCCACCAGCATGGACTTTGGCTTTACCTTCGTCGCGCTCGATCCAGATGGACACCGTCTGCGCGTATTTGCGCCAGGTGCAGTATGAACCTGCGCCTACATGTCAAGGGTGATGGCGGTCGCCTCAGGAAGCGCATTGAGGCGTGAGATGAGCGGTCGTTGGATCGCCAAGACTTCCGCTGAACATGTGCGTCTTGGTTGATCGCCTTGAGTCTTGGTCGGTCGATCAAGGCCTGGATCAATGCACGTTTGGTTGCGACGCTGCGGCCTGCGGGGTGGGTGAAGTTGCCTTCGCCCATGGGAAAGAAGCGCTGGAACTTTTTTGTCCTCAGGGCATTGCTGTGCGGACACCCGTGTGCGGTGAACAGCCTGAGAGATGAGGGCCTGGCGCTCAGCCAGGAGCGCGCGTCGTGCATAGATCTTGACTTGAGCCATGGGGCTGCTTCAAGTTGAAGTGTGGTTCAGTGGCCAGGCATAGCGGTATTGGGGCAAGCAAGAGCCATCTGGCGCGTGCCACGCCCCAGATTGCACATGCTGGGCATCGAGTTGCTGATAGAAGCGTTGGGCGGCGTGGTTGCTTGCCAATACCCACAGGTGCAGCCATCGGGACTGAGCGCTTTGATCTGCCCACCGACTGACCGCATCGAACAGCAATTGGCCGATGCCCTGGCGTTTGTGATCAGGCGCAACGTGCAGGTTCTCAAGCAAGGTGCCCCAACGTTCGTCGTGATGAGCAAACGCACAGGCCAGTCCCACGACCGTGTCGTCCCGTGTGGCCACCCAGATGGCTTGGCTGGGAGACGGGTTGGCCAGCCGACCGGTCCATAGGGCCAGTCGGTCTTCGAAGACTGGGCCATCCAGAAAGGCGTCTGTCAACTGACCGCGATAAGTCAGGCGCCAACTTGTCGTGTGCAAATGAGCCAGCGCGTGTGCGTCGCCTGGCTGTGCCAGTCGAACGACTGTGTTTTGTGAGGTCCCCATGGCATTTGATGAATTCATTGCACAGCGCTTGCGTTGCCAACGCTGGTAGACAGGCGCCACTTTGACACGACTTCGTTGACGGACGTTACCGTGGCATGCCGGTCAGCCAGACCGGCCAGTGTGGTTCGTTGCACCACGGCAGCGGGAATGGCCGTGCCATCGAACGCAGGCAAGGCCCGTGTGGCAGAGGCATCTTCGGCGATCAGCACCTGGAAGCCGAGGTGCAAGGCATGCCGCGCTGTGCTGTCTACGCAGTTGTGCGTCATGCAACCGGCCATCACGACCGTGTGAATGTCGCGCTGCTTCAGCTCCTGCAACAGTGCTGTGTCATGAAAAGCCGACGGCCAATGTTTGATCAGCTTGACGTGATGCGCGCCCAAGGTGGGCTTCTGCGTGGGCATGATGCCGGTTCCGTTGCGGTCAAACAATGCAGCGTTGGCCTGCGCAGCCACATGGTGGACATGGATCACCGGTACGCGGCAGGCATCGGCCGCCTGAACCAAACGATCTGCCTCATGGGCAGCGGCCCCAAACCCGTCTAGCGGCAAGCGGCCATCGCGTTCGTATTCGCGCTGGAAGTCCAACAGCAGGAGGGCACAGCCTTGCGCGGGCAGGGCATCCAGGTTTGCGGCACCGGACAACTGCTTGATCGTCTGCGGCAACGCAAGCGATGCACGCGGTGCCTGGCGGCTGGCTTGCGTGCGGCCCCCGTAACCCCAATGCGAACCAGGCACGTTCTGCATCACGATGTAGAGCGGCGCAGAAGGCGGCTGGCCCATAGCGTCTTGAAGCAGCTCGTGCGCCGCAGCCATGAAGGTGTTTTGTTGTGCCAGGCTGTTGCTGCCCTCGGTGATGGTGACATGCAGGCTGGCGCACCACTCGCCCTCTGGCAATGGCTGGCCACCCACAGACCACGCAGACCGATCGGGGCTCTCTCGCAGGTTCACCACGGTCAGTCCGGCCACCTTGTCCAGCACCGAGGCCATCAGCCGCGTCAAGCCTTGCTGGATCAAGGTGCGCTGTTCGGATGTCAGCGGTGCGCTGGTGATGTCGAGTGTCAAGAGTGGCATGGCGGTCTCCGTGGGGATGATGTCGCCATCGTGGCCGCACTGCTGATATAAAACAATGATCATTAAATTCATAATTCAGTTTCCTTGGAGGAAACAATGGAAGACTCGTACTTGGCACAGAGCCAACGCATGGCCGATCTGCTGGTGTTCGTGAAGGTGGTGGACATGGGCGGCTTCACCGCTGCGGCGGGCAACTTGGGCCTGGGTAAATCCGCCGTGACCAAGCAGATCCAGCGCCTGGAGCGCAGCGTGGGCGTTACGCTCTTGCACCGCACCACCCGTCGCATGACGGTGACCGAGGCCGGGCAGGTGCTGTACGAGCACGCGGCCAGCATGGTGCGGGTGGTGGGCGATGCGTCGGCGTCTTTGTCATCGCTGTCTACGCGGCCGGCCGGGCGCTTGAAGATGACGGCCTCGGTGACCTACGGCAAGCATGTGCTGGGGCCGCTCTTGCCCGCGTTCCATCGGCAGTACCCGGACATTCAGGTAGAGCTGTTGCTGGTCAACCGCCACGTTGACCTTTGGGAAGAAGGCCTGGACCTTGCCATTCGGCTCACAGACGAGCCCCCAGGCCAATTGGCGGGGCGACCCGTGCATGCGTTCGACTTTGTGCTGTGTGCATCGCCGCGCTTTCTGCGGGGCAAGAAGCTCTCGCACCCGGACCAGTTAAGGGATCTGCCCTGCCTTCCCTTCGGTGTCAGCCAGCCTGGACAGCCGATCACCTGGCGCTTTGATGGGCCGGGCCGACACACCTGCGCGGTGAAGGTTTCGGGGCCGGTGATCGTCAACAGCAGCGACGTGGTGCGAGACCTCTTGCTGGCCGACATGGGCCTCGGGCTGTTGCCTCGCTTTGCGGTGGCAGCAGATCTGGCATCTGGCCAATTGCGCTTGGCCTTGCCTCAGTGGACGCCTCAGCCCGCATTTGGTGCGACAGCCTGGGCTTTGTGGCAACCGCAGCGCGTGGTGCCCCCGAAGCTCAGGACCATGGTGGATTTTCTGGTGGCGCAACTCAGCGCAGCAAACGCTTGAATTTGAGAAGTTGAAGGAGATCGCGGTCGTGGTGGCACTCACCATGCGCGCTCAATACGCGCGAGGAATGGACCCTCGTTGATCTGTTCGATTTGCAACAAGCGCGTTTCGGCACTTCTCAAACAGGGGGTGTCTGCTCACCGGCTGCTGAGATTGAGCGCCATCACGCCAAGCACGATGCACCCCAGGCCCGCAAACCGCAAGGCCGAGCGCGCCTCATCAAACCAGAGCATGCCCAAGATCGCCGTGACTGCGGTACCGGCACCGGCCCATACGGCATACGCCAAGCCCATTTCAAGGTGTTTGACGGCGACCGACATCAGCCAGATGGCACTGGCGTAGCAGACCGCTACGGCGACCGATGGCCAGGGCCTTGTGAAGCCTGCGGCTTGCCGCAAGGCCAGGGTGCCGAGGACTTCGGCGAGCACGCTCATGGCAAGTACCAGCCACGCGAAGGTACGGGCATTCATGGAAAGCACCTCTCAAGACACAGCGCCTGTACCGGGCGCAGCCGTGAGACGGCGAAGAGAGCGGTACCTCTACCTCTGGCGAAAGACTAACAAGTTTTGCGCGTCCGTTTGATGACGGACCAGTCACCATGTCTGGGCGAGTCAATCCGGTTCAGGTCCAGGCGCCTTGTCGTTTGCCCGATGAAAGTGCTGGAACAGGACGACGGTGCCGACCATCTGCAGCGCGGCGCAAAAGTAAAACGGCAGGCCCATGCGCCAATCCCCCTTGGGCAGGTGAGAGACGATGCCCAGCAAGCTTGCGCTGATGACGGGCGAGATCACCGCCATCAGGCTGGTGACAGCCGCTACGGCGCCCATGGTCTGGCCCTGGTTGTGTGCGTTGGCCGCGTTGGAGATCAGGCCTTGAACCACCGCCCCAGCGCCGCCACTCAGCAGGGTGCCCATGACGATGGCCACGAACAACATCCACCCTTCGATGGCGACGCCGAACGCCAGGTAGGTCAGTGCCGATGCCAACAGCCCGCCCACCGCCAAGACCCGTGAAGACATGTGCCTCAGCAAGTGCTTGAGCAGCACGCCTTGAACCAACACCGATGACATGCCCACGGTGAACAGCGCCAGACCGTTGTCCCTGGGGCCCCAGGCAAACTTGAACGTGGTGTAGAGCACGAAGCTGTTGAACAGCGTCGACTGGGCCAAACCGGACAGGCCGGTGACCACCACCAGCGCCCCCACCCCTTGCAGTTGCTTCAGGCCTGCGAAGGCGCCGAGCGGGTTGGCGCGATGCCATGCGAAAGGTTTGCGCTGTTCGGGTGTCAGTGACTCCGGCAGCACGAAGTAGCCATAGGTCAAATTCAAGATGGCCAGGCTGCCAGCGAAGAAGAATGGCAGATGCAGGTTGATGCCACCGAGGTAGCCGCCCAACGCTGGGCCCAGTGTGAAACCCAACCCGAACATCGCGCCTACCAGCCCGAAGCGCCGGGCACGGTCTTGCGGTACGGTGATGTCAGCCACGTAGGCATTGGCTACGGCCGCGTTGGCTTGCATCGCACCGCTGAACAACCGCACCACAATCAGCATCCACAGGGCTGTGGCCAAGCCCGTGACGATGAAGCTCAAGGCCAGTCCAGAGAACCCGAGCAGCAACAGAGGCCGACGGCCAAACTGGTCTGACAGTGCGCCAATGATGGGCGACGCGAAGAAGTTGCTCAAGCCGAAGCTCAAGGCCACGGCACCAAACCAGAACGTCTGTTCGGTGGGCGATGACGTGAAGGTGCCCACCAGCCCGGGCAACACCGGCACGATCAGGCCAATCGCGATCATGTCGATGAGGACCGTGAGCATGATGAAGCCCATGGCTGGCTCTCGCCGCTTGCTGGGTGGATGAGCCTCGGGCTGATGCCCAAGGGCTTTCACAGGTGTTGGCAATGGGGTCACGTTGTTCCACTCGTTCAATCGACGGCTTTCGCTGCGTCGGTATCGGGGGCAGCGAGCGCACGACCGACCAGTTCCAGCAGGTGTGATTGCACATCACGCGGCCATTTGGCGACCACGTCTTTGAGCCGATCAAGCTGGTTTGCAAACAGTGCCCGCGATGCCTCTTCGAATCCTCTTTCGTCACCTGCCATGGCATGCATGAAGCGGTAGGCGGATTCAGTGGCCACGCGCCTGCGGTCAGATTCAAGGCTCGCACGTTGGGCCTGTTCGACGAGCTTGCGCAACGCCACCGAAGCTCCGCCAGGCTGGGAGCCCAGCCAGTCCCAGTGGCGTGGCAACAAGGTGACCTCGCGCGCCACGACGCCCAGCTTGGGCCGGCCAGGCCCCCGCGGCAAGGTTTCTGTGGGCAATGTGCTCGATGCCTCAGGCACGGGCAGGCGCTTCAAGACCGTTGCCAGCGCCCCGCGCAGGTCGAGCTCAATGGGCTGACTGGTGTCTGCATCGAGCACAACAATGGGCATCTCGGGGTGGGCGTCGAGAAATGCCTTCACGCGGGTGGCCACGTCCCTGGGCTCGCCCACGGCGATTTGTTTGTGCTTGGCGAAGGCGATCCACGTGTTGTTTGGCATGACTGTGCTGTCTTGATTCATCCGGGTGAAATTAAATATACCCGGGTTAAATGTTTGTGTCAATAACACCCGGGCAAAAATGGCCATGCGCTGGCGTTGCCTTCGGCGAAGCCACTCGCGCGCCACGCTTTGGGGCAAAGAGAAGCGCCCGCTGTTGTTCAATCCCGTTTGGCGGCGAGGAGCAGTTTGGCGAGGCGCTTCGCCGCTCTTTGCATTTCCAGTGCGTCATAGGCTGCATACCCAAATGCCCAGCCCCGCCGTGGGGAGGTCATGCAAAAGGCAGACAGGGCAACGAGGTGGACGCCGCGCAAACTGGGCAGCAACTGAATGGCCCCGTGGGTCGCTCGGCTCAAGGCGTCGTTCATGGTTTGTTGCCGTTCCGCATACAAAGACCGCATGCGCTGAAGATGCTGGAGCAGGTAGCGGAGCACCATGTGGATGTGCGATGCACCCAAGTGAGTCGCCTACAAGCCGATCTTCGGCCGATCTGCGCAGGCATCCTGCGGAGCGTCTTACCAGCGGAGGAAACGCCAAGACGGGCGAAACCGATGCCTCCCATGTCGGATTTCGATACGATAAAGTCGGCTGAAATTACACGTGTCGAGCGATGAACCATCCCTATGCCGTCGTCATGAATGGTCTCCTGGTTGGCGGGGAGGGGGCTCAGCAGCCGGTGCCCTGGTGGAGTTTCACAAAGACGATTCTTGCCACTGCGGCGCTCGTGCTGGTCCGCGACGGGCGGCTCGACTTGACAGCGCGGGTCGCGCAAAGGCCATATACCTTGCGCCAATTGCTTCGGCATACGGCCGGTCTAGCGAACTACACCGACCTCACGGAGTACCAAGCTGCCGTAGAAGGAGGCGACCCGCCTTGGTCCGTGGAGGAAATGCTGGCGCGTGTCGACGCCGAACGGCCTCCGTTCGAAGCCGGCACGATGTGGAAATACTCTAATCTTGGCTATTTCCATGTCCGGCGCATCATCGAGGAAACGACCGGGCAGGACATCGGGCGGGCTCTCAACGACCTCGTCCTTCGCCCGCTCAACCTCGACGAGGTATGGCTCGCGACAGGGCCAGACGACATGGCACGCACCGTTTGGGGTAATCCGACCGGTTACGACCCCCGCTGGGTCTATCACGGCCTCTTGATTGGGCCGCCGGTTGCGGCCGCAGCGGCATTGGATCGCCTGCTGACAGGGGGTTTGTTGCCACCAGATCTCCTCGCCGACATGCGGCACAGCGTCTCTCTCGGACATGAAATGCCAGGCCGCCCCTGGATCGACTTCGGTTACGGCCTCGGTCTGATGACAGCGGGGGGGCCAATTGGCCGATGCCTTGGGCACACTGGGCAAGACGTCACCAGTGTTGCCGCCGTCTACCATTTCGCCGATCTCGCGCCGGCCCGCACCGTCGCCGTCTTTGCATCAGGAGGCGATCAGGCACAAGTGGAACGGCTTGCGGTCGAACACGCGCGTTCGTTCGAAGGGTGATGCCGCAAGCGGAGTGCCGCCAAGACCAAACAATCAGCCTGCCCGAAATCCCAAGCTGGCGCCCTTGAATCAGAATGGGGGCGCTTTTGACTGGATGGCAACCCGCTGCACAAGGTATACCGCCTTCATCGGGAATGGGACCAGCAGGGGCGCCCAGGCTTTCTCAGGTGTCCAAGCGGTTGATGGTCAATGACCACAATCGATGATCTGGCGCGCTTGTCGCATGCGGAGTCTGTGCTCAAGGCAAGTACCAAGAATGCACGCCGGCTCCCGCCCTGGTCCGCCTTCCTTCTCATACCTTTTTCTCGGATACGGTGTCAGCCAACTGGCACAGGTCGTACTGAATGACACGGCTCAACCCGCCCTCGTATCGAGGGAGCCGGTCAAAGCGCGCCACCACGCAGGATCAGGTCGTGGGTTCGTAGAAGACCTCTGCCGTCTTGAGCCCGCAGTGCTTGGCTGTGCGCATGAAGATGGCCTCGTTGACGGCGCTGTCCCGTACATTGTTCAGTTTGCGGATGTCAGGCTTGAGGATGTGGGTGGATCCCGTGCGCTGAGCCGAGAGCTAGGCGCGTATTCGAATGTCAGGGGCTCGGTGTCAAAGACCGTCCCGATCAACTCTTCGCCATAGAAAACATCCAGCGCAGTGGCTCTTTGCATCACAGACGTCCTCGACGTCTTGGGCTTTATCACGACTTCCAGGCCCAGGATGTCGAGCAGGGCCACAGCAGCCAACGCTCCGACAGTGACTTTCGGGTAAGGCGCAGGCAAGATCGCTCACCTACACTTCTCGTCGTTCAATTTCGATGGCACTTTGAGTGGAGCGGGTGCTGACTATCTCTGATTAGTACTGATCTGGGCCGGCCATGAGCGATCCGCTGTTGACACCCTCAAACAATCAACCGATCGCAGGTCGGGTCCGGCTGGATGCCGAGGTGCTCAAAGCCCGTCGGCATCAACTGGGTTTGAGCCAGGAGGCGTTTGCCCTGGCCTGTTTCGAGCGCCAGTTGTGTGTGTCGATCGCCTCTGTCAAGCGCGCTGAAACGGGCAAGAGCCTGCTCTTGCGCACGGCCCGTCACCTGGCGGCCTTTCACGACCTGCCCCTGCAGGCCTTGTTGCTGCCGGCTGATGGCGCTGAGCCGGACGATGCCGATGTGCCCGATGGCGACGACGCATCCGCCCAGATGCCTGATGCGACTGACGCATTCCAGGATGGTCGGTTGGTGCAAGTACTGTGCATCTGGCCTGTGTCGGACAGAGAGCGGCCTGCGCTCAACGACGCTTTGTCGGCCGATGGCGCCACCCTGCTGCCCGCGCCTGCGGTTGATACCGTGCTGGCCGTGTTCGGGCTGCCTCGGGCGCAGCGCAGCGATGTGTCCCGCTGCGTCGCGGCGGCCTTGCGTTGTGCCGACAGGCATGTGTTCATGGCCGGTGGCATGTGGCTGGATGAGGCCTTGACATGGCCGCAGGCACCCATGCATGACTGGATCAGGCGCCAGGCGCCGGCTTGTTATGTGCACCGCTCGGTGTTCGGCCAGTTGCGCAGTCTGCATCACATCGAAGCGCTGGCGCATCCCGACGTGGGCCGCCTTGGCCCCGCGCAGCGCCAGGCCAGCCGTTCATTCAGCCTGGCAGGTCGGCAGCACGAAATGCGGCTGTTTGCCAGCCTGCTGGACGCCGTGCTGGTTGACCAGCAAAGCCAGGTCATGCTGGTGCAAGGCATGGCCGGCATGGGCAAGTCGCGCCTGCTGGCCGAGATGCTGAGCACCGCGCAGCAGCACTTCATGGGCACGGTACTGGTCGAGATCCAGGACTTTGGTGGCGACCGCCACCGGGCCGTGTTGCTGGGCTTGCTCAAGTCCTTGCTGGACCTGCACGAGGTCACGCCCTTCTGGTCGCAACTGGTCAGCCAGCGTTTGAGCCACCTGGGGCTGCCCGCAGAGCAGTCACTGGTCTGCCGAGACCTGCTGTCCCTGGCCTTGAGCCACGACGAGCGCACGGTGCTGCAGGCCATGGGCCACGCGGCGCGCGCACAGGTCACGGTGCAACTGGTGACCCGCATCCTTGCGCGCATGGCCTTGCAGCGGCCCATGCTGGTCGTGATCGAGGATGTGCACTGGGCGGCATCGAGCATCGTCGAGACCCTGGCGCGCATCATGTCGGCCAGCCAGGAGGCGCAGATCATGTGGGTGCTGTCTGGCCGGGTCGAGTCCCCGCAGCGCATGGCCGACTTGCAGCGCCTGATACCCGATGTGGCCGTGACCAGCTTGAGCCTGGCGCCGCTGCGGTCCCATGAGGTGAAGGACCTGACACGGCAGTTCGGCCATGTCGATGAGGACTGGCAGGCCCAGTGTGCCTCGCGTGCGCAGGGGCACCCCTTGTTCCTAACGCAGTTGCTGATGGCCGATCGCGCGGCGCACTTGCCAGACAACTTCCAGCATCTGCTGCAGGTGCGGCTGGACGAAGTCTCGCCGCAAGACCGGCATGCGCTGCGGCTGGCGGCGGTGCTCGGGCAGGCGTTTTCGGTGTCGGACATCGATGCCCTCATGCCCTCACCGGGTTACCAGCTTGACGCCCTGGTTCAGCACTGCCTGCTGCGCCATCTGGACGGCGATCGCTACGACTTCCTGCATGCCTTGATCCGGCAGGGCGTCTACCAGGCCTTGCCCGAGCGGCAGCGCGAGGCCATGCATGCGCAGGTGGCCACGCACTTTGAGCTGCATGACCATGCCTTGCACGCGCAGCACCTGCACTTGGCGCGGCAGGCGCAGGCGCCGCAGGCCTTGCTGGCGGCGGCCCGGGCTAGGCAGGACGTGTTCGACCACGAGGCGGCCCTGTCCCTGCTGCAAAGCTATGGAGACATCGACTACGCGCCACGCGACGACCATGCGCACGCCATGGCACTGGGCGAGGTGCTGGCCAGGATGGGGCAGATGCCGCAGGCCCGCCTGGCCTACGAGCGCGCCCGCGCCCTGGCGCCAGATGCGCTCACCAGGCTGGCGGCCACGGTGGCCTTGGCCGGCGTTCTCAATGTGCTGGAAGACCTGCAGGCCGAAGAGGCCTTGATCGATGAGGCCTTGCCCGAGGCCGAAGGCGCGCAGGCCCACGCCGAACTGGCCGCGCTGCACTACCTCAAGGGCAACCTGTACTTCCCTCGGGGGGATGTGGCGCGCAGCCGTTTGCACCACACCCAGGCCATGGAAGGGGCCAGCCGCGCCGGTGCGGCCCGATTGCAGGCGCAGGCCTTGAGTGGCCTGGGCGATTCGTATTACGCCGAGGGGCTGATGGTCACGGCCAATGACCATTTCGACCGCTGCCTGGCTTTGTGCAGCGCGCATGCGCTGCGTGACATCGAAGCCTCCAACCGCTTCATGCTGGCGACCACACAGATCTACCTGTGCCAGACCGACTCAGCCCTGTCGCACGCCGTGGCCTCGGCCGACCTGGCCAGGCGCGTGGGCAACCGCCGCGCCGAAATCGTGTCGCGCCTCACGGCCAGTTGGGTGGAGCTGGGCCGTGGCCGTGCGCAAGAGGCCATGCAGCACATCGATGAGGGCCTGCTGATCAGCCGAGGCATCGGCGCCATGCGTTTCGAGTCCTTCCTGCAAGAGGCCCAGGCGCGTGCGCTGCATGCCCAGGGCGATGAGGTGGGCGCCAGACGCACCATCCAGGCGGCGCTGGACGGGGTCGAGCGGCTCAAGCTGCATGCCTTCATCGGCCCCTGGGTCCTGGGCACCTGGGCGCTGCTGCACAGTGACGATAGCGGGCAGGCCTTGTCGGCCTTGAGCCGGGGCGAGACCTTGCTCCAAAAGGGCTGTGTGGCCCACAACGCCTACCGCTTCTACGCCAGCGCCATGGAGTTGCACCTGCTGGCGGGCCGCCACGACGCTGCCGCACAGGCGGGCCAGACCTGGCTGCAGGCCACGGGCCGGGAGGCCACACCCTGGGTTCATGCGCTGCACGACTTCATGGCAGCGTGCCAGGGGCACGAGGGCATGCCCCACCCGGATCACCCCGCGTGGACGGCCTTGCGCGCGCAGCAGATCCTGCACGTGCTGCTCAAGTTGCCCCGCACCCTGCTGCGCTGAGCAGGGCGGGGCCAGCCTTCACTGTGAGCGCAGGCGTGCGCCCAGATAGGCCATGGTCCAGGCCGTCAGTTGTTGCGACTGCTCAAGACACTGCTCGTGCAGGCCGGCGCCATGGGTCCAGCCTCCGCCAAAGAACAGGGGGATGAGCGGCTGCCTGGCGTTGTCCTGGTTGAGCGTGAGCATCTGCTGTTGTGCCTGGATGCAGGCCACATTGAGCACGTTGTGCTTGAACAGGGCCCAGGCCTTGCCCGCGTCGCCCGTGGGAATGCCACCCAGTTCATGGGTGTAGCCGGTGGCCGGGTGGGTCTGGTTCAAGGGGACTTGGGCCAGGTGGGGCAGGGCCCGCGCCAGCTTGTCAGGCACCTCGCTACCGGTGACGCGGGTCAACACGGCATTGGGCTGCACCTGGCGCAGGTCGGGGATCAGCGAGGTGAAGAACACCGGCAAGCCGATGTTGCTCAGGGCGGGGTTGACGGGGTCGTTCTGGTGCAGGTTCTCGACATAGCTCATGCGGTAGGGTTGCACCTGCTGCGACAGCGGGTGCACCTGCACGTTGTAGGTGCGCCAGATGTTGCGGTTGCGGGGCAGCAGGGCTTCATCGGTGTGGCACACCCCGTAGCTGCGCGTGTAGCGCACCCTACCCAGTGTTTGCTGGATGGTGCGCGCCACCTCGGGCGGCACGCCGCTAAAATCCAGCGCGCTCAGGGCGTCGTCGGCATGCAGGGCCATCAGGGCCAGGTCGCAGTGCACGGGCTGGCCGCCAGCAGGCCTGACCACGGCACCGCCGGGCGCGATCTTCACCTTGACGGCCTCGCCCATGTGGTGGCGTACCTTGACCTTGTCCGTGCTGCGTGCGACCAGTGTGCTGGCCAGTGCTTCGAGCCAGTGCTGCGCGCCGAACTCGAAGTAGCGCCGGTCCGGCGTCACGCCGCCTTCCTGCACCCGGTAGTACTGGAAGGGCGATTGCAGAGGCATGCCAGCCGGCCCGGTCTCGTTGTCGGTGAAGTACATGGCCGAGATGCGCGGGTAGTAGATCTCGTCGCGCAGCCGGGTGATGCGCTCGGGGATGGCCGGGTCACCCCAGTCGATGGTGATGTGCATCTGGCGCGCGGTGGGGGCCAGCATGGCTTCGGGCTGGCTGATGCAGTCAGCAAAGTACTGGGCCACGGTGTAGCTCACGGGGATGGGGGGGGGGC
>Ga0209066_10001880_pt1 | contig 26867 bp, 18 predicted proteins | sample All_14_2_FD_187198 | JGI IMG/M metagenome (GOLD analysis project Ga0209066, IMG submission 187198) | Freshwater microbial communities in response to fracking from Pennsylvania, USA - Allegheny Zone_MetaG_DW_15 (SPAdes) (version 2) ...
CTCCACAGGCATCACACTTCACCCACAGGTTTTCGGTTTGCAGCGATGCGCCGCTCTCGAAGAACCGCAGCGTACCCTTGCACGAGCTGTTGCCTCCATGGACGAAGTAGTGCCACGGAAAATCGTCGAGGTGGCCGTCGCGGCAGGCCAACAGGAAACGTGCGGGAACGGCATCCGCATCCTTGGCGGGTTGGTCGCCTTTGGAACCACGGCAGCCTTTGTGAACGAAGCGGGTTCGTTCCGGCCTGAAACGGTTCTCCTTGATCTCGAAGAGGCCCGCATCAAAGGGGGACAGCAGACCGCACTTTACGCAGCGCATCCAGCGCGGAAATGGCCGAACAGGAACGCCGATGTTGGCCTCGGCCGACCAGACGTCGACGAGTTCGCTTTTCTGGAATGGCGGCATGCGAAGGTTCTCAACCTGAGCGCCCAGAACCTTCCGAACTGCAGCGAGCAGCCGTGCCTCCTGAATCGGCTGGCAGCGATCCTTTTCCCATCGGTCGATGCCGAGCGTCACGACTGACAGGCTGGGCAGGTCGATCAATGCACCGGGCCCATAGGTCCACAGCAGCTGGCTAGGGCGAACTTCTCCGACTGGAGTCTTGTTGTTGATGATCATGTTCAATCCTCATCCTTCATTGCGGGACGAGGCTTCCAATCGTGATCGTCCGTGATATGGCTCGTGTTCATGATCAGGCGCACGCCAGGCTCGACCTCCCGCATCGACATCGGCACGGTCCAGTTGTCCCAGGCTTGAAGCCCGGGCGACTTGATCAATGCAACGGTTTTGTCTTTTTCGGGGCCACGTTTCTCATAGGCCAAGATGCGTCCACCCTTGCTGACCTCTTTCGCCCATTCGTCGGCGCGTTCTTTCAGCTCAGTCTCAGCTAACTGCTTGCGCGAGTTGTCTTCAGCGACATTGCCTGCACGAGTCGCCAATATCTTGATGGCATCCGTCATCTCGGCCTGGTTGGACATGCTCAGTTGGCCCGCGCCTTCGTTCGGGCTGAATACATCGTTCTCAAGGCGCATTAAGCTGAGCATCGCACCTGTCAAACCACGGTCCATCGCACGTGGCGAGAACGGCGTTACCGATTGCGCTTCGACGTGTTTGTAGAACGTGGCGTGGTAGTGCTCGAAGGTTTCGTAATGCGACAGGTCGCGCGGTCTGGCCCACGTCAGCACCGTGCAGACCAAACCCGGGAAGGAACGTCCGACACGGCTGGTGGCCTGAATGTACTCGGCAGTTCCTTTGGGTTGCCCGTTCACGGCCATCAGCCCGAGCCGGTTCACGTCGACCCCCACGGACAGCATGTTGGTCGCCAGCACGACATCAATGGCGCGCGTGTCGCCCTCCTGCCAGCGGGTCACGTATTTGCCAGTGACAGTGTCGAACTCGGACTTGAACTTGACCTCTAGGTTGTCGAGGTACTTGGGGATGTCCTGGCTCGACACCCTGGATGTCAGCTCGCGAATGTTGCTGATGCTGCGTTGTGCCAGTGCGGGCCGCTCCACCATGCTCATCTGCACGCGATAGGAACGTGTTTGCACATCGTCCTCTGCCAACCGCTTCATGCCGCCCAACTCACGCAGGGAGTTGAAGTACCCGACCATGGTCATGTACGGGTCAGCGGGTTCGCCAAAGTGGTCGAACAACTCCTGTGCTGCCGTCAAGAACGCGGTGTAGACGCGGATCAACATCGCGGGGCGCGAACTGCCGGGTGAGCACACGCCGAGGTAACGTCGTCCCGGCTTTTCTTCGATCGGGCGTTGCACCGAGAAGAAGTTGTCTTCCACATCCAGTCCATGCGGCGGAAACACCGAAACACGGCGCATGAAGACGTTGTTCACTTGCTCCTTGGCTTTACGCACCGTCGCCGTGGAGGCGATGATCTTCGGTTTGACCGTTTTGCCATTGAGCGTCCAGCCGCACAGTTCATCCACGGCGGTCTCATATAGGCCCACCATGGTGCCCAGCGGCCCACTGATCAGGTGGAATTCATCCTGAATGATCAAGTCAGGCGGACGAATCGGGTTGATGGTCTTGACCTTTGAAGAAGGAAGCCCCTTACCAGCCTGGTGATTGCCATTGCAATCGGCACCTTGCCAAAGCAGTCCGTGGCGCTCGCATTCCTGGCCCACGCGACCAAAGAGCGTTCGCACCTGACCGCGCCACGCCATCATGGCGAACTTGTCCACGGTGGCGATCATCATCGTCGGTGGACGGTGGTAGATCTCTTCGTCGACCACCAGTACAGGTATCCCCGGATGCGGCTGCTTGCTGGACTTGCCCTTAGAGAAGTCGCAGCGGCCCTTCTTGTCGCCGCAGTAGACGAACGTGCGGCCAGAGCCTTTGTCCACCTCCACATCCCGTCCGGGTGCTACTTCCGAGCCGCACCACGGGCAACTGGTGAGTTGCGCGGGTGATGCCGCTCCTGCGTTGTACTTGCCGGGGTTGCGCACATCCTCAATGGCGCGGTGGCTGTCCTCGGTCGTGCCCGGTGTGACCTTGTTGCCAACCCAGAGGCCGATGGTAAAGGGTTCCGTGCCGAGGGATTTGTCGCCCTCGTCGAGCGCCTCTCGGCGCAGTACTTCCATGGCACAAATCAATGCCGTGGCACGCTGGAACTGCTGCAGCGTCAGCAAGCGGAGCGTGTAACGCATGATCACGGCCAAACCGCGCGAACTGTCAAACCTGCCAAGATTGCCCTGCATGCGCCGTATGGCCATGGTGAATGCCGCCACGCCCAGATAGGCTTCGGTCTTACCGCCGCCAGTGGGGAACCACAACAGATCGGCGTAGGCCTCGACAGGCTCAACGCGATCCGGGTGGCTCGGATCTGCCAGCGACGGAATCGAAAGCAGCAGAAACGCCAGCTGGAATGGACGCCAGCTGCGGTTCTTCAGCACATCGAATTTGTCGATGGTGACATCCTCGCCCCGGCGCATGGCCAGCGCGTATTGGCTGCGCACGCGTTGCGTCGCCATCGCCCGGTTGGCAAACCGGAATGCGGCTAGCGCTTTCTCATTGTCTTTCAGCGTGTCGATACCCTGCTGCAGGCGGGCGTGGATCTCTTGGCAGCGGTCCATCGCTTGTTGCGACTGGGTGTCGTAGCCGGTCACTTCAGCACCGACACGAGCGCGCTGTTCATCAATCCAGGCCGCGTAGTCCTTGGTCAGCAGGCTCAAGGCGTCGACCAAGGGGACGATGTCCAAAGTCGCCAGCCGCTGCATATCGAGCAGGCCACTACTGACCATTTCGCGCATCGCCGGGCGATCGGATGGATCAAGGCCTGGTGTCTCCGTTACCTGCACCTCATACTGCGGCATCACCGTGGTGCGCACCTCTGTCGCCAGTGTCACGTCCTCTGCGGTTGCGGCATGGACGGCGACCCCATGTCCCACTGCGAATTCGACGCGGTTGCGGTAGATCATCTCCAACGCTTCGCGCTCCGGGTCCATACCGTCGGCGTCCAGCACCGGCCTGCGCCGAAAGATAGCGCGCTTTGCGGCATCCTTCTCCGAACGAGCGATCAGCTCGGGCTGGAACACCCACGCCATATCGCGATTGGTGTCTGGCTCTTCCTGTGCATTCACCAGGAACAAGGTGACCAGCCGATCGCCATTGGCATTCTTGGCCCTAATGGAACCCTGCACGCGCACCTCGGGGAATTCCTTGTCAGGTGCCCGATGCGGAATCACGCCTTCTGTCAGCGGCAGCACGATCTTGCCGCCACAAGGAATGCGTTGCCAGACCTTAGCCTTGGTCTGCACTTCGGTACCGGATTCCTTGTTCTTGCGGGTGCGGAATATTTCGTGCTCGTCACTGCGCTCGTACCGCCCCCAGCGCGCCTCAATCTCTATCCGATCGGCGTCACCATCAACGCAAAAGGTCATGCCCATGCTGCTGGGAACCAGCGACTGGTTGCTGGCGGCATCAATCTCGTCTGCTGAATCCGACCCCGGCTCGACCCGTCCGGTGGCGGTTCCAAACTCTGCACCCGGCTCGTGCCGTCCGGGCGCTTTGGCCTCCGTGGGCTCTTCTGCGTCGTCATTGGCCAGTGGCCCTTCCAGCCCCTCAATTCCGCCCTGTGCGGCCTCACGCGGGGCCAGTTTGCCAACCAAGTAGCGGTCGCGCACACCCATGTCCACGATACGTTCACGGGGGCCGCCAGCCGGGCCAAGTAGGTCGTCCATCACGGCCAACTGCAATAACTCGCGGATATAGGCCTGATCCTCAATAGTTGGCACTTCAACGATGGTATTGTGAAATGCCTTGGGGAGCGACTCCAGAAAGTCCGTCCATTGAATTCGGCCAACGCTGCCAGAGGATGGCGGGGTGAGCGAGGTAAGACCAATCGAGACTGCCGGATCAACCAACAACATGCGGTCGAAGTAGATCGTGGTGGTCTCCAGATCAGAGCGAACTCGCAGCACCCGCCCGACCCGCGTGATGAGGCCAGTGGTGTTCAAAATCAGCACCCAATCGTCATCGGCGATGGCTTGGTACAGCGAACGTTCGCCTTTCAGCCGTAACGTGTACTGTGCCAGCGTGAGATCGACAGCAAGGCCATGATCAATGGCGATCCATGCGTTCGTGGTCTGGCGAACATTGTCTATTTTCATTACCGACCCTTCTTTAGCCTAATCTCTGCATTGATTCTTTGATTCAGCAGAGTGATCCGACGAAGAATCTCCATTCTGTTTTCGTCTGATACTGAGTAGCGGCTACCACGCTCAAGAACTCTAAAATCGTACTCTAGCAGCATGTCATCCCAACCATATGCGCTGAGAACGTTACGATCCATTTCACGGTGCAGTTCGCGCAAGCGATTTATCCAACTTGATGAAATCGTTGAATCATGAAATTGGTTGTAAAGCGAAGTTAGCCCGAGGCCATGCTCCTGCTCGCAAGACAGTCGGTAGCGGAAATATTCTTCACCAACGCTGCTAAGGACAGCCGTGTCAAAAGGAACAGGAAAAGTTGAAACAGCCTTTGACGGTGCGTAACGAATTCCTGCACCCCACATGCCTGTACATCGTTCCCAAGCCCATATTGAATGAATAGACGATTGCAGTACTGCAAACGCTCCTGAACAGTCGGACAAAAATACAACCAACTGATCGCTAAAAACCTGTCCATTCTTCACCCAAGTTAGCTGAACATCTTTTGCCGCTCTTGCCGCTACTAGAACTCGATCGAATGCCGCTATTCTTTGATAGCTGCTTATCCGTTTATCCCAAAACTTCCAGTAGTCGGATTCATGAATTTGCTTGGTGAGTGTTGCCCTGTAAGGCTCAACTCTTTCTTTCACAATCTCAAAGCATGCTGAGTACGCTTCCGCTTGCCTTTGAGACATTGTGTGAAAATTGATCACCCATCGCGTTGCACATTGACCTATTGATGAATTTACGTCATCTCCATTGAGATACGGAAAAAGGACATCTTTATTTTTGATGTCTCTTTGAATGAGAATATTCGCGTCTTGAGGTGATAGTAGGAAGCCTTCTCCGTTTATATAGGTACCCGCAAAACTTTCAATAACGCTGTGCTTTAGGCTAAATACATCTGACAACCAAGCTTCGTTTTGAGACAAATTCCAGTTTATTTGTGAAACGACTTGATCACGAATTCTTCGTTTTCCATTCCATACGCCCTTGATCCAGCAAACAATTGCTACGGTCACTCCTGCAGCCCCGGGCCATGGCATGGTCGGAATTGAAAATACTATATTGGAATCTTTCGCAGAAATTCTTTTCAAACCAACCTCGCCTGAATCTCCATCTGCGATGCTGTCGGTGGCGATCATTCCAACTAGGCCGCCATTTCGTGCAATTCGGTTAGCTTGTAGGAAAAAGTATACGCAGAGATCAGCTGCCCCTTTTGTTGAATCTGCAACCGAGGTAACTATTGCACTCCTATAGTTTTCACCCAGGGCGGAAGTTATTTTCATGCCACCCAAAAAAGGTGGGTTTCCAACAATCGCATCAAATCCCGAGTTATTTCTTATGAAAACTTCGGGAAACTCAAGTGGCCAGTGAAGTGGCTTTCTAGCGTTGTGCCCGCTCGGCAAGTCAATACTGAGGACGGCATTTGCTCGACGAATAATTGCAGCTGATGCTTCGGTTTCTTTGTCAACTACTTGATCCACCCTAATTGATAGTGATGCTATTGCTCTCTCAAATGCTGGCCCATTGCCGTTGGCCGCCAATAGCTCACCGACGAATGCATTCGCAAGGAGCTCAGGAATTTCGAGTTTCTCGCGCGCCTTGGTATACAACTGAGCCATCGCTTCGACATCGTGGATGTCGCGGATAGGTATCCCACGCAAGTGCTGTCGCAACTCAATCGCTTCGTGAACCGCTCGCTCAATGTTTTGCCCAAACAGGTGCTGCTGACCTTTGCCGTTGGGTGCCATCGAAAGTTCTGTGAGCTGATCTAGTCGGTGGATTCCCAACAAACTGTCGCCGCAGCGCAAGTTATGGTCGAGAAAGCCAAAGGGACGGCCCTTGGCTAGCGTTACCAACCAAATTGAAAGTTTGGCGAGTTCGACCGCCAGCGGATTCAAATCGACGCCGTACAGACAGCGCTCTGCGATGAGGCGACGCGCGATCACCGTGCGTACCTCACTGTCTCGGGGCAGGGGTTCTTTGGTTCCTCCTGCTTCTAGAACTTCACCATCTACGCTCACGGCTTTTCCAGTAGCCTCGACCTGCGACCATGCCTCGACGAGGCGATCAGAAAGCCAACGACACGCCTGAACAAGGAAGGCACCCGAGCCCATGGCGGGGTCACAGATCTTGAGGTCGAGCAGTTCAGCGGGAGATTTCAGTACCCATTGATCGCGCGGCGTTCCCTCTGCAGGACCGACATAGGCCACCGGCGTGAGGGTTTCGGCGACGATCGCTTCGGTTAGCGACTTCGGGGTGTAGTGGGTGCCGGTTTCGCGCCGGTCGGAACCGGTGGTAACGATAAAGGCACCAGCGGGATAGACCAGTGGATAGCCCCATGGATCGGTGCGCAGCAGATGGGCATAGGGTTTGACGCGGTCGCGGAGCTTGGTGTCGCCTTGGCAAGCGGTCAGGAGGCGGTCGGCCAGGGTGTCATCGACGGCTTTGGCCAGATCATTGCGTAACCGGCTTGCAGAACTGCCGGAGCGGTCTTGCAGCAACTCGGCCAATCTCGCCGCCCCATCCAAGCGCGCCGAATCCAGCTCGACCAGCTTGACCCATGGGGTCTTGGCACTCTTGACGGCATCCAATTCCAGTGTGATTTCATCGGTGCGCTTGACGGTGCGTTCGAGCAGGCCCTCGTACACGTAGCCGATTTGTTCAACGTCCAATGCGCGGTAAGACAGTGTGCGCCCCTGGAATTGCTGAATGGCTTCCAGCAACAGCAGGACGGTGCGGTTGTCGATGGGCAGAGGCTTGGCCGCATCGCCGCGCCAGTTCGAGCCTTTGGCCCGACCTTCGAGGAAGGGGAAGCGGTCAGGATCGAAGAGCGAACCACCCAAGGCGGGCAGGCGCAGATTTTCGTGCTCAATGCCGCCGAACACCGCGCGAAAGATGGCCAGCAGACGCGACCAAGCGTCCCAGCGTCGCTCAAGTATTTCCTCGGACTCTTTACGCAACTGCATGCGCAAGGTGGAGAGCGCGTAGTTGGCTTCGTACCGTTCATCGCCCATCAGGAGCAGGCCACGCTCCTCGGCTGAGAGAAGGAACACCAAGCGCATCATCACAGTCAACGCGGCCTCGTACAGCTCGGGTTCTTTGACGTCGTGCAGGAGCTCTCGATTGCGGTCCTGGTCGGCTTTGTCGAGCGTCTGAATCAACACCTCGACGGCGCGGCGTACTTGCTCGCCAAGGGCGTCGGTGACTTCGTCCTGGAACTTCAGGGATCGATCGAACAGTGCGGGCAGTTGTTCGGATTCGTCGACAAAGAAACGACGAATGCCGAGCACGTGCACGAAGGCCTGCAGGGTGATGGGCTCTTGGCTCCAGATGCGGGCATACCAACTGGCGAAGGTTGTAACGGCACCCACTGGGGCATCCACGAGCATCCAGCGCTCGCCGTTGGTCACCAGTCCGAGTCGACAACCCAATGAACGGCACAACTGAACCATGCGATCAGCGGGTGTGGCGGCCCAGCCATCTTGCTTCAGGGTGGTATCGAGATCGACATCCTGCGCATAGGTCTGGATCAGCAGCAGTGGCTTGTTGGCACGTTGCTCATCGACCACGGCAAGAGCAGGCGAAAGCGTCACACCGTGTTCGGGCAAGTTGGCCTGCAGATTGGCGATGCACCAGTCGGCGCGCTTGAGAACGTCGCCTTTGCCGTCTTCATCAAGCTCAAGGCCACGCGACAGAACTTCGTCGATCCAGGCCACGTGTAAATCGGCGAATTCCGCGTCTTCCAGCTCCAGCGCTTCGCGCCATTCCTCGTAGGCTTGGCGCAGACGTTTTCGCTTGGTGGCATCCAGCTCTTCCAGCCCTTGCGGAAAGGCTTCCTTGAGAACGGGAACTGCGAGGAAGGGGCCAGAGATCTCGATCAGCGACAGCCAATCATCATGCACGCTGGGAGCACTCATGCGGCACCTCCCTGAACGGCAGATGCAGGCACCAGAAAGATGACTGCGACCGGGAACGTGCGGTCGTTGAGTTTGGCGTAACGGGTTTCGATGGCTTCAGCCTCCTGCTGGCGCTCGGCCGGAATGCGGGCAAGACGCGCTTCTAGTGCGGATGTATCGCGCCTGAGCTGTGTTCGTTCGTCTTCGGTGAACAGGGATAGCTGGGCCGGTTGCTGATCTTTTTTCAGCTCAAACTGGATGGCTTTCTCAAGCTCATTTAGCACGGTACCAATGTCGGCCACTTCTTGCTGCTTACGGGATTGCAGGGTGTTGGTCAGGAACTTCAGACGGTCTTTCGAACGGGCGTCTACCGCCTGCAGGATGGCGCTCTGCGCACGGTCGAAACGCACACGGATGGCATCAAACAGAGAGTCTGGGGCCGTCAGCGGTTTGGCTTGATCCAGCCATTGCTGGACTTTGGTGACGCCTTCCTCACGACGGAATGATTTCTCGCCCAGATAGCCCCCGGCGACCGTTAGTTCTTCGTGGAGGCGATGGTGGTTGCCACCCGTGACGACCAGCCGCGAGATGACGACCACGACAGGACCGTCGATCAGGGCGTCTGGCACTGAACGCGCGGTGACGCGATGCAATTTCTTCACATCGTCTTGCGCCCAGACCTCGGCGCGCAGCAAGCGCAGGCACATCTGCACCAGTCGGTGGTTCAGGTGAACCAACACCACGTCATCACGCCCTTTTGCGACGGCGTGATCGAAGGTGATAGGCCGGATTTGCAGTGTGTGGGGGTGGCGAAGCCCCTCAAGGCAGCGCGCCCACGAGCCCGACAACGCGGGCATCTTGAATACGGTGCCTACCGGGGTATCAGCCAAGGCAAAGGGCTCAAGCGGCGGTCGGCCTGCCAACACAAGCCCAGTCTTGACAGCCATCAGGATGTGCTCTGGCGTGAGGTGGAAATCCTGCTGCGTGGTGAGGAGGCGTTCATGCAGCTTGGCGACCCTGTCTTTCAGTTCGCGCTCGGCGCGCACGAAGCGTCTGGCCTTGGCGATTTTGGCTTCAGCGAGGCGTGTGTCGAGGTCTTTGAGCGATCCCTCAATCAGTCCCGACATTTGTGGCGCAATGACCGGGTTGACGCTGCCCATGTCCGCCCGCATGGATTCAAGTTTGCGCAGTGCGCGGATGATATCGTCGCCGTGACCGCCAATGGTTGCTTTGCCCTGTTCACCGCCATCGACGGGGTGCCAGATCAATACTTCTTTCTGGCGCTGACCATGCCGGTCGATACGGCCATTGCGCTGCTCCATCACATTGGGGTTGTATGGGATCTCCAGATGGATGAGGCAGTTGCAGTGGTTCTGCAAGTCGATACCTTCGGACGCGGCATCGGTGGCCAGCAGGATGCGCACCGCTGAATCCTTGGGCGAAGTCTGGAACGCCGCTTTGACCTTCTCGCGTTCATCCTGCGGCATGCCGCCATGGAGGATGGCCAGTCGATCACCACCGAAACCGTGGCTGGCGAGGATCTCGTGCATCCACTGGTGGGTGGTGCGGTACTCGGTGAACAAGATGACCCGACGATCATTCCACTGACCGTCAGTCTTGAGATTGGTCGTGAGCCAGTCGAGGATTGCTTTGGCTTTGGCATCGACTTGGTTCTTGGCAGTCTGTGCCCACGACCGCAGCTCGTTCAGCATTTGTTGCTGCTCTGCTGTGAGCGGTTGCGCGCGTCGTGAGGCCTCTTCGACGGCCTCGGACTGGGCGTTTTCGACATCCTGGTCGTTGGCGTAGTCTTCTTCGACCCGCAGGATGGCTTTGCGCAATATGCGGTCGGCCATCGCATTCTTGTCTTTTCGTTGGCTGCCATTGGCCAAGCTGGCAATGTGCTTTTCCAGAGTGGACGCGAATGCGGCGGGAGATGAGAAGAGCCGCTTCTTGAGCAACTGGTTGACGAACGACGTGCCGAATGCGTTGCCAACCTTCTCTGCATCCTGCTCGCGCCTTGCGCAGTAGTCGTTCAGCTTCTGATGAATGTCACGCTCTTGTGCAGAGTACGAAGCCAGCAGTGCTTGCAGCTTTCGCTGCGCATACAGCGGCTTGCCTTCAGCATCGACCAGATCGCTTTTGAGGCGGCGGATCATCACTTGACTTAACTGCTTTTCATCGGGCAGGATGTTTCGGGCGAAACGCTGGTCGTCCAGCAGTTCCAGCAGAGATGTGAAGGATTCGGTGTAGCCGTTGTGTGGGGTGGCGGTGAGGAACAGGCGATGCTGGAAGTGCGGACTGATTGAGCGAATGAAGCGCGTCCGCTGGCTTTCCAGCGCGTAGTTCGCACCGGCAGCGGGGGCGATGTTGTGTGCTTCGTCGACCACGAGCATGTCGAACTTACGCGGGTAGCTGGGGTGAGCAGGCAGGACATCGCGCATGGCGCGCAGTCCTTCGCCGCTTTTGACCCAATCCATGGACGCGATCAGGCGTGGATGCGAAGTCCAGGGATTGGCGTGGATACCGCGATCTCGGCGCAACTGCTTGATGTATCCCGTGTCGACAACCCTGAAATCAAGGCCAAACTTTTCCAGCATCTCGACACGCCACTTCTCTTGCAGCGATGCGGGGCAAATGATCAGGACGGTGCGAGCACGGTGGCGCAACAACATCTCTTGGATGACGAGACCAGCCTCAATTGTCTTACCCAAGCCGACGTCGTCGGCGATGAGCAGATTGACCCTTGCCATGTCGATGGCCCGCACCAATGGGTCGAGCTGAAAATCCTCAATGCTGACACCACTGCGAAAGGGCGCTTGCAGAAAGCCTCTGTCGGCATTGGTGGCGGCACCCCAGCGAACTGCATCAAGAAACGCTTCGAGGGTGTCCGAGTCATCCTGGCCGGTGATCGAAGGCAGACCCGCACGCTCAATGATTTGCGCGCCGGGTTCGATCTCCCAGATGACCTCGAGCTCATCACCCAGGCCATCCTCGTCTATGGATGAGAGGGTCACCGCATTCTGTTGCGCAGAGGTTGATGTCAGCTTGGATGAGACGACTTCGGCAACGACCCACTGGCGTCGCCTAACCTCGACCAACTGACCAGGTTCTGGACGGGCGCGGTACGCCTGGCCATTCTGTACGTTCGAACTTTCCATGCGGTCTACCGTCTTCCTGTTCTGTGGGTTCTATGCATCCCAGCGAATGGCTGGGACGGCACCTATCGGGTCATGACTGTGGCGGAATCGCGGCAAGATGGCAGTTGATGCTGCGTGCGATCGCGCGGCCAAGGTCGACAGGAACGGCATTGCCGATGAGGCGCCCCAGCACCTTGAAGCTCACCTCACCGTCATCGGGAATAAACGCGTAGTCACGCGGGAAGCTCTGAATGATGGCTGCCTCCCTCAAGGTGATCGCGCGATCCTGTTCAGGGTGCCCGAATCGGCCATTTCCAAAGCCATAGCACTGCGTGGTCATGGTGGGGGCAGGCTTGTCCCACTCCATGCGGCCATAGACGCCCGGGTACGTTTTGCCGCTTTCTGCGCGATGGCAGTCGGCGACGAGATGCTCTGGCCAGTCGCGCCAGGTACCTCCAGGCTTCGAAACCATGATGCGCTTGAGATTCTTTTCCGACAGCGTGGATGAAACGTGCAGCTTGTCTCTTGGTGCTGCCTCGCCCGCGCTCAGTGCGCGCAGGCGACCAATCGCCTGTCTCACGGTTTTAGGCTTGTCGATCGTAGGTTCGATCATCCTGATTTCGCCATGCATTGATGCCAGCAGAACCATGCGGCGGCGAGTTTGTGGCACGCCGTATCGTGAGCTGTCGACGACATCAAACCAGACTTTATACCCAAGTCGCTTGAGCGTATCAACGAAGTCGTGAAACACCTCATGCTTGGCAACGGTTGGAACATTCTCCATCGTGATGACATCCGGACGAGTGCCCTTTGCCAGACGAGCGAACTCGTACAAGAGCCCCCATTTCCCGTCCTTGCCATCACGCTCGTAGCGTTGTGCATAGGTGGAAAAAGGCTGACAAGGAGCGCACCCTGCAAGGATCTTCAAGTCGGCATCGCCGAACAGCTCAATCAACTCGGCAGTGGTGACTTTGCTGATGTTTCTCTCTACAAACTTGGCACTGTTGTTAGCCTCATAAGGAAAGCGGCAAGCTGGGTCCATGTCGATGCCAGCCACGACCGGTACGCCTTCGAGCACGAAGCCATGCGTCAGCCCGCCAGCTCCACAGAACAAATCAACACAAGAGATCTTCGTCATTTCAGCAATCCTCTTTTCGCTTCGACCGCAGAATGAGGCGATCGAAACCCGTCGATAGCAAGTCAATCATTCTTTGCCTCGACCTTCGTTTTCTGCTGCTCCACCAGAGCGCACCCACTCATCGACTTCCTCTGACTTGAACTTCCAAAGCCGACCGATTCGGTGAGCAGGCATATTCCGTTTGCTGATCCAGGCATAAACGGTGTCCTTGCTTACGCCAAGATATTCAGCAATTTTTTCAACCGACAACCATTGCTCTGACATGTGAGGACTTTTCCATCAAAAAATCGGAATTGGGTTAACTGATGGATCATCACACAGATCGTGCTTGCAGATCGGTTTAAACCGGATTAAACACGGTTAGTTGTGATTAACTTTGATTTAGTACAACGCTGAACGAGTACCGCAAAAGCGGCTCCCTGCGCTACCGACGGACCGAAGGGTTGAAATCGCGACTAGTTGAGCTTACTTTGACCGCCTTTGGTGCAGTTCCAAGGGGCAGATCGCCCCAGTCGCATGGCCCAGGTCGGGACTTGATCAGCGCCGCCTTAGGCAAGGCGTTTCGCCAAATCTTCCGCTCTTGGGTGGTAGTACCGCATAAGCATCCTTGGGTCTTTATGCCCAGTAATTTTTGTCAATTCATGCAATGGGAATATATCTGCCAGGCGAGATGTGGCCTCGTGCCTAAGATCATGAAAACGAAGGTCCGTCAGGTAGCGGGGATCAGGCTTCTTGCGACTGTCCTTGCATTGATTTAAATAGAGCTCGCGAGCGCGCACTACGGCCCGTTCAAATGCCCGGGTTACAGCATCGCTTCGAATTCGAAACACCCTGCCGTCTTCCACAGCAGAGTCCTCCTCACCATCTGCTAGTTCGCCATCCACCTTTCGCAGCGTCAATAATATATTGACTGCACGGGTTGACAAAGGGACGTCTCGGGAACTTCCATTTTTTGTCGAAGGTAGGTGTGCCACACGACGTTCGAGGTCGATATTCTCCCATCGCAAACCCGCAATTTCGCTGCGTCGCATCGCCGTTTCCACTGCCAACCACACGACGGCGGGCAACAGGACGGAGCCACTTGCCGCCAACACCCTTTCCAACTCGCCATCGTTAGCGTTTCGCTGTGATTCGTTCTCACCCGCAGCGCCGCTATCGAGATGTATTACATCGGCCACGATACGCCGCGTTCGCGCATCGTTGGGACGAGGCTTTCTCACCAACTCAACCGGATTGGACAAGCTTTCCATGCCCCATTCTTTTCGTGCAATTGTGAAAACATGGGACAACAGCGCCAATCGACGAAGAACAGTTGAAGGCTCATAGTCCTTTAGCCATTGATCACGCAACTTGGCGACATCCGCACTTCGTATCGTTGCCAGTAGGCTCTTGGCCATTGGTGTGGCCTGCCAGGTTCGCAGAAAAGACTTCTCCTTATCTGCCGTCTTTTTTCCTGGCGTGATCTCACGCTCATATCGTTCTAACGCGTCGTGTAAGGTTGTGGACTCTGCTTCCCCACGGCTTAACCATACACCTCGCGCCATCTCAGACTCAATCATCTGAGCCCAAGCCTCAGCTTCGGCTTTCGTGTTTAACGTCTTACTTTGGGGCGGGAACCCTTTTCTGCGAATCTGTGCTTCCCATTGGTGGGGGCCGCGTTTTCGAAAGGTTGCCATTTTTTTGTGATTTCAGTTGAGTTGTGGCATTATTGTGGCAAATATTCAAAATAACGTCGCTAGCCATTGATTTTATTGATGTTGAATTTTCATTCGTAATGAGAAGGTCGGGTGTTCGATTCATCTCTCCGGCACCAATACAGATAAGGGTTCATTGCTGTCCATCAGCAGTGAACCCTTTTTTTATGTCAGACCCGTCACACCGGAACGTCAGCTCATTTTCAGTTGCGCCAAAAGAAAATAGGTGACGGTCAGGGTACCAAAAATCAAAGTGAGCGCAACGATGCCACCGGCGTAAATTTTGAAGAGTTTATTTTTAGCTTGGAGCGCTCGGTTTTCAGACATCGGAACATTTCTTAAAAGGTTTTGGCCATGCAGGAGTATGGGACAGAGGTGTGGAGCTGAAGATCGTCAGCCACCCCGCCGATTATGGTCGAGACACCACGTCGTCATGGTTCCCCGGCCACAACCATGCAGCTACAGCACCCAAGGTTTCCTGGACCGTGCTGGTCACACGGTGCAAGACATGTTGAGCCGTTAGCGCAACACGCTGACAAACGTCGCGGCAATGATGGCGCTGGTGATGACGCCACTGATATTGGCGCCCAATGCCTGCGGCAGGATGATGGCAGAGGGGTTGGCAGTTGAAGCAATTTTCTGGACCACCTTGGCTGTGGTCGGCACACAACTCACCCCAGCTATCCCGATGATGGGGTTGAATTTTTTGCCGGTGGCAAAGTACAGGATGTAGCCACCCAGCAAACCGCCCAGCGCCGAGATCAACAGCGCCAGCATACCCAGCAACAAAAGTTTGAGCACCACCGGGTCCAGCAAGGTGCTGGCTTCGCACAACACGCCCAAGGTCAGACCCAGGAAGAACGTGGCGCCATAAAGAAACGTTTCACCCAATAGTTTGGTGAACGAGTCCAGCCCGCTTTCGCGCACCGCCACCCCCACAAACAGCGAGAAAAACAGCGGCGCGGCCACCGGAAACAGCAGGCACAGCAGCGTGCAGGCCACCACAGCAAAAACCATCTTTTGTGAGCGGCTGATTTTCGGCCCCAGATCCGTGGACATGTTGATGCCGCGAATGTGCTCAGGCACCAGCCACTTGATCAGGTAGGGGTAAACGCCGTAGGTGAGGCCAAGATACAAATAACCCACCACCGTGATCGGCACAAACAGGTCTTTGGCCAGAATCAGCGACGTGAACAACACCATCGGGCCATCGGCGCCGCCAATGGTGGCCACCGACGCCGCCTGGCCCGGCGCCATGCCCAGAGCGATGGCAATCGGGAACACCGCAAACGTGCCCAACTCGGCAAATAGCGCGATGAACATGCTCTGAAATGGCCGTGCCATCACGTAGCCCACATCCAGCAGCACACCGATGCCCATGAAGACAAAGCAGGCGATCAGGCCATTGCTGAAGGTGAAGGTGTAGATGGGTTGCAGCCAGTTGATTTGCAGGATGTTGACCAGATCGGTCGGGTTGGACATCAGCGGGTCAATGAACAAGGTGCCTGCCTTGCCACTGTCGAGGAACATCACGCCGGCGTTGATGGCAGACATGCCCAGACCCATCGGAATCATCAGCAAGGGTTCCAGGACCTGGCGAGACCCCAGATAAATCAGCAAAAATCCCAGCAACATCAAAAAGATGCGCCCATACATGATGGACGGGTCTGCTGCCACCAGGGTGGCTATGCCCTGGAACAGATCGAGAAAACTTAAGTGTTCCATCGCGCGTGGCTCGAACTGGGGCGAGCTTACTGAATGGTCATCACAGGTTGACCGCCTTCAACCGCGTCCCCGGCGGCCACCATCACCCGCGTCACGGTCCCGGCACGGCTGGCCAGCAAGTGGTTTTTCATCTTCATGGCTTCGAGCACCAGCAAACTGTCGCCCTTGGCCACGATTTGGCCGACCTTGACCTCGACTTGGACGATCACCCCGCCCATCTGGGCAACTTCGTCACCCGCGCCAGCTGCCGTGGCGGGTGCTGGCACGGGCGCCCTGACCGGTGGCGGCGCGCTGAACACGGACGCCTCACTGGCAGGCATGGACATCACCGGTGCCGACGCGGCTGTCGAGCCCGGGGTCACCTCCAGGACAGCCACGTCGTATTCACGGCCATTGACAGTTACTTTGAATAATCGGGTCATGGTGAGTTCCTGTTTGAATCAATGTTGAGGCCGCTGGAGCACGGCGTGCGAGGTGTGCTGCGCGGCACGCCCGTGGCTGGACCAGGAGCGGTTGGAAGGAGAAATATGCAGGATGCGGTGCGGCCCGATGGCGGCAAAAACAGCCGCTGTCAAAGCTGCCACATCCTCGTCCGGGATGCCAAAGGCCACCGGACACACCTCGCCTTGGGGCACCGCCTTGGCAGCCGCGCCACGCTCAAGCCGCCCGGTGACCAGCACCATGAGCTTGATCAGGACAGCCACCAACATGGCGACAACGATGGCAATGCCGTAAACCTGCAGCGAAAAAAGAACGGGCTGGTTCATGGTGAAAAGGTCCCTGGAAAGCGTCAGAGCGGCATGTTGCCGTGTTTCTTGCCGGGTCGCAGTTCGCGTTTACCCAATGTTTTGCGCAGTGCCAATGCCAGGGTCCAGCGGGTGTCGGCCGGGTCGATCACGTCGGTGATGTAGAAGTTGGAAGCTGCTGCGTAGGGCGAGGCAAATTCGTCGCGGTACTGCTGGGTCAACTCGGCCGCCTTGGCCTTGGGGTCGGCGGCTTCCTTGAGCTCTTTGCGGTACAGAATCTTGACAGCGGCTTCAGCACCCATCACGGCGATTTCGGCGGACGGCCAGGCATAAACCATGTCAGCACGCATTTCCTGGCTGCACATGGCCAGATAGGAGCCACCATACGATTTGCGCAGAATCACGGTGAGCTTGGGCACCGTGGCAGAGGCAAACGCGTGCAACATCTTGGCGCCATGGCGAATGATGCCGCCACGCTCTTCTTCGACACCCGGCAGGAAACCCGGCACATCGACCAGCGTGATCAGAGGCACGTTGAAGACATTGCAGGTGCGCACAAAGCGGGCGATTTTGTCGGCGGCGTCCAGATCGAGTGCACCCGCCATCACCATCGGGTTATTGGCCACCACCCCCACCACCACGCCTGAGATGCGGGCAAAGCCGACGATCACGTTGCGGGCAAAACTGGCATGCACTTCCAGCAACTCACCCCGGTCCATCAGACGCCGGATGACGGCGTGCATGTCCAGCGGTTCGGATGAATCGGAGGGAATCAGGTCCTTCATGCCCTCGTCAACCACCTCGTCGATCGGGATCGACAGATCGTGCGGTGGTTCTTCGGTGTTGTTGGAGGGCAGGAACGACAACAGGCTTTTCACCAGGGCGATGGCATGCTGGTCGTCCTCGGCAATGAAGTGCACGTTGCCACTGACCGAGGCATGCATCTCGGCACTACCCACTTCGTCCATGGTGGTGGTGCGCCCGGTCACGGCCTTGATCACCTCCGGGCCGGTCAGGAACATGTAGGCGTTGTGCCGCGCCATGATGACAAAGTCCATCAAGGCTGGTGAATAGGCCGCGCCGCCGGCACATGGGCCCAGCACCACGGCAATCTGCGGCACCACACCGGAAAGCGCCACGTTGTAATAAAAAACGTCGCCATAACCGGACAAGGCATCCACACCCTCTTGAATCCGAGCGCCGCCCGAGTCCTTGAAGGCCACCATGGGCACACCCACCCGCAAGGCGTGGCGCATCAGGCGCACAATTTTGCGGGCCTGCATCTTGCCCATGGTGCCAGCCAGCACCTGGAAGTCCTGGCTGAAAGCTGCCACCTGCATGTTGCCCACGTAACCGGTGCCAGTGATCACGCCATCGGTAGGCAACTCGCGCCCCGCCATACCAAACGACACCGCGTTGTGGTGGGCATGCATGCCCATTTCCTGAAAACTGCCGTCAAGAAAGAGGGCATTCACCCGTTCGCGGGCCGACAACATGCCTTTGGCGTGCAGGGCGGCGAGCTTCTCCGGGCTGACATTGTTGATCACTTTATCGCGCCGTTGGCGCAAGGTGTTCATGGCTTCGATGGGTAGGGTCATCACGGGTCCCGCTGGATTGTTTTGTCTGACAAGCCTTCAATGCACTGGCAAACCGAACTCCAATGACTCGGGTCGCGTGCTTTGCTGCGCCGCAGTATAGCCCCGCCCTTTAATTATGAATTGATTATTACAAGTTCTTTGACATGGATCAGCCACCGACGAATGGGGCTCCATTTTGACGATTGCTTAAACTGGCCCCATGTTTCTGGCCTCCAAATTCCTGTCCTTTTTGACCCAACCCCTGGCTTGGGTGGCTTGCCTGATGACCCTGGGCATTTTGCTGGCCAGGCGCCGCCCCGCGGTGACTCGCAGACTGAACGTGGCGGCGCTGGGACTCTTGCTGGTTCTGGGCTGGGAGCCCTTGCCCAATGCCGCGCTGCGTTACCTGGAAAACCAATACCCGGCCAACACGCCCAATGGCAGCCAGACACACGCTGTTGGCGTGATTGTGCTGGGCGGGGCGCTGGAGTCGGCTTATCTCTGGAACCATCCCGGTCAAAGCGCGCTCAACGAGGCCGCCGAGCGGATGACGGAAGTGGCGCCGTTGCTGCGCCAACAGCCGCACTTGAAGGTGCTCTTTACGGGCGGTGAGGGCGAACTGTTTGGCACCGGGCCGTCAGAGGCAGAACGCGCACGGCAGTTTTTCGAAGCCCAGGGTTTGGCCGCCGAGCAGCTGATTCTGGAATCTGCGTCCCGCACCACGTATGAAAACGCGGTCCTGAGCCAACAGATACCGGGTGTTGAAGCGGCCAAGCCGTGGCTGTTACTGACATCGGCCTACCACATGCCGCGGGCCATGGCGGCGTTTCGGCGGGCGGGCTGGAACGTGACGGCCTACCCGGTGGACTTTCGCAGTGGCGCCGCCACGCCATGGACGCAGTATTCGATGGATCAGGGGGTCAAACGATGGCGGCTGGCCTTGCATGAAGTGCTGGGCTTGCTGGCCTACCGCCTGGCCGGGCGCGCATAAAACAACCGCCGTGGGTCACAACTCGGCTGGCGGCACCAGACTGGCCAGTACCTTGTCAATGCGTTTGCCGTCCAGGTCAACCACCTCAAATAGCCAGTTCTCACACACGATTTGTTCACCCGTCACCGGCAAGTGGCCGCTCACCGCCATCAACAGACCGGCCAAGGTGTTGTAGCGCCCCCGGTCTTCGGCCGGCAACTCATCAATGTCCAGCCGTGCCTTGAGCTCGTTGATGGGCATCAAACCATCCAGCAGCCAGCTGCCGTCGTCGCGCTGTGTTGCCCAGGCATCGGTCTGCAAGCCCGGCTGCAGTTCACCGGTGATGGCTTCCAGCAGGTCGTAGGGCGTCAGCAGCCCCTGGACCACACCATATTCATCCACCACCAGTACCAAACGCCCCACCTTCGCCCGAAACTGCTCCAGCAATTCCATGCCGCTGAGCGTCTCGGGCACAAACACCGCCACCGTGACGTAGTCCGCCAAGGTGCCGGGGCTGTGTGCGCCCAGTTCCAGCAGCCGCGCCACGCTGATCTTGCCAATCACATCGTCCAGCGAACCCCGGCACACCGGGTACCAGGAGTGCGACTTTTGCGCCCCATCGGCACCCACCTTTTGCAAACTCTCGGCCACCGTCATGCTGGCGTCCAGCCAGTCGATCTCGGCGCTGGGCACCATCAGCGAGGTGAGCGGGCGATCGTCCAGGCTGAAAACGTTTTGCACCATCTGGTGCTCATGCTCCTCAATCACGCCCGCGTCCACCCCTTCTTCCAGGCTGGCGGTGATTTCCTCTTCGGTCATGGGACGCGAGGCGGTGGTGTCGATGCGCAGCAACTGCAAAACAGCCGCGGTGGTACCCGAGAGCAATTTGACAAACGGGCCCGCAGCGCGGGCCAACCACAGCATGGGCCGTGCCACCCAGCGCGACACCGGCTCGGGGTAAAGCTGACCAATGCGTTTGGGCACCAGTTCACCAAAAATGATGGTGGTGAAGGTGATGAGGGTGACCACCAGCGCGGTGGCTGACAACGCTGCGGCTTGCTCTGCGACACCCATCGCCTGCAGCCAACTGGCCAATCCATCGCTGAAAGCCGCCTCACCCACGATGCCATTGAGCACGCCGATGGAGGTGATGCCAACCTGCACCGTTGACAAAAATTGATTGGGGTTGTCGAGCAGTTTGAGCGAGGCTTGCGCACCCTTGTCGCCGCCTTCAGCCATGGCGGTCAGCCGTGACTTCCGACTGGCCGCCAACGCCAGCTCGGACATGGCGAAGACGCCATTGAGCAGCGTCAAAAAGACGATCAGCAAAAATTCCATGCCAGGCACGCGACAATCAACATCATGGCACTTTACATGATTGGCGATGTGCAGGGTTGCAACGCTTGCCTGCAACACCTGCTGGACAAAATATCCTTCTCCCCCAGCCGCGACACCTTGTATTTATTGGGTGACCTGGTGAACCGCGGGCCGGACTCGGTTGGTGTATTGCGCCGCCTGATGGATTACGGCCAGGCGGCGCAATGCCTGTTGGGCAACCACGATCTGCACCTGCTGGCTGCGGCCCACGGCGCACGCCAACCCAGCCGCAAAGACACGTTGCACGATGTGCTGAACGCCCCCGACCGACCGGCGATGCTGGACTGGTTGCGCCAGCAACGCATGGCGATCCTGCTGCCCCATCAGACCACGACGTACTTATTGGTCCACGCCGGTGTCCTGCCAGGTTGGAGTGCGGCCAAAACCATGGTGCTGGCCCAAGAGGTTGAAACCGTTTTGCGCGGCCCGGATTTGCCCGCGTTTTTGCACCAGATGTATGGCAACGCGCCCGCTGGCTGGCGCGACAGCCTGACCGGTGTCGACCGTCTGCGCGTCATCGTCAACGCCCTGACACGGTTGCGGTTTTGCACGCCTGAGGGCGACATGGAGTTCTCGGTCACGGGCGCAGCAGACGCCGCACCGCCGGGCTATATGCCGTGGTTTGACGCACCAAGACGCCAAAGTGCGGATGTGTGTGTGGCCTTCGGCCACTGGTCCACCTTGGGCTGGCTGGACCGCCCCGATGTGCTGGCGCTGGATACGGGCTGCGTGTGGGGCGGCTCGCTGACTGCGCTCAAACTGGGTTCCGGCTCTGGCCCAAACACCCACGAATTGATCCAGGTGCGCTGCCCTCAGGCGCAAAAGCCGGGCAGCTGAGGGCGCTTAAACGGGCGTGAACAGCGCCGCCACCTTGCGCTTGGGCCGGATGTTGCCCGAGATGGCGCGCACGCCAGGCCTGGCAGCAGCCGCTTCCCAGGAAGGTGCCGCCTCAGGTGGCAACGAGGGCTCGTACGGTTTGTCAAAAAACGGGTCAGCCGGTGCCGATCTGACGCGCGGCTTGTAGTCGCTGCGCGCCTCGCGCGGTGGCCGTGGGGAACCCACTTCGCGTCCACGCTCGGCCTCTTGCTGGTACATGCGCCGGCCATCGTTGATGTGGCCTTGTTTACGGATATCGGGCAGGTCTTCTTCAAACTCGATGGGTTCCAGATCCAGCTTGGTCTTCAGGAGCTTCTCAATCTCGGCCACCAGGCGACCATCGCTCTTGGAGACAAACGTCACTGCCAGGCCAGACTGCCCGGCACGCCCGGTGCGGCCAATGCGGTGCACGTAGTCTTCGGCGTGGAACGGGATGTCGAAGTTGAACACCGCGGGCACGTCCTTGATGTCCAGCCCGCGGGCGGCCACGTCGGTGCACACCAGCAAATCCACCTCGCCGCTCTTGAACGACTCCAGCGCTTTGAGGCGCTCGTCCTGGCTCTTGTCACCGTGCAGCGCGGTGGTTTTGAGGCCTTCGCGCTCGAGCGAGCGCGCCAGGCGGGCGCAGCCGAGTTTGCTGTTGACAAACACAAAGGCTTGCTTGAGCCCGCGCTGCTTGAGGATTTGGTGCAGGGCGTGGCGCTTGTCATCATCACCCACACTGTAAAAATGTTGCTCCACGGTGGAGGCGGTGGCGTTGGAGCGCGCCACTTCAATCGTCACCGGGTCTTGCAGGTAGCTGTTGGCCAGGCGCTTGATCTCTGGCGAGAACGTGGCGGAGAACAGCAAGGTGGTGCGTTGTTTGGGCAGGTAGCTCAGGATGCGCTGCAGGTCGGGCAGGAAACCGATGTCGAGCATGCGGTCGGCTTCGTCCAGCACCACGTACTCCACCTGGTTGAGCACGCAGTTTTTGGCCTCGATGTGGTCCAGCAGCCGCCCGGGCGTGGCCACCAGCACTTCCACGCCTTTTTTCAGCTCCAGGGTTTGCGGCTTCATGTCGATACCGCCAAACACCACCGTGCTGCGCAGGTTGGTGTATTTGCCATACAGCCGGACCTGCTCGGCCACCTGGTCCGCCAGTTCGCGCGTGGGCAGCAGCACCAGCGCACGCACCGGGTGGCGCGCCGGTGAGGTGGAGGCGTTTTCATGCTTGAGCATGCGTTGCAGCAGCGGCAAGGCAAATGCGGCGGTCTTGCCGGTGCCGGTCTGGGCGGCGCCCATCACGTCGCGCCCCTGCAGCACCACGGGAATGGCTTGTGCCTGGATCGGGGTCATGGTCTCGTAACCCATTTCAGCCACAGCGCGGGCCAAGGGGTCTGACAACTGCAGTTGGGCAAAGGCCATGGGCAGTGTGTCGGCGGTCAAAACATTGGAGGTATCAGGAGTCAGGTCGGTCATTCAGAGCCAGGATAAGTTGCTATCCATCCGATAGCTGGTGTGGCCCCAAGAACTGGAGCAAAGCTCAGATTATCCCTCAAGCGTCAAAGTTGGCGTGCGCTGAAGGTGTCGCAGCGCTTGACGCTGCCGTTTTGCAAGCCGATGTCAAACCAGCGCTGGCGCTGCGCGCTGCTGCCGTGGGTGAAGCTGTCGGGCACCACCTGACCGCCTCCGGCACGCTGCAGTGCATCGTCGCCAATTTTGGCGGCGGCATTCATGGCTTCTTCCACGTCACCGGCTTCGAGCAACTGACGCGATGCCTGCGCATGGTTGGCCCAGACGCCGGCAAAACAATCGGCCTGCAACTCCAGGCGCACGCTCAGGGCGTTGTATGCCACCTCGCTGACCTGGCCGCGCATCTGATCCATTTTGTCGGTGATGCCGAGCAGGTTTTGCACGTGGTGGCCCACCTCATGCGCAATCACATAGGCCTGGGCAAAGTCGCCTGGCGCACCCAGCCGGTTTTGCAGGGTTTCGTAAAAACCCAGGTCGATGTAGACCTTGCGGTCGGCCGGGCAATAAAACGGCCCCATGGCGGCCTGACCCTGCCCGCAGGCCGTAGCCGTGCTGCCGCGAAACAGGATGAGCTTGGGTTCCTGGTAGGTGCCACCTGCCTGGGAGAAGACCTCTTTCCAGACATCTTCGGTATCGGCCAGCACGGTCGATACAAAACTGGCCATGCGATCATCGGCGGGCGGGCGTTGGGCGGGTGCCGACGAGACCTGCGTCGCGGGCTCGCCACCGCTCAGGATATTGAGCACCGTCATCGGGTTGACACCGAAGAAATAGGACGCGACCAGCGCGATGACGACCGAGCCAATGCCAATCTTGCGGCCCCCGCCACCACCCGAACCGCCGCTGCTGCGGCGGTCTTCCACGTTGTCTGACTGGCGGTTGCCTTCCCACTTCATGAGGGTGCGCTCTGGTTCAGGCCTTGGGCAGCGTCACGCCGCGCTGGCCCTGGTACTTGCCGCCACGGTCCTTGTAGCTGGTTTCACAGACGTCGTCTTTGTCGCTCTCGAAGAACAAGACCTGGGCACAGCCTTCGCCCGCATAAATCTTGGCGGGCAGTGGCGTGGTATTGGAAAACTCCAGCGTGACATAGCCTTCCCACTCGGGCTCAAACGGGGTCACGTTGACGATGATGCCGCAGCGCGCGTAGGTGCTTTTACCCAGGCAGATGGTCAGCACATTGCGCGGAATACGGAAGTACTCCATGGTGCGCGCCAGTGCAAAGCTGTTGGGCGGGATGATGCAGACGTCGTCGTTGAAGTCGACAAAACTCTTCTCGTCGAAGTTTTTCGGGTCCACCACCGTGCTGTGGATGTTGGTAAATACCTTGAACTCGGGCGCGCAGCGGATGTCGTAGCCATAGCTGCTGGTGCCGTAGCTGATGATTTTGTTGCCTTCACGCTGGCGGATCTGGCCGGGCTCGAAGGGCTCAATCATGCCGGTGGTCTCTGCCATGTGGCGGATCCATTTGTCGCTTTTGATGCTCATGGGAAGTCAGTCTCTTGGTGGGGTAGCGGATTGTAAGCAGGGCCTGGCTGCGGGCAGCTTGTTGCCGAAAGATGGAGCGCGCCAGCAGGCCTACACAGCTTGTGAAATCACGGTTTGCTCCACCAAGCGGTCGTCGCCCAGCACGATCATCGAGAACAGCAGCTCATCCAGGTTGGCCGCCAGCGCCGTCTTGCGCGCCAGCAGCGGCGTGGCTTGCGGGTTGAGCAGCACAAAGTCGGCCTCACAACCCGGCAACAGGTTGCCCACCACACCAGAGAGCCCCAGCGCCTGCGCAGCACCTGCGGTGTGTTGCCACCACAGGTGCTGGGGCGACAGTGACAAACCGGCCTTGGTCTGCCCTTCCCGCCCCACGACATACGCCGCCAGCATGGTGTGAAACGGGCAAAAACTGGTGCCGCCGCCCACGTCATTGGCCAAGCCGTAGTTGAAGCCCACGCGGTCGGCGCTGGCGTAATCAAAAAAACCACTGCCCAGAAACAAATTGCTGGTGGGGCACACGGCGGCGGCGGCACCGCTGTCGCACATCAGCGCACGGTCAGCATCATCAAAGTGGATGCAATGCGCGTAAATGGCGCGCTGGCGCAGCAGGCCAAAGTCGGCATAGGTGGCCAGATAACTGTCAGACGCCGGGAACAGATCACGCGCCCAGGCGATCTCCTCGTGGTTTTCCGCCACGTGCGACTGAATCCAGACATCCGGGTACCGCGCTGCCAGCTCACCCGCGCCGCGCAACTGGACGTCTGAGCTGGTGGGTGCAAAACGCGGCGTGATGGCGTAGCCCAACCGGTCCACGCCGTGCCAGCGCCGCAACAAGGCTTCGGAATCGATCAGGCTTTGCTCGGTGGCGTCCAAGCCGCCAGGGCTTGACGGCTGATTCAGCAAATCGGGCGGTGCATGCCGGTCCATCAAGCACAAGCCGGTGATCAGCCGCAGCTGTTGTTTTTTCGCCTCTGCAAACAGCGCATCGACAGATGCCGGGTGCGAGGTGGCAAACGTCAAGGCCGTCGTCACACCGTTGCGCAGCATTTCTGCGACGAAGAAGGCAGCTGCCTGCGCACAGTAGTCAGGGGCTGAGAAGCGGTTTTCTTCTGGAAACGTGTACTGCTCCAGCCACGGCAGCAAGCCATCTGCCGGCGAGCCGATCACATTGGCTTGCGGGTAATGGCTGTGCAAATCCACAAAGCCCGGCGCGATGATGCGCCCCGGAAAGTGCTGTACCGACAGCTGCGGGTAGCGTGCCACCAGGTCGCGGTAAGGGCCCACAGCGTGCACCACCTGGGTGCCTTGCGCGTTGGGGCCGGTCACCAGCAGACCGTCATCCAGATAGACAGCGCTGCTGCAGGGATCAGCATCGGGCTTGAAATACAACAGGGCGGCGCGGTAGGCTCTCATAGACTGCCAAGCTTACCCAATTTGTCCCGGTTTGACGGACCAAGGTGCGCGCCGAACGGCCCTGAAGCGATAATCCGGGCATGAACACACCGCTCCAACCTCACCTTTTTGCGCTTTGGCGGCCGATTTTGGCCATGTTGCTGGTCATTGTGTCGTCCAACTATCTGGTGCAGTTTCCCATCAATGACTGGTTGACCTGGGGCGCCTTCACCTTCCCGGTGGCTTTTCTGGTGACCGATCTGACCAACCGCGCGGTGGGCACCGCAGCAGCCCGGCGTGTCGCCTGGGTGGGTTTCGCGATGGCGGTGGTGGTGTCGTTGGGGCTGGCGCCCTGGCGTATTGCGGTGGCCTCAGGCGTGGCGTTCATTGTGGGCCAGCTGCTCGACATCGTCGCTTTCAACCGCCTGCGCGCTGGTTCGTGGTGGAAAGCACCGCTGATTGGCTCGGTGGTGGCGTCGGTGGTCGACACCGGCATCTTCTTCTTCCTGGCGTTTGCGGGTTCCGACATGGACTGGCTGATGCTGGCCGCTGGCGACCTGAGCATCAAGTGGCTGATGGCCGCGGTGCTGCTGGCGCCCTACCGGGTGATGCTGCCGCGCCTGCAGCTGTGGGTGCCGGTGCGCTGAGCACCTTGACCGGCCACATGCTGC
>Ga0209066_10001881_pt1 | contig 26864 bp, 28 predicted proteins | sample All_14_2_FD_187198 | JGI IMG/M metagenome (GOLD analysis project Ga0209066, IMG submission 187198) | Freshwater microbial communities in response to fracking from Pennsylvania, USA - Allegheny Zone_MetaG_DW_15 (SPAdes) (version 2) ...
CCCTCGCTGGACGGTATTGGAGAAACCTTTTCCGCGGGAAGATTTGAATTCAGTCGCGATTTCCACGCGTTTGGATGCGTATGAGGAAAAGTCCCGGCTGGCGCTCATTATGTTCCTGAAATCAGCGTCCTTCTCAAGTTTCTCGGTAGTATAAAGCCCTTCCAGCGCCATGGCCTCTATCTCGTCTTCCTGCACCCTGGGGCTATATACGCCGCGCTGCGCGGCCCAGTCGGCCTGCGCTTTGTGCGCGGCCTCGTAAACCACGGCGGGCGACATGTATTTGGCTATCTCGGCCAACTGCGCGGGGCTGCCCATCACCGAGGCGGCCGTATAGCCTTTTATGCGCATGTATTCCTGTATGGTCTCCGAATCCAGCACCACTGAGCCGGTCGCCGCGTCGTAGCGGGAATAGCCGCCCACCACAGGAGCCACCGTAATTTTAAGGCCGCCGGGGAAAGCCGCCAGGGCCCTGTCGCCGGCCTGCGTGCCGGCCAGCTCGGCTCCCACGGCGGTATTGAGCATGATGCCCATGTCGCGGCGCTTCTCGGTAGGCAGCACTTCCTGCGGCATCGAGGAACGGGCCGCGTCTATCTTGGCCTCCAGCACGGGGTTGGCGGGCACAAGATGCTTGTCGAACATGCTGCCGAGCAGGTAGAGCTGTTCCTCGAGCGGCAGCCGGGACAGCGGCAGGCGCTGCGCCGGCGGCAGCGTGGCGATATAAGCCCGCACATCCATGTCTATGGCGGTCTCTTTTTTGGCCGCGGCCAGGCGGTCGTCGTTGTAGATGAGGAACCTGGGATCGTTGTCGGCTATTTTCTCCAGGATGGCGTTGCGCTCGCGGATCACCTTGGCCTCCCAGGAGGCCTTGCTGACGGAAACCCCCTGCCCGGAAGCCATATCGGCCTGGTCCCAGCTCAGCCGCTGCACGGTGGTCATGGTGCCGAAAATGACTTCCCACTGCCGGATGGCTTTCTTGACCAGCAGCTTTTTCGCCTCGTTGACCGGCCGGTACTTGTCCATCCAGGACAGCAGTTTTTCCGGTTCGGGCCCCACACCCAGCCGCGACAGGGGTTTGTCGAAATCTATCCTTATTGTCAGAGCCCCGTTGAGCTGGTTGAGCCTGGCTTCGTCCCAGGTCATGGAGAGCAGTTCTTTGAGGTCCTTGAGCGCCTCGGCCTTGCCCAGCAGGGCGGCGGCGCGCCGAGGGTCGGCGGCGGCCAGCTCGCGCGCTTCCCCATCGCGCAGGAAGGCCAGGGCGGCCGCGGGATTGGCGCTGGCTATCTCCAGCTCGTAGCGGGCCAGGCGCTCCGCGGCGTCGGCTTCGCCCGTCTCCTGCGCGCCGGCGGGCAGCACGCAAAACAGCAGCCCCGCCGCTAAGGCGGCCAGGCGCATGGTTTTGGCGGCTGTCCCGTTCATATTATTTCAGCCTCTCTGCCATCATCTGCAGCAAAAAGTCGTCCCAGAGCGAATCGGCCGCGAAGGCCAGGCGCTCGTAATTGGCGGAGGAGTAGCGGAAGTCGGGGATATAGATGGCCAGGCCCCCGGCGGCCGTATAGGGGTCGTACACGGGAGGCTTCACCGCGTTGCGCAGCAGCAGGGACCCGCGGACCTGGTTCTTGAGGGCGGCGCCGGCGCTTTTCACGCCGGGGCTCGCGGGCAGGGCGGCCTCCACCCTGGCTATATAATCTAAAAGGTCTTTTGAATCCCTATAGGTGAAGCGCGACACTGAGTTCACCAGCGCCGCGTTAGTGGCGGCGGCGAAGGCGGCGGGGTCGGCCCGCACGGCCGTCACCCAGGCGTCGAGCGCGGCACGGAAATCAGGCAGGGCGGCTGCGCGCAGGGCCGAAAGCGTGGCGTCCCCCGGATAGCTGGCGCCGTAGGCGTCCACTATCAGGCGGCCCAGCGCCTCGCCCCCCATGGCGGGGTCGGCGGCCAGGCGGGAGAGTATGGGGGTGTAGGGATAACCGTTGCCGGGAATTACTTCCTCCGACCCGACTATGACTTCGGCGCGGTCTTTGAACTCGTAGGCCACGCCGGCCATCTGCATCAGGCAGGCGTCGGTGGCGAACACGTCCAGCTTGCGGCCCAGGGCCTTGTTGATCTCGCCCAGGGCCCGCCCCAGCGCGTCCACTTCCATGTGGTTCTTGCTGACGTCGTCGAAAGAGATGCCCAGGCGGCCGGCCCCGTGGTTCCAGAGTATCAGGGCGGTCTTTTTGGCCTTGTAGCCGTTGCGCAGCGCGCGCTTGACGAAGCGCACCAGGTTGGCCTCGCTGCCCATGTCGGCGTCGTTGGAGGCGTAGATCACCGGGGAGGTGATGGCGGCCGGATCGGCGTCGCGGGTGACGAAGATGGTGCTGGAGCCGCGCTGGAACTGCAGTTCGCGGGAGGCAGAGCCGTCCACCCCGAGTATGCCGTATTCCACCACCACGGCCATGCGGTCGGTGGAGCCCACGGCCTCCATCTCGTTGATATCGTTATTGGCGAAGCCCAGTATGCCCAGGTCGTTGACGCCGTTTATGAAGACCAGCACCAGCCATTCGCGCTCTGCCGCTGGCGCGGCGCTTACCGGGGCGGGATCTACGGCCGCGGGGGCCGAGGCGGCCGGCAATGAAACGCTGCCCTGCAGGGCGTCAAATGAAACGTCCTGGGCTTTGAGGCCCGTAGCCAGGGCGGCCAGGGCCGCCAGGGTTAAAAACAGGGAACGTTTCATATATATATTCTGATCCCTGACTTGACTTTTATCAAAGGTCTTTGGGCCCACCCCGGGATAGGGCTTTAGACCCACAAACACAAGCGCTTCATTGGGAAGGAAAAGTCCGCCGCTATATTATAGCCCCGTTTCTTGACTTGTCAACCCCATAAACCTTGACCGCGGGGGCCTCTCCCGGGCCTGAAACTTTTAGACCCGGGGCGCATCTCATTAGGGCAGGCAAAGGAGAAGCTATGAAGCACACGATTTTTCTGGCGGTCGTTTCCCTGGCGCTACCCCTGAAAGCGGGCGCCACTACCGCCCTTACCCTGGAAGAGGCCGTAGAACGGGGCCTCAAGGCGGACAATATCGTAAAGACCGAGGCGGCCCGCGTAAGCGGCGCCAGGGCCGGGCTGAAACAGGCCAAGATGAGCCGTTTCGGGGGCCTCAAGCTCAAGGGCATGTATACGGACGGCAACGATCCGGTCTACGCCTTCGCCACGGCCATGAAGCAGGGCACTTTCAGCATGGCCTCCATGGCTACCATCAACGATCCCGAACCCGCGCGCAACTACATGGCCGGCATAGAGGCCGGCGTACCGCTTTTTACGGGCTTCGCCCTGTCGAACGCCGCCAAGATGGGCAGCCTGGGGGTGGAAGCGGCCCAGAGCGGCTATGAGCGGGCCAGGTCGGGCATAACTTTCAAACTTACCTACCAGTGGCTGACCGTGCTGCTGCGCGAGCGCCTGGCCGAACTGGCCGGGGAGAGCGTCAAGGCCGCCGAGGCGGAGCTGAAGACGGCCCAGATGCTCAAGGACAAGGGCATGGTGCTGGGTTCCGACTATTATGGGGCCGAAGCCATACTTTCAACCCTCAAAGGCTATAAGCTCAATTGGGACAGCGCCCTGGCCCTGGAGCAGGAGAAGCTGGGCATAGCCGTGGGCCTGCCGGGCGGCGCCGCCGCGGCCGGCAAACTGTCAGCCCTGCCCGCGGCCGCTCCCGAGCGCGGCGCTCTGGCCGAGGCCGCCGCCGGCCGCCGGGATATAAAAGCGCTGGAAAAGATGGCCGAAATCTCCAAGGTGTCCCTGGACATGCAGGAGAACTCGGTGCTGCCGGTGGTAGAAGCCTTCGGCGCCTGGGAGACCAACTCGGAGAGCCTTTCAGACTTCAGGGACAACCGCCTGCTGGGCCTGCGCCTGACCATCCCCATAGGCGATCCCTCTTATTACGCCAAGAAAGACGCGGCGAAGGCCGAGGCCGCCATGGCCCAGAGCAGGGTGGACGAGGCCCGCCGGCAGGCCTCCGTAGAACTGGCCGAGGCCCTCAACAATTACAAAGCCGCCAGGGAAACCCTGCCCATAGCCGCCGAAACCGTGGAAAAGGCCAAGCAGTCGCTGGAACTTTTCCGCCCCCTCTACCGGCAGGGCCGCCAGAGCGTGCTGGAGGTGCTGCGCGCGCAGGCCTCGGTACTGCAGGCCGAGGCCGCCTACTACGAGACCCTTTACAAACTCAACCTCTACCGCGCGCAGGCGCTGCTGGCCTCCGAAACCCTGGACGCCGCCGCCATAAAGGCCATGTCAGACAAGCTGGGGGCGAGGAACTAGACACCCATGATCAAACAGGCCCCCCGAAGGCCCGACAAGGGTATGCCTTCGCAGGGGCCTCACGAGGGCGAGGCTTGCGTAGCGCCGAGCCCGAGTTGACAGAGTGAGGCCACGGTGTGGCCGAACGTACCCGGAGAAGGCATACCCTTGCCGGGCCCAGATGAAAACATAGACGGATTCAACCAGCGTAAACCAGGAGCGACACTATGCAGAACCCGGAACATAAATACGGCATGGCGGGACGGATGGCGGAAGCCTTCATCGGCTCGCGCCTCACCCCCATACTGATAATAACCTTCATCCTGCTCGGCGTGTTCTCCACGTTCAAGCTGCCGCGGGAAGAGGAGCCGCAGATCAACGTGCCCATGTTCGACATCATGGTGCCCTTCTACGGCGCGGCCCCGCAGGAAGTGGAAAAGCACCTGGTAGAGGTGGGCGAGCGCAAGCTGTGGGAGATCCCCGGCGTGGAGTACATCTATTCCATCGCCCAGCCCAACTTCGCCATGTTCACCGTGCGCTTCAAGGTAGGCACCGCCCCCGAGACCGCGGCCAACCTGGTCTACACCAAGACGCTCGATAACAAGGATATCTTCCCGCGCGGCTCCGGCGAGCCGCTCATCAAGTTCCGCGCCATAGACGACGTGCCCGTGCTGGCCCTCACCCTGTGGGGCGAAGGCAGGGACGGCTACGACCTGCGCCGCACAGCCGCACGGATCCAGACCGAGATCAACTCAGTCGCCAACGTCTCCGAGACCCGCATCATCGGCGGGCACAAGCGCCAGTTCATAGTCCATTTCGACCCCGCCTCCATAGCCAGGCACCGCCTCACGCCGCCCATGCTCGCCGGCATCATCAAAATGTCCAACGCCAGCCTGCCCGCCGGCCACTACAACCAGGGCGACAGCAAGCTGCTGGCCCATACCGACGCCTTCATCCGCAGCGCCGAGGACTTGAAGAACATCATAGTGGGCGTCTACGACGGCCGGCCCGTAAAACTTTCGGAAGTGGCCAAGATCACCGACGGCCCCGACGAGGACGAGCGGTCGGTCACCATGATGCAGGGCCCGGCCTCGGCGGTCAAGGCCGCGGCCTCGCCCGCCGTCACACTGTCCGTGGCCAAGCGCCGCGGCGCCAACGCCACCGAGGTCTCGCGCGAGATCCTGGCCAAGGTGGACGGCATGAAGGGCCGCGAGATCCCCGACGGCATCAACCTCACCGTCACGCGCAATTACGGAGAGACCGCCAAGGCCAAGTCCGACGAGCTCATCTACCACATGCTGCTGGCCACCATCTCGGTGACCATCCTGATAGCCCTGACGCTGGGGCTGCGCGAGGCGGCCGTGGTGCTGGTGGCCATTCCAGTCACGCTGGCGCTCACGCTGCTGGTGTATTACCTCTACGGGTACACCCTCAACCGCATCACGCTGTTCGCGCTGATCTTCTCCATCGGCATCCTCGTCGACGACGCCATCGTGGTGGTGGAGAACATCAACCGGCACTGCGTGCTCAACAGGAAGAATTCCCTCTACCGCAACATCCTCAACGCCGTGGACGAGGTGGGCAACCCCACGATACTCGCCACCTGGACCGTCATCGCCTCCATCCTGCCCATGGCCTTCGTCAGCGGCATGATGGGGCCCTACATGCGCCCCATCCCCATAGGCGCGTCGGTGGCTATGCTGTTCTCGCTCGGCGTGGCGTTCGCCTTCACCCCCTGGCTCTACACCAAGGTCGTGGAGCGCTGGCCGCTCAAGCACTGCCATAACGAGCGCGAGGGCCTGCTGGACCGGCTCTACCGCGGCCTGATGAAGAAGCTCATCTACACGCCCGCCAACGGCAAGAAGTTTTTGTGGTTCACCGCCGGGCTGCTGGCGCTGGTGCTGGCCATGGTGGGATTGCGCCTGGTCATCTTCAAGACCCTGCCCTTCGACAACAAGGGAGAGTTCCAGGTGGTCATCAACATGCCCGAGAGCTCGTCGCTGGCCCGCACGGAGAAGGCCGCCGGGGAAATGGCCGCCTACCTCGCGGCCGTGCCCGAAGTGCGCGACCTGCAGATCTACGCCGGCGCCTCCGCGCCCTACAACTTCAACGGCCTGGTGCGGCATTACTTCCTGCGCCGCGAACCCTACCAGGCCGACATCCAGGTGAACCTCTCCGACAAGCACGAGCGCAAGCGCCAGAGCCACGATATCGCCGTGGCCGTCCGCCCCGGGCTCAAGGAGATAGCCGACAAGTACGGCGCGCGCCTGCAGGTGGCCGAAGTGCCGCCCGGCCCGCCCGTCATGGCCACCCTGCTCATCGAGGTCTTCGACCCCAACCCCGCCAACCAGCGCGCGCTGGCAGAGGAGATCAAGAACGTCCTCAGGGCGACCGAAGGGATAGTCGACGTGGATTCCTATATCCCCGACGACCAGCCCATCACCCGCCTCCGGGTAGACAGGCAGAAAGCCACCCTCAACGGCGTGGCGGCCGCCGACATAGTGCAGACCGCGGCCCTCTCCCTCAACGGCGCCGACATCGATTCCGCCCACGTGGACGAGGAGCAGGAGGCCGTGGACATAAGGCTGCGCCTGTCCCCCGAGAAGCGCCGCGAACTGGCCACGCTCAAAGAAATAAAGTTCTTCTCCCCCAACGGCACGGCCATCCCCATGGCCAGCTTCGTCAAGGCGGAGAACGGCCTGGAAGACCGCCCCATCTACCGCAAGAACCTGCAGCGGGTGGCCTATGTCACGGCCGACATCGCCGGCGGCACCGAGAGCCCTGTCTACGCCGTGCTGGACCTCCGCAAAAAGATAGACGAACTCTCGAAGGCGCGCGGCGGCAATATCACGCAGTACTTCACCCGCCAGCCGGTCAGCGCCTCCGAAACCGCCATAAAGTGGGACGGCGAGTGGCATATCACCTACGAGGTGTTCCGCGACCTGGGCCTCGCCTTCGCCATGGTGCTGCTGCTCATCTACATCCTCGTCGTGGCCTGGTTCGAGGACTTCCTCACGCCCTTCATCATCATGGCGGCCATCCCGATGGCCCTCATAGGCATCATCCCGGCGCATTGGGGCATGGGCGCGTTCTTTACCGCCACGTCGATGATAGGCTTCATCGCCTCGGCGGGCATAGTGGTGCGCAACTCCATCATCCTGGTGGACTTCATCAACCTGAAGGTGCGCGAGGGTATGGAATTAAAAGAGGCCGTGATAGAAGCCGGCGTAGTCAGGTTCAGGCCGATGCTGCTGACCGCCCTGGCCGTCATCGTAGGCGCCGGCGTCATCCTCTTCGACCCCATCTTCCAGGGCCTGGCCATCTCGCTGATAGCCGGGCAGATAGCCGCCACCCTGCTTTCCCGCGTGGCCGTGCCGGTGCTCTACTACCTGGCCTTCAAGGACAAGGAGCATATGCTGCGCCCCGCGCGCCCCGCCCCCGAAGTCCGCGAAGACCTCCTCGGCGCCACCGGCGAATAAATAACGCATAAAACACAAAATAAAAAATAGGGGGCTGTCCCTATTTTCGGAGGATGGATATGAAGATGGGAGAAGCGTTGCGGTTGTTAGCGGGGTTTATGGTGCTGTTGAGCCTCGCGTTGACAGTGTATGTGGACGGGCGATTCATCTGGCTGACCGCTTTCGTGGGGGTCAACCAGCTGCAGTCGGCCTTCACCGGGTGGTGTCCGGCCATCTGGTTTTTCAGGAAGCTGGGCCTCAGGGACTGCTAGGGAGGAACGATGAAAGTCACCGCGCTGATCCTTTCCGCCCTCGCGGCCGGCGGGCTGGCCTGGCTCGGCTGGACGCGGGGCCAGGACTACTACCTGGCCGCCCTGATCGCCGCCTTCGTGTTCTTCAGGCTGGCCACCGGCAGCGCCTGCCCCCTGGTCTGGCTGCTGGGCAAGCTGGGCGTCAAAGGCCTGGCCTGCCCGGCCGGAACCGAGCGCCGCTGACGCCGGCTTGACACTTTCAGGCCTAAATGATTCCATAAGGCGTAATGCCTGGCAAACCCGCGCGCGCGGTTGGAATCATCCTTATCTTTTGCTGGTGGATTGCGCTGCTGCTAGCCGTAGGAGAGGCCGCCGCCAGGAAGTTCGACGCGGTTCTCGCCAGGGAGCACTCGCAGCCTTTCAACCTGGGCGAGCCGGAATGGGCCGCCCGGGCCTACCGCCCATCGCCCGCCCTGGGCTGGGAACACGTTCCCAACTCCGCAGGATTCAACTCCCATGGTTTCCTTGGGCCGGACTATCCGCTGAAGAAATCCCCGGGCACCTTCCGGGTGCTCCTGCTGGGCGACAGCCTGGCAGCGGCCTACGGCCCCTACCTGCAAAGAGAACTCGAGGATAAACCCGTTGCGGAGGGCGCGATGGAACTGTGGAACCTGGGGGTAGGCGGCTATAACCTGGCCCAGTACGCCCTAACCCTTAAGCACAAGGGACCGGCGCTGGACCCGGACAGGGTCCTGCTCTTCATCTGCCTCAACGACCTGCCCGCGGATATACCTGTAATTTACAAAGACGGGGATTCTTTCCTGGCCCTCAGGCAATCCATGCCGGAACCTGAATCCCTGCCCCTGGGCGGCCTGCTCTGGGAACGCTCTGCCCTCTACCGGGCGCTGATGATAGACCGGCTCATGGCGCGGGAGCCGGCGGCGCCGGACCTGGGAAAAGCAGCGCTGGCCCGCCTCCTGGAGATAAAAGATTATTGCGCAGAGCGCGGCATACCGCTCACAGCCTTCGTCTTCCCCTATCTCAAACCGCTGAGCGGCTACAAGGGCAACGAGCTGCAGGACTACAGGACTATCCTGGAACAGCTGCGGCTCTCCGGCATTCCCCACTTCGACCTGCACGGCAGGCTCGACGACGGGACGCTCAGGCTCCGCAACCACCCTTCCGACCAGCTGCATTTCAGCGCCGAAGGCCGCGCCCGCGCGATGCGGGCCGTGCGCGAACTGCTCTAAGACCTCGCTGCCGCTAAAATACGAATGACCGGCTATTGAGAGCCGGCCATTTTATTCAGCAGCCGCACGCTAACAAAGCCGCGCGGAATCAGGTTACAACTTTCCCAACTCCGGCCCCGCTGAAACCCCTGCAAAAGGCGCAGCTAATATTTCAGCAGACGGTCGGCAATGGCCTTATAAAGCGTGGTGGCGGCCAGGATGGCGCAGTGGCGGTGGTCCTCGGGGACATTACCGAGGGTCTTCAGGATAAGCCCGGGCGAGACGCACATGGCCTCCTCTAGCAGGCGGCCGTCCGCGTAGGAAGCGGCTATCGCGCCGCAAGCGGAGGTGTAAGCACAGCCATCAGCGTGAAACTTAATCTCACTGATCCTGTCGTCCGAGAAGTTAAGATAGAACTCCATGGTGTCGCCGCAGGCGCCGGTCACGGCGGCGGACGCGTCCGCGTCGTTCATCCGGCCGGCGTACAGTTTCAGCGCTTCTTCCAAGGCCATCTTTCTTTCTTGCATTCAGCCGACCGTCCTCATGAATTTTGCCTCGGCGCTGACTTTCTCCAGCCCGTCCTGCAGCAGTTCGGAACTGACGATGAAGAGCGGGTCGTGATCCGTTTTTAACCGGGCGGTCAGCGTGACCGCCCGCCCGATGTTCACTGTGGCTTTGTATTTCACCGTAATTTCCGCGGTCAGCGCGGTAACTCCGGCCGAGAACAGGCAGTTGGCCATGGCGCTGTCGAGCATCAGGGCGGCTACTCCGCCGTGCAGCAGCCCGTCGTAGCCGGCCAACGCCTTCGCGCAGAAAGCGGCCGCCTTTACCGACCCGTCCGGCTGTTTCTCGAATTTCAGACGCAGGCCTGCGGGGTTATTCTCCCCGCAGGCCACGCACCCCCCATGCAGCCGGTGCTTAATGGCAGCCATGCCCCTGGCAGCAGTCGGTGGACAGGATCTCCGGCAGTTCGCCCTTCTTGAACATCTCGATGGCCTGCGACAGCGGGCCCTGGGGCGCACGGTAAACCTTTATGCCGCCGGCGTTGAGGCGCTCCAGCGCGCGGGCGCCTATGCCCCCCACCAGGATGCCGCTCACGGCCTTGCCGGCTATCGCCCCGAGCGGGTTGCACTGGCCGTGCTCGTGATGCTGGTTGCCGTTGTCGATGAATTCGACTTTGCCGGACTCGATATCGCAGATCGCGAAAAAGGGCGCGCTGCCGAAGTGCCCGTAAACCTTGGACTTAGCGCCGTCGCTGTTCTCAACCGGTACGCAGATGTTCATTTACGCTCTCCTTTACAGGACTGCCGGCGCAGTTCCACCGGCCCCCCTTCTATCTTAAGGGCTTTGCCGTTGACCACGGCGTCGGCCAGCTTCCGCCGGGCGGAAGCGAGTATATTGCCGAATGTCTGTCTGGAAACCTTCATGGCCGCGGCGCCGGAGGCCTGGTCCTTGCGGCGGATATCGGCGTGCTGCAGCGCCTGCAGCTCATCCAGCTGCAGCGTCACTTCCTGCAGTTCGCAAAGCGGTACGGCCCGGGGTTTGAAATAATAAGCCCGGGGTTCGGCGGTCACTTTCCTGCATTTAAGGGGACGGGTCATATAGTTATTGGCATATGCCAATAACTATATATTAACAAGTTGACTGCCGCGAGTCAACGGGGGGCATAGGAGGGCCAGCGCTGCGGCAGGACCGGTTTCCCCCGCCTTCCAGACTGCCTCCGGCCTGATGCGCCACCTGGCTAGGACCTTATCCAGCAGGTAATCGCGCACCACCAGCACGGCCGGCGGGCCGCCGGCGCCCAGCAACTCCGAAAGCTGCGGCGCCCAGCCGCCGCCCTCCAGCTCCAGGAAGCCTATTTCGTCAAGAAAGACCGCGCCAGCTCCGTCGGTACGCGCAGGAGACATGGCGGTCTTCCCGGCTTCCAGGCCGGGCTCCAGAAAGCGGAACTCCCCGGCGCGCACTTTGCCGCCGGGCTCGCGGCGGCAGAGCGGCGTTTTTGATCCGGAAGAGAGGTCCACCAGGTCAAAGCCGGCCCTTTGGCCGCCCTGCCAAAGCCCTTCGGCTATTATCCCGGCCGGAGGCAGGCCGCGCTCGCGCATCAGCCCCGCGATGCCGGCGGCCAGCGTGCTCTTGCCGGAGCCGTGCCCGCCGGTTATAAAAAATATTTTTCTGCGCTCGCGCTCCAGCAGGCAGGGCGCCCGGCCGATGACGGTGCGCAGCGAGGCCGCGGGCCGCAGCAGCATGTCCCTGCCCGAGGGCAGCGACGCGAGCACCAGCGGCAGCGAGGCGAAGGCGTACTCCAGCGTCTCGAAGAAAGCCCGCCCGGCCGCCCGCTCGAGCGCCCGCCGCACGGCCGGGTTCAGCAGTTCCTGCGCTATCGCCGCGAAACCGAGCGTCAGCGCGAAAGCGCGCGCAGCCATGCGCAGCCCGGAGCCCCAGTCGCCCAGGAGCCAGCCGGCCAGCACCGAAGCGATAAGAAGACCGACCCAAAGGCCGCGCCTGACCAGCAGCGCCGCCGAGCGCCGGTAAAAAACGGCGCAGGCCAGGCCGTAGCCGGCCGACAGCGCGGCGGCCAGTTCCAGTCGGACCTTGCCGGACACCATCAGCGCCGCCACGGCGCCCAGGTGCGCGGCCAGCAGGAATACGGAATAGTAACCGCCAGCCCCCCCGGAGCGGGGCTTGAACGCGTCGCCGCCGAGCCCTTTCACCGGCACGGTCCCCCCGTCGGCGGAAGCGCGCATGCCGAGCAGGGCGGCCGCGGAGCCCGCGAAGAAATATACGGCGAACAGCGCCGCGAGCGGCTCCCAGATCCCGCCGGGGCTGCCCAGCCAGGCCCGCAGTTTCTCCAGCCCGCGCGCGTACACCGCCAGCGCCTCCGGGCCGTAGAAGATATAAAGTTTCCCTATCTTATGCAGCAGCCCCCAGCTCATGGCGAGCCCCCCCGCGAGCAGGTAGCCCGCGGCGTTGCCGCCGAGCAGCCGCACGGCTATTTCGGCGCAGACCCCCTCGGCGAAGATGGCGACCATGGGGCTCAGCAGCACCGCGCTCGGCGATACGGATTTCATGGCCGCGCAGACCAGGCCAGCGCGCCAGAGCAGGCCCTTTTCCGGCCAGAGCCGGTGGCCGGCCACCAGTATGGCCACCCCTATACCGGTAAGGAGCAGCCCGGCGAACGGGATATGCGCGTTTTTGAGGAAGCTGCCCAGCACTATCTCCGAGGCGGCCCAGAGACTGCCGATCACGGCCGCCTTGCGCCAGAGGAGGTTTCGCGAAGCCATCAGGAAAGCCGGTACCCGGGGCCCCGGGCCGCGGCGGCGGCCTCCAGGGAGGCGAAGAACCCGTCCAGCCCGGCCGCGCCGGTCAGTTGGGCGCGTATGCGCCGCAGGAAGCCCCGGTCGGCGGCCAGCCGGCGCGCGGGGGTGTAGTTCAGGTCGTTGAACCAGCCGGCAGCCATCACCAGGATGTCGGCGAGGGTGAAAAGGTCCTTTATGGCCAGGGTTTCCCCGCGCGCGGCGGCCTCCAGGACTCCCGGAGTAAGGTCTTTGGTCAGCTTGATGTCCGGCACCATGGCGTGCAGCCGCCTGAAACCGTCTTTCTCCACGGAATCGACCAGCTCTTCCAGGATGTCTATTTTGTCGGCGTCGCGCACCAGCTTCAGCAGGCTGTCATGGCCAGGCGGCAGGCCCGCGGGCAGTTCTTCCGCCTTGCGGTTATGGTACTGCACCGCGCACAGCAGCCTGTCGCGGGCATCGGCGCCGGGAAACAAAGACGCGGCCTCAGTTTCCAGAACGCGGCGCCCCTCCTGGCCGTGGTCCAGGCTGGAAGCGTCTTTGAAGGAGGCGTAAAGTTTGAACTGGTTGAAGCGGCCCGCATCGTGCAGGAGACCGGCGGCACGGGCCAGGGCCGACTCTTCCGCGTCGAGTTCCAGCCCGGCGGCTATCAGCGCGGCGTTGCCGGCCACCCGCGCGCTGTGCACGCGCTTGAACTCCAGCGGCCCCGGCAGCGCGCCGCCGGCGTTCCGGAACCCCTCAATGTAGGAGGCGAACCATTTGAAAAGCGGGCGGTAATCCTGCAGGGCCATACCGAAAGTTTACAAAATTGCGCCGGGGCGCAAAAAAGGGGCGGCCCGCGCCGCCCCTTCAATGTCTTCAAGCCGCTTTAGAACTTGAAGGTCAGGCCGAAGTCATAGGCGGTCTCGGAAAGCTCGGACTTGATGCTGATCGCGCCGGAGCTGTCGGTCTCGCTGATGCTCTTGGCCAGGGCTTTCTTGTAGCCCAGGTTCAGCGTCAGCTTGGGCGAGAACTCGTAGCCGGCGCCCAGGGTGATGTGGTGCTCGACCACGCCGGGAAAACCGATGATGCGGAAATACTCGTAGTTGAAGGTATTCATCACCATGCCCTGCACGTCGGTGCTGCCCATCGCGTTGAAGGCTGCGTGCTTCTTCAGCGGGTTCTTGCCGTAGTTCCAGCCGGCGCGCAGGGTGAGCTTCTCGGTGGTCTTGTTCTGGACGCCCAGGCCGATCACGGTCTGGCTCTCCCAGTCGAAGTCGCTGTAGCCGTCGGCGTTGGCCCAATCCACGTATTTCACGTCGGCGGAGAAGAGCCACTTATCGAGGCCCTTGTAGGCCGCGCCCGCGCCGTACTGCGCAGGGTTTTCCAGTTTCAGGTCGTCGAAGCCGTTATAGGCCGCGCCCGCGCCTTCGCCGTCGAAGTCGTAGACGCGCTCATGCTTGACGTTCTGGGGCGTTACATAGGTGACGCCGAAGTCCCAGGCGCCGAGCGCATAGCCCGCGCCCAAGCGCACGCCGAGGGCGTAGTTATGGGAAAGGCCCTTGCCGAAGTCGGCGGCCTGGTAGTCGATGTCCAGGCCGGCGCCGTAGGAGAAGGCGCCGCGCTTATAAGCGAAGGCCGGCACGAACTTCATGACGGACACTTTGGTGTTCATCTTGCCGTTGACGTCCTCGTTGCGGTAGTCCACGCCCATGCCGGACACGCCGTAGGCGGCTATGCCGAAGGTCAGGTTCTCTCCGGCCGGGGTGGCCAGGCCGATGGCGGGAATGGCATAGCCCGCGTCCTGGCTCTCGGCGCTCCAGTTGCCCACGCCGGCAGCCGGGGCGGGTGACACCACCGTCGCCTTGACCTTGGGGGCGAAGAAGGTGCCGGCGAAGTTGAACTGCGAACCCTGCAGCTGCGAGAGCGCGGCCGGGTTGGAGAAGATGGCGCTGATGGCGTCCTGCGGGGCGGCTATGCCCGTGCCGCCCATCGCGCGCGAGGCGGGCCCTACGCCGATCATGTTGTCGCCGTTGGTGGCGGATACGTTCAGCGCGAGGCCGGCTATAACGAAAGCCGCAACCGCAAAGTTAACCGATTTTTTCATTTTTCCTCCGTTTGATTTGCCGAAATTATATGAACAGCGAGGACTTGCTGGTGCCGGCCTCGGCGAGGAACTTGCCCACGCCCGCGCTCTTGAGGTTCGGGTAGTCCACCATCTCCTCCATCTTGTAGCCCATCAGGTCCATGCTCATCTGGCAGACATAGATCTGCACGCCGGAGTCGGCGGCGGTCTTCATAAGCTGCTCCAGGCTCATCACGTTGTGCTTCTTCATGATGGACTCTATCATCAGCTTGCCCATGCCGCCCATGTTCATCTTGCTGAGCTTTGTGCCGGCAGCGCCGTTCGGGAGCATTACCTCGAACATCTTGGAGACCACATCCTTGGAGACGGTCTTCTTCGGGTCTTTCAGGGCCGGGATGGACCAGAAGGTGAAGAACATGACCACCTTCTCGAACATGGCCGCGGCGCCAGTGGCTATGATGAAAGAGGCCAGGAGTTTGTCCATGTCGCCGCTCATGACCACCATGGACAGCTTATCCTCGGGCGCGTTGGCCTTGAGAGTCTCCACGTCGGCCTTGAGGGCCGCTACCTGCGCTTCCAGTTCTTTTATATCAGCCATAGTTCTCCTTATTTACCGAATGAAAGGGTGAAAGCCGTGCCGGCCGCCGCCTCTTTTTTAACATGCTGGAAATAGACCGCGAGCGGCCTGAAAAAGATGTGTATCCATTTGGTGAAAGGCACTATGAGGATTATCCACACCGTCTCTATGGCGATATTCAGGCGGTACACCTTGGCGAGCAGCGGGTCCTGGGGGCCGTAGGCCACGTTAAGGTAATGGGTGAACAAGAGGCTCGCGCCTATCAGGAACATGGTCACTACGAACAGCCAGTCGCTCGGGTGCGAGAACTTGGAGGATTCGGCGCTCTTGAACACCCGGCGCAGCGACATGATGCCGCCGCCGACGAGGATGGCGAGGCCCGCGTACCAGACCAGCAGGCTGACCGGGCCGAAGGCGCCGTAATGCTTGTCCAGCGGCGACAGCAGGTGAAGGTTGGAGATCAGCAGCGTCAGCACATAGCCGCTCATGACGAGCAAATGCGCTATCCAGCGGGTCCAGTCCGTCTCCTCGCAGCCGTTGAAGTTCTTCTGCGTGAAGCCGTGCACGAAGGTTTCGTAGATGTGCGCGGGCTTGAGCGAGGCCTTTATGCCGCCCAGCGGCTTAACTATGGCGTGGCGGTACATGTTTATAACGTAACCGCCCAGCGCTATGGTGACATAGACCGGGAAAGCCAGCTCAATTTTCCCGGCGAGCGCGCCGAAGTCGCCCGTGTAAGAGGCGTACAGCCAGTAGAAAGCCGCCAGCATGCCCAGGGCCAGCCAGGTCTGCAGCCAGCCGTTCTTGTAAAAGATCTTCGAGAGGCCGGTGATGTCGTATTTGGCGATGAGGTAGCGGCGCAGGGCCATCATATACTCGCCGGGCTGGGCCTCGCGCGGGCAGGTGGACGAGCACTCGCCGCAATAGTAGCAATGCCACGGCTCGATGGCGGAAGAGATCTTTTCCTCCATGCCCACGTGGCCGGCGCGTATCAGTTTGCGCGGAAAAGAAGAGTCTTCCTTGGAGAGCGGGCAGACCGCCGTGCAGTTGCCGCAGTTGAAGCAAGCGGAGATGTCGAAAGCGCCGTACTTCTTTATTTCGTCTATGAGCTCGGGGTTCACCTTCATTTGGCTTCCCCTCCCTTGAGTTCATACTTGGGATAATCGCCTTTGCCTGGCACGTCGGCGATCTTGCCGTATTTGCGCAGGCCGGCCACGTACCAGATGGCCTGGTCGTGCGGCAGGCCCGCGGCGGCGGCCAGTTCGGGGGCCGTCCTGGGGCCCTCTTTCAGCGCGTCGAGTATGGCTTTCTGCGCCTTGTTCTGCGCGGCCACCCGGTCGCGCAGTTCCTGCGGCACCGGGCCGCGGAGTTCGTTGAGTTTCTTAAGCTGTTCGGCGAGTTTTTTAGCGTCGGCCATATTATTCCTTGGCGATGGCGTCCACCATCGCGTCGAACTGGTCCAGCGTCCAGCCGGCCACGTTGATGGCCCGCACGGGGCAGACCGCCACGCAGGCGCCGCAGCCTTTGCACAGCGCCGGGTTCACCACGGCCACCTTCTTGCCGTCCTTCTCGCCCATCATCAGGGCGCCGTCGTAGGAGCATTCGGCCGGGCACAGGCCGCAGCCGGTGCACTTGTGCTCGTCGACCACGGCCACGAAAGGTTCCAGCGGGATATCGGGTTCGGCCAGCAGGATGGCGGCCTTGGCGGCCGCGGTGCCGGCCGAGGCCATGGCCTCGGTGACGTCCATGGGATACTGGGCCGTGCCGGCCACGAAGATGCCGGAGTTGGCCAGTTCCACCGGGCGCAGCTTCAGATGCACTTCCTGCAGGAAACGGTCCGCGCTCGACGGCAGCTTCAGCTGGGATTTGATCAGGGAGATATCGGAGGGCATCATGCCGGTGACCAGCACCACCAGGTCGGCCTTTACTTCCAGCTCTTCGCCCCAGGTCAGCACGTCCTTCACCTTTACGGTATGGCCGGTGCGGTCGGAGGTCACCGCGGGCTGGTCGGCCTCGTTATGGCGCATGAACAGCACGCCGTCCCTGGAGGCTTTGTCGTAATACTCCTCGTGCTGCATGCCGTAGGTGCGTATGTCGCGGTAAATATCGTAGACCCGCACGCCTGGATATTTGTCTTTCAGCTGGTTGACCGTGTGCAGGGCGGCGGTGCAGCAGACGCGCGAACAGTAATCGTTTATCTTGCCGTCGGCCTGGGGCTTGTGCACCCCTTCCACCTGCCGCGAGCCTACGCAATGGATCAGGGCCAGGCTCTTTATCTCCTTGCCGGCCAGTTCCAGCCGGCCCGCCGGGGAATTCTTCATCAGGGCTATGAACTCGGGCAGGGTGACCACGTTGGCGTCTTCGCCGTAGCCGAACTCGCCCTGCTGCGGCTTATAATGCTCGTAGCCTGCGGCCATCACGATGGCGCCGGCTTTCACCTGTTCGGACTTGCCGTCGGCTTTTTTGAAGTTGATTTTAAAATTACCCACGAAGCCGCTGACGAAGTCTATGTCGGCGCCGGTGTGCACGGTGATCTTCCTTTCAGCGAGCACCAGGGCTTCCAGCTTGCCGGCCACGGCGGCGCCCTCTTCGCCCGAAGGGTAGAGCCGTCCGAGGTCGAGCAGTTTGCCCCCCAGGCGCGGCCCCTTTTCTATGATGACGGCCTCGAGCCCCTTGCCCGCGGCGGAAAGCGCCGCGCGCATGCCGGCCGCGCCGCCGCCTATCACGGCCACCCTTTGCTCGGCCGCCACGCGGATAGCGTTGAGCGCGTCCTTGCGCAGCACCTTCTCCACTCCGGCCTGCGCCAGTTTTATGGCCTTGGCCGTGGCGCCGGCCTTGTCGAATTTATGCACCCAGCTGGCCTGCTCGCGGATATTGATATGCTCGTGCAGGTAGGGGTTCACGCCGGCGCGCTGCAGCACGTTGCGGAAGGTGAGTTCGTGCAGGCTGGGCGAGCAGGCCGCCACCACGGTGCGGTTGACGCCCAGGTTCTTTATGTCTTCTGCTATCAGGTCCTGTCCGTTGGAGGAACACATGAAAGCGTACTCGCGGGCCACCGCCACGCCGGGATACTTCGCCAGCGCCGCGGCCACCGCTTTCACGTCGATGATGTCGGAGATGTTGCCGCCGCAGTGGCAGACGTACACCCCGACCTTCGGCTCCTGCCGGAAATTATCCTTGGAGGCTTCGTCCCGTGTTTTCTCGTCCATCACAGTTTCCTCATATAGCTGGCGGCTTCCATGGCGGCCGAACCCGCGTCCACCACCGAGTCGGGAATGTCGCGCGGCCCTTTGACCACGCCCGCGGCGAACACGCCGGCCCCGGTCGTGACGGCCGAAGACACCATCTCGTCGGAAAGTTTCACGAAACCAAAGTCGTTGTTCTCCGTGCCGAGGCCGAAAGCGGCCGCGTCGTGGCCGGGCACCAGGCCCTGCGACAGCACCACCAGCTCATGCTGCACCTCGGCGGGCGCGGAATCCCCCTCCTGCCGCTCTATGCGCAGGATGGGGTTATGCTTCTCGTCCTCGGTGATGCGGGCCACCTTGGCCTTCACGAAGTTGATGCCCATGGCCCGGGCGTTGTTGTAGAACTGCTCGTAGCCTTTGCCGAAGGCGCGGATGTCCATGTAGTAAATGGTGATGTCGGCTATGGGCAGCGAGCCGGAGAGCAAAATGGCCTGCTTGATGGCGTACATGCAGCAGACGCGGGAGCAGTAGGGCACGCCGATGCTCTTGTCGCGCGAGCCGGCGCACTGCACGTAGGCGATGGAACCGGGCACCATGCCGTCGGAAGGGCGCAGCACGCGGCCGTAAGGGCCGTGCGGCGCCAGCAGGCGCTCGGCGGCCATGGGCGAGATCACATTCGGCAGTTTGCCCAGGCCGTACTGCTTCTTGGCCGTCATCGGCGTGGTCTCGTAGCCGGTGGCGAGGATAACGGACCTGGCCTTGATCTCCACCGGGGCCGGCTCCTGCAGGAACTCTATGCAGTCCTTGGGGCAGGCGCGCGCGCAGGCGCCGCAGCGGATGCAATGCTCGGGGTGCATCACCGGGTACTGCGGTATAGCGTTGGTGAAGGGTATCGAGATGGTCTTCTTGGCGCCCATGCCCTGCTCGTACTCGTCGGGCAGATAGACGGGGCAGACTTCCTCGCAGCGCTTGCACGAGATGCATTCTTTCTCGTCGATATACCGCGGCTTGCGGGTGACCGAGGCGGTGAAGGTTTTGCCGTCGCGCTTTATGGCGTCCACGGTGCTGTAGGTGAGGGTGGTGATGCGCGGATGATGCGAGACGGACGCCATGCGCGGGGTGGTGATGCAGCTGGCGCAATCCAAGGTCGGGAACACCTTGCTCAGCGAGATCATCTTGCCGCCGATGCTCGGATTCTTCTCCACTATAGCCACGGAGAACCCCTGGTCGGCCAGGTCCAGGGCGCTCTGCAGCCCGGCGATGCCCGAGCCGACCACCAGCGTGTCCACTTCTATCTTTTCGATATCTCTCATACGGCGGCCACCGCCTTTTCCATTTCGGAGATTTCCTTGAGGAAAGCAGCGCGGCAGACCGTGCAGATAGTGGTCAGTTTGAGGCGGTTGGCGGCTATGCCCTTGGCCCGCATCTGCTCGTAAACCCGGGCCACGCGCTTGGAGAGCCGCTCGTAGGCGCCCTCATAAGGGCAATCCGAGCCCGAGGACATGATGATAATGCCGCCTATCCCCTTGTCGAAGGCCCGCAGGTAGAAATCCTCCGGGAACATAACCGGGTCCGGCACGCGTATGATATAAGTATTGGCGCTGTACCCCATCCGGGCCTGCCCCACCGCGTCCGCCCCCGGATAGGAACTGTGATTAGTCGTTATAATTAATATTTTCCGATGAGTCATACGCAGGAAATATACCTTCAGGTTGGATTTATACTCAGGGCCCGGCCGGGGCATGGGTTCCGAAGGCCCTCACGGAAGGAGGCGCTTGCGTAAGCGCGCCGACTGAGTGGGGAGGGGCGGCCACGGTGTGGCCGACCCCGTGCCTGAGGGGCCCATGCCCCGACCGGACCGAAGCGATTTTTTTACGCCGGTTATTTCTTGCGGGTGACGAAGAGGCTGTCGTAGCCGTCCCGCTCCAGCACGCCCATATACTCGTGCCCGGACTTGCCGCACCACGCGGGGATGTCCTCGCGGCTGCCCTTGTCGCCGGACTGTATCTCCAGCACGCCGCCCACCGGCACGCCGGCGATGCCCTTCTTCGCTTCCAGAAGCGGGCCGGGACAGGCCATCGAGCGCGCGTCCACCACTTTCGCGGGTTTTACCTGGCTAAGGTCCATATATCCTCCGTTAACTCTCAAAGGTCGAAATTCGGGCAATAGAGCTTCTTGATCCTGGAGATCAGCTCCGCCAGCTTGGGATCCTTGATGCTGTAGAAAATGCGGTTGCCGTCGCGGCGCTTCTGGATGAGGCCGCGGTCGGCCAGGACGCGCAGGTGCTGGGAGATGTTGCCCTTGGTAGTGCCGAGTTTCTCTATGACCTCGTGCACGAACATCTCGCGCTTCAGCAGCATGCAGATTATCATGAGGCGGGATGGATGGGCGATGCACGACAGCATGCCCGCTATACCTTCGGCCTTGGCGAGTGCGGATTTGTTCATGTATAGTAGTTTAGCAGATGCTAAACTAGTTGTCAAGCCCGGATTATGAAGGAAGCTTACCTGAGGACTTCAGCGGCAAAGGCTTTGGCCTCTTCTATGAAGGGCTGCCAGTCGGCCACCCGCAGGCGGCCCTCTTTACGGAAGAAGAGCACCCAGCCGGGCGCCCCCTGCACCCGCAGCCCCGGGTTAACCTCGAACCAAGCCGCGCGGCGCGGCGTGAAGAACACGTGCGCGGCGGTCTCGTTGGGGCCGGTAAGCCGGTACTTCTCGGAAAAGAGCGGGAAGGCGGGGAGGTCTATATCCTTGAAGCCGACCAGTTCGCCCAGTTTATACAGGAAGGTTTCCGGCTTCAGGTCGAAGACCGGGACCCCTGTACCGGGGCACCGGATCAGGGCCAGCGTGAAGTTATGGCTGTTGCGGTGCTTGCCGCTGCCGGTAACATAGCTGTAGTCGAAAACGTTGATAGTAAAATCCAGGACGCGCGCTTCTATACGGTTAGCCGCGGACCGGGAGTGTCCGGCACGGAATAACTCAAGGCCGGTGCCGCCCGTATCCGGCCCCTGGGCGGAAAACGGCAGCCCCATGGAAACAGCCAGCGCCTCCAGGTCCTTGCGCCGCTTCCGCGGGAGGTAGACCGCCAGGCCGACGACCAGGATGGCCACTCCGGCCACCAGCAGGTAATAATTTTCCACCAGGTATTCCATGAAATTCCCTATAAGGCCGGCCTAAGCCAGGTTAAAGGCCAGCTTGCCGGACTCAGCTATGAACTCTCCGTATTTGGCCGGGCTAACCAGCTCGCAGCCCTTGTAAAGCAGCAGCCAGCGGCCGCCGCCCTGGGCGCTCCAGCCGGGATGTTCCCCGAAACAGGCGGCGATCTCCGGCTTGAAAAATTTCTTCAGGGCTTCGGGGTCCCGGCCGAACAGTTTAACCCCCTCCGGGAAGCCGGCGAAACCCGACATGTCCACCGGCTCCAGCGCCATGGATTCGTCGAGCGGTTCACCGGCCGCGGAAACGTGGAAATCAGGGAAGGCGCCCTTCTCGAAATCAAAAAGCGCCAGCGTAGCCTGCTTCCGGCGCTGCCCTTTCCCGCTGCCGAGCAGGCAGGAGTAATCGAAATAATAAGGTTTGGCCCCGTCCTCGCGCGGGAACTCCAGCAGCAGCCGCGCTATGGCGGCCCGGCCGTCCACCAGGAACGGCAGCCCGGTACCTTCCAGCAGCGCAGCCGCCGGCCCGAAATCCTCGAGCCGCACGGCGGCCGCCTCGGCCACGTCCCGCATGGCGCGGCGGCGCTGGCCCTTAAAATAGCGGACCAGCGACCAGGCAACCACGGCCGCAACCGCCGCTGACGCGAAATATATTATCATTCCCCCCCCTTAGTTAACCCAGAACCAGACTCTCCGACTGCTTTTTCGTACCAAGCGCGCGCGGCGCCCGGCCGCCGGGCCGGTTCCACGGCGCAGCAAATTTTTCCGCCGCTCAGTTCCCCCCGGTATCGTTGAGGTCCAGGCCCTGCAGGTTCTGCTTGGCCGCCTCCTCGTAAAGCGCCTTGGCGTCCTTGGCCTTCTGCACCTGCCCCACGGTGGTCTTAAGGTAGTTGCCGGGTGCGTTCAGCGGGTTCTGCTCCGGCGCGGTCACGGTCGAAACGGCGGGCGCGGCCTGGGCCGCTTCCGCTTTCGGCAGCGGGACCTGCTCAGGCGCCGGTTTTTTACAGGCCGACAAAGCCCCGCCGCAGGCGAGCAAGGCCGAAATAAATATTATCCTCATAAGCCCCCCGTCAGAGTTTAACCAGCTTCTCGGCTATCTGCACCGAATTGAGCGCCGCGCCCTTGTAGAGGTTGTCCGACACGATCCAGAGCTGGTACTCGCCGGCCCCGGTAGCCGCCCGGCGCAGGCGCCCGGCGTAAACTATGTCCGTGCGGTTCCCGTTGTCGAGCGGGGTCGGGTAGTCCTCCGGGCGGGAATAAAACTTAAGGCCCGGCGTGCGCAGGAGCTCTTTTTTCACCGCCGCCAGCGGCGCGGGCCGCGAGAGCTTGAACCAGGCGGAAAGGGAATGGCCGCGCAGCACGGGGACGCGCACGGCGGTGGAGCTGATCTTCAGTTTCGTATCCCCCCAGATCTTCTTCAGCTCGGCCGAAACCTTGTTTTCTTCGCCGGAATTGCCTTCGGCGTCGAAGCCGCCCACCTGCGGGAAAAGGTTCAGGGCGATGCGGCGCGGGAACTTGCGGCCCTTGAGCTCCGGCACGGCGCCCGAGCGCAGGTAGGCGCGCAGCTCCTCTTCCAGCTGGCCCATGGCCGCCTTGCCCGCGCCCGAAACGGCCTGGTAGGTGGCCAGGCGCAGCTCGGTGACGCGGAACCTGCGGTGCACGTTCGCGAGGGCCACCGCCGCGCCGGTGATGGTGCAGTTCGGCCCGGCGATAAGCCGGCGGGAAGCCTTCAGCTCGGGGCCGTTCACCTCCGGTATCACGAGGGGGACTTTTTTATCCAGGCGGAATTCCGAGGAATCGTCTATGCACCAGACCCCGGCGGCGGCCAGGCGCGGGGCGAATTTGCGGGCGACCTCCTCGTTGGAAACGAAAAAGACGATATCGGCTTTTTTCAGGGCTTCGAACGAGGGCGCGCAGCAGGAATATTTTTTGCCCCGGAAGGAGACGCGGGCCGGCCGGCGGCCCGAGTTGAAAGGATAGAATTCCCCGGCGGGAAACCGGCGGGCTTCCAGCAGCCCGAGCAATTCGCCACCGACCATCCCGGAGGCGCCCACCACGGCTATATTGAATTTTTTCATAGGGCTTACAGGTTCCTAAAACATCGTCTCCGGCTCTTTGGGCGCAGCCGCCGGCGGCACCGTTATCTCCTTGGAATAGCCCACGTTCTCCAGGCTGTCAGCGGCCGCCGCCCTCAGGTAGAACATGTCTTTAGAGATGGCCTCCCGGCCGAAGGTCCAGAAATACGGCGCGCGGAAGAAATAGCGGGTCACCCGCTGCCAGTCGAACTTATCGTAGGAGACTTCCAGCCAGGCGGCCCGGATATCCTCGCCGATGGCGGCGAAGGAAACTTTTATCTCCTCCGGCGTCAGTTCGGCCGCGAACCCCTTGATGAAAACCTTGTACTCGTTTACCGGCACCAGCTTGATGGCCATGGCCGGCTTCAGGCCGGAAATAGGGGTTTCCAGCACGCCCTCCCCTGAAGGGGAGTTGCCCCGGATGGAGCGGTTAAGCCAGACGTTCTCCTCGCCGCCCGGGCTCATAGCGGCGGCGATTATCGGGGAGCTGGAGGCGGAGGTGAAATAGCGGGAAGAGGACCAGAGGGCCAGGTAGTTGTCCTTCTCGGAGGAAACGCGGGAGAGCGGGAGCTCCGCCCAGAGCCAGCGCGACGAATCGACCCCGTCGAGGGAGTCGTTGGGCAGCGGCTCGCGGGGCAGGTCGGCGGCCTCGGCCAGGAAATAGGTGTGGTCGGAGTTGAAGGTAGGCGCCTGGTTGAGCGCCATGTAGATCTTGCCGGGGATGGGCTCGGCGTCCCAGGAGGCGGGCCACGACTTGATCTTGGCGCGCCCGAGCTTGGCGCCGATAAAGGCCTTGGCGTAGCCCCCCGTGGGAATGGGCGGCAGCTTCACTATCCAGCAGTTGTTGTAGCCCACGTACCAGTCGGCGTGAAAGCCGCCGTCGGCGTAGAGGTAATAGCGCCCCAGGTTGTTCTCCGGCGCGAAATACGCCGGGACGAACGCCGCCGCGGAGGCGGAAAAGGCGGGGGCCTTCGCGCCTTCGGGGGTTTGCCCGAGCGCCGGCGAGCAACAGGCGGCCAGCAGGGCCGGAACCAGCAGTTTCAGCATCTTTTGCGCCTTAGTGTTACCTTTTTAAAATATGTGTCACCCTATCCAGGTCGTCGAGCGAAAAATAATGTATCACTATTTTACCATTCTGGGGGCCGGGGCCCGGGCAGACTTCCACCTTGGTGCCCAGCGTCTTCTCCAGGGCGGACTCCAGCTCGGCCACCTCCGGCGTGCGCTTGGAGCCGGCGCGGGGCGCCCGCTGCGCCCGCGGCTTTTCCGCGTGGAAGCGCTGCGCGTAATTCTCCACGTCGCGCACGGTCAGTTTTTCGGTAATTATGCGCTGGTAGAATTCCCGGCGCTTGGCCGAGTCCGGGATGGAAATAAGGGCGCGGGCGTGCCCCTGGTCTATGGTGCCGGCCTGTATGCCCTGGCGGATGTCCGCGTCCAGCTCCAGGAGCCGCAGCGTATTGGAGACGGCGGCGCGGGACTTGCCCACCCTCTTGGCGATATCGGCCTGCGAAATACCGAAGCTGTCCATCAACTGGCGGTAGGCCAGGGCGGTATCCACGGCGTTGAGGTCCTCGCGCTGTATATTCTCTATCAGCGACAGCCCGAGCTTCTCCTCCTCGCTGAGCTCCTTCTTCACTATCGCCTCTATCTCCTCCAGGCCCGCAAGGCGGGACGCCCGCAGGCGGCGCTCGCCGGCCAGCAGGGTGTAGCCGCCGTCGCCGTTGCTCCCGGCGTTTTTCCAGACCGTTATGGGCTGCAGCAGGCCGCTCGATTTGATGGAGTCGGCCAGGCCGGCCAGCGAGGCCTCGTCAAAGATCCTGCGCGGCTGGTGCGGGTTGGGAACTATCTTGCCCACGGGAATGCGCTGCACCATATCCCCGGAAATGTCGTTATTCTGGACTTTGGTTATCAGCGAATCTATACCCCTGCCTAAAGCTTTTCTCATATTCTCTCCTTATATATAGGGACTAACCGCCCAGGTCGTATTCCAGCTCGGCCTCTTCGTTCACGTAGAGGTCGGAATTTTTATAGACTGAAATATCTATGCCGCGGCGGGCCAGGAACTCAAGGGTAAGCTCCTTGTAGGCCAGGGCCCCGCGCGAACTGGGGTCATAAACGAATATGGGCTGCCCGTAACTGGGGGCTTCCGCCAGCCTCACATTGCGGGGAATGACGGTTTTATAGAGCCGGTCCCCGTAGTAGCGGCCGATCTCTTCCTTTACCTGGTTGGCCAGGTTGATGCGGGAGTCGAACATGGTTATAACCCCGCCGTCTATCTTGAGCCCGGGATTCAGCGCCTGCTTGATCTTCTCTACCGTATTCACGAAATAGGCCAGGCCCTCCATGGCGTAGAACTCGCACTGGACCGGGGTAATAACGGAGTTGGAGGCATTGAGCGCGTTAACCGTAAGCAGCCCCAGCGAAGGGGGACAATCTATTATAATGAACTTGTACATCCCCCCTATCTTGTCCAGCGACCGTTTAAGCACGGACTCCCGGGAAAATTCACTCACCAGCTCTATTTCAGCCCCGGCCAGGTTATGGCTGGTGGGCACTATGTCCAGCCAGTCTACCGAGGTCTGGTGTATGGCCGCCTCTATGGGCACACGGCCGCCCAGCACGTCGTAGATGTTCTTGTGGTTCTTGGTAATGTCCACCCCGAGGCCGGAGGTGGAATTGCTCTGCGGGTCAAAGTCTATAAGCAGGGTCTCATAGTCGAAAGCGGCCAGCGCAACCGCCAGGTTTATTGCCGTGGTTGTCTTCCCCACCCCCCCCTTCTGGTTAGCAATCGCCACTATTTCAGCCATGATCTCTCCAATTTCCCTGAATTGTTTTCACGTGGAAACATCCCCCTAATAAATAGGGCTTATCAATTTTATAGTTTTGCGCCCCGGATGTCAAATACCAACCTGCGTCGCAATTGTTTCCACGTGAAAACAACCGCCACCGAAACCAGCGCGACAGGGGAAAGAAAAAGCCCCCAAATTACAAATTTGGGGGCGAATTACCGCTTCATGGTATTTTCAGGAGGGCAAAGTTTTCACGTGGAAACATCCCGGCGGCGCAAAACCCGCTACTCTATAAAAATCTCCACCTTATCCCCTCCATCCTGCACATCCACAATGCGCGCAGGCGCCTGGCGCTCTATGGCCGCCTGGATTTCAGCCAGGTCCACCACATACCCTTTGTCCGCCAGCCTGGCCTTTATCTTACCCTCGATGAACGGGGCCATGTATTTAGCCCAGGCAAGCGGCACGCTCACGTTAACCTTGGGCTCAGGGCCGCCGGCCTCATAAACCCGTATCCTCATGGTG
>Ga0209066_10001884_pt1 | contig 26817 bp, 17 predicted proteins | sample All_14_2_FD_187198 | JGI IMG/M metagenome (GOLD analysis project Ga0209066, IMG submission 187198) | Freshwater microbial communities in response to fracking from Pennsylvania, USA - Allegheny Zone_MetaG_DW_15 (SPAdes) (version 2) ...
CTAAAAATATCTATAATTGAAACTAACTGCAAGTTGTTAAATTCTAAAAGACAAGAAGTTATGTTTCAAAATATTTCTAATAAGTTTTAACTCTTTAAAAAATATGATATTAAACTTTAGCCCTACGTTTACGCTCATTCTCATCTAGGAAGATTTTTCTTAATCGCATCGACTTAGGCGTAATCTCCACATATTCATCTTCTTGTATATACTCTAATGCTTCCTCTAAGCTAAACTTAATTGGTGGAGCAAGGAATGCTTTGTCGTCGGATCCTGAAGCGCGCATGTTTGTAAGCTTCTTCGATTTGGTAACGTTTACCACCATATCGCCAGCACGGGAGTTTTCTCCAATTACCTGTCCGGTATAAACCTCTTCATGTTCATCGATAAAGAAACGTCCGCGATCTTGAAGTTTGTTGATTGCATATGCGTAGGACATTCCACTTTCCATGGCAATTAGCGATCCGTTAATGCGAGTTTCAATTTCGCCACGGTATGGTTCAAAACCCTTAACTCTGTGTGCGATTACGGCTTCTCCTGCAGTTGCAGTAAGTAATATGTTTCTTAAACCAATAATGCCACGCGATGGAATCTCGAACTCAAGGTGAATTCTATCGTTACGGCGCTCCATAGTAAGTAATGTTCCCCTACGGCGAGTAACTTGTTCAATTGCTTTTCCGGAAACCTCCTCAGGTAAATCAATTGTCATATATTCAATAGGTTCGCATTTTTCACCACCAACCATTTTGATAATAACTTTTGGTTGCCCTACCTGCAATTCGTAACCTTCGCGACGCATTGTCTCTATAAGCACTGATAAGTGAAGTACTCCTCTGCCATAAACCATGAATGAATCGGCCGAATCCGTTTCCTCAACCTTTAGGGCCAAGTTTTTCTCCAACTCTCTATCCAATCTTTCTTTTAAGTGACGAGAAGTTACGAATTTTCCATCTTTACCAAAGAAAGGGGAGTTGTTGATTGTAAATAGCATGCTCATGGTGGGCTCGTCAACTGCTATAGTTGGAAGAGCCTCTGGGTTTTCGATATCGGCAATTGTATCGCCAATTTCAAAACTTTCTATACCAACTAAAGCACAAATATCGCCCGATACTACTTTATCTACTTTGCGTTTTCCTAAACCTTCGAAAACAAGAAGTTCTTTAATTTTGGTTCTAATTACCTGACCATCGTTTTTAGCAAGGGAAACGGCCATTCCTGTGGTTAGTTCGCCTCTGTGCAATTTTCCAATGGCAATGCGGCCAACATAGCTGGAGTAATCAAGTGATGTTATTAAAAGCTGAGGAGTTCCTTTAAGTTGCTTTGCGGCAGGAACATACTCCACGATTTTGTCGAGTAGGGCTGTAATGTCTGTGGCTGGTTTTTGCCAATCGGACGACATCCAACCTTGTTTAGCGCTACCATATATTGTTGGAAAGTTTAACTGATCTTCAGACGCATCGAGGTTGAACATCAAATCAAAAACTTGTTCCTGAACCACCTCTGGTCGGCAATTTGGCTTGTCAACCTTGTTGATTACAACAATTGGCTTTAAACCTAGAGAAAGGGCTTTTTGTAGTACGAATCGAGTTTGGGGCATAGTTCCTTCAAAGGCATCGACAAGCAGTAAAACGCCATCGGCCATATTTAGGACACGCTCAACTTCTCCGCCAAAATCGGAGTGACCAGGTGTGTCTATAATATTGATTTTAACCCCTTTGTATTCAACAGAAACATTCTTTGCAAGAATGGTAATTCCGCGTTCACGTTCCAGATCATTACTGTCAAGGATTAACTCGCCGGGCTTTTCGTGCTCCTTGAAAAGTTTTCCCTGAATAATCATTTTGTCCACCAAGGTGGTCTTCCCATGGTCCACGTGCGCTATAATCGCAATATTTCTTATCCCCTGCATTGTGTAATTTTTTTGAGGGCGCAAAGGTACAGCTAATTATTCACTTTTAAGTGCTAGTTAACAGCATTTAAGAAAAGTTTTTCATAAATAAGTTTGATAGCTAGCATTTTATATAGACTAAGTGGCAATTCGGAAAAAATTATGCGTTTTGCTGTGAAAAAAAGAAGAAGACATTAAGTGAATTATGGTATAGAGGTGTAATAAGTAAAGAATTACTAAATCTAAACCATATGAGAAAAAATATTGTATTGATGATTTTTCTGTTACTGACATCAACAGCAATTTTTGCACAGTTAAGAATTACAGGAACTGTTCTTGATGCAGAAACGGGGGAAACGTTACCCGGCGCAACTATTATGATTGAGGGGAAAACTATTGGAGCATCAACGGATATCGATGGAAAATTTTCAATAGAGGTGTCTGGGCCAACCGATGTCCTCATTGTTTCATTCATTGGGTATAATAAGGAAAAGATCGTTGTTGGAACCCAAACTAGCATAAGAGTTTTGCTGAGCAAGGAAACAACCGTTCTGGAAGATGTTATTGTAACAGCGATTGGTATAAAGAGCGAGAAAAAAGCCCTTGGTTACGCAGCCCAAGAGGTAAAGGGCGATGATATTTCAAAATCACAGCAATCGAATATCGTTAATGCACTAAGCTCAAAGGTAGCCGGGATTAACATAACAAGTTCGGCGGGAACACCTGGTGCTTCGGCCGACATTGTGATCCGCGGACGATCATCGCTTAGAGCAGGAGGCAATGCTCCATTATTTGTGGTTGATGGGGTTCCAATAGACAATAGCTACGATGGTAGTTACGTTTACGATTACTCAAATAGAGCTATCGATCTAAATTCCGATGATATTGAATCAATCTCAGTGCTTAAGGGTGCTGCGGCATCTGCTCTTTATGGAATAAGGGCTGCAAATGGAGCAATACTTATCACAACAAAATCGGGAAAAGGGAAGGGAATTAAGAAGAACATTACCTTTAAATCCTCGTTCAGTTTCGATAGGGTAAATAAACTTCCGGAGAAGCAGTATAAATATGCACAAGGCTCCTATAACCCAACAAATGGAATTACAAGCTATTCCGATAATAGCAACTTTAGCTGGGGTCCGCTTATGGACACGCTTCGATTCGATGGTGCTACCGATTACCTAAAAGACAAAAACGGAAGAATTGTTGGAATGAGCGATCCCTCTGCAACCGATAAAAGAGTGACCGGTTACAACAATATCGAGGATTTTTTTGAAACAGCAATGAACAACAACACCTACTTAAGCATGAGTGGTGGCACTGATAATGGTAACTATTTTTTCTCTCTTGGGAAGTTAAGTCAATCGGGAATTGTTCCAAACACAAAATTCGATCGGGTAAACTTTAAAATCTCAGGTGATACAAAGTTGACCAACAAATTAAAGATATCTGGCGGTGCGACTTATTCTAATTCAAAAGGTGATTATGCCCAGAAAGGGAGTAACCTTTCGGCAGTTATGGTGGGTTTGATGAGATGTACTCCAACTTTCGACTTAAGCAATGGTTTTGCTAATCCGGCTGATAGTCCTGAAGCATATATGTATCCTGATGGCACACAACGGAACTACTATAGTACATACGATAATCCATACTGGTCGGTCAATAAAAACAGAGCGAGCGATAATGTTGATCGAATAATTGGAAATTCTCAAGTGGATTACTCATTTTTACCATGGTTAACCGCTTTGTATCGGGTGGGTATTGATAATTACACCGAGGAGCGCAACGCATTTTTCGATAACAACTCAAGCGATACTCCTAATGGATATGTTACCCTTAGCACTTACACATTCCGAAGTCTAAACTCAGACTTTTTGATTACAGCCGATAAGAATATCAATGAGAATTTAAAGTTTACAGCATCGTTGGGTCACAACTACTACACCAAGAACACATACAACAATTACCAACGAGGCGACTCACTTATTCTTCCGAACTTTTATGATATTTCGAATACAGCTATAACCTCTGGAGGAGACCGCCGGACCGATTACAAGATTGTTGGAGTTTTTTATGACGTTAAATTAGCATTCAAAAACTATCTTTTTTTCAATACTACAGGAAGAAACGACTGGTCGTCGACGCTTTCAAAAGGGAAGAATTCGTTTTTTTATCCTTCATTTAATGCCAGTTTTATTTTTACCGATGCATTCAATATAAACAATGATTATTTCAAGTACGGAAAAATTAGAGCATCATGGGCACAGGTTGGTAACGATGCGCCTATTTATTCCTTGCTCGATTACTATTCATCCGTTTCGGGCGGTATTAATGGTCAAACATCATTTGCTACACAACGAACCATTGGAAATAAAAATCTTAAACCTGAGACAACTAAATCGACAGAGGTAGGCGTTGATCTTCGATTTTTCAAAAACAAGTTAGGGATAGATTTAGCCTACTATCAATCGAAAAGTATTGGTCAAATTGTTCGAGTTCCGGTTGCATTCTCCACCGGATACGAGTATATGCTTGCCAATGCTGGAGTAATAACCAATAAAGGATTCGAGGCCCAAGTATTTATAACTCCTGTTGAGTCAAAAGATTTTAAATGGGATATGATGTTCAACTTTGCCAAGAACAAGAATATGGTTGAGGATTTACCCGAAGGTGTTCCTCTCCTTGATTTTGAAACAACTGGCGTAAGTAGTACACGATCAGTGGCCATTGAGGGACAGCCCTACGGAGTAATTTATGGCACACGCTATCTGCGAAATGATAATGGACAAATACTTGTGGGCGATAATGGCTATCCATTAATTGACGTATTACCTGGTGTAATTGGCGATCCAAATCCCGATTTCACTTTAGGGATACGAAATTCTTTCTCGTATAAGGGAATCAATTTTACTGCTCTTGTCGATATTAAACAGGGTGGAGATGTGTGGAATGGAACTAAAAATGTTATGAAGTATTTAGGTACACACAAGGATACTGAAAACAGAGATGATGATTATATTTTCCCTGGAATCAACGTTAACACTGGTTTACCTAACACTGTAGCAGTTAAAAGAAAGTTTGCCTACTATAGTGCTACAGGTGGATTAGCAGGTTTATCGGAAGCCGGAGTTGAAGATGGATCGTATATTCGTTTACGGGAGGTTGCTATTTCTTATACGCTCCCTTCTAAATGGATGAGCAAAACTCCTGCAAAAAATCTTACCATTGGAGTTAGCGGTAGAAATCTATTGTTATTCACAAAATACTCAGGTATTGATCCCGAAACAAACCTTTCTGGCACATCGAACAGTTTAGGACGCGATTATTTTAATATGCCAAATACAAAGAGCCTAGAATTCAACATTCAAGTTACATTCTAAAAATACATAGCTATGAAGAATATCAGTAAAATACTTATATCGTTCCTTTTGCTATTCGCCCTGTTATTTATAAACTCGTGCGATTTGGAGGAGGCAAACATTAATCCGAACGATCCAACAGAAGTTCCTGCCAACGTACTATTACCATTCAACGAGGAAAGTGTGGCCCGACTAATGGGAGGAACCGGACAAGTTATGGCTGGAATTTTTATGCAGTACTACGAAGGGGTTGACAATCATCCTCGTCAAGTCCAGCTCTACGTTGTAAACGAAGCTCTTTATGTCGATTGGGATTGGAACGACTATTACGATGGCCCAATGATCAATCTTAAAAAAATGATTGAGGTTGCGCATCAAAACAACGCGTTTCATTATGCAGGTATAGGCAAGGTGCTTATGGCCCTTTGTTTAGGGAACGTTACATCGCTTTGGGGCGATGTGCCTTACTCTGAGGCGCTAAATGGCTCGTTGGTCCGCTCACCAAAATTCGATTCTCAACAGTCTATATACGAAACAATTCAAGCATTACTTGACGAAGGAATTAGCGACCTTAATCAAACATATACCGGTCAAAAACCATCAATGGACGATATCATTTTTAATGGAGACGTTAATAAATGGAAACAAGTAGCGTATGCATTAAAGGCTAGATACTACATCCATCTTACTAAAAGAAATGGTTCTTTGGGATTTAACCCATCCGAGAAGGCTTTGGAGGCAATTGCCAATGCTATGTCATCTAGTAATAACGATTTACAATTTCCATACGGTTATTCGGCATCGGAGTATAATCCATTCTATTCTTTTACAAGGCTAGGTTACATCATTCCAAATAGCAGCTTCACGTCTCTTTTAAGCGCACTTAACGATCCTCGGAAAGATTTATACTACAAGAAAAAATTTGGTGTAGCAGATCTTGGAAACTCTTACTTTACTTCTACAAATTCACCAGTTCATATGATAACATACCATGAGTTGAAATTTATAGAAGCAGAGGCGAGGCTTAGGCTTAATGAAAACGATCCATTAGCACAAACTGCACTTCAGGAAGGAGTTAGAGCAAGTTTGAATAAGATATCGAACGGTACCTTAGACCCTGCAGCTATAAATGCATATATAAATACAAATGCCGTATTAACGGGCGATTTTAGTAGTAAATTGAGTAAAATTATTCGTCAGAAATATATCGCACTTTTTGCTAGCATTGAATCGTGGACGGATTACAGAAGAACAGGTTTTCCTGTATTAACTCCAAATATTGGTGGAGATCATAACCAAAATCCCGGTGGAGCAATTCCTCGCAGGTTGGCATATCCCCAAACAGAAAGACTATATAATAAAAGCTTTCCATCAACAAACCCTACTTTACAGGATAGATTTTGGTGGGATCAGGAGTAATTTTTTGGTTAATTAATTTTGGTTTTAACAGCTATGCGGTTTATTGCATAGCTGTTTTTTAGTACCCTTCGTTCTGATCTTCTATATCGATGTTTGGATTAGCAATAATCTCGCTTTGCGGTATAGGAAAAAGGAGCTGGTAGGCTTGATCTATTGTAGGGACAGCGCCCAAAGCCTTGCCTGTTCTAATTAAATCGAACCAACGCTTTCCTTCGAATGCAAACTCTATTTGCTTTTCTTTATCAATCAATCCAATTAATGAGTTTCCAACGCTGACGGATTCAATATTGGGAAGGTTCGCTCGGTTTCTGATAGCATTAATATCATCAAGAATTGCATTGAGGTTTGCAATAGAGTCGAGCATATAGTTGGCTTCGGCTCTAATCAAATACATTTCAGCATTACGGAATACAATTATGTTATCGGTTCCTGTAGATAGGTCTTTATATTTTTTTGTAAAGTACCTGCGCTGGTTATCGGAAGGAGTAATGTAAGCAGCGGCAAATTCTTTTCTCTCATCACCAGCATCAATCATACTAATTAGTTTTTGAGAAGGAGAATTCTCCCACCTACCGCTTAGTTGGTTAGGCAAATGGTACTCGGCCATTCTATTTTTATCGCTGGCTGTGAAAGGAACGTAAAAAATAATTTCTCTACTTGGTTCGGCGCTATTTGCAAAAAGTTCGTTCAAATTATCTTCTAACTCCGAATTCATTGATAGAACTTCGTTGCTATAGTACAAAGCATTGGAATAATTTTCCAAAGTTAAGTGTACGCTTGCAAGCATAGCTTTTGATGACTTAACGGTTGCTTTATGTGGTAATACATTTGTGATATTTTGCTCGGCAAATTCTAAGTCGAGGATAATTTGATTGTAAACATCCTGAACCGAACTGCGTGGTAGAAAGTTGCTAGAGTTGGTATTCAGTGTTGGAAGAAGTTTGAGTGGCACACCTCCGTATAGTCGAACAAGATTGAAGTAATGCAAGGCTCTAAGAAACCGGAGTTGCCCTTGGTAATCGTTCATTTTTTCGGCAGAGAGAAAGGTTACACCTTCCAGTTTGTAAAGCATGTAGTTAACTCTATTTATGGCTGTATAAATTTCGCGCCAAATACCTTCAACTAAAATATTGTCGGAAAGGAGCGCATTCTCATCAACGCTATAGTATTCAATTTTTGTTCCGGTTGCAATACTATTATCGGAAGCAATGTCGCCAACAATTATGAGGTTTCGGCCATAGTAATGCTGCTGCTGAAGGCCGTCGTAGCAGCCAATCAATGCAGCATGAATATTCTCCTCGGTGCTGAAAGCTTCGTCGGCATCAATCTGCATTTTTGGCTTGAGGTTCAAACCATTCTCACACGATACCAGTGCCACGAACAATATAACTAGAACTTTACGCATGCTCCAAGTATTAAACTTTTAGGTTGAGGGTTGGTAAAAAAATCGGTGCCAAGGACAACCGGATTTGATCCGTTATAATTAACCTCAGGGTCCATTCCTGAGTATTTTGTCCAAGTAACTAGGTTTTTCCCAGCCAAGTATATTTGAACGGATTTAATGCGATATTTTTGCAACCAACTCTCGTTGAGGTTGTAGCTTATTTTTAAACTCTTCAATCGTACAAACGAGCCATCCTCCACAAACCTTGATGATACCCGTTTATTGTAGGTTGATGCCTTAGGAATATCGGTAATATCGCCAGGCTGTTGCCAACGCCGAAGCACATCGCTTGTTTGATTTCCGGTCGATAAGGTCTCGGTATACATTCGTGTTGCGTTGAATATATCGTTACCATAAGAGAAGAAGAACAGAAAATTAATACTTAACGATTTGTATGTAAACGTATTACCTAGTCCGCCGAAAAACAACGGGTAAGGATTGCCTATCTTGGTTTTATCTAAATCAGTTATCTTACCATCCTTATAAACATCTTTGTATATCAGCATTCCATCGGCCGGGTTAACACCCAACGACTTAAATCCGTAGAAGAACGAAACCGGTTCACCCTCCTCAATGCTACTACTTGCTCGTCCAATATTCCGTATAGGTTGATTCTGGTAAAGTTCCAAAACTTTATTTTTGTTTGCTGTTAGGCTCAAGCTGAAATTCCATCCAAAAACTCCTTCCAGAATATTTGCCGATACTTCGGCCTCAAATCCTTGGTTTTGTAAACGGCCAATATTCGATATCACATACTCAAAACCTGTTGAGGTAGGCAATGGCTTTTCGAAAAGTAAATCCTTGGTATTTTTGATGTAGTACTCTGCATTTACTATAACCCTGTTGAATAGTTCAAAGTTGATACCGGCATTGAATTGTGCGGTTGATTCCCATTTCAGATTTGGATTCGATATTTGCATTGGGCTAATACCTGCTTCGCCATTGTAATTATCGCCTGCTCGGAAAAGATTAAGCGATCGGAAATCGTTAATCTGATCGTTACCTGTAACACCGTAGCTGGCTAAAACCTTGAACTTCGAAAAAGTTTTTGTCAACTTAAAGAATGGCTCTTTGGATAAATACCACAATGCAGAAACCGAAGGGAAGTAACCAAACCTATTGTTTTCGCCAAATTTTGAAGAACCATCGGCACGTAGGTTAAAGGTGAAAATGTACTTATCGTCGTAGTTGTACTTTGTTCTTGTAAAAAATGAGTTTGAAGCAGCATCGAGTTCGCTCGAGTATGCTGCTATTGGTGTTGCTGCATCCTGCAGGTATTCAAAGCTATTCCCTGGAAAGTTTTGCGCACGCAAGTAGGTTCCATGCCTATTATACCTATCTAGGCTTATACCCGCTAGTAACGACAACTTGTGGTTCGTTTTGATGAATTCGTAGTCGATGTAAGACGAGTTGTATATATACGATGTTTTATTTGTTGCTTCAATTCCAAGTCCATTGTACTTTGCCCCTTGTCGGGTTCCTTTGGGGGCAAATGTTTGCTCGCCTAAATTGTAGTAATCAATTCCTGTTTGCGATTTCAGGAAAAGTTTGTTCGATAACCTGTAGGAGAGCGTTGTGTAAAACATATTACGGTAAGTTAACGCAAGGTTTTTTTCCTCCTCGGCGATTGAAACAGGATTTGCGTAAGGCCCATCATTATTAAATCGACCATTTGAATTGTAAACAGGGTATATTGGAGGCATTGATATAGCGTTGGGCAACGGACCGTTAATGGATTGATCCCCTTCAATTCTGTTGTTAATGGAGTAAGAGAAGTTATAGCCACTTTCAAGATTAAATCGATCGTTGATTTTATAGTCGAAATTCAGCCTGAAGCTGTAACGGCTATAATCGCTTCCAATAACAATACCCTCCTGGTTTAAGATATTTGCCCCGATGTAATACTTACCTTTTTCGTTTCCGCCACCAAGCGATAAATAAAGGCTGTAGGTTGGTGCTATTCTGAAAACCTTTCGCTGCCAGTCGGTATCTATTTTATTGGTGTCAATTTGCTCCTGAGAGTAAACAGCAGGTTTGCCTGTGGCTAATGCCTCCTCATTTACCAAAGTCATCCACTGTTTTGCGTTTAGCATGTCCAACATTCCGGTAGCCTCTTGCAGTCCAGAATAGGAGTCGAGTTGAATATAGCTTTCACCACTTTTCCCTCTTTTGGTGTTGATAAGAATTACACCGTTGGAAGCTCTTGCTCCGTAAAGCGAACTGGCTGCAGCATCCTTAAGAATGCTAATGGATTCAACATCGTTGATGCTCAAATCGGTTATCGCATCAATGGTTTGCCCGCTGAAATCGAGCTGCGAGTAGTTTCCAACAATAACGGGTATTCCATCAATAATGTAAAGAGGCGTATTGCCTGCCGAAATGGAGCTAATCCCCCTAATGTTTACTTTTACTGAAGCAGCCGGAGTTCCTGAATTATTCTGAATGAAAACTCCTGAAAGGTTCGATTGCAACGAACTATTTAACGATTCCTGATTTAGCTGGCTAAAAGAGTGAGGGCTCAAGGCCGAAACGGAGCCCGTGAGCAAATCCTTATTCTCGTTACCAAAAGCAACAACCACAATCTCCTCAAGTGTATTTATGCTTTCCTTCAACTTAATTCGAATTACCGTGTCGGATAAAACCGAGAAATACTGTTGCTTATATCCTATGTACGAAAATTGGATTTGATTCTGGTTTTCGGGAACTACTAACGTAAAATTTCCTAACGAGTCGGTTACTGTTCCTTTTTTTAGTTCTGGTATCAGAATATTTACCCCCTGTAAAGGTTGTCTATCCTTAAAATCTACAACCACCCCTTTAACCATGAACTCCCGTATAGGCAGAGGTTTTATAACTATTGTTGTACCAACAATTTCGAAGCTAAACTTAAAGTTTTTTGAAAGCAGGTCAACTATACCCTCAATGGTAAATTTATCGCAAACTAACGATGATGTTAAATCAACATTTATTTCTGAATCGCTATAGGCAAATTTATAATTTGTAACCTGCGTTATCTCCTTTAAAATGAAACGTAGACTCTGGTTTTGGATATTTATTGAATAGGTAGTTTTTTCCTGAGCCCACAGATTGTAACCTATAAGCACGAAATGCAAAACAAAAAAAACAAATATCCCAAACTTCCTTAGCATTATAAACTCTCAAAAACTGTAAGTTAATGCTGGAAATTTAGCTAAAAATTTTTGAATTTAACTGATAAGTGGGCGTTTGATGATTTATTAATTTAACTTTTGTAACTCTGCAAAAAAACTAAAAGTAGTACAACGAAATCACCAGCAAAACCATCGATGCTAAAAAGAAAATGGCAAGAAGTTTTACGAACCATTTAATCCAGGTTTGGTAAGGAATATTGGCAATAGCCAAAACGCCCATTGTTACACCGCTGGTTGGTACAATCATGCTCATTATTCCATCGCCAAGCTGAAAGGCCATAATGGCGGTTTGTCGGCCAATACCAAGCAAATCGCTCAATGGCGCAACAATTGGAACGGTAAGCGCCGCCTGTCCTGACCCCGAAGGAACTAGAAACGTAAAGCACGATTGAAAAAAGAAGATAAATTGGATTGATACTTCGGCAGGCAAATCCTTTCCCCAACTAGAGACGGCATAAAGTATGCTATCAATTATTTTCCCATCGGTTGCAATTACAAGTAATCCTCGCGATAAACCAATAATTATCCCTGCAGTAATCATATCCTTTGCTCCGGAAATGAACGAGTCGATTGTCTCCTTCATCGATAGCCTGTAAATGGCGGCAGAAACAATTCCAAGAGCTAGGAATAACGCTGATATCTCGTTTATATACCACTTCCATTTGTTGGCACCAATAACAAGCATTGCCAACGCAATAAATAGAAATATTACAATAAACCTGCGTTTCCAGTTAAATACCATTTGATCGGCGTTCTGCATGGACTGTAAATCTCTACTTCTATCCAAATCGTATACTGGACTCAACTTTGGGTTTTTCTCAATTTTTCGGGCATAGTACATTACGTAAGCAATGGCTATTGCAGTAAGAATTAACCAGGTGATAATTCTAAAATCCCAACCACTAAACATTGGTAAATCGGCAATGCCCTGCGCCACCCCAACATTAAACGGATTTGTTATTGCAGCAGCAAATCCAACTCCTGCAGCCATAAACGACATACAGATTCCCACAATGGAGTCGTATCCCATTGCTATGGCAAGGGGAATTGTTATCATAATAAAAACAATTGTGGATTCGCTCATTCCAAAGGTTGCTCCAGCAAGCGAGAAGAAAATCATTATCACCGGAATAACAAACTTTTTGTACTTTGGCTTGCGTACGCTTAAATCAAGAATGCTGGATAGGCCAGAGCTTATTGCACCTGTTTTATTAATCATTCCGAATGCACCGCCAACCAGCAAGCAGAATCCAATTATTTGTGCGGCTGAAACAAACCCCTTAATTGGGGCAGTAAGCATAGCCCACAATCCCTGTGGATTATTCGCAATTTCGGTATAGGTGTTTGGCACAACTACCATTCGTCCATTAAATTCCTGTCGCTGGTACTCGCCTGCCTGTATAACCCAAGTCATTGCTATAAACACAACCATAATGAACATTATGATTGTAATGGTATGTGGAAAGTTCTTAATTTTCATAATCGACAAATTCTCTATTTCTTATTAATGATGCAAACCTTAGCCGTGTAGGACTCTCTGCTTTGAACATCGGTAACTTTTATCAGGTAATACCCGTTTGTGAAATTGTCTAACTCTACTGTTGTGTTGTAGGTGAAAGGCCGGCTTAAAACAAGTCTTCCAGTTAAATCAATCATCTGGAAGTTATACAACCGCTCTTTTCCTTGTATATTGATAAACTCCGATGCTGGATTGGGAAATATTTTTACATCAATTCCAGTAGTTTTAATTGGAACAGAAACAGGAACATTATTTCCCACAACAACTGTATCGGCCTCGCCCAAAAATCTTAAATACATTTGCTCAAAGCCAGCAATATTTCTCGATGTAGCATAGGGACCCTGATTAACCATACCAGATTTTGTACCCGTATTTTTAAGGAATATTAGCGGAAAACTTCCCGATAAATTTTTGAAGTACGCTTTACCATTTGAACCATAACCGTACTCAGCAAAGGTGTTTCCTGTGATGTAAAGACCGTACTTTAGGGAGTCTTTCATCATTGCGTAAGGCAGCCCGGTTACTGTATTTTCGTATGTTTCGGCGCTGATAAAGGTGTTGGGCATGATTGACGTTGTTTTTAACAATTCCAAACCCGATAAGAACTCTAATTCGCCTCTGTACGAAGCATAACCAGCACCTGTATACTTGTTAATAACTGTTTTACCTGCAAACCTAGCATTGTCGCCCACGAAGAATGAAACCATATCGTTACTTAGTAGCCGTTGTTTTAGCAATGCGCCGTTACCTGATGCTTTAGTAAAGTTTATAAAATCGGTATATCCGTTTGATACTATCACAAACTTTTTAGCGGCGCTAATTTTTGTTTGGTATGTTTGGTCGTTGGAGTAGGTGGTAAGAGCTTTAATAATTTCAACGTTGGTTGCGCCTTTCGATTGTAAGTTTGTTTTAACATCGTTTGCCCGCGTAAGGTCGTTCCCGGTAACAATTACAATTGGGTCCGATGCTGCTCCAACCTGACTAACAATGTACGAATATGCATTATCCGAAGGATAATCTGTCCCACAAATAAACACCCTGTACTTTCCATTCTCTTCCGCTACTTTGGGTTGAATGTTTCTGTTAAGACCTGTTATTGCAAGTGTGTTGATGTTGAATGTGCATCCGTGGATTGCCTGTGTAAACTGAATGTATTTCGATTTAAGTATCGAAACATTAATATCGAAAGGCGATGTTGTTTCGGTGGTTTTGTAGAAACCTACAGCACCAGTGCCATAAACCACTGCGTTTCCATTGGGTTCAATGCAAAGTGCTGTATGGTCGTCAATTCCTACACCCACAGCATTTAGGGTTTTGCTTTTATACCAGGTTGCCATAAAGCTCGGAATGCGTCCAAATCGGCCACGTTCGGCTACGTGAGTATCAAAAATAAAATTTCCGCCAATTGTGGTCAAAAAATCGTTGACCAAGGTTATTTGTGTTGAGTATGCGCTCATCAGCGCGGTAGCAGGATCAATTGAGGCTACCTGCGCAGTATAAACAACAGGGGAGAGAATCATACTCCCAGCCGATGTTCCGGATAGAACACCCCCATTATTGTAGATATGCTGCAAGGCCTGCTGAACTTTTGTATCCTTGTAGTATTGGTAGTATTTACCTTGGTCGCCACCCTTTATGAAAACTCCATTGTATGTGATAAGCGAGTCGTATAACGCCTGTTGATTCGCTGTAGTTTTATCGGGTATATAAAAGTTTTTAGCGTAAACAGCTCCAAAACTTTTGAAATAGTTGGGTATCCAATCGGTTTCACCGCTATTGTATGATATTACTGCAATTCTTTTGTTACTAGCCTTGGATACCACCCAGCTATACGGGGCGTCACTCCAGCCACCAGCGCTTTCGCCTGCACCCCCTGCAAGCATCAGGTACCCTTGAGCATTTGATAATAATGAGGAAATAGCTATTGAAACGGTAAGTATAATTTGTCGCATAATGATTAAATTAAGTACCTAATCAGAATACGTTTGTAATTAGTGTATCCCTTAATCTGATTAAAGTATTACAAATTAAAAGTATCGCCCGGGAGGTAAACGCTCATGGTTAAATCCTTTGCACCAAGAAGTCCGTTAACTATTTTGGTTTCCGCAGTTGGATGTTTAATTACAATAACCTGACCTTCGCCAATTACCTCTGCGCAATTTTGACTGATAATCAAAGCTGCAGATTCGTCTATGCCAATACAGGTATTTTGAGGGTTTTCCAGACAAACAGATATCAGCCTGTTGAGTTTGCGTTTTTTAATAAAATCTTCGTCAATTATCACTTTGTCTATAAATCCCAAACCCTCCGATATTTCCACGTTGTTTGCTTCGATTGTTGAAAAGAATGTAGATTGCTCTTTGTGCTTAATCTCCTTACCCGTGATAATTGTTTTACTTACAATTGACGCACTGCTATTTGCACCTGCTATTGATGCCCCATTTTTGTATGCAAAATATAAAGCATCCTTAACCGGAACACCCTGAATTGAATTTAGAAAAGCAGACTGTTCTCCACCACACACAATTATGAGCGAAGCGTTACGAATTAACTCTAAATCGTTCTCGCTTGCGGAATGTTTAAGCAAATTGAGTGTGCGGAAATTTTCAATACCTCTGCGCTTAAAGTTATTCTGGTAGTCATTAATAGAACAGTCTTCGTTAATCCGATTGTGTGATAGCATAAGTACATAACCCGATTTATCGAGGCCTGCCTCTTTAATTAATCTATCAATTAGAACTGTAGAGTTAATCTCTCCGCCAATTATGAATAGCTTGCCGCTTTTTGGTTGAGGAATTGGCATCTTTTCTTCCAGATTCCTGTTGCACATTAATGTAGCCAGAAGAACTGTCAGAAAAACTATATACTGAAAATACTTATTTATTCGCATGGTATGTTTTTTTATAATACAATGCTTCCATGCAAAACCCTTAATTCACAACTTGGGCATAATTTATTTTTCTGTTTTTCAGTTCAATATGGCTGACCAAAAAATTTTTCGAATTGCAATTAAAAAAAACGCGAAAAATCGGGTAACAACAAGCAGCCAATTCCTATTAAGCAAATAACGGGAAGATTCTATTTCGCCTTTCCTGAAATCAATTTACATAAAAAAAACCTGTATGGCCTTAAATATAAGACTCATATTAACCCTTTTTGTTGCAAATAACCGTGCAATAAATATTACTTCAACCCTTTAAATTTTGATTTTATGGATAATGATTTTTTAAGAATTCAGGACGATGTATGTACAGACATGGCTCACGGGTTAGCCAACAACGAATCAGAGAAAAAAGCAATAGACTCCATTCTGTTGGATAATCCAATGAGGATTACCCCTTACCTAAAAAAACTTATTGTCAAATACGACAGCATTCGTAAACAATTTCTTCCATCACCTCTTGAAGCTGAAACTCATGGAACTGCAACTCCCTTTGAAGAGGGCAAAAAAACCTCACCTATTTACGGTTTAGAGCGGTTATATAGGGATAGAGTTCTTCTCACACCTCATTTCGATTGTCCTGCATACTGTCGTTTTTGCTATAAGAAAAGCAGGGTGATGCGTAACCGCAAGAGTATGACCTTGGCGGATATCGATTTGGCCGTTGCAGAGGTTGGGAAAATGCAGGATGTACGGGGTGCACTTATAACTGGAGGTGATCCATTTATGGATAAAAACAAGTTATTCTACCTTTTAGATAAACTAATGACATTAGAAAATATAAAAGAGATTCGCATTGGCACTCGAATGCTTTTGAACAGTCCCCATGTATTTACCGATGAACTTTGCGATAAACTTGCCAGTTACATTCGCCCCAACTTCAACGATGCATCAAAAAGTAAATATTTGGCAATAAACGTACACTTTAACCACCCCGATGAGTTACAGCCCGAAGTTCTGGAGGCTTGCCATAAGCTAACATCAAGAGGTATCACGCTCAGAAATCAAACTGTGCTTTTAAAAGGAATTAACGATGATACGAAAACAATGAAACATCTATTCCACCTACTGCTAAGGAATAATATCATTGTTTACTATATGAACCATTGTATGCCTGTTGCTGGAAGCGACCATTTAAGAACAACCGTTCAGAAAGGATTGGATATTTACAAGGATTTATGCACCGAGTCGTCGTGTTCAATTCCCCACTACGTTTATGCTCCATCGGGCGGTAAAGTTCATGTTGGCCCCGATACCACTTTTGATTACTCCAACGAGAATGGATTAAACCTTGTAAAGGTCAAACTTCTTTACAAAGCCGCAGAGTTTCGGGCAATTGCAAAAAAGGAACTTCCTCCACGTCATTCTGAAACTGAAGATGGATTTATTGAGGGATACTACATTGACGGAACCGATAACTAGTTAGCCCTAAAACAATGGCCAAAGGACTTGATTTTTATATTGCGCTACAAGGATGCTACAAACCAGCAGAGTACATTCAATTAGGTAAAATAATTGAATCGAATGGATTTGATAGAATTTATGTTTACGACGATTTGATGTTTTATCCATCGTTTCCAATCCTTAGCCTTATTGCTGAGCATACAAATAGAATTGAACTTGGCCCTTGCTTGGTGAATGGATTTTATAGGCATCCAGCGCTTATCGCATCGAATGCAGCATTTCTGGATGCAGTAAGCAAAGGTCGTTCAATTCTAGGCCTAGGACGTGGTGCATTCTTCGATTTTTTGAATTTAAAAGATAAGGAGAAGTTTACCCGTAAAGGTTTCGAGGAAACCCATCAATTGGTAAGTCATCTGTTTCAGCAAAAGCAGGAAGAGTTTAGGGGAAAAATATTCAAAACCACCGCGAAGGCAGTTTTGAGAGTTCCTACTCCTTCAAATCCCTATTTTGTTACTGCAACTTGGAATACCAAAATGGCATATTTGGGGGGGAAATACTCCAACGAGGTTCAACTGGCTGAGGTTTTTACAGAAACGTACCTCGACGAAATGCTAAAATCGTTCCAAAAAGGTTGCTCTGAGTCCAAGCATAATGGAGCGAAGCACCTTTCGATAGGAGGAATGATTTGTGTTTCCGACGATTCGGCAAAAGCTATAGAAAAAGCTAAGAGAACACTGGCAGTATATATTCCTTATCTGAAAACCATTCTGAAACAACATAAGGTTGATGTAAAATCAAAATTGATAAGGGAGATTGATTATGAATCGAAGCGAGGAAATTACTTTGAGGCGAGTGCTCTGATTCCTGATGATTTTGTGTCGATTTTAACGCTATCGGGTACGCCCGATGATGTTGCAAAAAGACTTAAAAGGTTAATCAACGGAAAACCTATTAAAGGGATTATGTTTTCACCTCCCTACAGCACGTTCGATTCTATGGATGAGAACATAATGTATTTATCGCAAAATCTATTACCTAAACTTCAATAAACATAATGTTTAACTTAAAAACAATTAATTATGAGCGAGAACAAAACAACAAATGCTGTTTACGATTCAAGAACCAATGCTGCTATTGGAACTTTTGTGGGTTTTTTAACTCCAGAGGAGTTTAAAACAGTGGCCAATCAATTGCTTAGCATTTTGGAAACAAAACGTTTAAAGAAACAACTAAATGATATTAAGCAAATGAAAGTTTTGAAGCCAGAAGTTCAGGAATGGCTAAATACCGACTGGATTCCAAGAGCACAAAAAATTGGATTAAAATACTTTGCATTCGTAGTTCCCGATGATATTTTCGGAAAAATGAGTATGGATGGAGCAAACAAAAATGCTCAGAATGCTTTTGGAATTGAAATACAGTACTTCAACAACGTTGATGCTGCAAAGAACTGGTTGATTAGCAAAAACTAACTTAAAAGTTTTAACCATCTTTAATGAGAATAGCGTAGCGAAGAACTACGCTATTTTATTTAAGTATGTTTATTAGTAGAACAAAAAGGATTGATAGGTTCAAATCCTCAACCATAAACTTGCGAATATCCTTTAACGCCAACCGGATATGAGTTTCGATTGTTTTTTCTGAAATGTTTAGCTGTTGCGATATTTCCTTATGGCTAAGGCCATCCTTGCGGCTAAGTTCAAATACTTTTTTCCGTTGTGCAGGTAAATCGTCAATTATTTTATCAACGTGGCCTTGCAAATCCTTAAGGACGATATCGTGCTCGAGTTTCGAATGGGTAAAGTCGATGTGATGACCAAGGTGTTCTAAGTACGCTTTTTCGTTAACCTTTTTGCGGTGAAGATTGAAAATTGTATTACGGGCTATTGTAAAAAGATATGCACTTATGGAATAGTCTGGATCGAGTCTATTGCGAGTTTCCCATACTTTCACAAAAACCTCCTGGGTAATATTTTCGGCATCTTCCTTGGAACGTAAAAACTTGAGGGCAAAGTAGTAGAGCTTCTCCGAGTAAATATCGTAGAGTTCAGCAAATGCCTTTTGGTCGCCGTCAATAATTCGGCTTACAATTCTTTGTTCAATATGTTTACCCTCTGTGGCCAAATTTTAGTATTCGTAGGTTCCTTTTACCAGTAGTTTTTTATTGCTTAGCATAACTCTACCCCGAGAAATTACCTCGGTTATTGTAAAGTTCCTTTCAATTAGAACAATATCTGCGTCGGCTCCAACCCTAATATTTCCCTTATTTCGCAGTTTTAATATTTTGGCGACATTGGATGTGACGGTTTTCAAGGCCACTTCCAATGGGAGTTTATCAATTGTAACAGCCTCGCTCATTTCCGTGAAAATTGATTTTGGTTGTCCCATTTCAAGTCTAACCAATTCACCATTATCATCGAAATGGGGAAGTGAACCGTTTCCATCCGATGTCATTGTAATATGTTCAATAGGAACTCCAGCATTGAGAAATTCCTTAATTGATGTGGAGGGCTTTACCTCATACTCGGCAAAGTATGGATACGAACTTGCAGTTATATCAACATAACCTTCCTTGCCGTAAGTTTTAGCATCCTCAAAAATGTAGTCGTTCCTATTGCAATGCGTTGGGAAAAACTGCTTATACTTCAACTCACTATTCTTAACGGCCTCAACAATTGGGTTGAATGGATTTTTGGCATCGCCCATATGGATATTTACAATTCCAGCTTTTCCGCCGAGCATTCCGCCAACCCTTGCCTGTTCCGCAATGCGTATTAGCTCGTTTGTGGTTGGCACAGAGCTACGATGATCCGATAGCGCTATTTCGCCAACACCAATAACCTCATCAACTAGAGCTAAATCTCTATCAATTGCTCCGGTAATTGTTGGTGTGGGAACCTGATATGATCCTGTGTACATCCACGCCGAAACACCTTCGGCTTTAAGACTTTTAACCTTCATCAGCACGCTATCAGGTCGACGCGTAATGCCATCGGTACCAAGGCAGCCAACAATAGAGGTTATTCCTCCTACAATCATTTGGCTCAGCTGCATTTCAGGAGTCCGAGTGGAAGGTCCCCCCTCGCCACCGGCACCTGCAATGTGGACATGAGCATCAATTAATCCCGGAATTGCCCTTTTTCCCTTGGCATCAATGACAATAACATCGAAAGGTTTTAGGGTTGTGGCATCAATTTTATCGGCAATGGCAACAATGGTTTCGCCGGAAATAAGAATATCCTTAACCCCAATATTTTCGGGAGCAAATATTTCGGCCTGTGATATTAATACTAGTTTAATCGATTCCATAATCCAACAATTAAAACAAAACCCCTACCGGATATACTGATAGAGGTTTATAGTGTTTACTTCTTTCTAGAATAAATAATAACGCCACCGTTTGCTGTTGTATAATCCACGGGAAGCGTTTTTTTAATGATATTTAGAGTCTCGTCCAGCGATTCTGTATCGATACTCATTGTTAAGCGATGCTTATTTTTGAGATCATCGCTTAGGGTGATCTCCACGTTATACCATCGCTGTAATTTTACGATTACATTATCGAACATTTCGTTTTCAAAAACCAATTCGCCCTTTTGCCAAGCCGTTGATGTGGTAACATCAACTTTATCCATCACAAATCGTTCTTCGGATTTGTAGAATGTTGCTTTATGGTTGGGCGATAGAATTACACTTTGGATTTTGTTTGTCCCCGGATTTTTACGACTTATTTTCACTTTACCAGTAAAAAGGGTTGTTTCTACAATGGCATCGCTAGCAAAAGCCATAACATTGAAACTTGTTCCAAGTACCTCAATCTCTATTGTAGAAGTTTTAACAATAAATGGTTTTTTAGCATCCTTTGTTACATCAAAAAAGGCCTCTCCATCTAGTGTTACCGTGCGGTTCTTGCGGGCAAATTTCTTTGGATATTTAATAGATGACTTTGAATTTAGGGTAACCTTTGATCCATCGGGAAGCAAAATCTCCTTTGATGTTTTTTCTGTATTCGATACCTGGGCATAAGCAATCTCCTGTTGCGTTCCAATTCTATAAATTGAGAAAACAGCAGCGCTTGCAGCCAAAACCAATCCTACACCAATCACCGCTGCGTACTTTTTTGTAAAATGGGATATTTTATGGGTAATGCTAAGCTCGTTTGAGCTGATTTGATTCTGAATTCTACTGAAAACAGCTTGCTTGTCGAAACCCAACTCCGTTGATTTTTTCTCCTGTTTATCGTCCCAAACCTCCCTAAGCATAGTTTCTGACTCCTTTGAGTCATAAACAGCCTTTTTCTCTCTATCGGTTGCTATGCCAAAGTAAAAACGAATAAATTTCTTTCTATCCAGTTTGCCGCTCATTTTTATGTATTTAGTAAAATCAAAAATACGAAAAAGGGAAAGCCTTTTAATTAAATACACATGTAAATAATTTTTCCCCTAATCAAAAATCCAATTTAACATTCTTTTAAAAAATGAGGGGTTACCAAAATGGCAACCCCTCTAAAAAAATCACCAACAAGAACTACCTGATAATAACTTTTGACACATTGGATTTTCCATCAATGGAAGTTTTAACCATATAAATTCCGCCATTAAGATCATTTGTGTTGATATCAAGAATTACTTCACCACCATCAACAGCAGAATTCTTCTGATAAACAATTTTTCCGATAATATCAGTTATAACAACTTCGACAAAGGAACTCTTTTCGCTGTTAATCTTAATTTTCAAGTTTTCACTTGCGGGGTTAGGGTAAACAGAAACATTAAGTTTATTGGAACTAATGTCATCTACTCCAGTAGGGGTGTCGTTAACAACAAGTATGTTGTCTATTGCAATATTTGATCCACCTGCTGTTGCGTTTGGTATGCCTGTAGTCGGATTTGTATATCTATCCGTGATACAAACAAATGCAATCCATACCTTTCGATTAGTCCAACCATTAGGGGCACTAGCAGTAACAGAGTTTTTAAGGTTTATTGAGCGGTTTTTTAGGCCTTCACCAGCCCTACTAACAGCTGTTGACCAACTCTCGGGTTTTACCTCAAGAAGAATATTGCCCTCGGTTTCAAAGTAGGATATTGTTGGAGTTACACCGTCAACAGCGGGGGCTATTACAACCATATAATCGTCGGGATAGTTACCAGAAGATGTGGTTGACATTGCCGACCAACTTATCGTGGAATTACTTCCAATATTAATTGCTGGAAGAATCATCCAGTCGTAGGCCTTTCCATCGAGTGGCATATTTGAACAGTACGATGAAGCCATTGCCACATTGGTTCCTTGTAGCTCAATTCTATTCGATGTTGTTACAACCCAAGCGCTATCCTTCCATCTTTCCTCTCCTGCTGCTTGTGTATACCCATCGCCATTAATAACAATCCAACCTGCAGGTAATACTTTTTTCCCTTCAAAATCCTCAGAGAATAAGGTTGTACGACCTGCAGCTGCTTTTGTAACGGTAACTACCCAAGTTTGCGTTGAGCCATCTTGGGCGGTCACAGTATAGGTTACCGGATTGGTGAAGTTTTGTGCAACGCCACTTAGAGGAGAAATTGTAGCAAATTGTGAAACTGTTATAGTTGGAACCAATGCAGTAATATCTGTTGCATTGGGTACTTCAAGAGCCACTTTATGCTCTGCATTATTAATAATACCATTAACAGCAGGGGTTAAGCTTTCGAATCGGAACGAGATAATATCTTTGCCTGTTGCTGCGGGTCCTTTTGCAACGTTAACAACCCAGTCCTGTGTTGTTGTCCCATCTTGTGCAGTTAATTTATAGGTAACTGCACTGGTAAAATTGTTTGGCGTTGTTCCGCTTACTTGGCTTGTTGTACCAACCTTTGCTGAAGCTCCTTCGGACATTGTGAATGTAGCAACCAAATTTGTTAAATCAGTAGCGAAAGGGACTGTTGCTGTAACAGTGTGTGCCGTTTTATCAATAGTTCCGTTTACTGCAGGCGATAATCCTTCAAATTTATAGGTTAAGAACTCTGGTTTTACAACCTGGGTCCAATTTTCGAAACTTGCATTCGGTATTAAGTTGGTTGTTCCTGCGGCCTCGGTATATTTCGCATTGTCCAGATAAAAGGTTCCAGATCCTGTCCAGCTTGCAGTAACATCATAAATCCTAATAATTACGTAAGCCTTTACTGCTGTTGCAGGAGCTGTTCCTGTAAATGTTAATGTTTGATAATTTGCGTTATCAACTGAATACGATGATGATGTAGCATTTTCGGCGGTGTTATCGCTTTTAATAAATCGAATGCGTTGGTTTACTTCCGTTCCAGTATTATTATCTAGTACATCTATAGAAAAGTTATAAGAAGCGCCACCTGTAACATTAAATGTATCGCTTACAAAGTAAGGAGTTCCTGTTTCGGTAAAAGTGATTTTTGCTGCAATCAAACCATGGTTTACCTGAGTAAATTCAGGGACTATTGTTAGTGGTACAAATTCTGCAGGAGAATCCTCTTTCCAATCAAATAAAGATCCGCCGTTGGGAATGTTAGGTTGAACCCAGTTTTCAAAACCTCCGTTTGGAATCAAGTTTGTGGTTCCTGCGTTTTCGGTGTACTTTGCATTATCAAGCAAGAAAGTTCCAGATCCGGTCCAACTTGCAGTAACATCGTAAATACGAATAATTACATAAGCTTTAACTGCAGTTGCAGGGGCTGTTCCAGAGAATGTTAATGTTTGATAGTTAGTGTTATCAACTGAATATGACGATGAAGTTGCATTTTCGGCAGTATTGTCGTTCTTTATAAAGCGAATTCTTTGGTTTACTTCTGCTCCTGCATCATTATCTAAAACATCAATAGAAAAACTATAGGCAGCACCTCCCGTAACGTTGAATGTATCGCTTACAAAGTAGGGTGTTCCTGTTTCAGTAAAGATAATTTTCAAGGCTCGCTTGCCTTCCGAAACTTTGTCGAATTCTCCTTTTAGAGTTAAGGGAGCAAATTCTGCTGGAGAATCCTCTCTCCAATCAAGGGGCTGGGCGTACAAACCAGTACCCAATAAAATTAGTGAAATTGAGAGTAAAAGTTTTGTTTTCATAAGCATATAGATTTTAGGTTAATATTGCTATCAACTTCTATTACACTTATGATTTAACTATCACTTAATTAAAGTCAAATTATTTAAAAAAATGATTAAAAGATGCGCTGCTTATAATATAATGCTGCGCATCTTTAATGGTTTTTGTTAACTCTTTATTTGATTATGAATTTTTGCCCTGGATACAAGATATCAAGCCGAAGGTTTTTTCCGGCAATAATTGAGTCAGTCTTATGGATCTCTGAACAAGAAGCGCTAATAACTACAACCTGACTTATTCCACAAACCTTAGCCGAATCGCCTTTTACCATTATTGCCGTTGACTCATCAATTCCAATACATAACTCATCAGGATTTTCAATTGCTACGGAAATAAGTCTATTCATCCTTTCGCGACGAATGAAATGTTGGTCGATAATTGCCCCAGAAACAAGGCCCAAACCTTCCTTTATCTCAATATTATTGGAGTGAATAGCTTTGTAACCACTATCTTCTGGGAATTTTAGTTGATTCCCAGTAATCATTTTCTTGCTCATAACTGCGGCTCCGGCGCTGGTTCCTGCTATTACTGCTCCATTTTTATAAGCATCAATTATTGCATTTTGAATAGGATTGTTCTGAACCACCTTCATAAATAAATTTTGATCACCTCCTGCAATGTATATTAGTTTAGCCTTGCGGAGTGAGTCGAGTTTCTCAACTGTTGCTGTATCTGCTAGGGTAAAGTTTATAGCAAACGCATTTGAAATACCTCTATTTTTAAACTGTTTTGTGGAGTAGAACGATGCACTATCGGGTTCTTCGCTGGCCATGGGTAGCACAATCAGGTATCCACCTTGTCTTAACCCAGATATATCGATAATCTCATCTATCATTGAAACAGGGCGCTTACCCCCACCAATTATGTAAAGGGTTCCTGTTGTACTTAATTCTTCTTTGTTCGATTGGTTGCACGAGATGTTAAATAGAAATACAAGCGTAATGGCCGACAGCAAATATCTTTTCATACTGTTTTTGATTTAGTGTTTTTTATATACTACACATAAAAAAAACAATGCCCTTAATGATTTAAGGGCAATTGTTTTGTGTGGGATAATCAATTTAAAACTAACTTCTTTTCGATATTTTAATGTGTAAAAGTCTAATCAAAGTAACTACTACCATCGAAGCAATGTGTACATAGATTCTCCTTTGGTACTCCAATTGCCTCAACCAAATCGTTCAGTTTTTGAAATTTTAGGGTTGTCAGATTTAGGTTTTTTCGTATCTGTTCTACCATGGCGGAGTAGTTACCGTTACTGGTATCGGAATACTGAGCCATATTAGGATGCTCAACTCCTGTTAACTCGTACACCGCTTTGTGAGTGGCCAAATCTAAGTTGGAGCGGGAGCGACTAAAGTTAAGGAACTCACAAGGATATGTTAACGGAGGGCAAGCTATTCTCATGTGTACCTCTTTAATACCCGCAGAGTAAAGGTCAACAACATTATCTTTTAGCTGTGTACCTCGAACTATTGAGTCGTCGAGGAATACTCCTCGTTTATTTTTGATTAATGCAGTATTGGGAATCAGCTTCATTTTTGCAACCAAATCGCGCATTTGCTGGTTTTGTGGCATAAAACTACGGGGCCATGTTGGCGTATACTTTGCGTATGGGCGTGTATGAGGAATACCTCGCTGATTACTATAACCAATCGCATGACCAACACCTGAATCGGGAATTCCAGCAACAAAATCAGCCTCAACATCATCCTTTTTTGCAATTGCAGCACCGCAACGATACCTTGACTCATCCACATTTATTCCTTCGTAGAACGAAGGCGGGTAGCCGTAATAAACCCACAGGAATGAGCATACCTGCATTTTGCTGGATGGTTTTCTTAGTTGATGGTGACCATCGGCATTTACCATTACAATTTCGCCAGGGCCAAGGTACTTGTCAATTTCATAATCAAGATTTGAGAACGAACAGGTTTCAAAAGCAACCGCATATGCACCATCCTTTTTCCCGATAATTATTGGAGTACGTCCGAGTTTATCGCGTGCGGCAATAATTCCTTGATCTGTTAAAACAATTAACGAGCAAGATCCTTTTATTCTGTTGAATACGTTAACAATACCTTCCTCAAAAGTTTCTCCCTCCGATATCAACATGCCAACCAATTCGGTCGGATTTACGCCACCCTGGCTAGTTTCGGAAAAGGTGCGACGTTGTTTTATAAAGTACTCCTCTAACTCTGACAGGTTATTAATTTTTGCAACTGTTGCAACCGCAAAACGGCCAAGATGCGATGTTAGCACAATTGGTTGTGCTTCGTTATCGCTTATAATTCCAATACCGCTGTTTGCGGAGAATTCAGCAATATCGGATTGGAATTTGTTTCGGAAATATCCATCCTCTAAGCTGTGGATGGCTCTTTGGAATCCTTTTTCCTTAGAGTAAAAGGCAACACCCGCTCTTTTAGTTCCAAGATGCGAGTGATAATCGGTACCATAGAATACATCCAGAACACAGTCTGTTTTTGATACACATCCAAAAAAGCCGCTCATAATTGTTGTTTTAAAAGTTGAGCAAAGGAAATCATATTATTTGAGTAATGC
>Ga0209066_10001885_pt1 | contig 26815 bp, 24 predicted proteins | sample All_14_2_FD_187198 | JGI IMG/M metagenome (GOLD analysis project Ga0209066, IMG submission 187198) | Freshwater microbial communities in response to fracking from Pennsylvania, USA - Allegheny Zone_MetaG_DW_15 (SPAdes) (version 2) ...
GGTCAGGAACAGATGCAGCCCGCCCATCACCACCAGCGCCCCCAGCACGATCAGGATATGGCGCGTGAAAATGCGAAACTCGCCATAGACCACCGGCCGCTGGATGCCGCTGACATAGGCAATCGGATCGACGCCCCAGATCACCTGCACGGCGGAACGCAGCATCAACCCGACGCCCAGTGACGCCATCAGCATGACGATGGGCGCGCCCTTGCGCAGATGGCGATAGAACATCCGGTCCAGCAGCACGGCCAATATCGCGGTCAGGATGATCGACGGGATCAGCGCCACCGGCACGCTCCAGCCCAACCCATGCACAAAGACCAGCGCCAGAAAGGCGCCCGTGGTCATCATGTCGCCATGGGCGATATGGGCAAAGCGCAGCACGCCATAGATCAGCGTCACGCCGACCGCCCCCAAAGCATAGATCGACCCAAGCACGATTCCCGGAATCAGGTAGAAATTAAGGAATTCCATTAACATAGAAGCCAATCCTACCCTTTTCCCTCAGCCGCCCAGGAACATTTCGGCGACCTCGCGGTCGGCCAGCAGGGCGGCACCCGTATCCTCATGCCGGTTGCGCCCCGTTGCCAGCACATAACCACGACCGGCCAGGGCCAGCGCCTGCTTGGCATTCTGTTCCACCATCAGGATCGCGACACCCTGGGCGTTCACCGACCGCACGATGTCGAAAATCTGGTCCATGAATTTGGGGCTAAGCCCGGCCGTCGGCTCATCCAGCAGCAGCAGCGCGGGGTCCAGCATCAGCGCGCGCCCCATCGCCACCATCTGCCGTTGCCCGCCGGACAGCGAGCCTGCCGGCAGCCTGCGCTTTTCCTTCAGCGGCGGGAACAGATCATAGACCCGGTCCAGCGAGGCGGAGAAATCGTCCCGGCGCAGATAGGCGCCCATTTCCAGATTCTCATGCACGCTCAGCGACGGAAACACATTTTCCACCTGTGGCACATAGCAGATGCCACGCCGCACGATCTGGTCGGGCTTCAGCCCGGTGATATCCTCGCCTTTGAAGCGGATGGCGCCACCCCTGATCGTCAGCAGGCCAAAGACCGATTTCATCGCGGTGGATTTGCCCGCGCCGTTCGGCCCGACGATGACGACGACCTCGCCTTCCTCCACCCGCATCGACAGGTCATGCAGGATGTCGGAATCGCCATATCCACCGGTGATGCCGTCGATCTCCAGAAGGCTCATTGCCCTGCCCTCCTCACGCTTCGGCCGGCTGGGCGGCGCTGCCCAGATAGGCTTCCAGCACGCGCGGGTCACGCCGGACATGGGCGAAATCACCCTCAACCAGCACACTGCCCTGCGCCATGCAGATGACGGGATCACAGAGCCGCTCGATCAGATCCATGTCATGCTCGATCAGGAAGAACGTATAGCCGCGCTCCCGGTTCAGCCGCTCCACCACACCGGCCACCTTGCCCAGAAGCGTGCGGTTGACACCCGCCCCCGGCTCGTCCAGCAGCACTAGGCGCGCCTCGGTCATCATGGTACGGCCGATTTCCAAGAGCTTCTTCTGCCCGCCCGACAGATTGCCGGCCCGTACATCGCGAATATGGGTCAGTTCCAGGAATTCCAACACCTCTTCCGCCTTGATACGCACGGCGGCCTCATCGGCGGCGACACGCCCCCACTGAAACCAGCTCGACCACAGATTTTCCCCACTCTGCCGCGGTGGGACGACCATCAGGTTTTCCAGCGCGGTCAGATGATGAAATTCATGCGGAATCTGGAAGGTCCGCAGAATGCCCAGATCGAACAGCCGATGCGGCTTCAGCCCGGTCACGTCCTTCCCGTCGAACAGGATGCGCCCGTCCGAAGGCGGAAAAGCCCCGGCGATCATGTTGAACAGCGTCGTCTTGCCAGCGCCGTTCGGTCCGATCAGGCCGGTGATCGTGCCCGCCCCCACGGCAAGCGAACAGTCCTGCACGGCTTGAATGCCGCCGAAGGATTTGCTCAAGGCTTCCACGCTGATCAAAACCACGCCCCCTGTTCAACCCGGATCACGCGATATAGGGCCGGGTCTTTCGGCCTGTCAAACGAATGGCGCGGAAAAGAATTCGGAGCTGTTCACTTTTTGGGCAATTGCTCAATCTATGCGCATGGCCTAGCTTGCGCAATCACCGCTCAAGGAGAAAATTTGGCATTTTTCCCTGGATTTCCGGGCTTGGCATGCGCCCTGCTATGGAAGGGCCACGCGGCCGATCTCGGGAAGAATGCTGCGTGAGTTCAGACGCAGGATAGGACCGATGAAGAAAATCGAAGCGATCATCAAACCGTTCAAGCTTGACGAAGTGAAAGAGGCGTTGCACGAGGTCGGCATTCAGGGGATCACCGTGACCGAAGCAAAAGGTTTCGGCCGCCAGAAGGGACATACGGAGCTATATCGTGGCGCCGAGTATGTCGTCGACTTTCTGCCCAAGGTGAAGCTCGAAGTGGTTCTGGAAGACAGCCTTGCCGAAAGGGCGGTGGAGGCGATACAGGCTGCTGCGCGCACCGGGCGAATCGGCGATGGCAAGATCTTCGTGTCGACCGTGGAGCAGGTCATTCGTATCCGCACGGGCGAAACGGGTGCAGACGCCGTCTGACGACGGCAAATCGATCGGGGGGTAGGCCCGAACTTCCGTCCCTATACCCGGCGGGTCGCCTTACAGGCGGCCCCATGGGTGCGAGGGTCGTAACAACCGGACAGCAACAAGGGGACGCATCCATGTCTGTCGAAAACGTCAAGAAAATGATTGAAGAAAACGAAGTCGTTTATGTTGACTTCCGTTTCACCGACCCGCGCGGCAAATGGCACCATACCGCCCAGCACGTCTGCACCGTCGATGACGAGATGCTGACCGAAGGCATCATGTTCGACGGCTCCTCCATCGCCGGCTGGAAGGCGATCAACGAGTCCGACATGATCCTGAAGCCGGACCTGACGACCGCGGTCATGGACCCCTTCACCGCCCAGCCGCAGATGATCCTGATTTGCGACGTGCTGGACCCGGCCACCGGCCAGCCCTATTCGCGCTGCCCGCGTTCCACGGCCAAGCTGGCCCTGGAATATGTGCAGTCCACCGGCATCGCCGACACCGCCTATTTCGGTCCGGAAGCCGAGTTCTTCGTGTTCGACGACGTGCGCTGGTCCACGCAGGGGAACATGATGGCCTATTCGCTGGACAGCGAAGAAGCGCCATACAACACCTTCACCGAGATGGAAGGTGGCAATATGGGCCACCGTCCGGGCGTGAAGGGTGGCTATTTCCCGGTCGCGCCGGTCGACAGCGGTACCGATTTCCGCGCCGAGATGGTCTCCACCCTGATCGATATGGGCGTGGAGATGGAAAAGCACCATCACGAAGTGGCACCCGCGCAGCATGAGCTGGGCCTGAAATTCGCCACGCTGCTGGAATCCGCGGATGCCATGCAGAAGTACAAATACGTGGTCCACAATGTGGCCCATGCCTATGGCAAGACCGCGACCTTCATGCCGAAGCCGGTCGTTGGCGACAACGGGTCGGGCATGCATGTGCATCAGTCGCTGTGGAAGGAAGGCAAGCCGATGTTCGCCGGGTCCGGCTATGCCGACCTGTCGGAAACCTGCCTGTACTACATTGGCGGCATCATCAAGCATGCCAAGGCGCTGAACGCCTTCACCAACTCCACCACCAACTCCTACAAGCGCCTGATCCCGGGCTTCGAAGCCCCGGTGCTGCTGGCCTATTCGGCCCGCAACCGTTCGGCCTCGATCCGTATTCCCTACGTGTCCAGCCCGAAGGGCAAGCGCCTGGAAGCCCGCTTCCCCGACGCGGTGTCGAACCCCTATCTGGCCTATTCGGCGCTGCTGATGGCCGGCCTCGACGGTATCCAGAACAAGATCCACCCTGGCGACCCGATGGACAAGGATCTGTACGACCTGCCGGCCGAAGAACTGGCCACCATCCCGACCGTCTGCGGCTCGCTGCGTGAAGCGCTGAACGCGCTGGACGAAGACCGCGACTTCCTGAAGAAGGGCGGCGTGTTCTCCGACGACCAGATCGATGCCTATATCGAGCTGAAGTGGTCGGAAGTGTACCGCCTGGAACACACGACCCATCCGGTCGAGTTCGACATGTACTATTCCTCCTGATCCCTTACCGGATCATGCTATGGATTGGGCGGGGCTTCGGCTCCGCCCGTTTCATTTGAGAACCAATTTTTTTCGAGGCATCATGCGTCGTTCGATCAGTCTGGTCCTGCTCGCCCTCTGCGCCGTCCTGGGACTTTCCCGCTTCGCTTGGCTGGGGCGCGAGCAGATCATAGATCTGCCGCCGGTGGAACGGCTGGCCTGTGCCTCCTACGCGCCGTTCCGCGATGCCGAAACACCCTTCGACCCATCCTTCGAGGTCTCTGCCGCTCGCATTGCCGAGGATCTTGCGGCACTGAAACCCCTGACCGATTGCGTGCGCACCTATTCGACCTTCACCGGGCTGGAAAAGGTGCCGGCGGAAGCGAAAAGGCTGGGCATGAAGGTCATGCTGGGCGCCTGGATCGGTCGCGATTCGGTGCAGAACCGGCGAGAGCTGGACCGGGCGGTTGCCCTGGCGCAGGAATTTCCCGATACGGTCCGCATGGTGATCGTGGGCAACGAGGTGCTGCTGCGCCGGGAACAGCCGGTAGAGGCGCTCGCTGCCATGCTGGCCGATGTGCGGTCCCGAACCGATACCCCCGTCACCTATGCCGATGTCTGGGAATTCTGGGAGCGTGCGCCGCAGCTCGTGCCCCTGGTCGATGTGGTGACCATCCATATCCTGCCCTATTGGGAGGATCATCCCATCGGGATCGACCATGCGGTCGATCATGTAGAGGCAATCCACGACCTGATGCTGCCGATTTTCCAAGGCAAGCCGGTGATGATCGGCGAAACCGGCTGGCCCAGCATGGGGCGCCAACGCCAGGAAGCCGAGCCATCCCGTGCCAATCAGGCGCGTTTTCTGCGGGCCCTGGCCCTGCGCGCGGCAGAACATGGCTGGGATTACAACGTGGTAGAAGCCTTCGACCAGCCCTGGAAGCGGGCGTCCGAGGGCACCGTGGGCGGGGCCTGGGGCTTGGTGGAGACCAATCGCACGGCCAAGCCGGTTCTGGGTGGCCCGGTGGTTGAACTACCATCCTGGAAGCTCTGGTTGGCCGGTTCGGTGCTGCTTGGTCTGTTTCCGATCGGCTATGCCTTCTTCGGCCGGCGCGAAACCGATCCGATCGGCCGTCTGGTGCTGATCCTGGGTGGCGTCGCGGGCGCTTCTGCGCTGGGGCTCTATGGCGTGCATCTGGCGCAATCCACGCGCAACTGGATCGAAGCCGGGGCCAGTGCCATCGCCTTTCTGGCCTGTGCCTGGACGGGATTGCTGCTGCTTTTGGCTCTGGCCCGGAACGTGCCCTTTCTCCGGGATGCTATGGGCCAGGCAAGGCTTGCCCAGGCACGGCGCCTGATGCTGGCCATCGCCGCAATCGGGGTGGCCGCGCTTGTCTTCGATGCGCGCTATCGCGATTTTCCGACCAGCCTCATGCTGGTTCCGGCCCTGGGTTTCCTGCTGCTGTCGCTGCGCGGCGCGGCGCTGCCCTTCGCGAAGGAAGATCGCTGGCTGGCCGTTCTGATCGCCGCGGGCGCCATCTTCGTCACCGTGATGGAGGGGGGCAGCAATGACGATGTGCTGATCTGGGCCGCAACCATGCTGGTCTTCAGCCTGCCCGTGCTTTTGGGGTGGCGCGCCCCAGCGCGATGAGCCCCAGGACCAGGGCTACTGCCCCCTGATCGGTATTGTACAGCAGCAGGGCCAGGGCCGACAGCGCAAGGGTCGCCGCAGCCCAGCCCAGCTGCGGCTTGACCAGCGCAAACAGGCCCACCGCGATTGCCGCCCAGCCGAAGACATGCCAGTGGAAGCCCTGCACGATGGTGTGGCGCAGCACACAGATGGCTTCGCCCGATTCCACGCAAGCAAAGCCGGCAACCGTATCTTCGATCCAGCCGATACGCAGCCACCAGACAAGCCCCAGGGCCAGGATCAGAACCAGCAGCCCAAGGCCCTGGAAACGGTTCGGCAATAGGCTCGGCAACGGGCTAAGCATCATCGCTCCTCATCATATCGACACATGGGCGTCAGTCATCGGCCTTCGATATCATATCCGGCCCAGTTCGGGCGTGGAAAACGGGTCACCAGCCGGGCACGCGCATCCGGCAGCGGCTTATGGGTGAATTCGGCAAAGCAGCGCGTCAGGAAGAAGCCGGTCAGCAGCAGCCCCTGCCCGACCGCCTCTGCCCCCATATCGTCGCCCCGGGTCAGGAAGGACGGCAAGGGCAGCAAACGGTCATGCCAGGGCAAGCCTGCTTCGCGGCTGACCGCGCGCCCCGTTCGCGGGCTGACATAGACCAGGCCTTCCGTCACCCCGGTGGAAGCGCAGCAGGACAGATCCAGCCCATAGCCCAGCTCGGCCAGGAAGGCCGTTTCCCAGCGCACATAGGCCGCAGCCCAGTCCGGCACCGCCAGATCATGCAGCAGCGCCAGCGTGGCCAGATAGAGCGCGGGATGCGGCTCGCGCTCCGGCAGGCCCTTGTCGATCATGGCGCAGGCGGAAGACAGCGCGGCCAGCCGGCCCGCATCATCCATCAGCCGCGCCGACAACGCCTCTTCCAGTTCCACGGTGGCGGCCCCCAGATGCTCTTCCAGCCGCGCGCGCCAGTTCACCGCGATGCGGTTGCCGGGCTGCAGCACCCCGCGCAGCCGCTTGGACTTGGCCCCCTGCACCAGCCCGGCATGCCGTCCGCGCTGGGCGGTGAACAGCGACAGGATGGCGGAATTCTCCCCATGGGGACGCAGGCCAAGCAGGATGGCTTCATCCCGCCACTCCATCAACGTCCCGCCATGGCGGGGCTGAACCGGCTATAGAACAGGGGCAGCAGGATCGGCGTCAGGAACATCGGCAGCTGCGCCGCCGCGACGAAGAGCACGAAATCCTGCCCCGCGGCCGCCCCCAGCAGCCCCAGAACCAGCCCGACATTGCGGTTGCCCGAAGCCTGGGCGGCCGTCAGCGCCAGCCCCGCGCCCTGCCAGAAAAAAGCTGCAATCGCAATAAGTTGCAGGAAGGCGTTAAGAGCGAAGGCAGCCAGAAGCAGGCCCAGAATATCCAAAGGCGCGGCGATCAGCCTAGCCTGCGCGCCATCCATCACCGACATGCCGAAAAAGAACAGCATGATCACGGTCAGGCCGCCAATCTCCTGTCCGTTGCGCTCCAGCCTTTCCGTCCCGATCAGCCATTTGGCCAGTGCCGACAGCAGGAAGGGCATGATGATGAAGATCGAAACACGCAGCAGGAAGGCATCCAGCGGAATGTCGAATTCGATGCCCGGCAGATAGCGGCCAAGCAAAGGCAGGCTGACCGGCATGATCAGCGTGGTGGCGACCACCACCGCGACCGTCAGCGGCGCGTCGAGCCGGAGCATCTGGGCAAAAAGCGGGGATGCCATGATCGGCCCGGCGCAGGCCGCCAGGAACATCACCTCCGACAGCCAGCGCGGCAGCCCCAGCAACTGGCAGAGCGGCCAGAGCAGCAGCGGCGCCAGGATCACGATGAATACCGACAGGGCCAGGGCCTGGGCCGGCCGGCGCATTTGCTGGCCGATGGCCCCCCAACGCATCCGCAGCAGGGAGGACACCAGCAGCATCGCGACGCAGGGCTCCAGAATCGGCCGGAAAAAATGCGCCAGCTGGGGTACCGCAAGGCCCAGACACAGGCCGGCCACCATGATCGGATTGCCGCGGGCATTCACAGCCCGCAGGGCCGCACTGAAACCACTCATACTTTGTCTTCCTGCGTAAATCGGCGGCCTACGGCCTCGATCACCTTCAACGGCAAAGCCGGATTGCTGGCAACCAGGCGCATTACCATCGGCCCGTCGATGCGCAGGACACGGATATCCGTCCTGGCCCTGATCGTCGAAAAGCGCCGCGTTCCGGCCATCAGCTCCAGATCACCGATCACCTCCGGCGGTTCCAGGTCAACCACGTGACGCTCCTCGCCATCGGGCATCAGGCGCACGATGGCTGCGGTCCCTTCCACCAGGACGAAGACATAGGCGCTGGGTTCGCCGGATTGATAGACGAAATCACCGGCCTTTACCGTGCGCCATTCCGAGGACGCCGCCAGAAGTCGCAAGGTCGCCTGCGGCAGATCGGCGAAAATCGCACTGCGCGCAATGGCGCGCAGTGCCTCATCGACATACTCCGCCGGCTTGGCTGTCGTGATGACGGGCTGTACCGGAGCGGCCGAGACTTCCGCCCCGCGCCGCGTCAACCGACCATCCACCAGATCGTAGATCACATCGAAATCGGCTGCCTGCGGCAGGCGTTCTTCCAGCACGATCAGGGTCAGATCCGGCAGAAGCGCACGCGTGCGCTGATAGATCAGCGCCTGTTCTTCCCCGTCGGCATTGCCCAGCGCCTGATGCACGACGAAGATATCGGGCTTCTTCATCAGGGCGCGGACGAATTGAATGCGTTGTCGCGCCGCCACCGGAAGGCGCGATCCGCCAATGCCCACCTCCGACAAAGCGAACAGGATCATCACGAAATCGGTGGCATCGGTGGCATCCAGAGACTCACGCACCAGGGCGCGAACCGCGGAGATCGCCTGCGGGTCATCGCTGTTCAGCCGCCCGAACAGAAGATTGTCCTCCACACTCAGGCGTCGGTTATAGCCATTGGGATCGAAGGGGGCCACCGCCCCGTCCAAGGCGGCGATCGGCTGGGTCCGCAGGGCCTGGCGCAAAGCCAGCAGCTTGGTCTGCATGCGATAATCGATCAGCTCCTCGCCATCCCGGCGCGGCACAATGGCGAAGAACAGCCCAACGAACAGCTTCTGCACCGGCTCGCTCATCGCCGCCTCACCTTCCCGCTCCAGCCGGTCGAGCGCCTGGATCATCTCCTCGAACAGCTCATCCGTCAGATAGGGGAAGCGCTCGCGGCGCAGATCGGCCTGTTCCGGTGCCCCATAGGTGGCCCGCAGCTTGGCCGCGAAATGCCGCCCGATGGTTGCCGCCTGATCCCACAGCCCGGCCCCGCGCAGCCGGTCGATCATCTCCGGCTCGCTGCCCAGGGCGCAGACCCCCTTGGTTCTGTCATCAGGCAGGCCGAACAGGACGTTTTCCGCCACGCTGGCAGCTCGGCCGAACACATTCTCGTCGAAACGTTCGATCACGCCTTCCAGACCGCGCTCGACCAGGGCGCGATGCAGCCAGGCCCGGGCGCCGAGGATACGGTCTGCGGCGAGCGGGAAATCCTCCGGCTCGAAGATTTCCTTCAACCCGTTCTGCAATACGATGGCATCGCCTCCAACCACCGTCATGCAGCGGCGCCACCAATGGCGCACATCATCCCAACCCGCACCGCCGATCACCGCGAAATCGGTCCAGACATCCTCGAAACTGTCGGGCGAGTTGCCGGAGGCCACGGCCTCCTCGATCTCGCGCCGCCGCGTCTCGCTGATCCGCTCGGGGTCGTCCACCGGCGGACGATGACGCAGGCCATAGGTCGCATTCTGCATGATGGAGCCGGTGAACATGCGCGGCTCGGGCCCCGCATAGGCCAGACGCACGCCCATCAGGCGCATCGGCAGCGTGCCGATATCATGCCCATGGATGGTGATCCGGCCCGATTCCGGACGCGACAGACGCACCATCAGCTCCGCCATACGGCGCAGGGCGATGACATTCGTGCCCGCAATGCCCACGAAACTGCCCGCCGGAATCTCCGCCGTGATCGAACGCAGCACCCGGTCGCCATACTCATTCGACCAGCTCAGCCCTTCGATCCGGATCGGCGCCTTCAGATCGGCCGGAATTTTACTGTCGGGCGTTTCCGCGGTGAACTCGACCATATCATCGGGCGAGAACTGCTCGACGATCTGCTCATATTTGATCCGGCAATCGGCCCATTGCTGGTAATAATCCAGCAACTCCTTCCAGGGTGCCGTCAAATCCTTGAACGCGCTGAGGGCCGCAACCAACGCACCAATCGAAAGATTGCCCTGCAACACCAGCACGCCGCCGATGGCATAGAAGAAGAAAGGTGTCAGCTGGTTGATGAAGTTGTTCAGGAATTTGATGAAGAACTTCTTCTTGTAGATCTCCAGCCGGATCCAGAAGATCGCGCCCAGCTGATGGGAAAACTCGGCCAGCGTATAGCGCACGGTTCCATTGATGCGGATATCGCGCACCCCGTCCACCGTCTCGCCGATGCGTTCCGACAGGCGCCGGACCCGCTTCACCCGCTCCTTGCCCAGCCGGTTCACCTGGCGCTGCAGGCGCGGAATGACATAGGCCTGCAACGGGATCAGCGCGCAGGAAGCCAGCCCCAGCAACGGATCCTGCATGAACATGAAGAACAGGATCGTCACCATGGTGCCGCCCTGGAACAGGGGCTGGGCATAGGCATCGCCGCTGAAGCCGGCCAGGGGCTCGGTCTCCGAGGTGACGGTGGAAATCAGTTCGCCCTGGCTGACCTTGGAGAAATGCGGCAGCGGAAAGCGCAGGATGCGCTCGACCAGCTGATAGCGCAGGCGCCGCACCAGCCGCTCGCCGATGATGCCCTTCATCGTGTTGATGCGCATCTTGAACACGCCGCTGATCACGACCAGCGCCAGGAACACGAAGCAGAGCAGCAGAAGATAGGTGATCGGCCCCAATTCGATGCCGAACAGGTCGCGCATCGGCTGGGTATGCTGCAAGGCATCGTTGATGATGCGCTTGGGCAGTTCCAGCGAGGCATACAGGACCGGGAAGGACAGCAGGGTCAGCGCCAGCACCATCACCTGATGGCGCGACGAGTGCATCCAGATATAGCGAAGCAGATTCTTTTCCATGGCCCGGCCGGCAGTCCTGTCGGATCATCCCGGGCGGAAGCCATGGGCTCACTGATCCGACACTAAGCTAGGCGCTTCGCGCGCGAGTTTCAATTTCCCGAAAAGAAAACCCCGTCACCTGGCTGGGCGACGGGGCATGAGGAACAGGGGACAGACTGAAAACGAGGTCCAGAGGAAATCGTTACCGCTTCATCTGGAACGCGACCGAAACGCTGGCCGGAACATTCTGCATCTGGGCCTGGGCCTTCACCGCAGGGTCCATTTCCACCGCAGCAACGGAAGCCGCGCCGGCGAAAACCAACCCGGCCGCCACGCAGGCGACAAGACGGATCAGGCTGGAACGCGCCCGCTTCTGGGCAAAACGCCTGCGCTCCGTCTGCGAGAGTTCTCGGGCAATGATCTGGGCCATGGGACACACTCCCTGGATCGCGTTTTCGATGGAAGGATGATGCATGCCCGAATGTGGCGCTGTGACGGCAGTCACTGAGGTAAAATTAAGGCAGGCGCCCGTTCACGCCTCGTCCGGCCGCGACAGTTCGAACACCGAATCCACCACGGCATAATCCTTGTAGCCCAGCCGCGCGAGTGGCCTGGCGGCAGCCGTATCAAAGCGCCCATCTTTCAGGAAGCGGTCATCGATATGGGTTGCCACCACCTGACCGATGATCAGATAGCGGTCGATCCCCCTGCCCTCGATATCCTGGATTTCCTGAAAGGAGGTCGTGCGACATTCCAGCGCCGCCGCGGCGGCGGCAACCCGCGGCGCTTTGACGCAGAGTGCGGGAGCCATGGCGATCCCGGCCAGGTCGAACTCATTCACCTCCGGCGCGACTTCGGCGGATGAGGCGTTCATCGCCTCCAGCAAATCCATCGTGGCCAGATTGAAGACGAATTCCCCGGTATCGCGCGCATTGCGGGCGGAATCCTTCAGCCCGTCGCTGGAGAAGGCGATCATATTGGGCCGGCTGGCAATGGCGGTGAAGAAGCTGTATGGCCCCAGATTGGGCACGCCCAAGGCGCTGCGCGTGGAAATCCAGCCGATCGGTCGGGGGGACACTATGGCCTTGAACGGATCATAGCGCAGCGCCGGCTTATGGCCCTGTTCGGCGGTATAGTGCATGGCAACTTCCCCCAAAGCCATCCGGGACAACATTTTGAACGGTCATGAAGAATGTATATGTGGTGCGGACGGCGGGACTTGAACCCGCACTCGCTTGCGCGAAGCGGATTTTAAGTCCGCTGCGTCTACCGATTCCGCCACGTCCGCATGAAGATGGCAAGCCCTGCGGCAGATAGCCGGATGACGGGATGATTGCAACACAAGCGTGAAAAGAAGATTTCGGGAGAGCGTCAGAACTCCACACCCACGCCGATATCGGGCTTGGAGTTCGATCCGCCGGAGCCGAACAGATGCACACGCTCGCAGCCGCCGACCAGAATGGTGGCGAATAGCAGCATGATCGCGAATCGGGCAGCGGCCCCCATGGCTTTATTCCCCGGTAAAGCGGTCGCGGAGGGCATCAAAATAGCCGGCCGGATCGGTCCAGTCCAGCAGCCCCCAGCCAGCCCAGATGACCAGGGCGATGGCCAATAGCAGCAAAAGCGGCCAGACAGCGCTTCCCACCGAACGATGTGCTACAAAACGCGATGAGCGCCTGCGCCGGAACCGGCGCCCGCCGCGCGCGGGCTTCACCCGGTCGATCAGCAAGAGAGAGGTCGAACCGCCGAGCGTATCGCCACGGCGGAGCATGATCTTGGGGGAGGAGAAGCGTCTGAACCACATGGGCTTCAGGCTCTCCCCGTTCCAGGTCAAGGACTTGTCGGAATTGCGGCAATTCCGGGGCAGGGTCTATACTGTCGGCATGCAGAACTGGTTCGGATGGGACTTCGTGGCCATGATGGCGGGGGCAGCGGTGCTTGCCCTGTGGTATCGCATGCGCCGCAGTCGCGACAACGCGTCCAGCGGCAGCCCGCGCCGCACCTTGTTGCCGCTGCTGATCGCCATCGTGCTGGCCGGGATCGCCCTTGGTCTGTCCCTGCGGGGTGGCTGAGATGACTTTCCTCAGCTTCCGTCCGATTTGGCGGTTGCTTTCCCTCATCCTTCGCGACGGGCCTCCAGCCCCCTCTGGATGAGGGAAAATCCCAAAAAGTCCGCATGACTCAAGGAGCACCGCAGGTGCGTCTCGAAGGAGCGGGCCTCAGGATGATGCGTCAGTCCAAATCACACAGCCCTCAGGGCAGCTTGATTGCGGGCGTGCCATTCGCCAGCCGATACATGCCCCGCACCCCGTTCACCGGCGCGAATTTGTCGGTCACACCGAGCACGGTTTCCGCGCCCCCCAGATACAGAATGCCGTCATCGGGCATCAGCCTGGCGACACGCTCCAGCACCTGACGCTTGGTGTCCTGATCGAAATAAATCAGCACATTGCGGCAATAGACCACATCGAACTTGCCGAGCGAGGTCGGATCTTCCAGCAGATTGAAGAATTTATACTGCACCATGGCGCGGATCGCCGGATCCAGCTGCCATTTGTCGCCGATCTGCTTGAAATACTTGACCAGAAGCGTAATCGGCAGGCCGCGCTGCACCTCGAACTGGGTATACAGACCGGATTGCGCCTTTTCCAGCATTTCGCGGGAGATGTCGGTACCCAGGATTTCGATCCGCCAGCCAGCCCATTTCGCGGCATGTTCCTTCAGGATCATCGCCAGCGAATAGGGCTCCTGCCCGGAGGAGGACGCGGCCGACCAAATGCGGATACGCTTCTGCGCCACGCGCTTTTCCAGCAGGGCCGGCAGCACGAGATCGCGGAACTGGTCGAACGGCTTGGTATCGCGGAAGAACAGCGATTCATTGGTGGTCATCGCCTCGGTGATGTCATCAATCACCCGGCGGTCGCGGCGCTGGCGCACGGCGGCCGCCAGATCTTCCAGCCCCTTCATCCCATGTTTGCGCGCCACGGGCATCAGCCGTGTTTCCAGAAGATAGGCCTTGTCGCGGCTAAGCACCAATCCGGATTCACCACGCACCAGATTGGCGAAGAGATCGAAATCCTCCACCTTCATGGCCGTCCTCCCGCCAAGCGCGCCATATAGGGTCCGATCTCCTCGATCGGCAGTACCGCTGCGGCCGCGCCAGCCTGCACCGTCGCACCCGGCATGCCCCAGACTACGCTGGATGCTTCATCCTGCGCTATGATGGTACAGCCCTTGTCGGCCAGGGTCACTGCACCGCGGGCGCCATCCGATCCCATGCCGGTCAGCACCGCCGCCAGCACGCGCCCACCATAGACATCACCCAAGGAACGGAACATGGGGTCGACGGCCGGACGGCAGAAATTCTCCGGCGGTTCCTGGTCCAACGCGATCACCCGCCGCGTGCCATCCTGGCGGACCCGCATATGCCAATCCCCGGGGGCGACATAAATCCGCCCGGGCAGGATAGGTTCACCCTGCACGCCTTCCAGGGCCTGACGCCCGCTGGCCTTGGTCAGATGCTCGGCCAGGATTTTGGTGAACGTGGCCGGCATGTGCTGGGTGATCAGGATCGGAAGTTGGGTCTGTCGGCCCAGAACCTCCATCACCTTGAACAGGGCCTGCGGCCCGCCGGTCGAAGAGCCGACGGCGATGATTTCCGGCTTCTGGGTCGACATCTTGCGCAGAACCGGTGGTTGCCCCGCCTGGCTGACCTTGGCCAGCGGCGGCGGACGAGTGCCCATCGGCCGCGCCGTTGCCGGTTGCAGCGCCGTTGGACTGGCCGCCTGGCCGGAGGATGGATCGCGACGGCGGGCACGCTTGGCTACGCGACCCAGCGCCTTCACCTTGTCGATCAGTTCGCGCTTGAAATCATCGGCGGATCGCAACTCGCCACTGGATGCCGGCTTTGGCAGATATTCCGCCGCGCCCAGCTGGAGGGCCTTCAGCGAAATCTCGGCATTGCGCTGCGTCAGGGTGGAGGCCATGATGACCTGCAACCCTGGCCGCAGCGCCAGCAGCTTCGGCAACGCGGTCAGACCGTCCATCTTCGGCATTTCAATGTCGAGTACCACGACATCGACATCATTGCGTTCCAGATAGGCGACCGCACGTTCCCCGTCCCCCACGGAAGCAACGATGGCAATACCCGGCTCCGCCTCCAGCATGCGCGCGATCAACCCGCGAATCACCAGGGCGTCATCGACAACCATGACGCGGATGGCATCGTCGGGCGCGATGGAGGAAGTCGGGGACGATAACAGCGCCATACGGAAAACAGCCTCGCGGGTTCAGCTGGTTTCGCGCGAGATCAAAGAAGGCCGACCTGCGCGAATTTCGACTCGATGATCTCGCTGTCGAAAGGTTTCATGATGTACTCATCCGCGCCGGCCGCGATCGCCTCCTGAATGTGAGACATATCGTTCTCGGTCGTGCAGAAGATCACGCGAACCCCCTCCCCGCCAGGGAGCGCGCGCAATGCCTGAAAATATTCCATACCGTTCATCACCGGCATGTTCCAGTCCAACAGGACCGCATCGGGCAAAGCCTCGCGGCTTCGCTCAAGGGCCTGCTTGCCGTCCTCGGCCTCAATCACCTTGAAACCGAGTTCTTCCAGTATCTTGCGCGCAACCATTCGGATCACGCGCGAATCGTCAACGACGAGGCAGGACTTCATGACCCATCCCTCACTTCATCCTCATCCGCCGCCCCGACCGATAAGTCGGAAGGCTGGATGCCGGAACATCGCCTCGCTTTCCTACCCCGTCAATAGGAAGCATCTACTGTATCCGCCAAAGTCCGCAACAATCCGTCGCGATCATGCTTGGCGACATAATCCGTGAAGCCGACTTCCCGACCGCGATCCAAATCCGCCTGTGTCGTGTGCGACGACATGGCGATGATCGGACAATCGCGCCAGCGCGAGTCGCCACGCAGATGTTCCACGAAGTCGAAGCCGCTCATACCGGGCATCTCGATATCCGACACGATGGCATCGAAATCGGCGCCGCGCTCATGCAGGGCCAGCGCCTCGTCAGCGGACGCCACCGCCGTCACCCGATAGCCCGCCACCGACAGCATCGGTGTCAGCAGGTTGCGGAAGAAAGCACTGTCATCGACCAGAAGCACACGCTTGCGCTGCGCACCGCCACGATCAAGCATTCTTTCCGCCGCGCCGCCGAACCAATCGGGGAAGGCCTGCGTCAGGAAATAGCCGGTATCGATCACATCCGTCGCCTTGCCGGCCACCACGGCGGAACCGATGACGCCGGGCTTGTCGGCGCCCAATTCCACATTCAGCCGGTCGTCCACGATGTCCACGATCTCGTCAACGGCCAGCCCCATGGTCCGGTCACGATCGGAGAAGACCAGGACCGGGCGCTTGCCCTCATGCCCGAAGGTCACGTCCGGACGGATCGGCACCAGCGGCATCAACTGACCGCGATACTGGATCATCGGGCGGCTGTTCGAATACTCAATGGCGGACTGATCAATCTCTTCCAGGCGCGCGACAAGCGCCAGCGGCACCGCCTTGGGCGTGTTGTCCCCGGCGCGGAACAGCAGCAGCGCGACCCGGTCGTCCACATGTTCCTCGCGGACATGCTTGGTGGTCTCTCCCGCACGCTCGCCGGAGACAACCTCGCCCACCGACTGGGCAATGCCATTCGGATCCAGGATCATGATGACGCTGCCATCACCCAGGATCGTGTTGCCGGAGAAGACCGAGATGTTGCGCAGCACGGCCGAAACCGGCTTCACCACGATTTCCTCGGCATCATAAATCTTGTCGACGATGATACCGAAGCTCTGTGCCCCGACCTGGGCCACCACGATGAAGGCTTCTTCCTGGGCGGCAGCGGCCGGCAGGTTCAGCAGCCGACGCAGCGATACCAGCGGCAACAGCCGGTCGCGCAGGCGCAGCACCGGTGTGCCATGGATTTCCTCGATCTTATGCTCGGAGTTGGAGGAGGCGCGCACCAGCTCGACCACCGAAATCTGCGGGATCGCGAAGCGTTCCGCCCCACATTCGATGACCAGGGCATTCACGATGGCCAAGGTCAGCGGAATTTTGATGGTGAAGGTCGTGCCCTTCCCTTCCACCGATTTCAACTCGATCGTGCCACCGATCTTGTCGATATTGGTCTTGACCACATCCATGCCGACGCCACGGCCGGACACGCTGGTAACCGCAGCCGCTGTAGAGAAGCCGGGCGCGAAGATGAACTGCTGCACCTGATGGGCAGTCATCTGGTCGACTTCCGACTCGCTCGCCAGACCGTTCTGGACGATCTTCTGGCGGATGCGGTCGCTGTTCAGCCCCTTACCATCATCGGACACCTGGATGATGATATGCCCGCCTTCATGATAGGCGTTCAGCGTCACCGTTCCGGTTTCCGGCTTGCCGGCCGCAACGCGTTCGGCCGGCATTTCAATGCCATGATCGCCGGAATTGCGCACCATATGGGTGAGCGGATCCTTGATCAGGTCGAGCACCTGACGATCAAGTTCGGTCTCGGCACCGATCATCTGCAGATCGATTTTCTTGCCGAGTTCCAGCGACAGATCACGCACGATGCGTGGCAGCTTGGCCCAGGCATTACCGATCGGCTGCATGCGGGTCTTCATCACCCCTTCCTGCAGTTCCGAGGTGACATGCGACAGGCGCTGCAGCGGAGCGGCAAAATCGCTTTCCTGATGGGCGCGCAGAATCTGCAGCAACTGGTTGCGCGTCAGGACCAACTCCGAAACCATGGTCATCAGGTTTTCGAGCAGGTCGACATTGACGCGGATGGTTTGGGCAACGCCCGAACCTTCCTTGACCTCCCCCTCCGCAGCCATCGTCATCGGCGTTTTGGCAGGGGTGCTTTCCGGTCGGGTGGCGGGAACGGAGGCGGCCTTCGCCGGCGGCTTGGCTTCCACGACCGGCTCGGCATGGTCCGCCGGACGCAGCTTGGCCAACGGGTCGCCCGGCCCCTGATAGACCGCGTTGTCGAATGCAGCCTGCAGTTCCGGACTGTCTTCGGCCACTTCTCCGTCCGGGTCCATCATGGCGTCCAGCGCAGCGGCACCGGCCGCGGGTTTGACGGGCTCGACAACGGGAGCGGCAACCGCCTCCTCCTCCAGCATGCGCTCCATCTCCGCGGCGGCTTCCAGATCTTCTTCGTCCTTCGAGGCTGGAACCTCCTCTGCCATCAGCGTGCCGTTATCGGCCAGATAATTCAGCTGGCTGATCAGTTCCGAATCTTCGCCTTCGGGCTCCGCCTCGGTCGCTTCGAGAGCGGCCAGGATTTCCTTGATGCGATCCAGCGAGGCCAGCACAAGCGAAATCGCGCCGGGCGAAACATGCAATTCGCCGTCGCGTATCTTGCCCAACACATTTTCGGACGCATGGGCAACCGATTCCAGCCGGGGCAGGCCCAGGAAACCGCAGGTCCCCTTGATGGTATGCACCAGCCGGAAAATGTTGGACAGGATCGCCTGATCGTTAGGATTCTGCTCCAGCTTCACCAATTCCAGGTCGAGCGTGTCCATGCTCTCCGCAGTTTCGGTGAGGAATTCACTCAGCAGATCGTCCATCTCGGCCTCTCACTTTTCTCTGCCCGGCCCCATGGGAAACCGGAACACTTGGTCCCGCAGTTCCGGCACATTAGCCTGGAATTCTTAACAAATCGATTAACGGGACAACAACTACCGCATGGATAGCTTCCTACGCTATCGCTTACGGAAGAATGGGGAAAGCACAATTCCATCAAATAGCTATGGACGTCGCCCGGCGGGGCGACACACCCTTCTGGAAACCGGGCGGAAAAATCAGGCCAGGAGCGCCCTCAGCCTATCGGTCATCGCGGCACAGTCGGTCACATCGGCGATCGAACGCAGCGCGTCGATATTCACCTGATGCGTCGTGGTATCCATCGCGGCGCAGCCGTCTTCCAGCACCGTGATCTCGAACTCCCGCACATGGGCATCGCGCACGGTGGAGGCGACCCCGCCATTGGTAACAATGCCGGCGCAGATCAGATGGCGGATGCCGGCCCGCTTCAGCACCCATTCCAGCCGTGACATGTAGAAGGCGGAATAGGCGATCTTCTCCACCTTGATGTCGACCGGCTGCAGCGGCGCAACCACATCCTGCCCGAAACTGCCGGGCGCAAAATCGCCCTTGCGCAGAAAGGGGCGCATCTGGCGCAGATGGTCCATGATCATCGGCTCACCGCCCCTGCCCGGCACCAGGGTGAACAGGGTGGCCACCACCAGCCCGCCCGCCCGGCGCATAGCGTCCGCCACGGGGGCCAGGCGCTCGGCCAGCGCCAGGATTTCCGGCGAACCTGCACCTCCGCGCGCATAGGCGCCTTCGGGGTGCATGAAATCATTCTGTAAATCCAGCAGCAGCAAGGCCGTAGTGGCCGGATCGATATGGTACTTCACGCGTCATTCCCCCTTGCGCGACAGGATCAGATTGCCGAAGGCATCGACTTCCGCCTTCAGATCCGGATCGACGAAAATGGTGGTGTCGGCCTGATCCAGAATGGCAGGGCCATCGACCACCGCGCCGACCGGCAGGTCCAGGCGGCGCCACAGGCTGGCCTCCTGCCAGCGCCCATCGGCATAGACGGGCCTTGAACCCTTGCGGGCCTTCCCGATCGAGGCATCGGCGGCTGGCGCCAGCAGCTTCAGGTCGAATTTCGGCCGTTTGCCGATGACCGCGATCTTCCAGTTCATGATCCGGATCGCGATCCCGTCGAGCAGCCGGCCGAATGCCGCCCTATAGGCCGCCTCGAAGGCGGACAGGACCACCGCGCGCGTCAATGCCTGCTCGCCTGTGGCGACCGACGATGGCAGGCTGGCCGCTATCGTATGGGTCTGGCCGAGATAGAGCATGTCCAGCTCGACCAGGCGCTCCACCGCGTCGAACCGCACGCCGGAGGCGTCGAGCAGGGCCTGAAGCTCGTCCCCCGCCGCCCGGATTTCCAGCCCCAGTACAGCAGGATCGACCGCATCCAGCATGGCATTGACGGTGCGCACCCGATCATGGCGCATATCAGCGATCACGCAGCCCAGGGCGGAGGTTACGCCCGGATAGCGCGGCACCAGGGCCTTGGCCAGGCCCACATCCTTGATCAAGGCCCCGGTATGCAAGGCCCCGCCTCCACCAAAGGGCATGGCGACGAATTTCTTCGGATCATGGCCGCGTTCGACCGAGATCAGGCGCACGGCGCCCGCCATCTTGGCGTTGGCGACCCGGATGATGGCCTCGGCCGCCTGCATCACGTCCAGGCCGAGCGGCCTTGCGATCTTTTCTTCGATCGCAGCCTTGGCCGCTTCCTGGTCCAATCGCGCCAGCTTGCCGCCGATCGGGTTTTCCGCATCGATCCTGCCCAGCACCACATTGGCATCCGTCACGGTCGGCCGGTCATTGCCCTGCCCATAACAGACCGGCCCCGGATCGGACCCGGCGCTTTCTGGGCCCACCTGCAATATGCCACCCCGGTCGATATGGGCGATGGAACCACCGCCCGCGCCAATGGTGGTGATTTCGATCATGGGCGTGCGGATCACCATGCCGAAATCGATGGCGGTCTGGGCCGCCAGCGCGCTTTTGCCATCCGCCACCAGCGAGACGTCGAAAGAGGTCCCGCCCATATCGCAGGTCACCACATTGGGGAACCCGGCCGTGGTGGCGATATGCGCCCCCGCGATCACGCCCGCCGCAGGGCCGGACAGGGCGGTGCGCACCGGCAGACGCCGCGCCAGATCCACGTCCATCACCCCGCCATTGGACTGGACGATCAGCACATCGCCTTCCAGACCGCTTTGGCGCAGCCCCGCCTCCAGCTTTTCCAGATAATTGCCGACAGGCGGCTGCAGATAGGCGTTCAGGCTGGCGGTCGATGCCCGTTCAAACTCCCGGATTTCCGGCAGAATCTCGCTGGCGGCCGTAACATGCCCGTTCGGCCAGACCCGCTTCAGGGTTGCCATCGCCACCGCTTCATTGGCCGGATTGGCATAGGCATTGATGAAGAAGATGCAGGCCGATTCCGCGCCGCGTTCCAGCAACAGCCGGGCCGCCGCCTCCACCTCCGCCGGATCGACTGCTTCCAGGATCGTACCGTCGGCCAGCACGCGCTCCGTCACTTCGACCCGCAGATCGCGCGGCACCACCGGTTCGAACCGGCCCCACAGCCCCCAGGTTTGTGGGCGGTCGCGGCGGCGCATCTCCAGCACATCGCGGAAACCGGCCGTGGTGATCAGGCCCGTGCGCGCGCCCTTGCGTTCCAGCAGCGCATTGGTGCCCACCGTGGTGCCATGCACGATGGTGCCGATACGCCCCAGATCGCCCTCGCGCATTGCGATGCCGTCACGGATTCCCCTGGACTGGTCGCCCCGGGTGGATGGCGTCTTGGCCACATCGCAGCGCCCGGCCTCCTCGTCCAGAAAGAACACATCGGTGAAGGTGCCGCCGACATCCACGCCGATAACCAGGGGACGGGTACTCATTCCGCAGCTTCCTTGAAACCATAGTCGCGGGCAGCCGCTTCGGCCGAAACATAGCCCAATGCGATATCGCGCCTTATGGCGTCCGGATCGCGCTCCGCCGGCGCGCCATAGCCACCCCCGCCGGGAGATTCCAGCCGCAAACGCTGGCCTTTGACCAGTTTCATGCCCAGCATCTTGGAAATCATCGGCGGAACGGCCCAGCCATCGCCGGTTTGGTACTGGAAGCGGTCGGCCGCCCCGGCCTCACCACCCACCACGCCGGGTGGCGGGAAACGCCCGCGTTCCCCGAACAGGAAGGCGTCCGCCTCCTCCTCCAGCAATTCGATCTCATAGATCGCGCCCAACCCGCCTCGCGCCCTGCCCGGCCCGCCGGAATCCGGCCGCAGCGCCCATTGCGTGAAGCGGATCGGATAGGCCGCTTCCAGGATTTCCAGCGGCGGCATGGTGGCGGTGGAAATCGGGGCATTGCCGTGGTTGAGCCCGTCGCCTTCCGGATGGCCACCATGGCCCCCGCCGAAGAAACAGAACATCACCCAGCGCCGCCCGTCCTGGCGATAGCCCGCCATGGACAGGGCGTTGGTCGTGCCATAGGCACAGCCATTCACCCGGTCGGGGGCGACCTTCGCCAAGGCCTGAAAGATGACGTCGATCACCCGCATGATGGTTTCGGTATAGCCGCCGACCGGCTTGGGTGCCTTGACCGACAGCAGGCTGGTTTCCGGGATGATAATGTCGATAGGTTCCAGAACACCGGCATTGGCGGGCACATCCTGGAAGATGTGCTTCAGCGCGACATAGCAGGACGCCACGGCGGTGGAGCGCGCGATATTCACCGGCCCCATGCAGGCATCCGACGTGCCGGTGAAATCCAGAATCATCCGGCCAGCCCGGATGGTGATCGCCAGCGCGATCTTCAGCGGCTGGTCCGTGATACCGTCATTGTCCAGCCAGTCTTCGGCCGCATAGCGGCCTTCCGGCAGATCGCGGATGAAGCTTTCCATCATCCGGGCCGCACGGGATCGCAGCTCGACCAGGGCCTCGTTGACGATTTGCGGGCTATATTCCTCCAGCAGCAGGTCCAGGCGCTGCGCGCCAAGCTGCAGGGCGTTGATCTGCCCGTTCAGATCGCCATAGAGCGAGCCCGGAAGCCGGGAATTGGCCTGCAGGATGGCGACGATATCCGCACGGTACTGGCCCTTGTCGAACAGCTTCACCGGCGGAATCAGCATGCCTTCCTGGAAGCATTCGGTGGCCGCCGGATTGTAATTGCCCGGCACCGCGCCGCCCACATCATGCCAATGGCCGACGGAAGCCAGCCAGCAGAACAGTTTTCCGTCGCGGAAATAGGGCGCGACCAGCTTGAAATCGGACAGATGGGTCCCCCCGTCATAGGGGTCGTTGAAGATCCAGACATCACCGGGATGGGGTCCGCCCTCAAGGGCTGCCCTGTCGATCACGGCTTTCACCGCGAAGGCCATGACCCCGACGAAGACCGGTAGGCCCGACTTGCCCTGCACCAGGGTCTCGCCGGTTTCGGCATGATACAGCCCATGGCTGGCATCATGCGCCTCGGCAATGATCGGGTTGAAGGCGCTGCGGAACAGGGTCGCGTCCATCTCATCGGCGATCTGTTCCAGCCTGCCGCGCAGCACCGCCAGCGTGACCGGATCGATCTCAGCCATTGACCGCCTCGTCATAGGCCTTGGCGTCCTGCAGGATCTTCCTGGTCTGAAGCGCGTCGTTCAACTGGTCGAAATCAAACATGTTTTTACGGAAAGGCTCGGTCGTGCCGAATTCCTTCAGCGAGGCGAAATAGCCCTGCATGGTCTTGGCGACGGCACGCGCAAGTCCGCCGGGGAAGATGGCGATGCGATAGCCCATCGCCTGCAATTCCTCGGCCGATTTCAGCGGGGTCCTGCCGCCTTCGACCATATTGGCAAATAGCGGGATGCGCCCCCGGAACCGGTCGAGCACGCCCTGCATTTCCACCTCGGTGCGCGGCGCTTCCACGAACAGCACATCCGCCCCCGCTTCGAGATAACGCTCGGCGCGTTCCAGGGCGGCCTCATAGCCTTCCACGGCGATGGCGTCGGTGCGCGCGATCAGCACCGTATCGGAATTCTGCACGGCATCCTTCCAGGCCTTGATCTTGCCCACCATTTCGCCCGCGCCGACCAGACCCTTGCCGTCCAGATGGCCGCAACGCTTCGGCGTCACCTGGTCTTCCAGCTGCATGGCATTGGCCCCGGCACGCTCAAACATGCGCGCCGTGCGCTGCAGGTTCATGGCATTGCCGAAGCCGGTATCGGTATCGACGATCAGCGGCAGGTCGACCCGCTCGCGGATCAGGGTAATCTCCTCCGCCACCTCGGTCGCGGTGACGAAGCCGATATCCGGGCGGCCCAGCCTTGTATAGGCGATGGATGCGCCCGACAGATACAGCGCCTCGAACCCCGCCTTTTCCGCGAACATCGCCCCGAAGGCGTCATAGACACCCGGTGCCAGGATCAGCCTGTCCTGCGCAAGGCGGCTCTTGAACCCACCCAAAACACGTTCCGCCGTCACGATTGCCGCGCTCCTCTCATTTCCAACCACGAAATCAGGCCCCCGGCCCGCACGATATTCATCAAATGCTCCGGCACCGGATCGCAGGCGATGCGTTCGCCCGTCGTCTGGTTGCGGATGATGCCCGCCGCCATATCGACATCCAGGACATCACCCTTGCCGATCTTCTCCACATCCGCGCAGACCAGGGCCGGCAGACCCAGATTGAAGGCATTGCGGTAGAAGATGCCGCCAAAGGATCTGGCGATCACCGCCTGCACCCCCTTGATGCGCAGAACCTGGGCGGCCTGTTCCCGGCTGGACCCCATGCCGAAATTCCGGCCTCCAACCACGAAATCGCCCGGCTGCACGCTGGTTGCGAAATCCCGGTCGATGGCTTCCAGGCAATGCTCCGCCAGGGCTTCGACGCTGCCTTTCATGTAGATGCCCGGCGCCAGCAGATCGGTATCGACATTGTCGCCATAGACGAAAGCCTTGCCGGTCATGCCCGTTCCTCCAACAGCGGGCGCGGATCGGCGATCCGTCCCATCACCGCGCTGGCCGCCACCGTGTAGGGCGAGCCCAGATAGACCAGGGATTCTCTGGACCCCATGCGCCCCTTGAAATTCCGGGCGGTGGAGGCGATGCAAACCTCCCCTTCCGCCAGCACGCCCGCGCCATAGCCGGAACAGGCGCCGCAGCCCGACGGCATCAGGATCGCACCGGCCTCGGTCAGGGCGGCCAGCGTGCCATCCGCCGCCGCGGCCGCCGTGGTGCGGGTGGATGCCGGCGCGATCAGAAGCCGCGTGCCGCTGGCCACTTTCCGCCCCTTCAGGATTTCAGCGGCCATATGCAGATCGTTCAGCTTGGCGCCCGTGCAGGCGCCGATATAGGCCTGATCCAGGTTGACGCTGTCCGCCTCCGTCACATCGCGGGAATTGGCCGGGCTGTGTGGATGGGCCACCTGCGGCGCCAGCTCCGCCGTGTTGAAACGATGCGTCTCGCGCACGGGGGCGTCTTCATCGGACCGCCATTCGCCCTGCGGCCCGGTGGACAGATCACCGCCGACACCGCGGATATAGTCGCGCGTGACCTCGTCCGCCCCGATCAGCCCGGTGATAGCCCCCAGCTCGGCCGCCATGTTCGACAGGGTCATGCGCTCGCGCATCTCCAGCCCCGCAATGGTGGAGCCGCCATATTCGATCACCTGATAGTCCCCACCATCCATGCCCAGCGCCGTGCAGAGCCGCAGCATGATGTCCTTGGCCGAAACACCGCGCGACAGCGCGCCATCCCAGATCACCCGGATGGTTTCCGGCACACGGATCCAGGTCTCCCCCGTCACCAGCACGCCGGCCATATCGGTCGCCCCGATGCCGAACATGAAGGAACCGAAGGCTCCGCCGGTCGGCGAATGGCTGTCGCCGCCGACCAGGAACATGCCGGGCTTCATATGCCCGCGTTCCGGCAGGACCACATGGCAGATGCCCTGCTGGTCATAGAAAGCGGCGATGCCCTGATCGCGGGCGAATTCGCGGGTCAGCTTCTGGATCGCGGCGGAGGCTTCATCCACCGCCGGCGTGTAGTGATCGGACACCAGAACAACCCTGGAAGCATCCCAGACAGGCACGCCCAGCCGATCCAGCAGCGGTTTCACCCGTCGCGGCCCGCCGGAATCATGGATCATCGCCAGATCCACCTTGCAGGTGACGATCTCGCCGGGCGACACACTCTGGCGGCCCGATGCGCGCGCAATGATCTTCTGCGCCAAAGTCTGCGGGTTTACTGCCATCTCTTCCCTCTCGGATATTTATTTTTATGTCAACGCTCGGCCTGCCAGCGATTGCGGCCGCGTTCACGGTCGCGAACCCGAGACAAAGCCATGCGGTATTGGTAACGGTCAGGCCTGTAGAGCGCAGTGATGTATTCCACCGCCCGTCCGGTCTCGTCCTTCACCACCCGGACGAGTTTCAGCAGCGCGGTACCCATATCCACGCCCAGCGCCTCGGCAACCTGCCCTGCGGCGAGGGTGGCGCTGAAGGTCTGCTCGGCCGCCTCGATCACCAGGCCGCCCTCCTCCAGCAAGGCCAGCATCGGCTTTTCCGCCAGATCCTGCTGATCGAAGCGCCGCCCGATTTCTTCCGGCACATAGGTTTCCAGATAGGAAAACGGCACCCCATCCATTACGCGAATGCGGACGGCATGCTGCATCACCGTACCCAGCGGTACCCCCATCGCCATCGCGACGTCGTCCGGCGCGCGGACATAGTCGAAGTGCAGCAGACGCGGCTGGGTATCCAGTGCGATGCTCAAAAGGCTTTCCAGCAGGCCATCCATCCCGCCTTTCACCGGTGACATGGGTCGGCGCGGACGTTCCTTGACCGTGGTCCCGCGCCCACGCTTGCGTTCGACAAGACCAATGCCCGCCAATTCGTCCAGGGCGCGCTTGGCAGTAATGCGGGAGACCCCATAGGTCTCCATCAGCTCCTGCTCGGCAGGCAACCGCGCTCCCGCCGGCAGCGTCCCATCCAGAATCTGCTGCTTCAACACCAAGTAGATCTGGTGATAAAGCGGCGAGCGCATCTCCGAACTTATGCTAGAAATCGCCATTTTCCCTACTCGCTTTCAGGGCGACCCGCTTTGCGCGGCAAGGTGATTTTGCTACAATGTCATATTCATATGACTATTAACCAGTTTCATCTCTGTTGAAAGCTATTTCTGCACAATCCGGCAATGCGGGAAGTCAATCCCTGATTGCCGATCCGATCAGGTGACGTCCCTGGACGTGGTGTAACTGGTTTGCGCGGTGGTCATCGGCGCTTTCCGGTAGGGTCTGGTTGTCGAATCCAACACCTGACAGGAAGGACGACCGATGACCGACGACATGATGAACCTG
>Ga0209066_10001886_pt1 | contig 26812 bp, 18 predicted proteins | sample All_14_2_FD_187198 | JGI IMG/M metagenome (GOLD analysis project Ga0209066, IMG submission 187198) | Freshwater microbial communities in response to fracking from Pennsylvania, USA - Allegheny Zone_MetaG_DW_15 (SPAdes) (version 2) ...
TGAGACACTAGAGTGTTTTCCGTTTAATTGGCCGCATCAAATTGTAGGGGAACCGCTCCTCGGTTCCCGTTCTACCAAGGGAAGTCCGCCTGAGGCGGAAGCGCTTCCCCTACAGTAAGAAGCAAATTCAGAAGAAAATGCTCTAACGGGGTCAACCCACAACGGGCTGTCTGCCGTCACCTCTTGACGACAACTGGCAAGGGTTGGTCTCGAGATACAATCGGCCGCTAGACCTGCTCTTCGTCCGTCGGGGGCGCCACCGGGTCTTCGGCGGCCGGCTCGGCCTCGGCGTCCTGGAACGCGGGCATCTCTTCGGCCACTTGCGCCGTCACTTCGGTGTCTTCCACAACCGGGGGATTCACTTCCCCGGCGGCTACCGCTCCCGGGAGGGCCACAGCCGCTGCTCCCGCCTTGGGCTTCTTGGATTTTGGGGGCTGGGCGGGCTGGGGCCGGCGGGCGGCCTCCAAACCTTTTCGGGCAAAATCAATGACATGCCCCTCGCGCAGCAACCAAAGAAGATCCGTCGCCATCGCGGCTTCGCACTCGGCCTCGGTGCCGGTCGACCCCGCCGTGCGCAGCGCCACCAGGGCCTTCAACTGCTCAATGCGGGGCGTTTTGGCGTGGGCTTCCAAATACTCCAGAATTCCCTTCACCCCATCGGCCACCGGCATGGTTTCGCGGTCCAGATAACGCGGACGGGCCAGGGCAACATAGGTGATTTTTTGGTGGGCCTTGAATATTTGCAGCCCCTTGGAAGTGAGCTGCCGCCCAAGTGTATTGGCCAATGCCAGCGGAAAGCGGCGCTGCTCCTCGAGCGCACTGCGGACCAATTGGACGGCCAGCGGCGCCGAAAATTCCAAGGCTACCGGTCCGGGAACCATGGCTTTCTCGCGGATCGCCACAAGCACCCCGGCCAGATGGTTCGCCCGGAAGTGTTCCTCCACCTCCGGAAGTGTCGCCAGTTTCACGGGTTCGGTTCCCTCCGGTGTTTCCAGCGGGTAGAACTCGTCCCGGCTGCTCTGCTCGTCCTTCCACTTCTGGATCAGGGCCTCGTCGCGTTCCATGCGGATGCGGCCTTTGTAGACCTCGAAGGGCATGTTGGAGTAGCGCTCGGCATGCAATTTGAGGATCTTGAGCTGGTAGTCGTGGTAATTGGGCGGACCCAGAACCTTCCCGCTCATGCCGCAAACGGCGACAAAGGGGAACGCCCCCTTGGGCGGATCGACCGTGACCCGCTCGCGGCGGTAATATTTTTCCAGGTGGCGGGAAAGGGCATGGGCCACGGCCTCCCGTTCCCCCAACCAAACACTGCCGTCAATCTTGAGCTGGAAGAGGGCCGGGGCGCTTTCCGCGGCGCGCCGGAATTCCACCCGGTAACGGTCGGGTTTCTCCAGGACGAGCCAGGCCAGGTCGAACAGCGGATAGGCCTTGAAATCGGCCTTCATCTGCCGGGCCACACCCTCCACCCCGTGTGCTTCGGGGAGGAATTGGACATTCCAGCCGGTCAGGACCGGTGCGGGCTCCGGCCTGCTGTCCCGGTCAAATCGTCGCCCGTCCGGCTTGCCGCGCCCGGAATCCCGGCGGTCGTTGCGGGGTCTCCAGTTCGGTCCCCCGCCCTGCTCCGTGCGCCGTTCATTCCCCGGGCCGCCCGGACCCCTGGACGATCCGCGGTCGGACCGGGGGCCGCGGTTGTCACGTCCGGGACCTGATCGGCCCCGCGGACGCTCGCGGCGTTCCCCTTCACCCGCATGGTCCGCCATGCGCGCCAGCCGTTCCGAGACCTCGGAACCCTTGGCCCACGAGGGCAGGAAGCTTTGGGCCAGATCTATTTCGAGGCTGTTCAGATCCGGTGTGGATGGGGTTTCTTCACTCATGGGATGTTCAATCTAGACGTGTCCTGCGGGAATAGAAAGCCAATCCGATGGCCCTTCTACAGCCAAGAGCTGGCCATGACAGTCCCCACAATGGGGTTCCCCGCTTCAGGAATCCACTTCGGAGGCGGCAACCCTGCGCTGGCCGGAGGGACGGGATTCCGCCGGGATGATGCGGGGAAGCGCCTCACCGGCGGCCTCCATGTGCTGGAGCAAACGTTGGCGCATCCGCTCGCGCACCGGAAGATGGGCCGCAGAGTGGACCAGATTGGTCAGTTCATAAGGATCACATTGCAGATCGTACAGGTAAACCTCCTCCATTTCCCCATGCCAGGGACGCATGTCCCATCCCTCCTTTTCCCTGGGGGCACGGACGGCATATTTCCACCGGCCTGTGCGAACCGCCCTCCCGCACTCCGCCTCGCTGATCTGCACAAAGACATCATCCGGCCAATCGGCCGTCTTTTTTTGGACCAGCGGGATCAGGGACCTTCCTTGATAGGATTCAGGAACCGGGATTCCGGCGGATTCCAGAAGAGTCGGCGGCAAATCAAGCAGGCTGGTGAGGTGGCGAATTTCCCCTCCCCCATTGAACCCCGGGCCCGCGATCACACCGGGTACACGGATGGATGATTCATGACAACTGCGCTTGTACTCGCTGTTGCGGGTCTTGAAGTGGCAGCCGTGGTCGGATGTGAAAAGAATGACCGTGTTATCGAGCAGACCCAGACTCAACAAGGCATCGAGCAGCCGACCAAGCGACTCATCCAGTCGTTTTACCATGCCCCAATAACCCCCCAGATGCTGGGCCGAGGAGCCTCCCAAGGCCTCAAGATCCGGCGGCAGCCAGCGACCGGTGTAGGATTCCCGGTAGCCGTGCGGTGCCGGGTAGTCGTCGATATGGTTTTGATGGTGCGGCTCAACGAACGACAAAAAAAGAAAGAAGGGATCCTCCCTGTGGCTGTGGCCGTGAACAAAACGGATGGCCGCATCCGTCAGGGCGTCGACGCGATAGCCCGGCAAATCGACCGGTTCGTTGGCCCCATTCCAAAGCCGGGTTTGGTAGGCATCCGATGTCCACTCCAGGGCATTGGCCGCAAGCCAGTAGTCATAACCGCCCCGGTGTGTGTCGGGAACCGCGCCGGGCCCGTTCTCATCGGGACCAAGGTGCCATTTGCCGATATAGCCAGTTTGGTAACCACTGCGCCGGAAGCACTCCCCCAGATTATCCGGTGAAGGTGGCAGGGAAATCCCATTACGGGTGCATCCGGACGCCGTGGCATGGCGTCCGGTCTGGAAACAGGAACGGGCGGGACCACAGACAGGCTGGCAGGTGAAATGGCGGCTCAAATGGGTTCCCGAACCCGCCAAGCGGTCGAGATTGGGAGTCAGCCCGAGGGGGTTCCCATGCAGCCCCATGCTATCCCAGCGCTGCTGGTCGGTAAAAAAAACAATGATATTGGGCCGGGCCATTGGAGTCTGCATGGGCGGGTTTTGGTTCAGGTCCTGGGCGCGGCTCCCTTGGCCGGATCATAGAATATCTTCACTTCCGCCTTCTGGTCGCCAAGCAATTCCTGGGCGCGCTTGAGGGCATTCCGGGTGGACACATTGGGGTTGGCCGGCGAACCCATGAAGAAGTTCTCCTTGCCGAGCACATCAATCAGTCCGGACTTGAGGAATACCCGGTACACTTCCTTCCGTGCACCGCTGACGATGAGATGGCGCCCCTGTTCCCGGAGGTAACGGATGAGCTCCTCCAGGGCCATGACGCTGGTGGCATCCAAGTGATAGGCATTTTTCAACCTCAGGATGATCACCTTGAGATTCGGGTCTTCGCTGACGAAACGGACCTGGTCCCGGAAAATCTCGGCCGCACCGAAGAAGAGTTCGCCCTCCACGTGCACGATGGAAATGCGGGGGTGCGCGCGGGTGGTTTTGTCTTCGATCTCATAAAGGTTGCCCTGCTCGTTGAAGCTGTATTCCACCAGCGAGGGGGCCGAGGCCTTTCGCAGGAAAAGGAGAATGGACACGGCGACACCGAGGTAGATGGCAAAATCAAGGGTGAAGAACAGGGCGCTGGCCAGCGTCACCACGAAAGTGATGCGATCAGAACCGGTTGACCGGACGGCGATCCGGATCTGTTTCCGGTTGATGAGGGAAATCCCCACCATGATGACCAATACCGCCAGCACCGCCCTGGGGATATGGTTGAGCATTCCTCCAAAGATCAGGGCCCCCGCGGCGACGAAAAGTCCGCTGAACCAGCTGGAGGCCGCACCCGAGGACCGGCTGGACCAGTTGAGGACGGACCGGGTCAGGGAGCCGGAGGTGGGCATTCCGCCAAAAAAGGCGCTGGCCGTGTTGGTCAAACCCAGGCTCAACATTTGCTGGTTGGCATCGATGCGGTCCCCGGCGCGGTTGGCCAGGGATTTCCCAATCGAGGATGTCTCCACAGTGCAGAGGAATGCCACGGCGAGGGCCGCGCTGGCCAATTGGCTGAGCGTTTTGAAATCCACCGCGGGCACATGGACAAGCCACCCCCCGCTCCCGGTTCCCTGGATGTAGGCCAGGTTCCAACCCAGCCTGCTGAGCAACAACCCCAGGAGCGACATGACCAGCAGCGTGACCGCAACGGAAGGGATCTTTTTCAGTTTCTGCTCCAGAAACAGGTAAACCAAAAGCGTCACGCCGCCCAGGAAGAGACTTTCGTAGTTCGTCGCCCCCAGCTGCTCCACGGTCTTTTGCAAAACACCGAAGAAGCTGGCGGCCTCGCCCAATTTCAAACCCAGAACAACCGGCAACTGGTTCACGATGATCAGCCCAGCCGCGCCGGTGATATAGGCGGTAACCACAGTCTGGGACACATACTGCACCAGGGTGGCCACCCGGCAGAACGCACCGACCACCAGAAACAGCCCGACCAGCAACAGAAAGACCGGCATGACCGAAATGCGGTCCGTCCCGGCCGGGAGCACCATCAAACCGCTCAGGACCATAACCGCCGTGGCATTGGTCGGGCCAAGCATGACAAAGCGGGAACTGGAGAAAAAGGGCCCGACAAGTGAGGCCACAGCGCTTGTGAAAATACCGAATTGTGCAGGGAGACCCGCGATCATGGCATAGGCAATTCCCTGGGGAAAATCGAGCAGGGCCACGTTGAGTCCCGCCTTGGCGTCACGGACAAATCTTTCCCGGCCGTAATTCCCCATGGTCGAACGCAGGGGGAAAAAATGCAGGTTGCTCCGGCCAATCCAGTCACGACCCAGGCGCCATGCGCGTCCACCCAAGTCAGCCAGTTTCTTCATGTACAGTGAATCCAATATGCCTGCCGGCCTCCCGGCTGAAAAGGGCAAAGACCCAACCTCTTGTTTCACTGGCGTAATACCCGGCCGGGGTCACACCTCCTTGCAGATCTCCTCATGCACCACGGCCAGCAATCTGCGGGCATCGTAGGGCTTGTGCAGGATCACCCGCACCCCGATCGACCGGAGTTCCGCCTCGCAGGCCTCCGTGGCCTGTCCCGTCGAGGCTACGATCCTGGCCTGCGGATTGATCTCCCTCACAGCCCGGGCAAGTTCCACCCCGCCCATCCCCGGCATCATGATATCCGTGAGAACCAGCGAGATTTCCCCCGGCTGCTTCCGGTAAATCTCCAGCGCCTCGATCCCACCCGCTGCCTGGAGGATTTTGTAACCGCCATTGCCCAGCACCGTGGAGGTCACCGCCAGAATGTTCGCCTCGTCCTCCACCAGCAGGATCGTCTGGCCGCATCCCATGGGCAGTTCCATGTTGACCCCGCTCTTGGCCTTCGTGTCTTTGACCGCGCTGGCGGGCAGATAGATCTTGAACACCGAACCCCTCCCCGGCTCGGATTCCACCACAATAAAACCGCCGTGGCTGCGGACAATGCCCGCCACCGTCGAAAGCCCCAGCCCGGTTCCCCGCCCGATTTCCTTGGTCGTGAAAAAGGGGTCGAAGATTTTTCCGACAATGCTTTTCGGAATACCTTCCCCGCTGTCCACAACCGAGATCATGACAAAATCACCCTCCTTCGCGTCGGGCACCATGGCCGCAAAATTCGCATCGACCCGGACTTGCTCGGCCGAAATAAAGAGGATTCCCCCAGCGGGCATGGCATCACGGGCGTTGATGAAGAGATTGAGCAGCACCTGGTGCAATTGGGTCGGATCCCCGGTCACTTCGCCAAGCCCGGGCGGGATAAAACTCGTGATGGTGATGCCCGGCGGGAAGGTCTCGCAGGCGATTTTCTCAAGATCGCTGACCAGGCGTTTCACATCCAGGGAAATGCGGCGGCCCGAGGTGCCACGGGCGAAGGTCAGCACCTGGGAGATGATCCCCGCGCCCCGTTTCACCGATTTTTCAATATTCGATAGCATGCTTTCCCGCATGGCCGGATCTTCGGCTTTGCGCAGGAGGTCAGCGGAAAGCAGGATCGGGGTCAGGATATTGTTGAGATCGTGGGCAACACCGGCGGCCAGGGTCCCAAGGCTCTCCATCCGCTGGGTGCGCAGCATTTTCTCCTCCATGAGCTTGCGCTCGGTGATGTCCTGCTTCACGGCGATGTAGTGGCTGACTTTCCCCCCTTCGCCCCGCATGGCGGTGATGGTCATCTCCTCGGTGTATTCGGTTCCGTCCTTGCGCCGGTTGACGATTTCCCCGCTCCACACTTTCCCCGATTTGATGGTATTCCAAAGATTTACATAGAACGCGGGCTCATGTTTGCTCGATTTGAGCAGGGCCGGCGTCTTGCCGAGTGCCTCCTCGGCTGTGTAACCGGTAAAACGGCTGAATGCGGGGTTGGTCCACTCAATTGCGCCCTTGGCGTTGGTAATGACCATGGCGTTGGCCGAGGCCTCCAGGGCCGCACTGCGCAGACGGAGTTGGGCCTCGGTCTTCATCCGTCCCGAAATGTCCTCGATGACCACAATGGAATAACTCGGCTTCCCGGACTTTTCGGGCACCACAGAAATAGTGAGGCACACGGGCACAATGGACCCGTCTTTCCGGATGTACCGCTTGATAATTCTCATCGTCGTGAGTTCACCTGACAGGCATTTCCGCATGAGAGCGAGGTCCGCCTCCAAATCGTCGGGATGCGTGATTTCCTGGAATGTGTTCTGGAGAAGTTCCTCCATCGAATAACCGACGATCTCGCACACCTTCTGGTTGACGCGCAGCCACCGTCCGTCCAAACCGACATGGGCCATGCCCACAGCGGCCTGTTCAAACGTGGTGCGGAAGCGGAATTCACTTTCCTGAAGCGCATCCTCGGCCCGCTTGCGTTCGGTGATATCGTTGAAGGTGGTCAGCAAGTTCCCGTCAAAGATGAGTCCGCCTACTTCTACGGTCCGCATCTCCCCGTTTTTGCATTTCATCCGGCATTCGAACGGATGGATTTCCCGGCTCCCCAGCGCTGCCTGGCGGACCTTTCCATCCCATTTTTCCATGATTTCGCTCCGGTACTGGGAGTCGGGGTAAGCCAGCTTCCACCACATCTCCATGTTCGGAATATCCGCGGCTGTATAACCGAACAACCTGGTAAAGTACTCGTTTCTGAATACAGTCGTCCTTTCCATGTTTCCGTAGACCAGGGCCAGGGGCAGATTCTCCACCAACAGCCGGAACCGGGATTCGCTCTCGCGCAGTTTCGACTCCGCCTTGTTCCGTGACGTCAGATCGACGTCCAAGCAGAAAAACTCCGTCGGCCGACCCTGGATCTTCACCTGCACAAAGCTGGAAAGGACCGACACGCGTGAGCCATCCTTGTGTACGAGGGACAGCTCGCCCGGCGGAATGGCCTGGCCGGTCCGAGCCATTTCGCTCATCGCCCCTTTGAAGTTTTCCCGCATTTCCGGCGCGACGATCAATTCCAGCAAATTCCTCCCGATGGCTTCCTTGGCGGTGTATCCATAAAGCTCCTCGGAGTACTGGTTCCAGAATTGGGTGACACCCACTTCATTGTAACCCTGAATTGCCACCGAGGGTATCTGCTGGAATATGTTCCGGAACCGCTCCTCGCTCTCACGCAGGGCCTCCTCGTGGGTGAAGTGCCCGAGGGCGAAACTGATATCCTCGGCCATTTCCAGAAGGAGTTTGCGGACTTCAGCGTCCAGCGCTCCCGCTTCCTCGCCATAAATGGTAAGCACCCCCACCACTTTGCCCATGTTGTTCAAGGGAATGGATGCGGATACCTTCCAATTGTATGTCCTGGCACGTTCTTGCCAGGGAATTGTGTTCGGGTCGTTCAAAAAATCCTCGCACCAAACGGGTTTGTTTTCCCGTATGGCGGTACCACTGGGACCACGGCCAAGGGGGGATTCCGGGTCTGTTGAGATCTGGATTCCCTGGAGGTAATCACTTCCCGACCCAAAGCTGACCACCGGCTTGATCATCCCGTCTTCTTCGTCAACCATGCCGACCCAGGCCATTTTCAGTCCGCCCAACTCAACGGTGTAACGGCAAATATTGGGCAACAATTCCTCTGTATTTACCGCATGTACAATGGCTTGGTTGCACTGGCTTAGGGTCAGATAGAGCCGGTTCAGGCGGGCAATTTTGGCCTCCGAGGCCTTGCGTTCGGATATATCCTCGAACACCGCGGCGAATTGGCCCGCTTGAGGGCAAAATGCCGTCACCCGGAAATATTTATCCAACGTTCCACTGTACTCTTCGAAATGGGCCTGTTCGCCAGTTTGCGTCACTTTTCCATAGCGCTCTATCCAAATACTCTCGGTCTCCGGATACACATCCAGCACAGATTGCCCGACGACATCTTTGGAATTCTTTCCAGTCATCCTCTCGAATGCCGTGTTGACCCAAAGAAAACGGTAATCCACCGGTGTCCCGGCCTCATCGCAAATGATCTCATGGAGGGCAAAGCCCTCGTGCAAGGAATCCAAGAGCATGCGGAATTGGCCATCGCTCTGGTTTTGCAGTCGCTCTGCATCCAAAAGCTGACGTGCCTGCAGCAGCTGCCGGAACCGGTATGCCCATCCAATCGTCGTTGCGGCAAGCAGCACAAGTACAACAGTAAAAGTGACCGTATAGAGCAACCGGGAATGGACCTCCTCCATGATGTCCTCCATATCCACCTGGGTCACAGCAAACCAGGGTGAATCAGGGACGGCTCGGAGATCGGCCAATACTTCACGACCGCGGTAATCTTTGCCGGCAAATATCCCACGGTGCCCTAGGACGGCCTGGACCGCGTGCATTTCGTGCCGATCCAAGGGTACCCGAAGACTGAGAGCCGCACCGGGCTCGTGTAGCAAATCATTCAAATAAACCAATTTATTGCCCTCTCGCTGGACCAGGAAGAATTCCATCGTGCGTTTGGTGGAAGGCCAATGCCGGATCAGCGGGTAGAGATGGTCTGCTGCCCGGGCACGCAGGACTACAAATCCGAGGAGATTACCCCTGAGGTCGCGGATAGACGCTGCTGCATCGAGGCAGACTTCCCCATTTTCATCATGAAATAAATCCGAGACTGCCCCACCGGGATTTTTCTGGGCCAGGGCGAGTACGGCGACGTTCACCGTGAAGGGACCTTCCCCTGTTTTTGAAATTACCTTGCCATTGGGGGATATTGCAGCCGATCTTGCATATTCCCCGCCCCTCAGGATTATCCCCAGGATCGTTAATACCTTCTCTTGAACGCCGGTATTACCTGGTTCCTTTGCGAACTTTCCCATGTCTTCGATCAACTGAGGGGACCCCGAATCCCTGGCCACATCCATCGCTCTCGCCCGCCGCCATTGTCTGAGTTGGTCCGATTTCTCTTCACCCACGGAGGCGATCATCTCGTAGTTGCTGTGTATGACCTCCTCGGTTTCTGCCCGGTAAAACCAAAGGCACGCCACCGAGATGATCAGGGTCAGAATAACAAAAAGCACCACATACAACTGGCGACTCGGCTTGGTGCTAGTGGGGGAAACAATCAAATAAGGCTTCCTGGATCCGGCGATTCGTTGAATTGGGGGCGGATGCCATTCTGCCTCCACCCACTTTTCACAAACTCGGTCCGAATTGTAAATTCAGCCTAAGTGCCTCCGCCTTAATTGCAATTCATAACCTCGGGAAACACCCCATCAGGCCCATTGGGTGAACCGAACGGCCCTATTCCGGATCGGCCTCGATGGGCAACTTCCGCCAGGTGCACAAACCCCGCTTGGTGGTTTCTGCGAAGGTCAAAAGCAACTCGACGTCGACATGCCTGAGGGATTCATCCGCCCGGATGACCTGGACTGCCTGGGTGCGATTCAGCCCGGATCTGAAAAATATTCTTACAGCCCTCAGGATGCGGCGGCGGCGGGTCTCATCGAAGCCAGCCCGCTTCAAGCCAACAATATTCAATCCGGAAAGCGTGTTGATCAGGGTGGTCATGCAATAGGGCGGAACGTCCATGCTCATCGCACCCATCCCGCGGATCATGGAGTAGGCCCCGATGCGGCAGTTCTGATGGACCACCGAGGCACCGCCGAAAAATACGCGTGTGCCCACCTCCACATAACCTCCCAAAGCGGTGTTGTTGGCCATGATGACCTCGTCTGCAACCTGGCTATTGTGCCCCACGTGGGCTCCGGTCATGAAGTAGCATTTTTTTCCGATCCGGGTCACCGTGCCTTCCTTGGTGCCGCGGTGGACGGTGGTGTATTCGCGGAACACGGTATCATCGCCGACTTCGGTCATGCTCGCCGCCCCTTTGTAGGCCAGATCCTGGGGTTCCCCACCGATAATGGCCCCCATGCCGACCCTGACCCGGGCACCCAGGGTCGTCCGGCCGGTGATGTAGGCGCGGGGGGCGATAATGCAATCCGGACCGAGCACCACATCACCGTCAATGATGGCATCGGGCCCGATGACGCACCCCTCTCCAATGACGGCACGGGAATCGACCAAAGCGCGGGAATGGATGTTCATGAAACCACTAATGGACACTTATTTTCACGGGGGGGCAATCGGAAAAATACCGCTCCCGTCCGCGAATGGACGCGAATGTCCGCAGACTCTACAAATACCCGGCCTCTTTGAAACTGTAGTATCCGGCCCGCTGGGCCGTGGATTTGCCGAGGATGATGTGGTCGATGAGGTTGATCTGCATCGTCTGGGCCGCCTCCCTCACCCGGAGGGTAAAATCATAATCGGCCGAGCTTGGCGATGGGTCACCGCTGGGGTGGTTGTGTACCAGGATGATCCCATAGGCCCGGTTGAGGATGGCCACCTCCAAAACATCCCTGGGGTGGGCGGTCGTCTCGTTCACCGTGCCCCGGCTGATTTCCTTCTGTTCCTTCAGGTTCAGTTTCGCATCGAGGCACAGGACACGCAGGCTCTCGTGGTCCAACTGGCGCAATTCGTCCCCCAGAAAGGCCTGGACCTGGGCCGGGCTCTGCATGGGAAGATCGATGTGTTGCGATTTTGAAAAACGCCCGGCCAGTTCGAAGGCCGCCTTGATGTGGATGGCCTTGGCCTTGCCGATCCCCTTGATCTTCACCAATTGGCGCACATCCGCCCGGGCCAGCCGGTCCAGGGTTTGGTACTCCGACAAAATCCGGTCGGCCAGTTGCACAACCGACGTGCCCTTCAGTCCGGTGTTGAGGAGGATGGCCAGCAGTTCCGCCGTACGCAGCGACTCAGCTCCCCGGCTCCACAACCGCTCGCGGGGTTTTTCTTCTTCGGGGAGTTCTCGCAGCAGGCTCACGGTCAGCGACAATATAGGCTTTCAAGCGGCCCTGCAACATCGGAGGTATGTGAGCCGTTAGGATGACATCGTTGGCTTCATAGCTGACCGCCGTCACCCGTCCGATGCGGTAGATCTCGGCCATGAGGGCGGATTCGGCCTGCGGGATGCGGAGGCGGACTTCCATCCGCCAGGACCGGAGCATGCCCTCCAGCTCGGAATAAAACTGGTCCATGCCTTTCCCGGTCAGTGCGGAAACGGCCACGGCGTGGGGGAATTGCTCCGCGGTGCGGTCGATGTTTCCCGAAAGCTCCAGGCGGTCGGTTTTGTTGAAAACGAGCAGTGTCTGCTTCTTGTCCGCATCCAGTTGCTTGAGCACTTCCTCGACCGCATCCATCTGGTCCCTGAAGCGGGGGTAGCTGGCATCGACCACGTGGATGAGCACATCGGCTTCCTGTACTTCTTCCAGGGTGGCGCGGAAGGAGTCCACCAGGTGGTGCGGGAGTTTCTGGAGAAAACCCACCGTATCGGTCAGCAACACCTGCTGCTGGTTCGGGAGAAAGAAACTCCGCACCGTGGGATCGAGCGTGGCAAAGAGCTGGTCGGCCGCATAGACGTCGGAAGAGGTCAGCCGGTTGAGCAGGGTGGATTTGCCGGCATTGGTGTAGCCGACCAGGGCGCAGATGGGCCAGTGGTTGCGGCGGCGCCCCTCCCGCTGGATCATCCGGTGCTTGCGGACTTCCTCCAGGTCACGCTCCAGGCGGGCCAGCCGTTCCTGCACCCGGCGGCGGTCCACTTCAAGTTGGGTTTCCCCGGGGCCCCGCGTGCCGATGCCGCCCGACTGGCGGGACAAGTGGGTCCACATCCGCGTCAGGCGGGGCAGGAGATACTGGAGTTGCGCCAGTTCGATCTGGAGTTTGCCCTCCCGCGTACGGGCACGCTGGGCGAAAATATCCAAAATCAGCTGGGTCCGGTCGAGGACCTTCTTGGTGAACAGCTTCTCCAGGTTCCTCGCCTGGGCGGGGGTGAGTTCATCGTCGAAGACAACCGACTGGATGTTCAACCGCTTGACGAGCCCGGCCACTTCCTCCGCCTTGCCCTTGCCGATGTAAAAAGGCGCAGTGGGCGAATGAAGCCGCTGGACGATTTTATCGATGACCAGTCCGCCGGCACTGCGGACCAGTTCCCCCAATTCTTCCAGGGATTCGTCCGTGTGCGTGCGCGAGTCATCCGGGGTCTCGAGCGCAACCAGAAGGGTGCGCTCTGCTGTGTCTTCGGAAGTGACTTCAATCATGGGGGAGACAACGGGAAGGGGGCGTCGCGCAGGAGTGCGCGGGCGATGAGGGAAGGATCAGAACACTCATCAATCTCAATGGGGCTCAGTTTAGGCTCGCGCCGGAACCATGTCAATTGTCGCCGCGCATACTGCCAGGTGCGTGTCACGATCCGCTCCCGGACCCCATCGGCGCCATCCCCCCCGGAGTGGCACCATGCAGCCACTTCCGCATAACCGAGGGCAAGCGCGGAGGAGCTTTCCTCCCAGCCTGGAAGTTGCAAAAGCCGCCGGACTTCCCCGGGCCAGCCGGCCTCCCACATCGCGGCCACGCGGCGGGTGATGCGTTCGCGCAACAGCCCGGGTGCGGCTTGGAGCAAAAAAGCCGCCCCCCCGGCCACCAGCGGACGGACGGGATCGCGGTGCCATTCACTGATCGGTCTCCCGGTTTGCCGGAACACCGCCAGGGCCCGCAACACGCGGCGGGGGTTGGCCAGGTCGGCGCCGCCTGCCCATTCCGGATCGACCCGGCGGATTTCCTCCTGGAGTTCGGCCAATGGCCTCGATTCCAACTCCTGAAGGACCCCGGGATCGGTCGCCGGGGCTTCCGTGAGCCCGCGACGCAAGGCGCGATAATACAGTCCTGTTCCTCCCACCCAGACCAGGGGTTTTCCCCGGCCCTGGCACGTGTCCAAGACCCCCGCGGCATGGCGGAGGTAATCGGCCACGCTGAACGGATCGCAGGGCCCGGCGAGATCAAAGAGTTCATGGGGCAACCCGCCCCGTTCTTCGACCGGGGGCTTTCCCGTGCCGACATCCAGCCCGCGGTAAACCTGGAAGGCATCCAAATTGCAGACCACTCCCCCCAACTCCCGGGCCAGGGCCAGCGCTACGGCGGATTTGCCCGTGGCAGTCGGGCCGAGGATGAAGATGGAAAATGGGGTCATCGGGGAGGAAGCATCACATGCTACCACGGCTGAATCAGGACACACGATGGAAAAGCCGCGGGAATAACAACCCACAAAACGGACTGCGAAGCCCAAAAACCAATGTTCAACCCTATCTGCTGTTTTTTTGGGAGCGGCTCATGATTGTTTTGTCCTGCCTCAGTAACTCTCCAATGCCCCGGCATCCCTGCCTTGTCCCACCGGCTTTGCACCCCGCATGTCGCGCAGGGCAGGGCCATCGAATTCCCAGGCATACAGTTCCCCGATACTGGTCTTGGCATCGGCCAGCGTTCCCTGGGCGATGCGCAGGAAATCCACCACGCCCTTGAGGTAGTCCCCATCCGGGCGCCCCCCCACAAACAGGTCGCCTGCGTTGGCCAGCGAAACCTTGCCAATCCCCGGCCCGCTATTGTCGGGTTTGCCATCCACATAAATGGCGAGTGTTTTGGCCCCGCGGTCCGCCTCGACGACCAAATGATGCCAACCCCCATCCGTCAGGGCCGTTTTTGAAATGAGTTCGGCCGCTGCTCCCTCTCCGCCCGCGACACTGAAGACCGCCCTGCCTCCTTGGAGCCTGAGGGCATAGCCCGCCCCTTGTTTTTTGCCGATGATCAACCCATCCCCTTCGGCCTTGAAATAGACCTCGATCAAAAAGTTGGTGTCATGGATTTCCGGGTTCTTGAGCCCGGGGCCCTCGAAGGTGAAGGGCTTCTTCTGCGGGTCCTGGCTGTGTTCGGGCCGTGTGGCCAGCTGGGCGGTGTAGGGCTTGTTGAGGACGGTGTTTCCCAGGGTGGCATAGGATTTTTTTGCCGGATTGAAACGGAGGGCACCCGTGGTGAAATTCTCCAGGGGCCCGTCCACGTAATCCTCCGCACCGAGGTTCACTGCGGTCAGCGGATATGTGGGTCGCTGGTTGTAGTCATTGCGCTCACCCATGTAGTCGTTGGCCCGCCAATGCTCGTCGAGAATCAACCGGGGATCCGGTCCCGCCGGGGTGAAGTTCCATTCCGCGACCACGCCATACAATGACCAGGGCACAAAGGCCACCGCCCCGCGGTCCACCGCTGCGGAGGTCCGGCTGAGCCGGAAATCCCCGTGGCCCGGGTCGCGCAGTGTCGCCACCCCATCGATCACACCCAACTCCCGGGCCATGGCATGGTTTTCGTGGAGGACTTTGCGGAAATCCTCAAACGTGGGAAGCCAGCGGCCGGAGGGCTCGAGAACCCCCATCTTGCCGGTGTCGTAAAAAACATTGCGGGCATAGGCGTTGGTTTCGAGGGCGTAGTGGCTCTTCTGCGGACCGGCGTCCCGGGCGTTGCCGTCGTCCTGCGTCTTGGCCGGGTCGGCATGGCGGAAGACGTATTGCCTCATCCCCTGCCAGACATTGCCCAGAAATTTGTCCCGCCCCGCCTGCGGGGCCTGGCGGCGGGAGCCGACGAAGTAGTTGTAGGCGGTATTGTTGAAGAACGTGTTCTGGAAACTGATGATTTCCTGGAAGGCCGAGCAATTGACCAGCGGGCTTGCGGGATCGTTGGAATATCCCCACGCAATGTTGTTGAAAAGATAGCACTTGAAGCCGCCATCGAGGTAATAGGCGTGGCCGAATCCCGCCTCGTCCTTCTCGTAAACCCGCTCGCCCTCCCGCTGGCCGCGGGCATCGAAGCTGAGGTTGTTGAAAATATAAACCGGGCCGTGGCGCCAGACCTCGATGCCCCCGTAATCGTTGCCGTTCTGCATCGTCTTCCACGCCTTGTTCTGGTGGATCAGGATGCGCACCAGGGGCACATCGCCGCGCACGGCTTCCTTGCCCCCGACGACGTTGATCCCCTGGGCCCCGCTCCGCTCGATGATGTTGCCGGCGATGTGGGCCCGGAGGGGATGCTCGAGATCGAAGGCGCTGCCCTCGTCAAGACGGGGGGCCCGGAATCCGGTCTGCGTGGCGTAGTTCCGGTAAAGCCGGACCTCATCGAGGATCCCCACGGGGTCGGATGCCCCCCAGACCGCCCCGTCGGTGAAGTGGACCGCGCCGGCATCCGCGTTGCGGAAGATATTGTCCTCCACCGTGATGTCGCGCATGGGCGATCCCGTGCCCAGCGCGCGCAGACGGATCCCCATGACCACGTCCTCGAAAACACAGTTGGCGATGCGGATCCCCTCGCCTTTCCCCCAGATCCGGATGCAGGCCGGCTGGGCATCGGGACGGATGGTGAAGGGCACGGCATGGGAATCCCAGGCCACCACTTCAAGGTTCCAAGGCTGGGTGGTCCAGCGGAAATCGAGCCCGCTGATCTCCAGGTTCAACGCCTCGCTCCCCACGATCAAATCAGAACGTTTGCCCGCTTCCATCCGCACCGAATTGGGATCGGCGCCTCCGGGCAGGCGCAGGTAGAGGGTCCCGCCGCTTCCCTTCCTCTCAAACCAGAATTCCCCGCCGGGATCGTCGAGATACTGCGGCTTGTCCTCCAGGTAGTAGCGCATGCCGCGGTGGATGATCCCGGCATTCTTTCCCCCGGTGCGGCTGTCAAATTTGACCGAACCATCCGACGGATCATAATCGCCCACCCTGCAGGGATAGGGTATCCCCGCCACCCAGCCATACTCGGAGTAAATGAGAGCCCCCTTGACGAAGTCCGGGTCGAGTCCCTTCAGATTTTTGGCATCGTTGGCGCTGAACCCTTTCTTCGGTTTGAAAATGTGTGCGTCGTTGGTCCAGGTAAACCATTGAAACTTGTGATCCTCCGGCTGGCTCGTCCAATTGGGGGTGCGGGCCAGGGGGATGCGGGTCGCTTTGCCGTCCTTTCCGATCATCCAGAGGGTTCGCGGAGTGTAGTCGAGGGAGACCTTCCATACCGAACCGGGATCGGGAATCTTCGGGTGATCCGCACCCTTGCTCCAGCCCGTGACCAACTCCGATCCCGCGATGATCGCCGCACCCTCCCCCCAGGTGGGATCGCGGGTCAGGCGGATCGGATGGCCGGGTCGGCCCTGTTCTTTGACCGTGATCTGGCCGCGATAAACCACCCCGCCTTTGAAGACAAAAGTATCGATGTCCTTCGCCACCGCCGCCTTGGCCGTGGCCATGGCATCCCAGGGATGGTGCTTCCAGGGATTCTGCGGCGAAGCCCCTTCGTGGGTATCCGAACCGTTTTCATAATCAATGTACCGGATATTGTTGCCGGCCACGAAACGGAATGCCTTCGGCGTCCACTGGATGTCGCCGGTTTCGGTAACCCGGGCATAGTCCTCCTGCCAGGGATAAGGGGCCTCGCCGGCCCGGAGGAATCCGCAAACCGGCCCCAGCACAGCCAGGGCAAGACATATGGCGGGGAATCTCATAGTGCCTTTGTTTATCTAAACGGTTACTCCTGCGTTGCAAACCACCAATTCGGATCCCCGCTCTGCGAAGCGCCCCGGCGCCCTGCAAGGCAACCACCGCACCAATTATTTGGCTCGATCTGCCACCATGAGCGACCATGATGTTTCTTCCAAATGAAACCCACCCCGTACGACAGTTATTGGAACAACTCCAAAAACTGGAAATGGTGCCTTTGTTATGCCTGCAAGGAGGATCCCCGGATCATTGTTCCCAAAAAACCCGCCTGGACGGGAAGAACCCTCAACTTCGCCCATCCCAAAGCCTATCTGGTCCTGCTGCTGACCATCCTGGCCATCGCCGCCCCATGCGCCTTTCCCGGATTTATTGGGACGACGGCGTGGTGGATTGTCTACACTGCGGTGCTCCTGGTGGTCATCGCTTTCTATTATCTGGCCAAGCCCACCCTCGACTGATTCTATGGCCCGGTTTCCTTCATGAAGATCGAGCACCTCGCCCTCAATGTCGCCGACCCCGTGGCCATGGCCACGTGGTATTGCCGCCAGTTCCAATTGCGCGTCGTCCGCCACATCCCGCACCCCTCCCAGACCCATTTCCTGGCCGATTCCGCATCCACCATCCTTGAGATTTACCGCAATCCACCGGACCAAGTTCCCGATTATGCGTCGATGGATCCCTTGCTCCTGCACATGGCCTTTTCCAGCAACGACCCGGCAGCTGATGCCGCGAGATTGGTTGCGGTAGGGGCCTCGTTTGTGGAGGAAACCCGTCTGGCCGACGGTTCCCTTCTCGTCATGCTGAGGGATCCCTGGGGATTGGCCCTGCAACTTTGCCGCCGGTCCAAACCCTTGATCGGGGACCAACGGACCGTATAACAAAGACTTTCATGAAAAAGAAATCCCCCGCTGCCTGGCCCCTGACCCGCACACTCCCGGCCAAAGTCGGCCTCTGTCCCAAACGCCTCGAACGCGTCTCCGCCATGGTGGAGCGCTTGATCGCCGAAAAGGCCATCGCCGGCGCGATCACGCTGGTCCAGCGCCACGGCAGGATCGCCCACCTGGAATGCTCCGGCATGCGGGATGTCGAAAACGCCCGGCCGATGCGCGAGGACACCCTTTTCCGCCTCTATTCCATGACCAAGCCGATCACCAGCGTGGCCACGATGATGCTCTATGAACAGGGCGCCTTCACGCCCCAGGATCCGGTTTCCAAATTCCTGCCGGAATTCGCGGACCTCAAAGTACAGGTCACCAAGCCCGACGGAACCAAGGAATTGGTGCCGCCGCGCCGCCCGGTCACCATCCATGACCTCCTCACCCATACCGGCGGATTGACCTACGAATTGGCCCACCCGGTCGGCCCCGTGACCATGGATCTTCCCGCGTTCATCAAGGCCTTCGCCAAAGTCCCCCTCACCCAGCACCCGGGCGAAAAATGGCAGTATTCCGCGTCCAATGACGTGCTCGGCCGGCTCATCGAGGTGGCCTCTGGCCAGCCCATCGCGGATTTTTTCGCCGAAAAGATTTTCCAGCCCCTGGGCATGACCGACACCGGATTTTATGTCCCCGAGAAAAAAGGGGACCGGCTGGCCGCGCTCTACGAACACGACGACCAATGCCGCATCACGCGCAAGAAAGTGGAGGATTTCCCCTACGTCACCAAGCCGGTTTTCTACTCCGCCGGGGGCGGACTGGTGGGCAGTACTTCCGACTACCTGCGCTTCTGCCTGATGCTGTTGGGCGGCGGTGAATTCCGGGGGAAGCGGCTGCTCAGCCGGAAAACCGTCGAACTGATGCGCCAGGACCACCTTCCCCCCGGACATGGGGCCATCGAACCCTTCAAGTTCGGTTACGGCTACGGGGTATCCGTTCTGCGAAGCCTGTCCGAGCGGCAGGGAATCGGTTCGGTGGGCGAATTCGGCTGGGGCGGAGCCGCCTGCACCAACGCATGGATCGATCCCGCTGAAGACATGATCAGCATGGTCATGATCCAATTGAAAGGATCCAAACTCCCGATGATCGACCACCGGATCAAAGTGGCCTTCACCCAGGCCATCGCGGACTAAAAGCCTGTCCGGCATAAATTGTATTTGCGCCGATTCTGCACCCTCTCTAATCTCACGTAAGATCCACCTCAATCACACCCTACCTTATCATCCAGTCATGAAAATATCCCCCCTGCTTGCCTCCCTGTTGATTCTCGCCGCTTCCATCGCCAGTTCCCCGGCGGCCACCTACTACTCCGATCCGGCCAAGGGAACCGCCGAGGGTGACGGCAGCGCCAACTCGCCCTGGCCCAAGTTGCAGGACGCCCCCCTCTCCAAGCTCCAGGGCGGCGACACCCTTCTACTCCGAAGCGGCAACCACGGGGACGTCAAAATCTCCGGGGACAATGCCTCGGTCGTCACGATTGCCGCCGAACCGGGACAAACCCCGCAACTCAGCCGCCTGGACATCATCAAGGGAAGCAAATGGCTCGTTAAAGGCCTGACCATCAGTTCCTCTTTCGCCGCCGAGCCCTACAAAGGCAACATGCTCATTGTGGCGGAGGGCGGCCCGGGCAGCGATATCGTCGTGGAAGACTGCTTCATTTACACCGTCCTTGATTCCACCAAGTGGACGCCACAAGAGTGGATGGGCGCGAACAGCGGGGTCCTCATGGGGCGCAACGGCACCAACATCACCTTCCGGAACAACTACATCCTGAACACCCGCTTCGCCTCCAGCCTTTGCTCACCGGATTCGCTCTTCGAAGGAAACATCATCAACAATTTTTCCGGCGACGGCACCCGGATCACGCGGGACAACATCATCGTCCAATACAACACGATCAGAAACTGCTTTGTCGGGCCCGCCAACGGCGATGACAACCACGACGACCTGATGCAGTGTTTCCTCTTCAACAAGGGCAAGGGAACGGTCCGGAACTTGACCATCCGCGGCAACATCCTGATCGGCTTCGAGGATGCGAACGCACCCCTGATGCACGAGCCCCAGGCCATCGGATTCTTCGACGGTCCCCTGGTGGATTTCATCGTGGAAAAGAACATCATCGCCACCAACCACTACCACGGCATCTCCCTCTACGACGCGGTCAACTGCAAGATCCTTGACAACGCCGTGAAACCCATCTCCCAGCAGAAGATGATCCCGGGAATCATGCTCAACTCCAAGAAGGGCGTGGGCGGGTCCAGCGGCAACACGGTCAAAAACAACATGGCTCCCAAGTTCAGCCTGAAGGCCGACCCGGAGGTTGTCGAATCGGACAATATCGCGTTGGACGATTCCAAGTTCGATCGCCGGCTCAAGGAACAGGAAGACGAGATCAACAGCAAATTCGGGGAATTCCATCCCGTGGCCAAACTCTCCCGGCTCGGCATGAGGACCGGGGAATACAAGGCGCCCACCTCCGCCAACTGATCGCCAGCGGCCTGTTGGAACACGCCCGCAAACCATGAAACTCCCCGTGCCTCCCGGCCGCCTGGCGGCATGGCTCTTCGTACTGGCCGCCTGTCATGCCGCAACCGCCGCCACCTACTATTCCGATCCGGCCGCCGGCACAGCCGGGGGCGACGGCAGCGCCGGTGCTCCCTGGCCCAAACTGCAGGATGCACCCCTCTCCAAATTGCAGGGCGGCGATACGCTGCTTCTCCGCAGCGGCTATCACGGGGATGTCAAAATATCCGGCGACAACACCCAATTCATCACCATCGCCGCCGAACCCGGCCAAACACCGCAGCTCAGCCGCCTGGAGATCACCCGCGGCTCCAAATGGCTGGTCCGGGGCCTGACCATCAGCCCGTCTTTCGCCCCGGCCCCCTACAAGGACAATATGGTCACGCTTGGAGAAGGCGGAAAAAGCAGTGAGCTGGTCCTGGAAGATTGCTTCCTCTACACGGCGCTGGATTCCTCCAAATGGACCGCCGCGGAATGGATGAATGCAAACAGCGGGGTGTTCCTGGGCCGCAACGGCACCCACCTCACGATGCGGAACAACTACATCCTGAATACCCGCTTCGCCATCAGCCTCTGCTCGCCGGATTCCCTCTGCGAGGGCAACATCGTGGCCAATTTTTCCGCGGATGGCATCCGGATCACCCGCGACGGGATCACCGTGCAGTACAACACGGTTAGAAACGCCTACGTGGACGATACCGAGGGGGACAACAACCACGACGACCTGGTCCAGTGTTTCCTCTTCAACGTGGGCACCGGGACCCTGAGGCGGGACACGCTCCGGGGCAATATCCTGATCGGCAATGAAGATCCCCACCAACCCCATCCGAACACCCCGCAGGGCGTGGGTTTCTTCGACGGGCCCCTGGTGGATTTCGTTGTCGAACAGAATGTCGTTCTGACCAACCACTACCACGGCATCTCTCTCTATGACGCGGTCAACTGCAAGATCCTCGACAACGCCGTGAAGGCCGCTTCCGTGCAAAAAATGATGCCCTGGATCCTGATCAGCACCCAGAATGTCGGAGGCTCGAAGGGAAATGTGGTCCGGAACAACATGGCCCATTCCTTCGATTTGAAGGCCGACCCGGAAGTCGTTTCCGAGAACAATGTCCCGGTCACGGATGATGCCTTCAACAGGAGATTCCAGGAGCAACTGGGGGTGATCAACGGCAAGTTCGGGGAATTCCATCCCGTGGCCAAACTTTCGCGCATCGGCATGAAAACCGGGGAATACAAGGCCCCCGCCCCATGACTCCAGGACGTCACCCCATCAGAGCGCTCCTTTCCCTGGCAGCATTCCTTGCGGTGTCTGTTCCAGTCCCGGCATCCTCCGCAACTTACTGGGTGGATGCGGCCCATGCCTTGTCCGCCGACACCGGAGACGGTTCGGAAAAGTCCCCCTGGAAAACCCTGCAACATGCGGCCGATACGGTCCAACCGGGCGATACTGTGAATGTCCGCCCCGGTGTCTACGACGAAATCGTCACGCTCAAAACGAACGGCAACAGGGACCACTTGATCACCTTGCGGTCCGATCCCCCGCGCAAGGCCCGGGTCCGGGGCTTTGTCCTCAGGGGCGATTATGCCAGCATCGAAGGCTTCGAGATCACCCATGACGCCGCAGGGGCGAAAGGCATTGACGCCGGCGAAACCCGCACCAAGACCGCCCGCACCGGCTGCCGAATGGTGGACAACTTCATCCACGACATCGGGGGCACGGCCATCATCAGCGGCGAAAAAGCCACCGTCAAAGGCAACCTGATGAAGAACGTCCACCGCGGATTTTTCGTCAACAGTGGAACACTCGTCCAAGGCAACGAGGTCGACACGCTCACCGCCCCCATAGTCGAAAAGGACGGCGTCAAAAAACTGAAGAAGACCCAGTATGCTTTTTTCGCCGGCGATGACATCACCTTCCGCGACAACTACTTTCACGGTTGCCCGATGGAGCCGATGCAAACATGGGGAGTGGATTTCTTTGTCACATGGGATGTGGGCGATGTCGGTCCGAGCCGCCGCATCCTGATTGAGCGCAACCGGTGCTTCAACGCCACGCACGCCAGCGAGTGCGAGGCCCAGAAGTTCAACCAATCCTCCCACCTCACCTACCGCAACAACCTTTTCGTCAACACCGTCTATGTCGGCATCGTGAGCAAGGAATGGACGGACATCACCATTGAAAACAATACCCTCATCAATTGCGGGGCCTACCCCGTCTGGTTCCAGACTGCGAGACAGACCCAGGGTGCGGTGGTACGCAACAACCTCATTTCCTACTGGAAGCACGACCAGCGTGTACATGCGGGCCCTCCCGCCGAGAGCGGCATCGCAAACAAGCAACACCCCCAGTCAAAGATCAACTGCGACTACAACCTGCTATGGGCCTGCAACAACCGTGGCTACGGCGAACACGACACCAAAGCCGAGCCGCAGTTCGTGGATCCGGACAAGGGTGATTTCCGGCTGAAGGCGGGCTCCCCGGGCATCGACATGGGCATGGATGCCGGTCTCGCGAGCGATCTGGCGGGAACACCGAGGCCCCAGGGCGCAGCCATCGATATCGGCGCCTATGAATTCCAAGAAAGCAAGCCCCCGCGGCCCCCGGAAATTCCGCAGAAAAACTGACCATTCTTTTCACACCCAATTGCCATGAACAACCCGGCCCCATCGTCTGCAACCCCCCGCCGCGTGGCCTTGATCTTCGACGACGGGCCCCATGAAATCCACGGGCCCCGTTTCCTGGATTTGTTTGCCCGGGAACAAATCCGGGTGAGTTTCGCCCACGTCGGAAAAAATGCCGTACTATACCCGGACCGGGTACGCGCAGCGCACCGGGCGGGCCATGAAATCGTCAATCACTCCTATACGCACCCCCACTTCTCCGAACTCACCCCCGACGCCATGAACAGGGAACTGGGCGATACCCAGCAGCTGATCGCGTCACTGACCGGGGCGGCCCCTCGCATGTTTTGGGCCCCGTATGGGGACAAAAGCGAACTGATCACCCGGACGGTCAATGCCGCGGGGCTTTCCTGCCTGCCCATGGAGAAGCTCAATTTTGTCTCCGTTTCGGACTGGGATGTGAAAAACAACGCCGAAACCATTTACGAGCGGGCCACGGCCCCCATCAAGGACCCATCCGTGATTTGTTTCCATGAGTGGCGCGAGGAGACCCTGGCCGTGATGCCGCGCATCATCGCCAACCTCAAGGGCCAGGGCTGCAGCTTCCTCACTTTCAGCGGGATGTTGGCGGTATGACGGTTTCCGGAGCCGCCCAGCCCGGGTCTTACCTTTCCGATTTCTGCCGCCTGGCCCGGGTCGAATGGCCGGCGAACCGCACCCTGACCGTTGTCTGCCACGGCCACAGCGTGCCCGCAGGCTACTTCAAGACCCCGGATGTACGGACTTTCGAATCCTATCCCCACCTCGTCCATCAGGGACTGAAAAGCCGCTTCCCCCATGCCGTAGTCAACGTCATCGTGACCGCCATCGGGGGCGAAAGCTCGCCATCCGGTGCGGAACGGTTCACCCGCGATGTCCTGATCCACAAGCCCGACGTGCTGACCCTGGATTACGGGCTCAATGACCGGAGATGCGGCCTGGAAGCCGCCCTCAAGGCTTGGAAAACCATGATCGAACAGGCTCTGGCCGGGGACACCAGGGTCATCCTCCTGACCCCCTCCCCGGACACGTCTGCCGCGCTAACCGATCCGGCTGATCCTATCAATCTGCATGCGGTACAAATCCGCAAACTGGCCGCGGACTACCGCATCGGCCTTTCGGACAGCCAGGCCGCCTTCTCGGAATCGACCGGCACGGGATGCCCGCTGGAGTCGCTCATGTCCCAGGTGAACCACCCGAACCATGAGGGGCACAAGCTCATCGCCGGCCGGCTCCTCCAGTGGTTCACCTAGAGCGTCTTCTGTATAGTCTACCGCTCGTTCTCTTACTCGTTCTCATTCTCGTGCTCTCTGGGATCGAGAGCACGAGTACGAGAAAGAGAGGAGCCAGCGGTCAATAAACCAGAAAAGGCTCCGCCGGATCAGAAGTGGATGATGGCGTCGACCGTGAACCGGTCGTCAAACAGCGCCTTCGGAGTCGTCAGGCCCTTTTCCCAGGCGAAACCGACGTCGACATTCTTGTGCACCCGGCTGCGCATGCCGACACCAAACACCAGGGAACTCCGGCCTTCCGCATTGGAACTGCCGAAATTGATCAGGTCGTAACCTTCATTGTCGAGGGGAAGCCCCTTGCCCTCGCTGAGGACCGTGAACCCGTTGAGCGTGACAAAGGGAATGAACCATTTGCAGGTGTAGTAATCGAGATGAAGGCTGTAGTGCGCCTGGGCGGTTTCGTCACACCAGTTGTTGGGTATCCGGAAACCCACGTTGCCGAGGATGTGGAAATTGCCGAATCCCTTGGCGGCCGAGGTGAAGAGATTCCATTCCCCATCCCCGTTGCCCTGGAACACATCGATGTTTCCCATCGGGATTTCAAAAACAAACCCGGGCGTGACTATCAATTCGTTGGCATCGTCCTTGACCAGGGCATATTTGAGACCTGCGGCGAGGTCGGCGAAGCCCTCCTCATGGGTCAACCCCGCCTCGGGATTGAAATCGATGTAGCCGTCCTTGGTGGCAATCAGGGCCAGACGGTCGGTGATGGCCCAGCGAAGCTGCGCGGCATACACCTCGACATCACCGCCCCGGGTGACAAAGCTTTTGTCGATCTCATGGTACATGAAGATCGGGCGGACTTCGGTCTGGATGAACGGCGATTCAAAAAAAATGGGATTGGTGACCGGGGAGATGGTCTTGTCCAGCCAGCTGCTTTTGATTTCGACAATGGCCTTGCTGTCGTCAACCGGCGGCTTGGCATCGGCTTTCTTGGTTTCACCCTCCGGTCCGGCAATCCCCCAGCCGATCATGACGGACAATGCAGCCACCGTGGCTGCGGCTTTCAAACAGAACTTCCTTCCCGATAACATAAGGCTCCTTGATGCAGGTTAACGTATCACACCCGGATTCATTCCGGATTTCCATACATCCTTATGTAGGCGGCAATTCAAGGTCAAACCGGGGAATTACACTTAAAGTGCAAATGCCCGGCCGTCACCATATCCCGCGCCGTTTTGGCGTCACCAATCGGTTGGGCGGTAATCCTTGAGGAACTGGCCCCAGACATGCCGGCCGGTGTTGAATCCGTCGATGATCGGATCCACGATCCGGGCCGCACCATCCACAATATCCAACGGGGGATGGAAGCGGTGTTCCTGCTGCTTGCGTTCCGCGATGTGCGCCGGGTCCTCGTCCGTGACCCATCCGGTATCCACGCTGTTCATGTGGATGCCGTCGGCTTGGTAGTCGGCGGCGGAGGTCCGGGTCATCATGTTGAGCGCGGCCTTGGCCATGTTGGTGTGCGGGTGCCGGGTCGTCTTGAACTTGCGGTAGAACTGCCCCTCCATGGCGGAGACATTGACGATGTGCTTGTCCCGCTCCGGGGTGCGCATCATCAGGGGCTTGAGCCGGGCATTGAGAACGAAGGGCGCCACGGCGTTGACCAACTGGACCTCCAGTAATTCGACGGAGGACACCTCGGCAAGCATGAGCCGCCAGGAATTCCGGGCCCGCAGGTCGACCTGCTGGAGATCCTGGTCGAGCCGGCCTTCGGGAAAGAGATCCTTCTCACCGGCATGGTCCTCCGGCAGGAGCACCACCTGGGAGAGTGCGGCGGCATGGGTCAAACCGGCCAGATCCCCCGCTCCACCCGTGACCAGGGCCGCCTCACCCCCGCTCTCGGGCAATATGTGGCAACGCCGCAACCCCTCGTAGGTGCCGAGAAGCTTTCTGGCCGCGACCGGCATGTCCGCCAGGGCAGACGACTCCTGTTCCATCATGTGGCGGTAAAAATCGGGCGGGCGTCGGACGGTCTGGCAGGCGTTGTTGATGATGAAATCCAGGCGGTCATGGGTTTCCATCATGTGGCGGCAGAAGGCCTCGACGCTGGGGGTGTGCCGGAGGTCGAGACCGAAGATTTCCAGGCGGTCCCCCCAATCGGCAAAGTCCGGTTCCCTTGAGTAGCGCAGGGCGGAATCCCGGGGGAAGCGCGTGGTCACCAGCAACCGGGCCTTCATGAGCGAAGCCTGGAATTGCTTCGGCTCGATTTCCAGAACCTCGCTCACCAGACGCAGAGCCTCTGTGGACTGCCCCAGTTCGGTTCTTACGTTCGCAAG
>Ga0209066_10001887_pt1 | contig 26810 bp, 24 predicted proteins | sample All_14_2_FD_187198 | JGI IMG/M metagenome (GOLD analysis project Ga0209066, IMG submission 187198) | Freshwater microbial communities in response to fracking from Pennsylvania, USA - Allegheny Zone_MetaG_DW_15 (SPAdes) (version 2) ...
TCCCCCGAGACCGCGCCCCCCGCGGCCCGTCGAGCGGGTCTGATGAGTCTTCGGCACCCTCGGCGCAGCGGTTGGGTGCCGAGCGAACTTTTTTCTGGAGGGCGCTGGATGCTCAGTGCAGGTCGTGACCGCGCGCGACCGAAGCCGGCTCTACCTGGAACGTCGAGTGCGCGATGGCAACCTCGAAATGCTCGGCCACGCACTCCTGAAGCTGTGCCGTGATCTCGGCAGCGTGGCCGTCGTGGAAGCACTCGTCGTCGACGACGACGTGGGCCGTGAGCACCGGCAGTCCGGTCGCGATCTGTGTCACGTGCAAGTCGTGCACTTCGACGACATGGTCTGTCTCGGAGAGGTGACGCCGCACGTCGTCGAGGTCGATGCCCTTCGGCACTGACTCGAGCAGAACGTCGACCGTGGCGCGGAGCAGTCGCAGAGTTCGCGGAATGATGAGTGCGCCAATCGCGATGGCTGCGACGGCATCGGCCTGCTGCCAGCCGGTGAGCGCGATGACGATGGCCGCAACGATGACGCCGATCGAGCCGAGCGTGTCGGCACCCACCTCGAGGAAAGCGGCGCGCATATTGAGCGTGCGCGCGCGGCCGCCGAAGAGCACCGCGAGAGCAACGAGGTTCGCGACAAGCCCGATGATGCCGAAGACGAGAAGCTCGGTCGAGGCGATCTCGTGAGGCACGAAGAGTCGTTGCACGCCTTCGATGGCGACGTAGAGCCCTACTCCCAGCAATACCGCGGCCTGCGCTGTCGCGGCGAGCACCTCCGCCCTGCGCAACCCCCAGGTGTGCCGCGCGGTCGCGGGTCGCTCGACGAGGCGACTCGCGACGAGGGCCATGAGCAGGCCTCCCGCGTCGGTGAGCATGTGCGCGGCATCCACCAACAGAGCGAGACTGCCGGTGATGATCGCGCCGATGACTTCCGCGACGAGCACGGTGGCAGTGAGCCCGAAGGCGATCGCGAGCCGCCGCCGGTCGGCGACCGCGTGGCTGTGCCCGTCATGGGATTGCATGTGGAGGGGATGACGGGAATCGAACCCGCGCTATCAGCTTGGGAAGCTGAAGTTCTGCCATTGAACTACATCCCCGTACTGGAACTCAGGGCGAGGGCAATTTCTGGCCATCGCCGCGACGCCAGCGCCGGAGCCCGTCTCGGGCTTCGGGTGTCGGCTTCAGCATAGCCGCTCAAGCTTGAAGCCCCCAGAGTCCGCCGCCTCGCTAGGCTGACTGCATGCTGCTGAGCGACCGCGACATTCGTGCCGAACTCACGTCGGGCCGCATCGGGCTTGACCCGCTCGACCTCGACATGGTTCAGCCGTCGAGCGTCGACGTGCGCCTCGACTCGTTGTTTCGGCTGTTCGATAACCACAAGTACCCGTTCATCGACCCGGCTGAAGACCAGCCCGAGCTCACGCGACTCGTCGAAGCCAAGCCGAATGAGCCGTTCATTTTGCACCCCGGCGAGTTCGTGCTCGGGTCGACTTATGAGCTCGTTTCTCTGCCTGACGACGTTGCAGCTCGACTCGAGGGAAAGAGCTCGCTCGGCAGGCTGGGGCTGCTCACTCACTCGACGGCGGGCTTCATCGACCCGGGTTTTAGCGGGCATGTGACGCTCGAGCTCAGCAACGTGGCGACCTTGCCCATCAAGCTGTGGCCCGGCATGAAGATCGGCCAGCTCTGTTTCTTCCGCTTGAGTTCACCCGCCGAGAACCCCTACGGCACAGGTACCCATCTCAATCGCTACCAGGGGCAGCGCGGGCCGACGGCCTCGCGCTCGTGGCAGAACTTTCATCGCACCGTGGTCGAGCCGCGGAACGATCTGAGCTGAACGACTCAGCTAGCGGGCACGAGCGCTGAGATGCGCTCGAGCAGATCACGTGAGCTGAAGGGCTTCACGATGTAGTCATCTGCACCGGCACTCAAGGCCCGGTCGATGTCTGATTGCTGTGACTTCGCGGTCAACATGAGCACTTTGATTCCGTGCTCTGGGTCGTCGGTGCGGAGCCGCTCGAGCACATCGATTCCGCTCATCCGCGGCATCATCCAGTCGAGAACGACGACGTGGGGCTTCGACTCTTCGATGAGCGCGAGAGCGCTCTCGCCTTCCATAGCGCTTCGCACCTCGAAACCGGCGCCCCTCACGCGATTCTCGAGCAGCAACAGCACATCAGGCTCGTCTTCGACGATGAGTACTTGTGCCATGTGTGACCCCACATCCGATATGCGCAGTAGTCTCTCACGCACGACGTGCCACCCGAAACGTCGAATCCTCACTCTGTTGCGAGGAGGTCCCGTGAGTATCATCGAACGGCTCGCCGCGACTACGGTGCCCATCCGTCGTTCCGTCATCGCGATGCTCCTTATCGCGTGCGTTCCCGCCGCGTGGGCGGCAGTCACCTTCTCCTTCGCGGACCCTGCCCTCGCGGCGTGGTGGCCCGCCGCGGCCCTCTCTGGTGTGGCCGCGATGCTCTCGCGAGGCAAGGAGCGGCCGATCGTCATCGTTCTCGTCATCGTCGCAACGGGCATCGGCAACCTGCTCGCCGGCAGACCTCCGGTGTTCGCGCTCTTTCTTGCGATGGGAAACGCGGTCGAAACGGTGGCACTCGCCCTGCTTCTCGCGCCGCGCGGGCGAGTCGTAGCTCTCGCGACCGTGGTAGAGACGGTGAAGTTTGTGAGCCGCACTCTGGCGGCTGCTGCTCTCGGCGGCATTGCGCTGGCGATTGTGGCCGCCGTCGCTATCGGCAGACCGTTTCTCGAGGGTGTGGTGCAACTCACGTTCTCTCATGCAGCGGCCACGGTTGTTCTTCTTCCCTTACTCTTCGCCCGACCGGAGCGCATGTCACGCGCTCGCACGATTGAAGCCGTCGTGCAGGCGACGTTCTTGGTCGTTGTCGTCGTGTATGTCTTCTGGCCGGGAGCCATCGCGCCGCTCGCTTTCACCCCGCTCGCCGCCTTCCTGTGGGCGGCCATGAGAATGCCCTTATTCGTGGTCGCGTGGGAACTCACGATCACCGCGGTGCTCGTAATCGTGCTCACGGGAGTGGGCGGCGGTCCCTTCGCAGCTGCAGAAGGTCGTGGCGCGGTCATCATGATCCAGCTCTTCCTCATGATCTATGCGGGGGCTGCCTTGTTGGTCGTCGCTGCGCGCCACGATGAGCGAGTCGCGCGCGAGCGGGCAGTGGCTCGTGAGCATCTCTTGCGCGAAGGCATTGTGAACGCTGAGGCGGGCATTCTCATCGCCGAGCGCCGCGACGACACCGTCGCTGTCATTGGCATGAACGATGCGGCTCGGCGCGTTCTCGGGCTGTCACCCGATGAGGAAACACTCGAGCTCGACGGGAGGATCGCTCGCGCGCTAGCCACCTCGATTCTCGAGGGTTCTGCGCTCATCGAGGTCGACGGCTCGTCCTGGGAGATTGTGGCCAGCGAGCGGCCGGGTAGCCCAGGAGTGACGTTGCTCACTGCCGTCTTCACCGACGTGTCAGCGCAGCGTGAGCGCGAGCGACTCGCGCTCGAGGCCGCAGAAGACTTCCGTCGACTCAGTGCTCAGAAGGACGACTTCATCGCTTCGGTGAGTCACGAACTGAGAACGCCCGTGACGAGCATCTTGGGATTCGCCGAGCAACTCAACGAGTCGAAACTCAGCGCGAGCGACGCTCAGGCGGCGGAGATCGTTGCGCGAAACGCACGGCGGCTTGCCGACGTCATCGAGGATGTTCTCGAGCTGAGCCGACTCAGCGCGGTAGGCGGCACCCCGATTGTGGCGGCCGAGGTCGACCTCGTCGATCTCGCGAAGCGGGCGGCTCAAGACGCCGAAGGGCTCGACCGCCTTCGGCAGGTTCGCGTCGAAGTGCGCTCGCCCGATGATCACGTCGTCGTCTCCAGTTCTGCGAGAGACCTTGAGCGCGTGTGCGCCAACCTCGTCTCCAACGCCGTGAAATTCTCGCCTTCAGGCTCCGCCGTCGAGATCGAGGTCAACGCAGAACCAGATGGGGGCGCAGTGCTGCGCGTCGTTGACCAGGGCATCGGCATTCCCCCGGAACACGCCGCCATCGTGTGGGAGCGGTTCGGCAGGGTGCCGACGGATGCTCATCGCGAGGTGCCGGGAACCGGGCTCGGGCTTCCCATTGTCAAAGCCCTCGTCGAGCAGAGACTGGGGGGCTCGGTCAGCGTGCTACCGCGCGAGGGTGGGGGAACGATCGCCGAAGTGAGGCTTCCTTCTCGCGTTCCTACCGCACACGCGCCTTCGAGAGAACTAGGCTCGATATAGGGGCTGAGCAACATCACGATCGGGGGTACCATGACGGCCGATCAGCGTCAGCCCACGCTCGCACGTTGGCTTTGCGTCTCCGCGTTGCATCTGCGCGTGCTTGCCGCTGGCGTTGTTCTGGCGAGCTACTTCGCGATCTCGGTCGCGAGCTTGCTGGTCAAGAACCCCGCTCTCCCTGTCGCCTTATGGTGGCCGGCGTCAGGCGTGGCGGTCATCGCCATGCTCATCGTGAGAAACAAGGTGTGGGCCGCGCTCGCCATTGTCGTGCTGGCCACCGTGGCGAACGTGATGGGCGATCGACCGGTCGAACTCGCCATCGCGTATGGAGCGCTCAACGCTCTCGAGGCGTTCCTCGTGGTCTGGTTCGCCACGCGAGATTCGCCACACGTGCGGCTCGATTCGCTGCGAGCTGTTACCCGCTACCTGTTGTCCGTTGCCGGTGCGGTCGCGATCTTCAGTGCGTTTGCGGCCGCTGCCGCCGCTTTCATTGTGAGGGCGGACTGGGTCAGCACGGCACTGTCGTTGTCGACCTCTCACGCGAGCGCCATTCTCGTTATCGCAACGATCGCCATCGTGCCGCTACGGGGCAGGCTACGACTGCCCGCGTGGGAGCCCTGGGTGCAAGTGCTGGCATTCATTGTCATCACCGCCGTCGTTTTCGCGCCCCCCAACGCGCTTCCTCTATCGTTCCTCGTGCTCGCGCCTCTCCTATGGGCGGCGTATCGGCTTCCTCCTTTCGTGTTCGCGGTGCAGGTGCTCGCGCTCGGGGTTTTTTCCACCACGGCAACGTTCGCGGGAAACGGTGCGTTCGCTCTCCTGCTCGCGAACGACGCACGTCTGGCCGTGCTCGCGGTGCAACTCTTCCTCATCACTCATGCCGCTGCAGCGATGCTCGTGCTGGGGCAGAGCACTGACGCTCAACGCGCTCTCGCTGACCTCGCTCAGCGGGAACAAGAGGCGCTCTCCGTCGCGGAAGAGTTGCGCCGACTGTCTGCTCAGCAGGATGACTTCATTGCGACAGTGAGTCATGAATTGCGTACCCCGGTCACGAGCATTATTGGTTTCGCCGAACAGCTCCGTGAGTCGGCGCTCCCGCCTGACGCGGTGCAGGCGGCCGAAATCGTCGAGCGCAATGCTCATCGCCTCGCAGATCTCGTGGACGACGTTCTCGAGTTGAGCGCGGTCGCCGGTGCCCCGCACGCTGAACCTGCCGTCGAGGTAGACCTCGTCCGCGAGTTACCGCTTCTGGCGTCGAGCGTAGGAGGAGCTACAGCAGACGAACGCATCCGTTTGCACAGTGACATCGACTCGCTCGTCGTGACGACGCGCCCTCGAGCGCTTGAGCGGGTACTCGCCAACGTGCTCAGCAACGCGCTCAAGTTCTCTCCCGGCGGGGCAGGGGTGGACGTCTCACTCAACGTGGACGGTGACCACGTGGTGATCACCATTCAGGACAGCGGCATCGGCATACCCCCGGCCGAGCTCGACGCTGTCTGGGAGCGTTTCTACCGCGTGGACACTGAACGGCACCGTGCGGTGCCCGGAACGGGTCTAGGATTGCCGATCGTGCGCGCTCTGACTCGCGGACCTCTTGAGGGCGACGTCGACGTTTACTCGGATGGCGAATCGGGAGTCACCGTCACGATTCGGCTACCCCTCACCACGCGCTCGCGATTCCCCACGACGCGACCCATCGAGATCAATGGCGGTACGGACCCTTCCACGCCTCAAGCTGCCAGCCAAGCCACGGGCTGAAGGCGAACGGCGTAGCCACGACAGCAGTACGCAGTGCCTCGGGCTCGAGCCACGCCCACTCGGCCACCTCGTCGGAGGCGGGCTGCGGGTCGCCGACGGCTGTGGCCGTGAAGACGGGGCAGATCTCGTGCTCGACTACACCGGAGGCATCCACGGCCCGGTAGCGGAAGTCGGGCAGTGCACTGCGCACGTCGCGCAGCTGCAACCCGAGCTCGCGCTCTGCACGGCGAATGATCGCTTCGGCCATGTCTTCGCCCGGTGCGGGGTGGCCGCAGAATGAGTTCGTCCACACCCCCGGCCAGGTGCGTTTTTCAAGCGCGCGACGCGTGACGAGCACCCGACCGTGCTCGTCGAAGACGTGACACGAGAACGCGAGATGCAAGGGAGTCTCAGCGCTGTGTACCTCGAACTTGAGCGCTGTTCCGATCGGCGTGCCGTTGTCATCGACGAGCACCACAAGCTCAGGTTGTTCGCGCATGGCCCCGGGTAGTCTGCAGAGGTGGATCGACACGACCTGGTGGCAGTGAACGCCGAGCGCGCTCACTTGGTCGACGCTGTGCTTCAGCGCTTCTTCAGCCTATCCAAGAAGCGCGCGCATCCCCTGGGAGCCCACTACGAGCATCTCTGGGGCTTGCTCGAGCGCAATACCCAAGGCGGCAAGCGGTTTCGCCCCCGCATGGTCATGGCCGCGTACGCCGGTCTCGGTGGAACCGACATGGATGCTGCTGCCTACGTTGGCGCGGCATTCGAGTTGCTGCACACCGCGCTCATCGTGCACGACGACGTCATCGATCGCGACTTCGTACGGCGCGGCATCCCCAATATCTCAGGGGCCTACCGCGACAGTGCCGTCGATCGCGGCGTGGCAACCGATATCGCCGAGCACCGCGGAGTGTCGGCCGCGATCATTGCGGGCGACCTCGCGCTCTTCAACGCCTATCGGCTCATCGACAAGAGCGGCGTCGGCTCTCCGCTGCGCGAGCGCATCGTCGAAGTGCTTGATGAGGCGATGTTCGCCAGCGCGGCGGGAGAGCTCATCGACGTCGACTTCTCGATCGACCCGGGCATGCCACTCGTCGATGATATTCTCACGATGGAGCGGCTCAAGACCGCGGTCTACTCCTTCGAAACGCCCCTGCAGGCCGGGGCGATTCTTGCCGGAGCCGATGAGGCGGTTGTCACAACTCTCGGTGACTTCGGTCGCGAGATCGGCATTGCCTACCAAGTGATCGACGACGTTCTCGGAGTCTTCGGTGAAGAAGAAGCGACGGGCAAGACCACGATCGGTGATCTTCGAGAGGGAAAGCGCACGGCGATGATCGCATTCGCCTCGTCCACGCCCTCGTGGTCTCGTTTGAGCGAGCTCGTGGGTCACGCCGACCTCACCGCAGCGCAGGCCGACGAGGCCCGGTCGCTGCTCGTCGAGTGTGGCGCGCGCGCCTTCGCCGACGACCTCGCGCGCGGTTACGCCCAGCGAGCCCTCACTCGCCTCGCCGAACCGTGGGTTCCCGACACGCTGCGCGCCGAGCTTCACCCCGTGGCCGAGACCGTACTGGATCGTGTGCGATGACGGCGCGCTTGAGCCTCTATGACCGCGTGGCGGAAGAGACTGCCGGAACGGTCATCCGCCGGTATTCCACCTCGTTCGGTCTCGCCTCGCGACTGCTCGAGGCGTCAGTGCGACAGCACGTCGAGAACATCTATGCACTCGTGCGGGTGGCTGACGAGATCGTCGACGGTGGCGTTGCCGAGGCGGGGCTCGGCACCGAGGATGCCCGCCGCTACCTTGACGAGTTCGAAGCCGAGACGCACGCCGCGATGGGCACTGGCTACTCGACAAACCTCGTGATTCACGCTTTCGCGCTCACCGCGCGCGAGGTCGGCATCGGCACTGACCTGACCACGCCGTTCTTCCACTCGATGCGCATGGACCTCACTGACACTGAGCACGATGCCGAGAGCTTCGCCACCTACGTCTACGGCTCAGCCGAAGTTGTGGGCCTCATGTGCCTCGAGGCGTTTTTGCACGGCACCGAGCCCACGGCCGATGAGAAGGCTCGCATGGTCGCCGGAGCGCGCGCACTGGGGGCAGCCTTCCAGAAGGTCAACTTCTTGCGCGATCTCTCTGCAGACGTCGAGACCCTCGGGCGCAGCTACTTTCCTGACATCGTCGTCGCCGAACTCACCGACGAGCAGAAGCACGCGCTGCTCGATGACATCGACGCCGACCTCACGCGCTCAGCAGAAGTGCTCCCGATGTTGCCGAACGGCAGCCGTCGGGCGGTCGCTCTCGCGCAAGGCCTGTATCAAGAACTCGCAGCACGGTTGCGTCGAACTCCCGCCGAGCGGCTGATTCGCTCGCGCGTGCGGGTACCCGACCCCGTGAAGCTGCGCATCGCCGCGGGCGTGCTCGTCGGCCGCCTGCCACAACCTCAGCACCAGCATCCACGGAGGGTCATCGCATGAACCGCGTCGTCGTCATCGGAGGCGGCATCGCCGGCCTCGCCAGCGCTGCGCTACTCGCGCGCGACGGTTTCGACGTCACGCTCGTCGAGAAGAACCAGGCGGTAGGAGGCCGGGCGGGCTCGTGGGAGATCGACGGCTTCCGCTTCGACATGGGGCCATCGTGGTACCTCATGCCCGAAGTGTTCGACCACTTCTACCGTTTGTGCGGCACCTCGGCCGACGAGCAGCTACAGCTCGTGCAGCTCGACCCCGGCTACCGCGTCATCACGCAAGGCTTCGACGCGCCGACCGACATCGCAGCGTCGCGCGACGAGAACATCGCGCTCTTCGAGTCGATCGAACCCGGTGCCGGCGCCAAGCTCGACCGCTACCTCGACTCTGCCCTCGACACCTACGACATGGCGAAGAAGCGCTTCCTCTACACAAGTTTCGCCTCATTCGGGCCCTTACTGCGCGGCGACGTGCTTGCCCGCACGGGCAAGCTCGTGTCGATGCTGCTGCAGAGCCTCGATCGCTTTGTCGGCAAGCGCTTCAGCGACTTGCGCCTGCGCCAGATTCTGGGGTACCCCGCGGTGTTCCTCGGCTCGTCGCCGTTTCTGACACCGGCGATGTACCACCTCATGTCACACCTCGACCTCAACGATGGTGTGCTCTACCCCATGGGTGGTTTCACGCGGCTCATCGAGTCGATCGAGTCGGTCGCCGCAGCACAGGGTGCGGTGATTCGCACCTCGTCGCCCGTCGCGCGCATTCTCGTCGACGAGGAGACGAAGAAGGTGCGCGGCGTCGAGCTCGCCAGCGATGGTGACGGCCCAGGCGAGGTCATCGAGGCCGACATCGTCGTGTCGGCCGCTGACCTGCACCACAGCGAAACGCAGTTGCTGCCTGAAGAGCTGCAGACGTACCCGCAGTCGTACTGGGATGCGCGCACGCCTGGACCGAGCGCCCTACTGCTCTACTTGGGTGTGAAGGGCGAGTTGCCGCAACTTGAGCACCACACTCTGCTTTTCGCCGCCGACTGGCGCGAGAATTTCGACGCGATCTTCGGCGCAGAAGCACGGATGCCCGAACCGGCGTCGCTCTACATCTGCAAGCCGAGCGGTGTCGACCCCTCCGTCGCACCCGAAGGTCACGAGAACGTGTTCGTGCTCGTTCCGGCGCCAGCCGACGTGCGTTTCGGTCGCGGCGATGTGGATGGTGACGGTGACACTCCGCTCGAGGTCTATGCCGATCGCATCATCGACCAGATCGCGCAGTGGACCGGCATCGACGACTTCGCCGACCGCATCGTGGTGCGACGCACCTACGGCCCGGGCAACTTCGCCGACGACCTCAACGCGTGGCGCGGCACCGCACTAGGCCCGGCGCACATTCTCAAACAGAGTGCGTTCTTCCGCGCGGGCAATGTGTCGAAGAAGGTGGGCGGCCTCTACTACGTCGGCGGGTCGACGATTCCCGGCATCGGCTTGCCGATGTGCCTCATCAGTGCCGAGGTGCTCGTCAAGCGCCTGCGCGGCGACACCTCGACCGGGCCGCTTCCCGAGCCACTCGTCCCCACGGTCGATCGACGGGTTGCTGACGCAAGTCACGCTTCGACCGCGGCGGATGCTGCGCAGCACTCGCCCGCAGCAACCTCGTGATTCCGCTCGTGTCATGAACCTCCTCGGCTTCGCCTACCTCACCGCGCTCGCGATCGCCCTCACGGGCATGGTGATGCTCGACCGGAGGTTCGAGCTGTTCTTCTGGCGCGACGCGCGCCGAGCATCCATCGTGTTGCCCTTGGGGGTGGCGTTCTTTCTCGTGTGGGACGTGTTCGGCATCGGGCTCGGCATCTTCTTCCGGGGAGTGACCGAGTTCATGACGGGAGTTCTCGTCGGGCCTGAACTGCCGCTTGAGGAGGTCTTCTTTTTGACGCTGCTGAGTTACAACACGATGAACGCCTACGTGGCAGCGAGCGACTGGATCGGCGGGCGTTGGCGTCGAGCTCGCTCCGACAACGACGCGGGAGTGAGCGCATGACCTACACGCTGCTCAACGTGGTCTTTCTCGCCATCGTGGCGCTCGTCGCCCTCGCTGCCGTGCTGGCACGGAGGGCGCCGCAGTGGAAAGCCGTGGGGCTCGCCGCCGTGCTCATGCTGACCCTCACCGCGATCTTCGACAACGTCATCATCGGCACCGGGCTCGTCGCCTACGACGACACGCTCATCAGCGGCGTGGTTATCGGCATCGCTCCCATCGAAGACTTTGCCTATACGGTGGCCGCTCTCGTGCTGTTGCCCTCGGTGTGGGAACTGCTCCGCTCCTCCGCGCCCCGGCAGGATAAAGCTTCGTGAGAACTGTCGGTCAGCTGGTGCTGAGCTCGAGACCGCTGAGCTGGATCAACACGGCGTTCCCGTTCGCCGCCGCCTACCTGCTGACGACCGGTCGCGTCGACGCTGCCTTCGTCATCGGCACCGTGTACTTCCTCGTGCCGTACAACCTCGCGATGTACGGCATCAACGACGTCTTCGACTACGAGAGCGACCTGCGCAACCCGCGCAAGGGCGGCGTGGAGGGGGCCCTGCTCGCGCCGAGCATCCACCGCACGACGCTGTGGGCGGCCGCCATCACGAACGTTCCGTTTCTCGTCGCTCTCGCGATTCTCGGTACGCCCCTGTCGTGGGCGGTGCTCGCCATCAGCGTCTTCGCTGTTGTTGCCTACTCTGCGAAAGGGCTGCGGTTCAAAGAGAAGCCTTTCCTCGACTCGATCACCTCGTCGACGCACTTCGTGAGCCCCGCCGTCTACGGTCTCGTTCTGGGGGGTGCGGCCTTCACGCCCGCGCTGTGGCTCATTCTCGTGGCCTTCTTTCTGTGGGGAATGGCGTCGCACGCGTTCGGGGCAGTGCAAGACGTCATCGCCGATCGCGAGGGCGGTCTCGCCTCGATCGCGACGGTCATCGGAGCGCGTGCCACGACGAGGCTCTCGGTCGTGGCCTACGCGCTCGCCGGCGTGCTCGTGCTCGGCACCGAGTGGCCGGGGCCGCTTGCGGCGCTCGCCGCGGTGCCCTACGTCGCCAGCACGGCCCAGTTCTGGAACATCACCGACGAGACCGCCGAGTCAGCGAACCGCGGGTGGAAGCGTTTCTTGTGGCTCAACTTCCTTGCCGGTGCGATTGTCACGATGCTGCTCATCGGGTGGTCGCTGCTGCGCTGATCCACCGTCGCGGCGGGAGCGGCGGCACAAGCCCCACCGCACCCGTGCGGCCTCGGCATCGTCGCCCTCGGGGACAGTGATCGGAGTGATCTCGCACGGCACGTGCACGTCGACCCACAAGATGTCGACGCCAGCGGCGTGGGGAAGCGGCACCAGCTCACCAAGGCCTGCCGCAATCAGCCGATCGCGCTTGCGCGCGAAGATCTCTGCCATCTCGATGGCCACGATGTAGCGGTTGCCCGCGTGAGTGACCACGTACCCTATCTCCCCCATGGGCCACATGCTAGGGGTCAGGGTGTAACCCATTCGAGGGGTACCGTCGAAACCGAGGGGGGGTTGACTTGGCAACCTGGCTAGGCAAGTGGCATCCACTGGGCGCGACGTTCGACGGCAGCGGCACCAACTTTGCGATCTTCAGCGAGGTGGCAGAGCGAGTCGAGCTCTGTCTCTTCGACGAGAACCGCAGCGAGCAGCGCGTGCCGCTCGTCGAGGTCGACGCTTACGTGTGGCACGGGTATCTGCCCGACGTGCGCGCTGGGCAGTGCTACGGCTACCGCGTGCACGGGCCGCATGATCCCGAGTCGGGGATGCGCTGCAACGGCGAGAAGCTGCTGCTTGACCCCTACGCCACCGCGGTGCATGGCGCCGTTGACTGGGACGAGTCACTCTTTCCCTATCGCTTCAACAACCCTGATGAGCGCAACGACAGCGACTCGGGGCCGCACGCGATGCTCGGTGTCGTCAGCAACCCGTACTTCGACTGGGCGGGTGATCGCCCGCCGAGCATCCCCTACAACGACAGCGTCATCTACGAAGCGCACGTCTCAGGCCTCACCCGCACGCACCCCGACATTCCCGAGGCCTTGCGCGGCACCTACGCGGGCGTCGCCCACCCGGCGATCATCGATCATCTGCAGAAGCTCGGCGTCACCGCGATCGAACTCATGCCCGTGCACCAGTTCGTGCACGACCAGCACCTCATCGACCGTGGGCTCTCGAACTACTGGGGCTACAACACCATCGGGTTCTTCGCGCCGCACAACGCCTATTCGTCGAGCGGCGATCTCGGCGAGCAAGTGCAAGAGTTCAAGGGCATGGTGCGCACGTTGCACGCGGCCGGCATCGAGGTCATCCTCGACGTCGTCTACAACCACACCGCTGAAGGCAACCACCTCGGCCCAATGCTCTCGTTCAAGGGGCTCGACAACGCGGCGTACTACCGGCTGGTGGATGACCAGCCCCAGTACTACATGGACTACACGGGCACGGGCAACAGCCTCAACGTGCGCCACCCACAGTCGCTGCAACTCATCATGGACTCGCTGCGCTACTGGGTCACCGAGATGCACGTCGACGGCTTCCGCTTCGACCTCGCGTCGGCGCTCGCCCGTGAGTTCTATGACGTCGACCGGCTGTCGACCTTCTTCGATCTCGCGCACCAAGACCCGATCGTGTCGCAAGTGAAGCTCATCGCCGAGCCGTGGGATGTCGGCCCCGGTGGGTATCAGGTCGGCAACTTCCCCGCCCAGTGGACGGAGTGGAACGGCCGCTACCGCGACACCATGCGCGACTTCTGGCGTGGCGAGGAGGGCACGCTCGGCGAGTTCGCCTCGCGGTTCACGGGCTCGGCCGACCTCTATGAGAACTCCGGCCGCCGCCCCTTCGCGTCGATCAACTTCATCACGGCGCACGACGGCTTCACGCTCACCGACCTCGTCTCGTACACCGAGAAGCACAACGAGGCGAACGGCGAAGACAACAACGACGGCGAATCACACAACCGCTCGAGCAACTTCGGCGTCGAGGGTCCGACCGATGACCCGGCGATTCAGGCGCAACGGCAACGCCAACTGCGCAACTTCTTGGCGACTCTGCTGCTCTCGCAGGGGGTGCCCATGATCTCGCACGGTGACGAGCTAGGGCGCACGCAGCTGGGCAACAACAACGTCTACGCGCACGACTCTGAACTGTCATGGATCGACTGGGAGAAGGCCGACGCGGCTCTCATCGAATTCGTCGGATCGATCGTGCGACTGAGGCGCGAGCATCCCGCGTTCCGGCGTCGCCGATTCTTTGACGGCAGGCCGGTGCGGCGTGGTCCCGACGCTCGCGTGCCCGACATCGATTGGCTACGCCCTGACGGGTCGACGATGGAGGATGCCGACTGGGATTCCCCGCTGGGCCGTGTCGTCGGCGTCTTTCTCAATGGGCATGGCATTCGCGAACGGGATGCTCGAGGCGAGCCGATCGTCGACCGCTCGTTTCTCATCTACGCGTCTGCGCACGACGAGCCGGTCGAGGCGACGCTGCCGGGAGCGGACTACGGCGAGGTGTGGGAACGACTTGTCGACACCTCGGGGCTTGGCGGTGAGGGTCTCATCGACGCCGGGGCGAGCTTCACGCTCGACGCGCGCAGCTTCGTGCTCTTCCGCCAGTGGATGCAGTCGGAGCCGACTCATGACGATGCTGTCGCCGACGCGCTCTCTGCGCCGACGATCGTCGTTGATGCGATCGCGGTGCAAGCGTCAGGTGGTGCCTCGTGAGAGCTCACCGGCTTCCGGCCTCGACGTATCGACTGCAAGTGTCGAGCGAGTTCACGCTCGACGACGTGGCAGGCATCGCCGACTACGTTCAGGCGCTGGGCGCTGACTGGCTCTACCTCTCGCCCCTGTTGCAGGCCACCCGCGGGTCGACGCACGGCTATGACGTTGTCGACCACGGTGCCGTCGACGAAGAGCGCGGGGGCACGAGCGCGCTCGAGCGGGCGGTCGCTGCTGCGCGCGCTCAGGGGCTCGGTGTGCTCGTCGACATCGTGCCCAATCACATGGGCGTCGCTGATGCTCGTCAGAATCGCTGGTGGTGGGAGCTGCTGCGTACCGGTCAGTTCGGTCGATTCGCCGAAGCTTTCGACGTCGACTGGGCGCTCACCGACGGTCGTGTTCGACTGCCCGTGCTCGGTGACGACCTTCCGACGACGATCGCCTCCGGGGCCCTCACCCTCACCGACGACGCGGTGAAGGTCTATGAGAGCGAGTTCCCGCTCGCCGAGGGTACGGCCGACTTCGTCGCCGACCGCTCCGCGGCGAGCCCAGCCGATCTGCGACGCGTGCTCGACCAGCAGCACTACGAGCTGGTGCACTGGACGAGGGAGGACGCTGAACTCAACTATCGTCGGTTCTTCGCCGTCTCGACGCTCGCGGCCATCAGGGTTGAAGTGCCGTGGGTCTTCGCCGAGAGTCACGCTGAGATCGCGCGGTGGGTGCGCGAGGGCCTCGTCGACGGACTCCGTGTCGATCACCCTGACGGCCTGCGCGACCCCGGCAGCTATCTCGATGACCTTGCCGAACTGACGGGCCACCTTCCCGTGTGGGTCGAGAAGATTCTCGAAGGTGACGAGCAGTTGCCTGCCTACTGGCAAACCGCCGGTACGACGGGGTATGACGCTCTCGCGTCGGTCGATCGCGTGCTCGTCGACCCGGATGCGCGGGTCGAGCTCAGCAGGCTGGACGCTCAATTGCGAGGCTCTTCCGCTGTCGTCAACTGGTCAGCACTCATTCGTTCGACGAAGCGGCGCATCGCAGACACGATCTTGCGCAGCGAGGTGCTGCGACTCGAGCGTGAACTTCCGACCCCCATTCCCGGCGCGGCGGATGCCCTCGCCGAGGTGCTCGCGTGCTTCCCGGTGTATCGCTCATACCTTCCGGTGGGGCTCAAGCATCTTGAGGAGGCTCTCGCGGCCGCGCGACGCTCGCGCCCCGACCTCGCCGGGGCCTTCGATGCTCTCGCGCCCGTGCTCGCTGACGAGACCGAGCCCGCAGCGCTGCGTTTTCAGCAGACAAGCGGCATGGTCATGGCGAAGGGCGTGGAAGACACAGCGTTCTACCGCTATTCGCGGTTGGCATCCCTGACCGAGGTCGGCGCGGATCCTGCCGAGTTCGCGATCGATGTCGATGAGTTTCATCGTCGCCAGGGCGTGAGACAGGCCGGCTTTCCGGCCTCGCTCACCACGCTCTCGACTCACGACACCAAGCGGGGCGAAGACACTCGAGCGCGCATCCACGTGCTCGCCGAGGTGCCGGTCCGGTGGGCCGAGGTGTTGCGTGAGGTGCGCCGTCGGGCGCCGGTCAATGACGGCCCGTTCGAGAACCTCCTCTGGGAGTCGATCGTCGGCGCCTGGCCGCTCGAGCGCGAGCGCGCACACGCTTACGCCGAGAAGGCGTCACGCGAGGCCGGCACCTCGACGACGTGGACCTCGCCCGATGAGCTCTTCGAACGCGCGCTTCATGCGGCCGTCGATGCCGCCTACGATGACCCAACCGTTCGCGATCTCATCGACTCGCTCGTCGACGAGATCAAGCACGCCGGGTGGTCGAACTCGCTCAGCGCCAAACTGCTGCAACTCACGGGCCCTGGGGTTCCTGACGTCTACCAGGGCAGCGAGTTCTGGGAAACGAGCCTCGTCGATCCAGACAACCGACGCCCCGTCGACTTTGCGGTACGGCGCCGTGCCCTCGAGAGCATCGATGCGGGCGAGCTGCCCGTGATCGACGGTGAGGGCGCTGCCAAGTTGCTCGTCGCGAGTCGTGCGTTGCGAGCACGCCGAGATCGACCGGAGCTCTTCACGCGGTACGCGCCGCTGCCCGTCGTGGGGTTGGCGTCCAGCCACGTGATCGCTTTCGACCGTGGAGGGGCGGCGACCATCGCCACGCGATTGCCGCTGAGCCTGACGCGCTCGGGAGGCTGGCGTGATACGCGCGTCGTGCTCCCGCACCGGGCAGTGGTGGATGCCATCACGGGTGCTCGCTTCGAGGGCGGCGAGCTCGAGCTCGCGCGCGTGCTCGAGCGCTACCCGGTCGCCCTGTTGCTCGAGGAGGAGTCATGAGTACCAGGCATCACGTCGATTCTCGCGTCTGGGCACCCCGCGCCCGTAGCGTCGGGCTTCACAGAGAGCGCGACGGCGCGACCGAGCGGCTGCCCATGGTTGCCAGTGGTGAAGGATGGTACGTCGCGCTCGCGGCGCTCGCCGAAGGTGACCGCTACGGTTTCGTGCTCGATGATGCTGAGCATCCCGTGCCCGACCCTCGTTCGCGACGTCAGCCCGACGGCGTGCACGGTCTCAGCGCGATCGACGACCCGAGCGCCTTCACGTGGACCGATGTCGCGTGGACAGGTCGCCAGCTCGCGGGCAGCGTGCTCTACGAACTCCACGTCGGCACGTTCACGCCCGAAGGCACGTTCGACGCCGCCATTTCGCGGCTCGATCATCTTGTCGATCTCGGTATCGACCTCGTCGAACTGCTTCCGGTCAACGGGTTCAACGGCACCCACAACTGGGGCTACGACGGCGTGCTCTGGTACACCGTGCACGAGGGCTACGGCGGGCCGGAAGGCTATCGGCGCTTCGTCGACGCGTGTCACGCGCGAGGCATGGGCGTGGTGCAAGACGTCGTCTACAACCATCTCGGCCCGAGCGGAAACTACCTTCCACAGTTCGGCCCGTACCTGCACGACGCTTCGGCCAACACGTGGGGCGATTCGGTCAATGTCGCCGAGCCAGAAGTGCGCCGCTTCGTGCTCGACAATCTCGCCATGTGGTTCGACGACCTCCACGTCGACGGCCTGCGACTCGACGCCGTGCACGCTCTCGTCGATGACCCAGACGACCACATCCTGCAGGCGATGGCCGAAGAGACGGATGCTCGATCAGCACATGTCGGGCGGCCCCTGTCGCTCATCGCAGAGAGCGACCTCAACGACCCGCGACTCATCCTGCCGCGCGAAGCTGGCGGCTACGGACTCACCGCGCAATGGAGCGATGACCACCATCACGCGATCCATGCGGCGGTATCGGGGGAGTCGGCTGGCTACTACGCCGACTTTGCCACGAGGGATGCCCTGCCGACCACGTCGCAGCGCGGCTTCTTCCACGCGGGCACCTACTCGAGCTTCCGCGAGCGTGTGCACGGGCATCCCATTCCCGCCGCAGTGCCGACGTGGCGGCTCGTGACGTGCGCGCAGAATCACGACCAGATCGGCAATCGCGCCGCGGGTGACCGCCTTTCGGCCACTCTCGACGAGCAGATGCTTGCCGTCACGGCGGTGCTGAACCTCACGAGCCCTTCGACGCCCATGCTCTTCATGGGCGAAGAGTGGGGTGCGGCGACATCGTGGCAGTTCTTCACCTCGCACCCGGAGCCCGAACTCGGCCGCGCGATCGCTGAAGGCCGTCTCGCCGAGTTCGTCAAAATGGGGTGGGACGAGTCGGTCGTGCCCGACCCTCAAGACCCGGCGACGTTCGAGCGGTCACGACTCGACTGGAGCGAGCTCGACAATTCCACTCACGCTCGACTGCTGTCGTTGCATCGCGAACTCATCGCCCTGCGCAAGGCAACGCCCGAGCTCACAGACCCGAGCTTCACGCACACCTCTGCTGAGAGCAGCGGTCCATCGGCCGATCAACCGCCGTCATCGTTCCGTCTCAACCGCGGTGCGGGGCTGCGCGAGGCACGCGGCGGCATCGTCAGCGTCTGCGTGGCGTTCGATGAGCCGGCCGTCTTTCATGTCACCGAAAACGCTGGCAGGCAGGCCCGCATTCTGCTGACGACGTCGGATGCTCGCCTCGAACTCGACGAGGGCAGCGAATCTGCCGTGCTCGCCGTGCCGGCTCGATCGGCCGCGATCGTGCGTGTGCGGTGAGTCAACGACCTAGAGCTCGTAGGGGTATCCGAGCTCGGGTGGGTAGTCTCCGCAAGCAGTGAGTTGGGCGGCCGCCGCTGCCAGGTGGTGCAACGTGAGCCCGAGCACCTGGGGGCCGAATGAGATGCGCCCGACGCCCAGTTCGGCAAGTCGCGCGAGCGGAATGTAGCCCGGTCGCGCGAAGACCGCGATCGGCGCGCGCACGGCGGCCACGGCATCCGCGACCATGCGTTCAGTGCTGAGGCCGAGCATGAAGATGCTCGTGGCCCCGGCGTCGACGTAGGCGTTCGCGCGGGCGATCGCCTCGGACCAGTTCTCAGGCGACCCCGCGAGCGTGTCGGTGCGCGCGTTGATCGCCAGCGGTACTCCCGCGCTCTCGGCGGCAGCGCGCGCCGCCGCCACGCGCTCAGCTGCTTCGGCGATGGGCCGACGCTCGCTCGTCGCGCCCGCGAGCGAGTCTTCGATGTTGAGGCCCGCGGCTCCTGCTTCGATGAGTCGCGCCACGTTGTCACGCACGCCGGATGCGTCGCTCGCGTAACCGCGCTCGAAGTCGACGCTCACGGGCAATTCGGTCGAGGCGACGATGCGCTCGGCGGCGCTGAGAGCCATCTCGACCGTCATGCCTTCGCCGTCGGCGACGCCGAGAGAGTAGGCCACCGAATGGCTCGCGGTGGCGAGCGCTTTCACGCCGGGCGTGCGAGCGACGATGCGAGCCGTCATCGCGTCCCACACGTTGACGACGATGAGCGGATCGCCCGCGACGTGGAGGGCAGACAGCGTGGCGGCCTTGGCTGCGGTAGTCGTCATGGCTCTACGTTCTCACGGCCCTCCCGGTTCTCGTGGCAGTGATCGTGGCGGCGGCTGTGGCCGTCACCGAAGTCGCGAGCGAAGCGGCGACCGAAGCCGCGAGCGAAGCCGCCGTGCGGGCCGTGACCGCGCCAGCCACGCCCACGCCAGCCACCCGGGCCGCGTCCGCGCCACCCCTCCGGGCCGTGACCACGCCAGCCCTCCGGGCCGCGCCCGGGCATGCCCTGGCTCTCGTCCCAGCCCAGGTTGCGTGCCATAGCTTCCAGGGTCGCCATCGTGATGGCGTAGTCCTCGTCGCTGACGCCCTCACGGGCTGTGGCGTCGAGGCCGCGGTAGTACTCGTGAGCCAGGGTGCGCTTGCGCCAGGCAATGGCGCGCAACCAGCGGCTCGGAGTCATCGACTCGGCATCCGATGCGCGGTTGTCATCCCGGTCAGGGGCCGGGTCGGTTGCGTCAGAGTTTTCTGGCGGTGGGGGTGATGAGTTCTTCATGGGTGCGTCTCCTTTCGAGACTATGTATGTCATATAGCAACGAATGTCACAATACATATAACTACCACCGTCGTCAAACATGTACCGTGACATCTATGGATGCCCGGCCGAACGACGACGATCCGATCACCGTGATCGAGCGCGCTATCAGCGAATTGCGTCGCTCAGGACCTCGGGCACCGTGGAGTCGCCCCGCGCCCGAGCAAAGGCATCACGGCGAAGCTGGTCCGCACGGCGGGTTACGCGGACCTTTCGGCTGGAAGGGGGGTCGGCACGAGCATCCCTTCGCGAACATGGCGCGCTATCGCCTGCTGTCGACGCTTGACCGCCTGGGTGACGGAGCGAGTGTGAACGAACTCGCCACCGCGATTGGGGTCGACCAGCCGCGAGCAAGTCGCGTCGTCGCGGACTGTGTCGAGCGTGGGCTCGTATCGCGCACGACTGACCCGACCGACGCCCGCCGCAGCATCATCGCCCTCACCGAGGCTGGTCGCGCCGTGCTCGAGGAGCGACGCCGTGAGCGCCGCGCGACGGTGGAGCGAGCGCTCGACGGATTCACTGCTGACGAGCGCGCCCAGTTGGCCGCTCTGCTTGCGCGCTTCGTCGCCGGCGGCCGGTCGAGCTGAGGCACAGCGCGCGGGCGAGTGATCGTGCATCCGCCCTCCACGAAAGGCGGTCGGCCTCGTCGAATCGTTCAGAGACCTGCCCGATTCAGTCGCGCCGGCTCACGGCGGCCGGGGGGAGCCTTCACGAACAGCAGCATCACGCCGCCGATCGCCAAGATGATCGTGATGCCGAGAATGCCGAACAGCGTCTGGTTCGCGGCGACCGCGATGAAGACACCCCATAGCAGCGACGCCATCCAGCCGGCAGCGCGACCCGTCGTGGCGTACAGGCCAAAGACCTCGCCTTCGCGACCTGCGGGCGTGACGCGTGCGAGGAACGAGCGCGATGCCGCCTGGGCCGGGCCCACGAACGCAGCAAGCACGATGCCCACTGCCCAGAACATGCCCGAGCCGAGGTCTGCGAAAAAGAACACCACGAGCGTGCAGGCCACGAGCCCGAAGACCGAGACGAGAATCACGCGCTTGGGGCCGAAGTGGTCGTCGAGTCGGCCGGCCAGAATGGTCGAGACGCCCGCCACGATGTTGAGCACGATGCCGAAGATGACGAGGTCGGTGAAGCCGAAACCGAAGACGATGCCGGCGATGACCGAGCCGAAGGTGAACACGGCCGAGAGCCCGTCGCGGTAGACAGCGCTCGCGAGGAGGAACCAGAAGGTAGGTCGAGTCTCTTTGTAGAGGCGGATGATGCTGCGCACGAGTTCGACGTAGCTGCGGAAGAAGCCGACCTTCGGCGCTGTGGTGAGCTTCGGCGGCTCGGGCACGCTGAGGAAGATCGGAATGACGAAGATGATCGTCCAGATCGTGGCCCCGAGAGCTATGAGCTGGAATGTTGCTCCCGATTCGCCGTCGAGCACACCGCCAAGGATGAGGCCGACGACGATCGTGAGCGCCACGATGCCGCCCAGGTACCCGAAGCCCCAGCCAAGCCCGGAGACCTTGCCGATGGTCTTGGGAGTCGAGACCGAGATGAGCAGGGCGTTGTAGTTGACCCCTGCGATCTCACCGAAGACGCTACCGATAGCGATGAGCGCGACCCCGATCCAGAACCACTCCGCGCCCGGCTGCACGAAGGCAAGTCCGAGCTGGGAGAGGATGAGTAGCGCTGTGAATATGAACAGCTGCAACTTCTGTCGACCCGCGCGGTCTGCCCGCTGACCCATGACGGGTGCGAGAAGGGCGATGAGGAAGCCCGCGATAGTGATGCCATAGCCGAGATTGCTCGCCAGTTGTCCGAGAGCCGCCTCCTCACCCGCGGTGCCGATGACGGCAGGGTCAACGAAGAACGTGCTCGTGAGGTAGCTGGGCACCCACACGAAGGTGAGCAGCACGGTGTTGAACGGCTGCGTCGCCCAGTCCCAGAATGCCCACGCGAACACGCGACGGCGCGGCACTTCTGCGCCGGACTGCAGATCGAGTCCCATGACCCCCACCGCAAGAGTGTTGGCGGTCGGCGGAATGGTCTTGTCGGTGGGCTGCACAGCGTTGGGCTCGTCCGTCATGTGCTCACGCTATCGGGCAGCAGTGAACATCAGGTAGCGCGAATCGGCATCGCTTTTCAGCCCCTCATCGTTGCCCCAGGCACGCGAAGACGTCGTCGGTCAAAGCGCGCGCGTCGACGGCGAGACCGCGCCGCGCGAACCACTCGGCTGTGATGCGGCAGTCGCGTTCGAGCAGTTCGAATCCACTGGGGTTTGACACAACATCGACGAGTTGCGGCAGGTCAATTACGACGATGCGCCCTTCGTGCACGAGCAAGTTGTAGGGCGACAGGTCGCCGTGCGCCCAGCCCTGGTCGGCCATCAGCAGCAACACAGCGCGTACCTGCTCGAAGAGCCCGGCGAGCTCGTTGCGGTCAACCCGCACCTCGGCCAGGCGCGGCGCGGCGCGGCGTTGCTCGCCGATGAACTCAAGCAGCAGCTCGGTGCCGAGCACCTGAACCGGATAAGGAACTGGTGCACCGAGCATCCACAAGCGGCTCAGCGCGTCGAATTCGGCTGCCGCCCAGGCTCCGGCCTGCACCTGCCGACCATAGGCAGAGCCACGCTCGACAGCTCGGGTATCGCGAGATCGGCGCAACCTTCGCCCTTCGGTGTACTGCGACGAGCGATGGAAGTCTCGATGGTCGGGATCGCGGTAGCGCTTGGCGGCGAGCACAACCCCCTCTGCGCCAGGGATACCGCGCTCGATGAGGTGAACGTCGGCTTCCTTGCCGGTCTTGAGCACCCCGAGCTCGGTGTCCCACGCTGCTGCTGCGAGGGGAACCCAGTCGGGGCGCGGTTCGGGCCCGCGTTGAGAAGGGGTGGTCGAAGGCCACGTTGACCAGCGCTGGTCGAGCCCGGGCTCGAGGGGGAGAGAAGAGGAACTGCTGAATGCGTGAAATGACGACACGAGAGAACTCCGAAGGTCGGAGGCCGCCGTGGCGCAGTGAAGAGAAGTTAGGCGAAGGCGGCCCGTTGGGTCGAGGAACATGCGCGCGCGCTGACGGCAGTCATGGCGTGCTCCTTTCTCGACCGGGCGGTTCGCTCGTGTGCGATTCGCTGACGCCACGATACTGCCGCAGGAATAGCGCACACAATCCGAGCCTGAGAGTTGAGCCAGGGGCGCTCAAGTTTTCGGCCATCGACTTGACACAGAGCATCCACCCTTTCAAACTTGATACATCGCGACTCAACCTTTCGCGTCCTCAATCTTCGTAAAGGAGCACCACCATGGCCCGCGCCGTCGGCATCGACCTCGGAACCACCAACTCCGTCGTCTCCGTTCTCGAGGGTGGAGAACCCACCGTCATCGCCAACGCTGAAGGCTTCCGCACGACCCCATCGGTTGTGGCCTTCACCAAAGACGGCGAGGTGCTCGTCGGCGAGACCGCCAAGCGCCAGGCCGTCACCAACGTCGATCGCACCATCGCGAGTGTCAAGCGCCACATGGGCACTGACTGGAAGAAGGAGATCGACGACAAGAAGTACACGGCGCAGGAGATCAGCGCGCGCATTCTCGCGAAGCTCAAGCGCGACGCCGAGCAGTACCTCGGCGAGAGCGTGACTGACGCCGTCATCACGGTGCCCGCCTACTTCAATGACGCCGAGCGCCAGGCCACCAAGGAGGCCGGCGAGATCGCGGGCCTCAACGTGCTGCGCATCATCAACGAGCCGACTGCCGCGGCCCTGGCCTACGGCCTCGACAAGGGCAAGGAAGACGAGCTCATTCTCGTCTTCGACCTCGGTGGCGGAACCTTCGACGTCAGCTTGCTCGAAGTGGGCAAGGACGACGACTTCTCAACCATTCAGGTGCGCGCGACGGCCGGTGATAACCGCCTCGGTGGCGACGACTGGGATGCCCGCGTGGTCGACTACCTCGCCAAGCGCTTCAAGGAGTCGACAGGCGTCGACGTGAGCAACGACAAGATCGCCAAGCAGCGCCTCAAAGAAGCCGCTGAGCAGGCGAAGAAAGAACTGTCGAGCTCGACGAGCACCAACATTCAGTTGCCCTACCTCTCGCTCACCGAGAACGGTCCTGCCAACCTCGACGAGACCTTGAGTCGTGCCAAGTTCGAAGAGCTCACGAGCGACCTGCTCGACCGCACCAAGAAGCCCTTCGAAGACGTGATCCGTGAAGCTGGCGTCAAGGTCAGCGACATCTCGCACGTCGTGCTCGTCGGTGGCTCGACCCGCATGCCGGCCGTCACCGAGCTCGTCAAGAAGCTCACGGGCGGCAAGGAGCCTAACAAGGGCGTCAACCCTGACGAGGTCGTTGCGGTTGGCGCGGCCCTGCAGGCAGGCGTGCTGAAGGGTGAGCGCAAGGACGTGCTGCTCATCGACGTGACCCCGCTGAGCCTCGGTATCGAGACCAAGGGCGGCATCATGACGAAGCTCATCGAGCGCAACACGGCCATTCCGACCAAGCGCAGCGAGACCTTCACGACGGCGGACGACAATCAGCCGAGCGTGGCCATTCAGGTCTTCCAGGGTGAGCGCGAGTTCACGCGCGACAACAAGAACCTCGGCACCTTCGAGCTCACCGGCATCGCGCCGGCGCCGCGGGGCATCCCGCAGATCGAGGTCACCTTCGACATCGACGCCAACGGCATCGTGCACGTGTCGGCGAAAGACAAGGGCACCGGCAAGGAGCAGTCGATGACCATCACGGGCGGCTCGTCGCTCGCGAAGGAAGACATCGAGCGCATGGTGCGCGAGGCCGAGGAGCACGCTGCTGAAGACAAAGAGCGTCGCGAGAAGGCTGAAGTGCGTAACAACTCCGAGCAGCTCGTGTACTCGATCGAGAAGCTCATCAAGGAGAACGAGGCCTCGCTTCCTGACGACGTCAAGGGCGAGGTGCAGGCCGATGTGGATGCTCTCAAGACGGCGCTCGCGGGTGACGACGATGCGGCAGTGAAGGCGGCGTTCGACACGCTCAACGCCTCGCAGTCGAAGCTCGGTGAGGCGATCTACAACGCCTCGCAGACCGAGGCGACCCCTTCCGAAGACCAAGAAGAGGGCGCGTCATCGACCTCCGACGATGACGTGGTCGACGCGGAGATCGTTGACGACGAAGACGAGACCACCGAGAAGGACGCCAAGTAGTCATGGCAGCCAAGAAGCGAGATGACGAGGAGCGCGAGCCCGAGGTGCGCAACGGCGCCGACGATCGCGAGCCCCCCGTGGTTCGCGATAAGCGCCGCATCGATCCGGAGACGGGTGAGCCTCGCGCCGCGGAGGCAGACGCCGTAGCCGACGATGAAACGCCTCTGGCAGACGACGGTGCGCCGACGGATGCGGAGGAGGCCGACGAGCTCATCGCGGCCGAAGACGCCGATGTCGAGGTCTCAGAATCGGGCAACAGCCTCGATGCCGACATCGACCACATCCTCAGCGAGGCGGGTCAGCGCGAAATCGAGGAGTATCGCGATCGCGCTGCCCGCGCAGAAGCCGAGCTCGCCAACTTCCGCACGCGCGTCGAGCGCGATCGACAGGCGAACCGTGAGGCGGTCGTGGCCGATGTCATCCGATCGCTGCTGCCAGCGATCGATGACCTCGACCGCGCTGCCGCACACGGCGACCTCGAGGGCAGCCCTCTCGAGCTCGTCGCGCAGAAGATGCGGGCGGGGTTCGAGCGCTTCGGTGTGCGCCGAGTGGGTGAAGTGGGCGAAGTCTTCGACCCGGGCATCCACGAGGCGATCGCTCAGCTGCCCAGCGCAGAGGCGACCGAGCAGACTGTCGCCGACGTGATCGAAGTTGGTTACGCGCTCGGTGAGAGACTCGTGCGGCCGGCGAAGGTCGCCGTACGCGTGCCGCAGGAGTAGACCATGGCGAGCCAGGACTGGTTCGACAAGGACTTCTACGCCGTGCTCGGTGTTTCCAAGAGCGTGAGTGACGCCGACCTCAAGAAGGCGTACCGCAAGCTCGCTCGTCAATACCACCCTGATTCGAACCCGGGTGATGCGAAGGCAGAGGCGCGCTTCAAGGAGATCAGCGAGGCGTACTCTGTGCTCTCCGATGCGACTCAGCGCGCCGAATACGACCAGGTTCGCGCCATGGGCTCGGGCGCCCGCTTCACGGCGGGCGGCCCGGGCGGCGGGTTCGAAGACGTCTTCGGCGGGATGTTCGGCCAAGGCGGTGCTGGGGCCCGTCGGGGCGCTGGCGGCTTCGAGGACGTCTTCGGGGGTCTCTTCGGTAACGGCGGTTTCGGCCAAACGACGGGCGGCTTCCGTGGCTACGGCGGACCGACGAAAGGTCGCGATCAGGCCGCGACGGTCGGGCTCGAGTTTCTCACCGCGATCAAGGGCGATACCGTCACCCTCGAGCGCGCGGGCGCCAAACCCTTGCAGGTGAAGATTCCGGCTGGCGTCAAGAACGGCCAGAGGATTCGCCTGCGCGGCAAGGGCGCGCCGAGCCCCGACGGCGGCGAACCCGGCGACCTCGTACTCACAGTGAGTGTGCGCCCGCACCCCGTGTTCGAACGAGACGGCAATCACCTGCGTGTGGACGTGCCAGTGACCTTCGTCGAAGCGACGCTCGGCGCCACGATCGAGGTGCCGACGCTGTCGGGCGATGTCGTCAAATTGCGGGTCGCACCGGGCACGCCGAGCGGACGAGTGCTGCGCGTCAAAGGCCGCGGGGTCTCGACATCGAAGGGCACGGGTGACTTGCTCGCGACCGTACAGGTGGCAGTTCCCTCGCACCTCAGCCCCGAGGCGGAGCAGCACTTGCGCGCTTTCGCGGCTGCACTGCCTGCCGAAAACCCGCGTGACGAACTGATCGCCCGCGCGAGAGGATGATCGCCATGGACGAGACGACGCCGATGTTCGCGATCGCTGTCGCCGCCGAACTCGCGGGCATGCACCCGCAGACCCTGCGGCAATACGACCGACTCGGCCTCGTCTCGCCCACCCGCACGGCCGGCCAGAGTCGCCGCTATTCGATGCGCGATGTCATGCAACTGCGTGAGATCGCGCGCCTGAGCGCTGAAGGCCTCAACCTCGAGGGCATCCGGCGCATTCTC
>Ga0209066_10001888_pt1 | contig 26786 bp, 24 predicted proteins | sample All_14_2_FD_187198 | JGI IMG/M metagenome (GOLD analysis project Ga0209066, IMG submission 187198) | Freshwater microbial communities in response to fracking from Pennsylvania, USA - Allegheny Zone_MetaG_DW_15 (SPAdes) (version 2) ...
GCTGCGCGGCAGGCCGGTGGTCTCGGTGTCGAAAAAGAGATAGGCGGGCGCGGGGGCGCTGTCGGAAAAGAGTTCCAGCTGTATGTCGTTGGCGGGGCCGGCGTGCATGTTGTTCAACCTGTGGCTTCGCTTATCTGTCTTATTATTATAGCAAGCGGGAGAACCTGTGCGCCGCTCTCTAGGCGCGGCAGGCTTTATGGCGGAAGCAGGTGACCAGGTGGTCGTTGACCAGCCCGGTGGCCTGCATATGGGCGTACATGATGGTGCTGCCCACGAATTTGAAGCCCCGGCGCTTGAGATCGGCGCTGAGGGCGTCGGATTCTTTGCTGGTGGCCGGCAGCTGCGAGAGCGTCTTCCAGCGGTTCACCTTCGGTTTCCCCCCGACAAAACCCCAGATATATTTAGAGAAGGTGCCGAATTCTTTTTGGACTTCCAGGAAATGTTTTGCGTTGTTGACCGCCGCGTTCACCTTGAGGCGGTTGCGCACTATGCCGGGGTCTTTGAGGATGGCGGCTATCTTTTTCGCGTCGAAGCGCGCCACTTTCACGGGGTCGAACCCGGCGAAGGCCCGGCGGTAGCCCTCGCGCTTGTTGAGGATGGTGCTCCAGGAGAGCCCCGCCTGCGCGCTCTCCAGCGTCAGGAACTCGAACTGCACCCTGTCGTCGTGCACCGGCACGCCCCACTCCTTGTCGTGATAAGAGATGTAGAGCGGGCTGGGCCCGTAAGCCCAAGGACATCTTTGCGGTTCTTTCATGGTAATGCCGGTTATTCTTTGCCGATATTGGGGTCCAGCTTCCTGGCTTTGTCGGAGTTGGCCCGGGCCTGCGGGTAATTGCCCATGTCCTGGTATATGGCGCCGCGCCGGTAATAAGCCTCGGCGCAATGCGGGTCCAGCTTGATGGCCGCGGCGTAGTCGGCCAGGGCGGATTTGTAATCTTCCAGTTCTGTATACACCCGGCCCCGGTTGCAATACAGCTCGGCGGTGGGCGTTTCCAGGGCTATGCCCTCGGTGAGGTCCTTTAGCGCCTCGGCCATATTGCCCAGGCCGTAATGGGCCATGGCGCGCTCGCAGTAATACAGCCCCACTTCGGGCTCCGCCTTTATGGCCTTATCGAAATCCTTGAGCGCGGCCTTGTGCTTGCCCAGGTCCAGCCAGGCCCGCCCGCGGTTGAACAGGTAAAGCGTGGACTCCGGTTCCAGGCGCAGTGCCGCGGTGAAGCACGCCGGCGCCTCTTTCTCCCGCCCGGGGGTGGCGCCCAGCAGCAGGCCGATATTGTTGTACACGGCGCCCTCGCCGGGGCTGTACTTGAGGGCCAGCTCCAGGTCGGCCGCCGCCTTCCCGGCTTCTCCGGTCTCCAGATAGATAAGGCCCCGGCTGTTGTAGGCGTAGCCGCTCTTGGGGTCGTCCTTTATTATCCGGGTGAACTGCGCTATGGCCTTGTCCGCCTTGCCCAGTTCGTAATAGGCGTGCCCCAGGCTGCCGAGCATCTCCTCTGAGGGCTCAAGGCGCGCCGCGGTCTCGAAATCCTTAATGGCCTTCTCCATCTCGTCCATCTGCACGTAGACCCAGCCGCGGTTGTGCCAGGCCTCGGCGCATTTGGGGTCCAGCTCTATGGCCCGGGTCAGGTCGGCCAGGGCCGCCTCCAACTCGCCGGTCTCCTCGTAGGCCTGCCCGCGGTTGCTGTAGGTGATGGCCATGGTTGGATCCATCTTGAGCGCGCGGTTGTAATCGGCAAAAGCCAGGTCATACTTGCCCAGATCGGCGTAGGCGTCGCCCCGGTTGCTGTAGGTCACGGCGTCGTTGGGGTTGAGCTTTATGGAGCGGTTGAAATCCAGCAGCGCCTTCTCGGGGTAGCCGAGGTCCAGGTAGGCGCAGCCCCGGTCGCTGTAGACTATAAAATCGGCCTTGCCGGCGTTTATGGCCCGCGTATAGCTGCGCACGGCCTTCTGGTAGGCCTTGTTGTCCATATGCCGGTCGGCGTCGTAATAACTGATGGCCCCGACCAGGTAATTCTTGATATTAGAAAGCAGTTTTCCGGTTTTCATGGTAATCCCTGTGTAAATGATACCTTTTCTGGCAAAAGGGATACCAATTTGAGCCGGCTTAACTTCATGCCCGGCGCTGCGGGCCGCCCAGGCGGCGGACTGCGGTGCCGATCTCCTTCATGCAGGTCGCCACGCTGTAGAGCACCTCGTGCTCGCCGAAGCGCAGCACCGTCCAGCCGTGCCGCTTCAGCCAGGCGTCCCGGCGTACGTCCCAGGCGCGCTGCCTGGGCCCGGAGTGGCCGCGCCAGCCGTCGCATTCTATGTCTATCCTGCCCCTCCTGCAGAACAGCGCGAAGTCCAGCCGGTAAGCCAGGCGCCCGCGGCCCATTACCACATGCTCGCGGCGGAAAGGCAGCCCGGCGGCGGCCAGCGCCGAGCGCATCACGTTCTCCACGGGCGCTATCCCGAAGACGCTGTAGAGCTCCCCGGCCCCGTAAAGCCGCCAGAGCGGCGTGAAGCCGAAGCAGACCCGCGTTCCGCCGGTATTGAGTATGGGCCGCGGCAGCCGTATGAGCGGGCCGAGCAGGAACTTGACGTAGAGCCGCTCCCCCGGGCCCGGCTCGCCGGGCAGCAGTTCATCCCTGCGCACCGTAGCCCGCCCCGCCACCTCAGCGTAGGAAGCTATCCGCTTGCCCTCCGGGAAGCAGCCCGGCTGGTAGAAGGCTATATGCGTGAAAGCCCGCCGCGGCGCCTTGGCCGCCGGTATCCTGTACCAGTGGTCCCGAGCCGCCAGCGCCAGGTCGCGCGGCGATTTCAGTATGGCCACCAGGGCCACCTCGTCCCCCGCGAACTTCGGACGGGCCGTGCTTCTTTTCATAACTCCCCCCGCGCAGACAGTACGGTCTTTACTTTAGAACCTCCCAATGCCCTCCCTTGTCCGGGCCGATGCGCCTCAGCATGCCGGCTTTTTGCAGTTTAGCCAAGTGAAACTTTACCCCGTCAGGAGTAATATTAACAACCCTGGCAAGTTCTTCTCTGCTTGCCTGAGGATTTGCCAGCAGGTATTCAATGATTTTCTGGGTAGTTTTCTGGGTAGTTTTCTGGGTAGTTTCTCTGCCCGCCTCTCCTTGTCTTTGCTTAAGCGAAAACTCCGGAGACCTGCGAAAAACAGCGTGAAAGAATGTGTCGGAAGTGAATTCCGGCGCCTCCAGACCGGCGTCACGCATAAGGTCTTTCATGCGGCGTATGCCGGTCCCCATGCGTTCAACTTTCCCCATCCTGTGGAAAAGGTCAGCGATAACAGGATTACGCCTTACAGATTCTTTCCCAAAACTGCCGGGAGTCAGGCCAGGCAAGAGGCCGCCGGGGTTAGAAATATCGACCCGGTCGTCATACACGCTTATATAAACGCTAGTCCCGCGCATGCTGTAATCGCGGTGGACGATGGCATTCACCACCGCCTCGCGCAAGGCGTCTAGCGGGAGCTCGTAAATATCAAAGCGGTCTAACTCACGTATTTCGCTGCGGACGTTTATGTGTTTCTTAATAAACGCTATCGCCTCGTTAAATTGGGTCAGCAGGTCCGTCCGGGCGTCTTCGCGGTCATAGATGAACGTCCTTTCTGTGCCCTTAAACGCGCCCATTATTATTTCCGACTGGGGGATGAATTTGTTTATGTCCGCGGCGAACAAAAGCGCGCCCGCGTTGGTTACAGCATTGTGGCGGCATATGCCCAGGCTTGAAAGGAAAGCGGGCAGGTTCGCGCGCGTAACTGCCAACGCTGTGCCGGCTTCTTTAAGAAAGGCCTGTATTTTGGAAAGGCGGATATCCCCGAAAGTAAACCCCTGGCAAGGAAGACTTTCAAAAAGCATGTCGGCGGCCGTTCTGAACATATGGCGCACCTCTTTCTGGGTAAGCTTCTGCGTTACGGCGTCCATTCTGCGGAAATAGCCGGAGGAACAGCTGTATGGTTTTTCGGAACCCTCCGGAACTTCAATGGAGACTACCCCGCCCACGGCAGATATGCCGCTTACCGGCACATGCGGGTCACAGTTGCGGGCCAGCGAAAGAATCTCGGCTTTCATCTGGTTGGTCAGTGTCTGCCCGGTTATCCGCCCGTCATCCGCTACGCCCAGCAGTATTACTCCGCCGCGTGAATTTGCCAGCGCCACCATATCCCTGTCTATTTTGGGAGCGTATCTTTCTTTGAATTCCGCAGTAAGGCCCTCGCCTTCGGCTATCAAAAGTGAAATTTGCTGCGCGTCCATAATCCCCCCGCCACCCATCCTTGCAAATAGCATAGCAGACGAACCCGACAAGGGGCTGTCGGGATAGAACTCCTGATACCTGACGATTTGAACTGTCAAAAGATCTTTGTCAGTTGCCCCGCAATATCTGTCGTGCCAGATAGGCTACCGGAGCATATCCCAACCGCTCAAGCCCAGCCTATGAAGCTCTCGGACCACCTCGCGAACTATCTCTACGCTTATACGGGAGGCTTTGCCGCTGTTAAGGACCGTGGAAAGCATGGAGATGCCTGTTTCTGTGAAGACCAGCGGCGGCCGGGCCAGGCTCTTGAGCGCCGGCACCGCGGCCTGCTCGCGGGCGGTAAGGCGGAACATTAACTGCCGCGTGAACTTGCACCGGTTGCGGGCCACCGCGCACAGTAGCGCTTGAGGCGTAACCTCATAGAAAGCCGCCGCATCGGCAGCAGCCACCACCCGCTGACCCCGCGCCGTGAACACTCCTTTCTTAATCTTTATCACCGGGCCTTCGGTAATCATAATCCCTCCAAGTTCACTTTCTCTTCGCTTTCCGCTGTGCTCTACGGAGATCTACAGGAGGAAGCCTGCGTAGTGCTGCCTTGCGGTTCCCAGGGCATTAGGTATGGGAAAACCCCCCATCTTGAGGTCACAATCTGTGACCTCAAGATTTGGCCGTAAAACCTATTTTCCTTACCGGTTCATCAGGTGTTGAGATCAGGCTTTTGATAGCGTCGAAAACTACCTTAAACTGGTGGTCGTATTTCTTCTCCATCTCCTCCAGTTTGTGCCGCAGGTCGGCGTGCGTGTCGAGCAATTCCCGAAGTTTTGTGAACGTGCGCATTATCTGGATATTTACCTGTCGGGCGCGCTTGCTCTTAAGCACGCTGGAAAGCATAGATACGCCATTATGCGTGAACACATAAGGCAAATAGCGCCTCCCGCCCCATCTTGAGGTTCCAATTTGGAACCTCAAGTTCGCCTGCTCGCTCGCCTTCAGCTTGTACATGAAGTCCGGCGGGAAGCTATCAAGATTTCTCGATACGGCCTGGTTGAGGTTCTTTGTTGTAACGCCATAGAGACTCGCCAGATCGCTATCCAGCATCACTTTATGCCCGCGCACGATGTATATCTTGGACGCAATGAATTCCTGCGGAACAATTTCGTTGGACATAATCCCCCCCCTTCCCTACAAATAGCATAGCAGGTGACCCCGACAAGGGGCTGTCGGGTTGGCGGGGCTGAATTTTATGTTTAGCGGGGAACAACTTCGCCGCGGGCGCTGAAGAAGGCTTTAAGGGCCTTGAAGTCGGCCAGGCGGGCGCAGCGGGGGATGGAGCGCACGAACTTGCCGCCGTAGCGCGCGGTCTGCACGCGCGGGTCCAGTATCACTATGGCGCCGAAATCTTTCTTGGTCCGTATCAGGCGCCCCACGCCCTGGCGGAACTTCACCACCGCCTTGGGCAGCGTGTAGTCCACAAAGAAATTCTGGCCTCTGGCCGTCATCCACTCCTGGCGCGTCTCTTCCAGCGGCGTGTCCGGCGAAGTGAACGGCAGGCGGGCTATCACCACGCAGGCCAGCGCCTGCCCGGGCACGTCCACGCCCTGCCAGAAGGTGTCCGTGGCCAGCAGCACGCCGTTGCCGGCTTGCTTGAAATCCGTTATCAGCTTGGCCGGCAGCTGTTCGCCCTGCTTGAAGATCAGCCTGTCGCTCACGCGGCCGGCCAGGACCCGCGCCGCGCGCTCGAGCGACAGCCAGCTGGTGAACAGCAGGAAGATACCCCCCTCTACCGCGCCGCAGACCTTCACGCAGGCGTCTATCACCGCCGCTTCGTAAGCCGCGGGCTCGGCGGCGGGGTCGGGCATCTGTTGCGGCACCAAAATGCCAGCCTGCTTTGTGTAATCGAAGGGCGAATCCAGCAGCAGCTCGTTGCACTGGTCCAGCCCTACGCGGGATTTGAGCATCTCAAAAGAGCCGTCCACCGCCAGCGTGGCCGACGTGAGCACCACCGGGTAATTGCGGCCGAACAGCTCTTTGCGCAGGTCCTCGGACACGTCCACCGGCGACATGTGCAGCGAGATCTCAGGCTTTTTCTTCTTGTCGTTGACCTCTACCCAGTAGGCGCAGGCCTCTTCTTTGCATTCCAGGAAAGCGTTAATCTGCGCGGCCAGCTCCAGGCAGCGCTTCAGGCAGGCCTTTATCTCCGCCTCTTCCATGTCGGACTGGCTGTGCCCTATGGCCTGCGACAGCAGCACGCTCAGCTCCAGGAGCGGCGCGTGCATGACATTGGGCACCAGGCCGGGCTCGCGCACGCGGCGGGTTTTGGCGCGGTCCTTAGCCGGCTGCCGGTTAAGTTCCAGCTTCTCGGTCAGCGCGTAGAAAAAATCTTTGGAAGCGTGCTTGATCTCGGCAACCGCGCCTTTAACGTCTTCCACCCAGTGGGCGGGCGGCCGCGACAGCCGGTGCGCCAGGCCCCTGTTGGACTTGGGACTAAAAATATCGTCGAGGAATCGCTTTACCTTGCGGTCGGTCAGTTCGAAGCCCAGGAAGGCGGCAGCCACTTCCTCCAGGTTATGCGCCTCGTCGAATATGACCGCGTTGAAGGCCGGCAGCGGCATACCGGCGAAAAAGAGATGCTGGTTCACCACCACAATGTCCGCCTTGGCGGCGCGGGCCACGTCCTTGCGGTGAAAGCAGGCCGTCTTGTGCGTACACTTCTTGCCCAGGCACAGGTCCGAGTCCCGGCAGACCTCGGCCCAAAGATGATGCGGCACGGCGAAGGGCAGCTCGGCGCGGCTGCCGCTTTCGGCGGCCTGTATCCACTCCTGCAGCTTCTCCAGAGCGGCGCGGATGCCGTCCTCGTCGAACAGTTCAGGCGTCTGTTTGCCGGCCCGGGCCAGACGCGACAGGCAAAGATAATTGCTGGAGCCCATCAGCAGGAAATAGGACAACGGCAGGCCGAGTTCGTCCAGCACGGCCTTCACCACGGGCAGGTCCTTCTTAACCAGCTGCGCCTGCAGCGCCTTGGTATGCGTGGCCACTATTACTTTTTTCTGATTGCGCGCGGCCCACAGCGCGGCGGGGATGAGGTAACCCAAAGATTTGCCTACGCCGGTGCCGGCCTCCACAACTAAATGCTCGCCCTCGCCCACGGCGTGCGCCACGGCTCCGCCCATGCGCGCCTGCTGCGCGCGCGGCTCAAAGCCCTTTATGGCCCGCGATACGGCACCGCCGGCGCCAAAGATAGCTGTTAACTCGGCGTTTTCCATTATTTTATGACTATGACCGGGCCCGCCTCGTGCCGGGCGGCCAGGTGCACCTCGAATTTAACGGCCAGCTTCTTGCGGTTGAAATAGGCCGCTATCTCCATGGCTGGCAGGTGCGGGCGGTTGCATTCTTCGCTCAAATGCCCCAGCACCACCGCCTGCGGCTGCGCGGGGCCGGCGCAGCAGGCCTTGTGCAGAAAGCGCGCCGCCTGCAGGTTGGACAAGTGGAACTCCGAGCCGGGGTGGCCGAATTTCTTTAGCAGTTCCAGGTCGTGGTTGGCCTCCATGAATATAAAATCCGCGTCGGCCGCTGTGGCCACGTGCTCGTCGGTAAAGGCGCAGAGGTCGGTGAACAGGCACACCTTGCGCTGGCGGCCCTCCGCCTTGGCGGTTATGACAAAGGCCGTGGTGCAGTAGTTGGGCGCGTGCGAGACGCGCATGTGCGCCACCTTGAAATCCCCCACCTTGGCCCCGCGCGCGAACGGGACCACGCCGGGGGCCCACTCGGAGCCGTACTTCATGGCTATCTGCCGCGCCACCTCGGGATGGCAGCGCACCTGCAGGCCGGCCTCGCGCAGCACCTTGAGTGAATTGGCGTTTATGTGGTCCCCGTGGGCGTGCGTCACCATAACCCCGGCTATGGCGGGGGCCAGGGCGCGGGCCTCTTCCAGCGCCTGGCGGCAGGCACGCTGGCTGCCGGGCGAGAAGTCCAGCAGCAGCGCGCTGGACCTGGTCCACAGCAGCGCCGCGTTGCCGCTGCTGCCGGAACAAAGTGATTTAAATCTTAGTGGCATTAATTATACCGCGCCGCGCTACGGGAGGGTTACTACACATATATTCTACAAAAAGCGCCAGCCGCGATAGAGTGCGCGGAGTGATTTCTGCAACCATTGGCTGCAGTTTTTACTTTAGAACCTCCCAGTGGCCGCCTTTATCCGGACCAACACGGCGTATAAGCCTGGTGCTTTTCAGTATCTTTAAATGCCATTCAACGCCTTTACCGGTAATTTTAACTGCCTTTGCCAGCGCAGCTGTTGTAATGGTGCTATCGGACTTAACAAGCGATAGTATTTTCTCCCTAGTCTTCTCCCTAGCTTTCTCCCTAGTCTTTCCTTGTGTAATACTGCGCAAGCTGGCCTATCTAATCACCTCCCAGTGGCCGCCTCTATCCGGACCTATTCTTTTTATTGTTCCTGCCCTGCGAAGTTTTCTCAATTGTTTCTTTATTCCGGCCTCGCTCAAACCGGTTGCCGCCGCAAGTTCTTTCCGCGTAATAAACATATTCCGCCTGATAAGCTCAATAATTTTCTGGGTACTTTTCTGGGTACTTTTCTGGGTACTTTCCTGGGAAGTTGCGTGTGCGGGAACGTCGGCCGACTTCCGCTTGAAAACGGCAATAAAGTGGTTCCCAATTTCCTTAAAGACCGTCCCGGGCTCTTTAGAGAGGATCAGTTTTATGCCGCGGCCCCACTTTTCAGTAAGGCGCACGCGCTGCAGCATTTCAGCCAGCAGCTCGTTGCGCCGCTCGGAAACCATTTCGGTTGTTATCCTGGCTATAGTCAGCCCGTTGTAAAGCAGGCCGGGGCTGCGTATTTCCACCCTGTCGGCAAAGATGGCTACATTCACAGAATCATACTCCCGCCAATCCCTGTGGCAGAAGGCGTTTATCACGGCCTCCCTGAACGCCTCCCGGGCTATCTCCGGCACGTCCACGCGCCTTAGGCCTTCCACCCGCATCCCCAGGTAGATATGCTCAAGGATGTAGGCTTCGGCTTTGTCGATAAGATAGAACACGTCCCCTTCGAATTCCTTGCGGTCAAGGATGACGGCCGTGTCGACGCCGCTAAAGACGGCGCAGCGCAGTTTTGCGTTAGGATAAAAGTTATGCGGGTTCCTGGCGAACAGGACGACCGCGGCGTTAAGCGGGCGTGCTTGCCGCAGCAGTTTCAGTTTCAACAGGGCGTTCCTGGCGCTGTCGTATTTAAGGCCGGCATTCTTAAGGAATTGCCGGAGTTTCTGCGCGCTGATGTCGGCGACTTTCGCCTCGGAGCAGGGCTCGGTATCCCAGCGCAGCGCCTCTTTATGCTCGTTCAGAATCAGGCTCTTTATTTCGGCGGGAGACAGCTTCCTGTCTTCGTCCGCTACGCGGAGATATACACGGCCGTAAGCGTAATATGGTTTTTCGTGGCCACGGAACAACACCTTAACGCAATCTTTCCCGTTCAGCTTGACCTGCTTTATCTCCGGGCTTATTTTCGGCTCGACATGGCCGGCGATTGCCCGCGAAATATCCCTCGCGGTATTTTTGCCCAGTTGCTGGCCCACAACTTGGCCGTCATCTTTAATTCCGAAGTAAATCTCACCGCGGCCGTGCTTGTTCAGCATGGCGCTGATGGATATCATCGCCTCCTTAAGTTCGGAAGTGGATCTTTTCAGTTCCCGCGTTTCGCTTTCCCTAAGCGCCATAATCCCCCCTTCCCGTACAAATAGCATAGCAGACGAACCCGACAAGGGGCTGTCGGGTTGTTAAACTACCGCAGCATGTTCCAGGCTATTATCTGAAACCGGATCTAATCACAACCAAATGTCCCTTTCCACCGCGACACGCCCTTGTCGGGGTGGTCTGCTAGACTATAGAATAGAGGTGTGACCATTATGGCCAAGCGCATATCCAAATCACAGTACATGATGGGCGTGCAGTGCCCCAAAAAACTGTGGCTTTATAATTTCCGCAAAGACCTTATCCCCCCCGTGGACGCGGCAAAACAGCGCCTGTTCGACGAGGGCCATGCCGTGGACGAGATCTCGCGCGGCTATTACAAGGGCGGCAAGCTGGTGGCCTTCGACTACCGCCAGCTGTCGCACGCCATAAAGCATACCGACTGGCTCATGAACGAGGACGGGGCCAAGCTGATATATGCGGGCGCCTTCGCCGCGGCCGGCGTGCTGATACGCTGCGACATGCTCAAGAAGAACCCCGACGGCAGCTGGGACCTGATAGAGGTGAAAAGTTCCACCTCCGTAAAAGAAGAGCATATCCCCGACGCCGCCCTGCAGCGCTATGTGCTGGAGGCGGCCGGCGTTAAGGTGGGCAAAGTGTGGCTGATGCACATAAACCCCAAGTTCATTAAGGACGGGCCCATCAACCCCAAGAAATTCTTTACCAAGGCCGACATTACCGGCGAGACCGCGGCCCTGCTGCCCGCCGTGCGCGAGAACCTGGACAAATTCATGGAGGCCCTGGCCGGCCCCTGCCCCGAGCCCGGCATCGGCCGCCACTGCAGCGATCCCTATGATTGCGACTTCCGCCACTTCTGTTGGAAGAACGTGCCGCCGTATTCCATATACGACATCCCCCGCCTGGGCTGGGACAAGAAGAACACGCTTAAGGCAATGGGCATCATAAATTTCCGCGACGTGCCGGACACTTTCGACCTGAACGCCGCCCAGCGGCTTTACCTGCAGGTGGAGCGCACCGGCCGCCCGGTTGTGGACAAAGCCGCGCTGGCGGCCTTCCTGGCCACGCTGCGCTACCCGCTCTACCACATAGACTTCGAGACCATAATGCCGGGCATTCCCCTCTACGAGGGCACCCGTCCTTACCAGCAGGTGCCTTTCCAGGTTTCCCTGCACATACAGGACGCGCCCGGCGCCGAGCCCCGCCACCTGGAGTACCTGGCCAACCCCGCCGGGGACCCACGCCCCGGCCTGGTGGCCTTCCTGCTTAACAATATAGGCCGGGAAGGCTCGCTATTGGCCTATAACGCCGCTTTTGAGGTAAGCCGCCTTAAGGAGCTGGCTGAGGGCTTTACGGGCTCGGCAGAGGCCTTGCTGGCCCTCGCAGGGCGCGCCGTGGACCTTATGGCGCCGTTTAAAGCCCAATCCTACGTGCTGCCGGAGTTCCACGGGCGCTACTCTATAAAGGTGCTGCTGCCCGCCATGGTGCCCGGCATGACCTATGAGGGCATGGCCATAGCCAACGGCGCCGACGCCCAACAGGCCTTCAGCGCCATGGCCGCCGGCAAAATGGACCGCGCCGATATTGAGAAGACCAAAGAGGCCCTGCTGGTATATTGCGGCCAGGACACCCTGGCCATGGTGAAGATACTGGCTAGGCTCTACGAAGCGGCCGCATCTTGAGGTTCCAAACTGGAACCTCAAGCACACAAAATATCCTTACGTCATAAGCATTTCCCCATTTCCCGCGGCAGAATTTGAGCCCGGCTTCGTATATATATGGGTAGGAGGGCTTATGCCCAGAAAGAAAATGGAGTCGGTTTCGCCTGACGGGCGCTACGCCTTGAACTGGAACAGCAAAGGCGAAGTGAGCATAGTTGATATGCGCACCGGCGAAGACGTCTGGTGGCTGATAGACAACTACCCGGTCTGGATCCTGCGCGCGGCGTTCTCGCACGACATGCGCCGCATACTATGTTTCAACTGGGGCGGCACTGTGGGCGTGTGGAGCGTGCCCGTGCCGGCAAAAGGCAAGCCGCGCTATGCGGACATCGTAGACGCCGTCCGCCATAACCAGGACCTCTTCACCCTGCGCTACGCCCACATGGGCTACCGCGGCAATTGGCGGGAGTAGTGCTGGTGCAAATATTTATTAGCAAAATACGTCTCGGACTACTGCGGGGCAGTGTTTAAATATAGTCAGACAAAAACTAATATCCTATACTTCAGAGAATGGGTTGGAGGTTCTGTAATGCACATTTCCACTAGGGGCCTAAAAGAATCTTGCGCGCTTAGACGGCAGTTGCTGCCGCAAGGGAGTTTGGCGGTAATCACGGATCTGGCCCGCTCAGCCCCTGACGAGTATTATTTGGGCATCAGGGATAATGCCATTAACCTTTATTATATGGGCGGCAGCCTGTTAAAAGTCGGCTCACGAGGAACAACGTTTGGATTCAATAATGACTACCATACAGACCAAACCAACTCAAAAAAATACGCAAGCATAACAGAATGGTTCAATGACCTGGAGAATATTAAAGCCGCCGTCAAGAACCACCAGACGGTCAAGACCAAGAACGAGAAGATAGTGCAGCAACAGATTTTGTCCAGCAACAACGCCAATCACGAAGCGGATTATTTCTTGGTTGACATGGAATATAGTGTTTCGGGTTTCTCATACGGCCGCTTCGACTATATTGCCATTACACGCAAACCAAACGCAGAGGGAAAATACAGCATCGCGCTGATAGAGCTTAAATATGGGGTAGGCGCTTTTTCCACTTCCCGGAAATCCGGGGCATATGGAAGCGGAATTGTAGGCCATGCGAACAACTTTAATCGTTTTATTTACGGCAAGAATGGAAAAAGAGAACTGTTAGGGGGCAAGCAGGACCCGTTAGTGCATTTGCGCGAAGAGATCCTCAACATCATTCGCAACTATAAGGACTTTAATTTACTGGATCGCGAATTATTTACAGATATCGCCGAAGATAAGATTCTGATCGATGAAAATACTATCCAGACTTTGTTTCTATGCGTGGGCTGCCCAGATGTCACCGGCGCGATCCAAAAGGCAAAAAAGTATCTAGGAGTTCACCCCACTGCTAACGCAAAATACACGACCAAGAACATAGAACTAAATCCCGCCCTAAATCTTAGGTGGCACATTGCTGCTAATCCCACTGTTCCCGCGATAAATAGCGCTAATTTCATCGAGATCATCTGAAATGCCCAGGCAATTGGCATTCTAGGCAACGTCGGCGATTAGCTTTATCTTTTCGACACCAAACAAGCCCGCATATACTTCCGGGTGCTCCGTATGCACCGGAATTATTTTCACGGGGGCCAGGGCGGCGGCGAGGCGCTGCAAGGCAGGCACGTCGGCGTGGCCGGAGGCGTGGATGTATTTCATGGTTCTATCCAGGCCCGCGGCATAAATGAATTCCGTCAGCTTCATCTGCGGCTTTTTGAGATAGCCCAGCCATTGCGAGTATATCAGCTGGGCGTCCATGTGCCCCGGGATGTTCTTCAGCGCCGGCACAATGCCGTCCCGCACCAGCACCAGGTATTTCCCCTTTCCCATCGCCTCAGGCCTGAGCTTGCGCATACCGAACAGCTTCCGCAGCGGCGCGAACTTGCCGCCATTCTTGACCGCAAAGGCCACGTACTTGTCGCCATTGCGATAATTATGGATCAGCGCCCTGACACCGGGAGAAGACAGAGTAGGAATCTTGCCCGAATACGGCAGGTCCTTAAGGTTCTCCAGCACACAGGCCACATAAGGGTCTATCACCAGCTCGTAGCCGGCGCGGCGCGCCTCGGCGTAAAGGGAGCATATCCTGTCTATGTTCTGGCCGGAGCAGGCCGCGAACACAAGCCGCTGCCCGGCGCCGAGCACCTCCCGTATCGCCTTCTGCGCCGCTTTCTCGGTCTTGAACTCCGGCTCGCCGCGGCCTATCGTGGTCCCCTCCATCAGCAGATATTCCGGCCGCATAGGCGGGCGCTGCACCAGCATTTCAAAGGCGTTCGTCTTGTGCCCTCCGGCGCGGAAGTCGCCGGTGTAGAACAGGGACTTCCCCGTACTCTTCTCGGTAATAAAGAACCCCCGGGCGTCGAAAGCAGAGTGGTCCATCAGAAACGGCTTAACCACAAAGCCCCCCATCTCAATATCCTCGCCGTGCACGGCCGGGATTACATTGGATAGCGGCACCTTGCGCGGCACAAAGGCGTTAAGCGTCTCAATAAGGCGCATGGCGCCCGGGCTCATAACCACCGGTATATCCTGGCGGGCAAAATGCAGCAGCCCGTAATGGTCCCCGTGCGAATGGCTCAGCAAAATAGCGTCGAAGCCTTTCGCTTCGTCCTGATATAGCCCTCTTACATCCGGCAGAATGCCGCTGCGCTTCAACTCCGAAATGTCAGACTTGTCCCAAACCCTCTTTCCTTTCAGCGGGTCTATCAAAAAATCTTTCCCGTCCTTGTCGTTCAAAGGCATACCCAGGTCTAAAAGTATCCGCGAGCTGCCCGAACTTATCTCTATGCAGGTGCCCCCGATCTGGTGGCTCCCTCTGTATATCCTGATCTCCATACTTACTCCCTGCTCCTGCGTGCGGCTTTCCGCTCGGCTTCAGCGCACAGCCGCGCTACCGCGGCTTTCGCATTGCCATACTCACTTTCTTTGTTCTGGCTCGCCACTAAGTCGGCGCCATGCAGCTCAACCGTCCTGCGAATAAGCCGTTCGGCCTGGCACCGGGTCAGTACTATCCCGGTATGTGCCGCATACCTGGCGATAAAATCCGATATCAAGTTCTCCCGCTCGTCCGCAGTTTCCCGCCCCTCGCCCAGGATAGCGCGGCCGGCCAAAAGCGCCAATACAATGCAGATAATCAATGTCATACGGCCTTACCGGTCCGGCCGGCTGCCTCCACCCTGTACCCCTCGGGCAGCCTTCGTTTTATGGAGAGCTTGGCTATATCGGCCAGCAGTTTCTTTCTTTTCTCTTTTTGAGGTACGCCGATGGCTTTCAGCGTTTCGGCAGCCTGCAGCGAGACTTCAACGTCCATGCTGTGCAGCAGAGGCACTATGTCGCAGAAGGCCTCTTTATCCTTCAGTTCCTGAGCGCATATCAGCGCGGCCAATCTTCTGTCCGACCATTCCGACCTCAGGCCCTCCCTGATGAATTCCCGCCTGTCATTGCCCAGCAGGGTAAGCGCGGCGGCCATTTGCATTTTATCCCCCCAGTTGCGCTCATGCGCAAAAGCTTCGGCCAAAGCAGGCAGCGCTTCTCTTACCCCGCTGCGGGCAAGGGCCAGGGCGGCGGTACCGCGGTATGGGAACCGCCTGTCGGCAAGTGCTTCCAGCAGTACCAACATCCCGTCTTTACTGCGCCAGAACTCCAGGCCGTACGCGCCATGCGTCTGCACCACCTGATCCGTTCCGCTTGCTGCTTGTACTAGCACTTGCGCCGCCCGTTGGGTGCCTATCCACGCCAAATGCGACGCCGCGATCATGCCTATCTGGATCACCGGGTCCCTGAGAGCTGCGACAAGATGTTCAAAAGCGGCCTCCCCCAGGATATCTATGCTCTCCTGTACGCACACCAGTCTTATTTCCGCATTTTTATCCGCGATGCGGGATAGCAGGGCAGGCCCGCCACCCTTGCACTTATGGCGTCCCAACTCCTTGAACGCGGCCACGGCTTCCCGAGTGGTTCCGTGCCGCGCGGCTATCAAAGTCTCCTGCATTTCCTGTTCCGACATTCTCTTCTTCATAAACCTTCCATGTGGCAAATCCTACACCAATAGCATAGCAGACGACCCCGACAAGGGCCTGTCGGGTTGGAAATAGGGGATTTTGTGATTTTAGAAGGCGCCCCGGCGTATTACGCAGGCGTGGTATCTTTCCCGCACTCCGCGCTGTATTGCTTCAACTGGGCGATAGCCAGCAGCCCGTCGTCGTGGGACAACTCCCGGAAATCATTCTTTATGAAGGTCGGCACAGCCTGCTCATTAAGCACCCAGGCGGGCGCGGAGCCCGGGTTCCGGGTAGTGTACCAGCCCAGGAACACCACTATAGGCTTAACGTCAAAGCGTTTCCCCGTCCTGGTCTCAAGGATCGCCTGCACGGTCTTAGCGCCGGCCACAGCCTCTATCAAGGGGTCGCTGTCCGGAACCTTGCCGTCCACCAGGATCTTCTTGCCGTCGTAAAATATCTGATGACCGGGTCCGGCCGGCTTTTTCCAATACTTGGTCTCAATGCTGAACACGCCGGTAGGGCCGATAACCACATGGTCGATATTGAACGCCCTCTCGCCGTTCTTGCAGACCAGGTCGTGGATGACCTGATATTTATGCGGCATAAGCTGTTCTTCCAGGAATTTGCCCAGGATCTGCTCGCCAATGAGCCCTTTGCGCAGCTTCCCTTTCTGCTTACCAAGGACCACAATGCGCCTGATGGACCAGGCGCTTGCCAGCAAGGCGATCACAGTGATCACCCAGGGATTCGGCTTGTTAGGCAGAAAATACCACCACCAGGCAAGAGCGGCAATAGCCACACACAGGAACGGGACTATCAACTCCGCGAGCTGGTCCTCCCTGATATCCCTGAGCTGCTCCGAAAGGGACTGTCCGGGATAGCGCGTTCTGGGGTCTTTAAGTGGGCTGTGCATATCACAATTCCTGAAAACCGATCTGTTTCAGATACTCGTAGGTAGAATTATAGTATTCCGGGGGCCTGGTGTGGTCGTCCGGGTTCCCCTCCGGCACCACTATCACCATGCCCTGACGGGCGCGGGTTAAGAGGACTCGATACGCGTTCTTTTGATAAATCTGGCGATGATCATTGTTGATTCTCTGCCATTTGTTGCCCTTGCAGGACCAGTTCTCCCAGCCCGCGGGCGTATGCCGCATGTCCGCGTCCCATGTTACACAGGCCCAGTCCAGCTCCAGGCCCTGCACGTGGAATTCCGTGGCCACGTCCTCCAGGTAATAGGACGAGCGCACGTCGTCCTTGCCGGCCAGGAACCAGTCCACCGGGTCCACTGGAGATTTCACGTCGATAGCGTAGCGCTCGGTGCCCTGCGCGCGCTCGCGCAGCCAGCGCTTGGCTTTCTGCAGGTCGCGGGTAAGCACAATGGGATAGTCGGCGCCAATGGCCTTAAGCGTCTCTTTGGCGGAGGCGGCCTCCAGGTCCAGCACCTTCTTAACCAGCTCAGAGACGCGCTCGGCGCGGAAAGAGCGCAGCGAAACGGCCAGGTGCAGCTCGTCCTTGTATTTCACCTTCAGCGGCGTCCCTTTTAACCTGGCTATAACCCGGCCCGCGCCGTATTCGACGTCGGTAAGGCGCGGCGAAATGTGGACGTCCCAGCCGGGGAACTTGCGCAGGAGCGAGTCTATCCACTCGCTTATGCCGGCCTCGACGGTGTTTATCTCCTGGCCGCCGCCCACCAGGCACACTATCACGGCCCAGTCCGGGTGCCGGTCCAGGCAGGAGATCAGGAACTCCGGCTCGGACTGGTTGAAGTCGGGGCGCTTCTTCTTGCGCTTCATGAAGTTGGCCGTTTGCTGCAGGTCCCAGGCCCGCTGGGCCTCGTCAAAAAGCGCCACGTGCTATTTAGGCGGCCCCCCGTCTATAAGGCAGTCGTCCCGGAAATTGTGCACGTTCTGGACGAACAAGGAGCGCTCTAACTACCGCGCCTTAGCCTGTTCCCGCATTATCTTCCGCAGCTTCGTGTTGAACGGCTTCTGCGTTTGCGCATCATAATGGGTATAGCCTAAAAGCAGTATCCTGGAGAACAATTCCTTGCTGCCAAAAGAATACAGCAAGCAATCCTGAAACTGCTCTTTCCCAAATTTGAACAAATTCCAAACGCCTTTCGAATGCGCATAATTTCGAGGCGACACAATGAGTGCAAAATCAGCGCCTTGAGCCAAATACATATGGGCTTTCAGTATATCTTTAAGTATTTTCTCACGATTTGCCTTTTCTATTTCAACTGCTACACAAGCCCCATTACAGGAGAATGCGAAATCAAGTTCTTTTGAAATATCAGCAGACGGTGCAAAATTAGATGGATTACACCCATTGGATAGAATAGCTTCGCAAAGCCGCTCATCGAAATCGGAAGACATCTGTCCTTGATTTATGAACGGATCAACAATAGTAATTTTAAAATTGACCTTTTCCAGTTTAGAGATTGTCGAGTGCAGTGCATTGAAAGCTCTCCCGTCTTTCGGGAAAGCCTCAAAATCTGCCGCATACGCAGGAAATGTCACAAATGATTCCCGTTCCCTTACTTCTTATACGGTCCCAGGAACTTGTCCCCGTTAAAATGAATCAGATGTTCCGGATTATCGGCAATCCAGACCTCTGTCTCCCATGCTATTTCGGCAACATATTTGCGGAAAGTTGCCCGGTCCAGGAAAGCGGTCACATAAACGATGTCAGCAGTGCATTTCTGCGTCAGGCGCTTTAGCTCCGCCAATCTCATCGCACTAACGGGGCCGGAAGAGTGAACAGCCTCGATAAGAAAAAGCCAATTCTTCTTTTTGCTATATGCAATCACATCGGGAAGCTCATCATGCGCGATTTTAAAAAATGACAGCTTCTTTAATTTATCTTCCTCGAGATGTTTAAACTTATCAGAACTGTCGCCGACGTAAAGCACTTCTGCTCCAAATCCGAAATTGGGCAAAAACTTTTCGACAACCGCTTTTTGCAGCTGGTTATGCTCCCCTGGACCAAAATTTAGCGTTTTCCCTCCCGGAATTGTAACCGGAATAGTCGCTATTTCTCGTTTTGCTGCCAATCGTGCGTGTAACGTTCCGGTCTTGGCAGTTAGATTGGCAACAGTCTCTTGCCATTCCGCGGTACCGTATGCGCGTACGGCCTCTGCAAATTCCGGATTTAAGGCATAACCTCTAGTCGGACTGTTTGTGGCGGCACCGGGATTATTTGCACTGCGCTCAATTATCCCGGCGACTGTCATAAATTTTAGATCCTTCCGGCGGATATCATCATACGATCCGCTGGAGATATCCTCTCCGAAATTAGCGTTAATGTAATCGATAATCTGGCGCGTCTGCGGAGCCCATCCGCTGCCGCTTTGTTTTGCGTCTTTCCACTGGCTGCCGCGCCTGATATCGGCTACAGCCAAGAACGCCATCGCCATTTTCTCAAGCCTCCGCCCCGTTAGCCCCTCAAAAGGAATTCCAAAATTCTTGAGAATATCCAGCGCACCATTAATCAGTGTTTTGACCGCAGGCTGTTTGGAGCTTGTGGGGATATAGTCGTGCATTGGATACCTCTTACGTTTTTTGTCAGACGAAAACAGTCCGGACTGTTTCGTTGTTCTTCGACACATTACCTCATTGGTTTTATACCGAAATGTGGAAGCGAGATACTGTCTTACGGATTTAGCGATAGCCCTAGCAAAAAGCGGAGGCACAGCATTGCCTACCTGATAGTACTGAGAGGTTTCATTCCCCTTAAAGTTGAACCAGTCGGGAAAGCTTTGCAGCCTGGCAGCTTCGCGAACAGTTATTCTCCGCCTTCTCCCGTCTGGCAAAAGGATTCGCTGCATGTCTCCGGTTGCTCCAGCCAAATTACGGCAGGTAAGAGTTCTGGCCGGCCGGTCCAAGTGCAAATCTCTGGGGGTAATACACTTTGATGACTTCTCGTACTTCGCCACATACCTGTCCATACTGGGGGTAAGGAATTTCGCATTCTCAGGTATGGAAAACGCCATTTCTTCCAATGCCTCGCCGACTGAAACCAGCCGGTTCTCTTCGGAAGGGAACTTAAAATCTCCGCGATGCCCTACGACTATAAGTCGTTCCCGATTCTGTGGAACCCCGTAATAAGCAACCCGAATGAGCCGGTGCTCAACAATATAGTCCAGACTCTCAAGCTGAGAGATAATTTCATCCAAGTAGCTCTTGTTTTTATACAGTAAGCCCCGGACATTTTCAAAAACCCAGATGTCAGGATTTGTCTTCTGAACGGCATCAATAAAAACCGGGAATCCGTCCCTGGAATCTTTCAGCCCGAGTTGTTTTCCCCCTACACTGAAGGGCTGGCAAGGCGGCCCGCCGATAACTACAGGGACCCGGGGATATTTCTGATTTTTATCTAATCTAATATTGTGACACTTACCGGCCAGATTGGCGGTATAGGTGTCGGCGTAATCAGACTCCATCTCATAGCCGATTGTTTTTATCCCGCAGGATTCAAAACCCAGGGACAAACCGCCGCAGCCTGCAAACAAATCAATAGCCTCATACTCGAATTTCTTCGGGATACGTAATTCTGAATTAATTCGCTCCACAAAATTCATAGCTCTGCCCGTTTCTGATGCCTTACAAGTTGTTTCAGATCTTTCTTGCCGCAAGTGTCTTTTTAACCTTTAAGACACACTTTTCAGTATGTTCAGTTATCGCTTCACCCCAAAATCGAATTACTTTCCAGCCTTTTTCTTTTAACCCCTGGTTTACCGCCTTGTCTCGTCGGATATTGTTTTTGATTTTGTTGTGCCAATATTTCTTATTTGTCCCGATTCGAGACTTTTGGGGGTCCCAGTCCTTGCCATGCCAGAATTCGCTGTCACAGAACACCGCGACTTTTTCTCTGACAAACACCAAATCGGGCTTGCCAAGGATATTCTTCACATTCAACCGATATCTGAACCCTTCTTTTGACAAAGCCTTTCGCAATGTCTTCTCGATGCTGGTATCAGAAGCCTTGATCGCCTGCATATTCCGCCGCCGCTGCTTATTTGTTAGCACATCCATCAGTGATATGTTCTATCTTAGAACTATTGACGCCCTTGATTGCTATAAGTCTAGCAGACCAACCCGACAACCGCGTGTCGGGATAAAAATAGTGGATATCAGTTACGACAGGGTGTATTAACGTTCATACAGAGTATTTATCCTGTAGTCAAAGAGAACGGCCTTCTTCTATGTTTTGAAGGAGTGCGGCTTAGCCTAAGCACAGTCCCTTCTTCCTCTTGTTTTAAAAAGGGGTAGACATGTTCAGCAATAGCTTTTGCCAAAAGGGGCGGGACAGCATTCCCTATCTGATTATATTGCGACAAACGGTTGTGCTCCGACACCCCATTCCGTGCAGACAGTGCCGACGATATGAGAGTTCTTTTTCCCATAAATCTGTAATTGTCAGGAAAGGACTGCAGGCGAGCTGCTTCTCTGGCAGTGAGATTTCTGTTTAGACGGGGGTGAATAAAGCTTGAATAGAACGATGCGGGAATCGTATAGGAAGGCTTCTTAGGATCAAGCCTTCGATTATTCATGTTGTAGGAGACTTTCGAGATTTCTCCATTCCCATTTCGCTTTCTTTCTTTATGTTTAAGCGAAACGTCGGAAACTGATTCCCCTATTTTAATATGGCTAAATCTTTCAACAATCCTTTTTGTATGCTTCATCGCAACGTGATTATAAAGCACATTTTGATTGGCTCTTGCCCATTTCTGGTATTTTGATCGTGGTCCACCAGCGTATTGCTGGCGTTCAGTTCCCTCTGCTGCTTGTATTTTCGGCAAATCAGAAAAGGCCTCGTTGACAGTTACGGCCTTTCGCAACCCTTTGATTGGCTTACTTGTAAAATGCGTTTTCGGGGGCGGCGCTATCGTAATGTTCTTTATGTGACCGACAATAAATACACGCTCCCTGAATTGTGGTACTCCGTATTCTGCTGAATTTAAGCGCCAGACATTTAGGTTCGTGTACCCGATATCAGAGAATGTCTTGCGAATAACATCAATTGTTTTTACACCATCAGAATTACATCTCGTTAGTATTCCGCGCACGTTTTCCATAATAAACAGCGTGGGTTTAAGATGCTCTATCCATTTGGCAAAATACTTAAAAAGAGAATTTCTGGGATCATTCACATCTCGTTTCCGAGAAGCGGCGTTACTGAACCCTTGGCATGGCGGGCCGCCAATAATTACTTCCGGGGACAGTTTCCCACAAGCGCGTAAGACTTCCTCTTTCGTCTTAAATTTCTGAATATCATCTTCAATTACGACAGTGTGTCTGCTCCTGTTTCTGCGCAGCGTGTCCGCCGCCCAATTGTCTTGTTCGACTTCACAAGAAATTGAATACAGTCCTGTCAGTTTGAAGCCAAGGCTAAACCCGCCAGCTCCAGCAAACAAATCGACAATGTTAATCTTCTTGGCCATTAGGAGAGCTCAACTTCCGCAAAAGAAGGGGAATACCGATAAGAACGAGCATAATTGTAAATTTCTTCCTTTGTTAATCCAATCGCGTCTGTGATTTTATCCAATGCGCCTTTGGGCAAGTGCTGATTCAAATAATGGCGTTCTCTTGGAGTAATCACGGGGACTTGGATTTCATACAATTCTTTCCCAATGAAATCCAACGCGGAAAATTGACATTTATTAAAAGCATCTGTTTCGCTGTGCTTGTAGAATATCCCCCCGACTGTAAGCATTCTTGCCCCGTCGCGATAAACCAAATTGATAAGTGGCTCAAACTTCATAACGTCTTCCGGAGCTGCCATCCCATTTCTGTTACGTAAGCTGGCGGCAACTTCATCATATATAAGCCTTTTATATGTTTTCGCCATCTCATCGCCTTGCAAATCGATCCCGGTTATCCAGGCCGGGACATCTCGCTCTAATTGTCTCCCGAACCTCTCTTTAAGCTTTTGCTCAACTTTTTTATAATTTCTGCCCCTCTGCTGATATCCAGAGGCATTAACTGTAATTACCATCAGACTTCCAGAAACACACTTAGCGCTTAAGAACGCCACATCTTGAAGAGCCGCATCAGTTAATGCTCCATCATAGTCCAACCAAGTTATGGTTTTTTTGTCCCATCCCAATTCAGGGATGACTTTATTTGAATCACCATATTTGATATCAATGCATTCAAAAGGTCTGTTGAATTCAAAGCGAACTTCATATTCAGTCCGGTGTTCTATGCTTATCATCTCTGAGATGTTCAGCGCCTTATGAAACAGAATAAAGTCCGCAAAGGTCGTGGAGCCTAAACCGATATACCTATACTTTTCAACCGGCGCAAACCCTGATAATCGGCGAAAAGCATCTACAAGCATTTTTCTTTCGGTGCTTTTATTGGGTCTGACACGATAATCAAACTTACTAAAGCTTGGAACAGGTTTGACTCCTTCTGTCATTTCAGAATCTCCCTCGAAACGAAGTAGTCAAATATTTCTCGGCCAATTGCGCTTATATTTTCTTTGCCGAAATACTCCTTTATTGCTGCATGTTCCTTGGGCGATATTTCAAACTTAACCCATATCGGTTTAGGTTTATTCGGAGCTATTGGTTTAGCAGGCTCAGGATGTGAAAACTTTTCCGGGGACGTTAACTTATTAGTGCTCAATAAAACATCTACCTTGCACGCTTTTGAACTTTCAATGGAGGCCTGAAGTGGGGTAGTCTTAATTCGTCCCTTATCAAAGTCGCTTTTTTCGTCGTGTAAACCATTTAAGAAATCAATGACTGTGCGCATCATTACAGTCATTTGCTGTAATACTGCTCTATACACAGGGGAATCCAAGTCCATATTTGTCTTGGAGGTATTCCATGGCAGATCTCTAGGATCCTTTGCCTCCAGAAAGACATATCCACGAAAACGATAGTATTGAGGATGATATTCGGGAATTCGAATAGGAGTTTTCACCCCCCACCCAGTCTTTTCGGTGTGATCTGGCCCCAAAATGAGGCGATTATTTCCGAAAACATACCACCCGCCATTTGGGCCGTACTTTTCCTGTTCAGATATTCCAGCAACAATTTTCACCTTTACTTTACCCGAGGTATGCTCCCAAACTGCGGGTTTAATCTGTCCGTGAGCCAACAAGGCAAGCTCCGACGCCTTTAGCTCCTTTTTGTTGATAACAATCTTCATCCCGTTAGAAATGCTATGGAGATGCTCTCTCTGCAATTCTTTTATCAGCTCATCCATGTCCTGTTCCGTCTTAAATGACTCAACAACATCCTTATTGAGCTGAGAAACTGTAATTTGAGTGCCGCGCTCTGTTTCCGGAAAAACTTTTTTTAAGCCTTCTTCATATTTAGTGAAAACAAATTGCCATGCGTTAAGATCATCATCTTTTGAGTCCTGCCATTTATTTACGTCAACAGTCATATCAAACCAGGAATTTTTTTCTTTTGACTTAACCTCAAAAGACTTGCCCAGTTTAAACAGCGCCCTTTTCATACCTATTCCAAAGACACCGACTGAACGCTCTGTGTGTTGAGCTTCAAAATCCGACCTGCCAAATCTAAACGCATGGCGTCTGGCCAGATCTACGGACATCCCGCCACAATTGTCATGGATTTTAAAATAGTCTTTTGCAGTATTTAACTCAATCTCAACCTTTAGCCCGTGGTAATTACCGCCAGGGCGTAATCGCAGTGCCCCATCAATACAGTTATCCAGCAAATCACCTATTGCGTCTCTAAGGGTAACATCTCGGACCAACATGGATATAAACAATTCCTTCGTTGGCGTTGCTTTAATTACAGATTTATCTTCTGATGAATTTGTGTTAATAGTTTTCATGCATTGCTCCGTTATACAATTGCCGACTAATATTATAAATAATTAAGCTTCTGCCTGGTTCCTGCACTTCCCCACCACTTCCGCCACGACCATGAATTCTTCGGCTTCCGCGTTCGGGATCACTATGTCGGCGTAAGCCGGGCTCAGCGGCTTCAGCGCTATCTCCTCGTACTGCCAGGCGCCACATTCGGAGTGTTTCTTTTTGCTGGCGTATATCTTCACGGTGCAGTTGCCGCCTTTCTTGCCAGCAATACCGAGCTGCCCCATCCACTTGATCGCTCAAAACATAACACTAACGGGAGTACAAGTATCTCTGAAAACCAACAAAAGTATTTCGAATATCCTGAACGCTTCCGAGTTGTTCGGTCGCGTCATTAATGGCGTGGTATTTCAGGGTGAGCAGGTCCGGGAGTTTCTCCTGATCCAGCTCTTCAACGCCGGTTTCTATGTATTTGGCTAAGACAAAGTCCAGGAACTCCTGCTGGCGGGAACTCAGGCCGGTGTAGATCCACGCTTTAGCCTTTGCAACACGTTCCTCGCGGGTGATTGGCTTAATGTCGTAGGCGATATACTCCAACACATCAAAGAGATCGCTTTTCTCAGCGTCCACCAGCTTCTGAAGAGTCGAGAGGTCTTCCCTTGTGTATCCGGCAGCGGCCAACTTATCCAGCATGGCTTTGCGGGTTATAGGGTTGGACCAGACCTTGCGCAGCTCCTCCTCGCTTTTGAAGAACTCCGGCAGTGCTCCGAACAGGCCCATTACAAATTCTTCGGCTGAAATAGGTTTCCCCTCAGCGCTATAGAAGGAGGTAAGGATGGTTACCTGTATCTGCCGCTCTTTGCCTGCGCCCAGTTTAACTTTTACCTTCTTTACGCAGACACATGGGCGTTTACCGCATTTAGGGCAGGGGCATTGGCAGGGGCGCTGGCCGCAGACCTGGCAGGGTTTGGCCGGTTTGCTTTCGCAGACACAGGGTTTCTCACCACAGCGCTTGCATACGTCCGCCTGTGGCTCGCCGTCCCATTCGGTGTCTGAGAAATGGTGGTATGCGTCAACAAAGTCGTAGATTGTGAAATACTCTTTGCCGTCGAACAGGCGGGTGCCGCGACCTATGATTTGTTTAAACTCAACCATCGAGTTGATAGGGCGCATTAGAACTATATTGCGAACATTGCGGGCGTCCACGCCTGTGGAGAGCTTCTGTGAAGTGGTCAGGATAGTCGGGATAGACTTTTCGTTGTCCTGGAATTCGCGTAGATACTGCTCGCCCAGTTCGCCGTCGTTGGCTGTAACGCGCACACAATAATTGGGCTCGGTACTGGTCTTGTACTGATTAACCAAGTCGCGTACCAGAGCGGCGTGGGCCTGGGTGGCGCAGAAGACCAGCGTCTTTTCTTTCTGGTTTATCTCGCCCAGGAAAGTTTTAACGCGGGTGGCCTCGCGCTCTTTTATCTCTATGATACGGTTGAAGTCGGACTCTGTGTAGACCCGGCCTTCTTCAATTTCGCCCTCTATCACATGGTCGTCCGAGGCAAAGCTATACTTGTCCAAGGTGGTCCCCACTCGCTTCAGGCGGAAAGGGGTAAGAAAGCCGTCATTGATGCCTTCCTTGAGGGAATAGACATAAACCGGCTCACCAAAATAGTCGTAGGTGTCGCGATTATCCTCGCGGCGAGGCGTGGCGGTGAGGCCAAGCTGCACGGCGGGCGAGAAATACTCCATGATGCCTCGCCAGTTGCTTTCGTCATTGGCGCCGCCGCGGTGGCACTCGTCTATGACTATAAAGTCGAAGTAGTCTTTTGGATATGCGCCGAAGTACGGCGTGTTGTCCGGGCCGCTCATGAAGGTCTGGAAGATGGTGAAGAAGACGCTGCCATTGGTGGGCACGGCGCCTTTCTTGCGGATCTCATCAGGGCTAATGCGCACCAAGGCGTCTTCGGGGAAGGCGGAGAAGGCGTTGAAGGCCTGGTCGGCCAGGATATTGCGATCGGCAAGGAAAAGTATGCGGGGCCGGCGGGTGCCGTCGCGCTTCAGGTTCCAGCGGGTCTGAAAAAGTTTCCAGGCTATCTGGAATGCGATAAAGGTTTTGCCGGTGCCGGTTGCCAGTGTAAGCAGAATGCGCTGCTTGTTGTCCGTGATTGCTCCCATCACATTGTTGATGGCTATTTCTTGATAGTAGCGCACTACCTTGGTGCCGCCTAGGTCTTCAAGCGGGATATTATTGAAGAGGTCGAGCCAATTGTT
>Ga0209066_10001889_pt1 | contig 26777 bp, 22 predicted proteins | sample All_14_2_FD_187198 | JGI IMG/M metagenome (GOLD analysis project Ga0209066, IMG submission 187198) | Freshwater microbial communities in response to fracking from Pennsylvania, USA - Allegheny Zone_MetaG_DW_15 (SPAdes) (version 2) ...
GATGATCCGTTCGATGGAGGAGATTCTCTCGTCCATCAAACGGATCATCCGCGAGGAAGGCGACGGTGGCCCCGCGCAGCCGCGCGCGCCGCGCCGTGGCCACATGGAGCTTGTGCAGCCCAGCGAACCGGAAGACGTGGCGCCTGAAGCTGACATTGTGGAAGAGGTCGCGGTTGAAGAAGCTGTGGTCGAGGATGATGTTCTCGAATTGACGCCACCGCCGGCGATTGAGGATGTCGTGCCGGATGCGATCGAGGAAGAACGGATCGAACTGACGCCGCCCGAGCCGGTTGCGCAGGAAGGCGTGATAATTGAGGAACCGGTAGTCGAGGAAGCGGCGATCGAGGAAGAGGCGCTGGACGAACCGGAAATTGCCGAGTTGCCAGTTGAGGACACGGCATTTGCGGTTGAGGACGTGGCTGTTGCCGAGGAAGTCCTGGAACTGACGAACGAAATCGAGACGGAGGCCAAGATGGGCGTGAGCGAAGCGATCAAGAAGGGCAATGACACTATGATGTCTGTCGAGAGTGAAGTGGCTGCGCGCCATTCCCTGTCCGCACTGTCGTCGATGGTTGTCGTGCCGGAAGCAGGTGCGGCTGCGAACACGCTGGAGGGCCTGGTGGAATCCCTGTTGCGCCCGTTGATCAAGGAGTGGCTGGACGCGAACCTGCCGACCATGGTCGAAACGATGGTAGCCAAGGAAATTTCCCGCATCACCGGCGGCGTACGCTAACACCGCCCGGATTGCTCGTGCCAGCGCGCTGATGCGCGAAACCGGCGCGGCGCATGGCCGGACATTCGAAATCCCGCCAGCCTCTGGCGGGATTTTGCTTTTCCCCTATGTCGCCTTCACGCCGCGCATGATTTCATCCGGCAGCGATTCCCTTTAAGGCCCTCCCCCATGTCCGACCTGCCCAAGACCTTCGACCCTGCCGCCATCGAACAGCGCTGGTACGCGCATTGGGAATCGAATGGCCTGTTCCGCCCGGACCGACCTCACGCCCAGCCCTTCACCATCGTCAATCCGCCGCCGAACGTGACCGGCAGCCTGCACATCGGCCATGCGCTGGACAACACGCTGCAGGACATCGTCATCCGCTATGAGCGACTGCGCGGCAAGGATGCGCTGTGGGTGGTGGGCACTGACCATGCCGGCATCGCCACGCAGATGGTGGTCGAGCGGCAGATGGAACTGCGGCAGGACAAGCGCAGCAACTACACCCGCGAGCAATTCGTCGAGAAGGTGTGGGAGTGGAAGGAGGAAAGCGGCGGCGCGATCACCGGCCAGCTGCGACGTCTGGGCTGTTCGATGGACTGGGAGAATGAGCGCTTCACGATGGACGCGGGCTTTTCCCGCGCCGTGCTGAAGGTGTTCGTCGAGCTCTACAACCGCGGCCTGCTCTATCGCGACAAGCGGCTGGTGAACTGGGATCCGCATTTTCGCACCGCGATTTCCGACCTGGAAGTGGAGACGCACGAGCGGCAGGGCCATTTCTGGCACTTCCGCTATCCGCTGGAGCATGGTTCGGGCCATATCTCGGTCGCGACCACGCGCCCGGAAACGATGCTGGCGGACATGGCCGTCGCGGTGAACCCGGAGGATCAACGCTACAAGGCGCTGATCGGGAAGAATGTGCGCCTGCCGATCACCGGTCGCCTGATCCCGATCGTGGCGGACGAACATGCCGATCCGGAGCTGGGCAGCGGCGCGGTGAAGATCACGCCAGGACATGACTTCAACGATTTCGAGGTGGGCAAGCGCGCCGGCTTCAAGGCGGCTGAGATGCTCAACATGCTCGATGCCGATGCGAAGGTCGTGCAGACGGCGGACGGGCTGATCCCCGCCCACTATCTGGGCCTCGACCGGTTCGAGGCGCGCAAGGCGGTGGTCGCGGCCATCGACGCGCTGGGCCTGCTCGACCGCATAGAGGACCGTATCATCCAGACGCCGATCGGCGACCGGTCCGGCGTGGTGATCGAACCGTGGCTGACGGACCAGTGGTATGTCGATGCGGAGAAGCTGGCCGGTCCGGCGATCGAAGCGGTGAAGTCCGGCGCGATCGAAATCGTGCCCAAGACGTGGGAAAAGACATGGTTCAACTGGCTGGAGAATATCCAGCCATGGTGCGTGTCGCGGCAGCTCTGGTGGGGGCACCAGATACCGGCATGGTTCGATGCGGATGGCGGCGTCTATGTCGCGGAGAGTGAAGCGGAAGCGCAGGCGCTGGCGGGCAACAAGGCGCTGACGCGCGATCCCGACGTGCTCGACACATGGTTCTCGTCCGCTTTGTGGCCGTTCGGCACGCTCGGATGGCCGGACGAAACGGTTGATGTGCAACGTCATTACCCCAACGACCTGCTGATTTCCGGCTTCGACATCCTGTTCTTCTGGGATGCGCGCATGGCGATGCAGGGCATCGAGTTCATGGGCGAAGTGCCGTGGAAGAAGCTGTACCTGCACGGCCTGGTCCGCGCGGCGGACGGCGCGAAAATGTCCAAGTCCAAGGGCAATACGGTCGATCCGCTGGGCCTGATCGACCGCTATGGCGCGGACGCGCTGCGCTTCTTCATGGCGGCGATGGAAAGCCAGGGCCGCGACATAAAAATGGATGAGAAGCGGGTCGAGGGATACCGCAACTTCGCCACCAAGCTGTGGAACGCGGCGCGCTTCCTACAGGCGAACGGCGTCGGCGTGTCGGCGTCGATCGGTGCGCCGGATGCGGCGCTGCCAGTCAACCGCTGGATCATCGCCGAAGCCATCGGTACGGTACAGGCGATCGATCTGGCACTGGCCGACCTGCGTTTCGACGCGGCGGCGAACGCTATCTATCACTTCGTTTGGGACCAGTTCTGCGACTGGTACATCGAACTGACGAAGGGTCAGATCGACGACGAGACGCGTAGCGTCGCGGCGTGGGTGTTCGACCAGATCCTGATCATGCTCCACCCGTTCATGCCGTTCATCACCGAGGAATTGTGGCACGCGATGGGTGCGCGGGACCACGATCTGATCGTCGCGCACTGGCCGCAGGCGGACGCGCACAGCATCGACACGGCAGCGAGCGCGGAGATCGACTGGTTGATCCGGTTGGTGTCGGCCGTACGCACTGCGCGGACGGAACTGAACGTACCGCCCGGCGCAAAGATGCGCGCCTTCTTCCGTGATGCCGATCAGGAAACGCAAGATCGGGTCGCGCGGCAGACCGCCGCCATCGCGCGGTTGGCGCGGATCGAAGAGCTTTCCTTCGGGCAGCCGGGATCTGGCGGCGCAGCGCAGGTGGTGGTCGATCAGGCCACCTATATATTGCCGCTGGAAGGTGTGATCGATCTGGATGCAGAGCGCAGCCGATTGACCAAGGGGTTGGAATCGGCAGCTAAGGAACGCGATTCCCTTGCCGGTCGACTTGCCAATCCCAGCTTTGTCGAGCGTGCGAAGCCTGAGGCGGTTGAGAAGGCGCGGGCCGACCATGCCGAGAAGGCCGCCGAGGCAGAGCGGCTGGAAGCGGCGCTGAAGCGATTGGGATAACCCCTCCGCGCGCCTGCCGGCGCTGGGACGCGGACAGGTTTCGACCAAGACGCATCGCGTATCGACAAACGGCTCTCCCCGCTGGTTGAGTGGGAACTGTTCAGCGCGCATCCTTCGGTCGCCCGCATTTGGGCCTGATCGAGGGGAAGCCGTCATGCATCGTTCGATTGCCGCCGCGCTGGTGAGTGTTACGCTCGCCCTGACCATTCCCGCTACAGCAAGCGCAGGTCAGCAAGCCGATTTGGCGGCGGCCGTTTCTGCACCCACCCGTCCTGACAAGCTCGTCGCGCTGGACGAGAGCCGCAAGCCAGCCGAGACTCTTGCTTTTCTGAGCCTGCGTCGGGGCATGAAGGTGGCCGACATCATGACCGGATCGGGCTATTGGGCAGAGATCATGGCGAAAGCGGTCGGGCCGAGAGGCAAGGTCACGGCCTTTGAACCTAACCAGTTCACCGAAGGAGCTGAAGGCACCAAGCAATGGGCAGATCTGCAGGCGCGATTGCCCGGAGTGCGGTTCGAGCGCTATCCATTCGAAGCGTTCCAGGCAGCGGCGAACAGCTTTGACTTCACCATCATCAATCTATCCTACCACGACCTCTATTGGGAGTCGGCGGAATACAAGATTCCCAAGACTGATCCTGCAGCATTTTTGAAGGCACTTTATATAGCGACCAAGCCGGGCGGCATTGTTGGCATTATCGACCATGTGGGCCTCGCCGGAGACACCCGTGCGATCGTGGACAAGGTCCATCGTATCGATCCTGCTACGGTCAAGGCTGATTTCGCAGCGGCAGGTTTCGTGCTTGAGGCGGCAAGCCCACTGCTGGGCAATGCCGCAGACGACCATGACAAGAGTGTGTTCGATCCCACCATTCGCGGCAAGACGGATCGCTTCCTGTACCGCTTTCGCAAGCCGAGATGACGCTATAGCGAGTTTACCCGCCTTTAACCGTGTCGCAACGGATCATCCGCTACGCTAGAGACGTGCGGGACCAATCGATACTGTTGTCATTTCCCGGCACGCCCCTATCTTGGCGGGGAAAGCGAGAGACATGAACGACGATAAGGAACCGCAGGGTAGCCCCTGGATCAAGAGCGCACTCATCTGGGCGGGCGTGATCGTCGCCCTGCTGCTGTTCGTGTCGATGTTCGACAGCCGCACGGCCACCAGTGGCGGCACCCAGATCGCCTATTCCGATTTCCGGCAGAAGGTGCAGCAGGGCCAGGTGAAGGAAGTGGCCGTCGCGCCCGACCGCATCACCGGCACACTGTCCAATGACTCGCGGTTCCAGACCATTCCGGTCGGCGACACGAAGCTGCCCGAACTGCTGGACGAATATGGAGTCAAATATAGCGGTCAGGCGCAGGAGCAGCCGAGCTTCTGGCAGTATCTGCTGTTCCAGTCGCTGCCGTTCATCCTGATCCTCGGCATCGCCTTCTTCGTGCTGCGGCAGATGCAGAAGGGGTCCAGTTCTGGCGCGATGGGCTTTGGCAAGTCCAAGGCCAAGCTGCTGACCGAGAAGCATGGCCGCGTTACGTTCGATGACGTCGCCGGTATCGATGAAGCGCGCGAGGAATTGCAGGAGATCGTCGAGTTCCTGAAGGATCCGAGCAAGTTCGCGCGGCTGGGCGGCAAGATTCCCAAGGGTGCGCTGCTGGTCGGGTCGCCGGGCACCGGCAAGACGCTGCTGGCGCGCGCGATCGCGGGCGAAGCGGGCGTGCCCTTCTTCACCATTTCCGGTTCCGACTTCGTGGAAATGTTCGTGGGCGTCGGCGCCAGCCGCGTGCGCGACATGTTCGAGCAGGCGAAGAAGAATGCGCCGTGCATCGTCTTCATCGACGAAATCGACGCGGTCGGCCGCCATCGCGGCGCGGGACTGGGCAATGGCAATGACGAACGCGAGCAGACGCTGAACCAGCTGCTGGTCGAAATGGACGGCTTCGAAGCGAACGAAGGCATCATCATCGTCGCCGCCACCAACCGCCCCGACGTGCTGGACCCTGCGCTGCTGCGTCCCGGCCGCTTCGACCGTCAGGTCGTGGTGCCGCGCCCCGACATCGAGGGCCGCGAGAAGATCCTGGCCGTGCACATGAAGAAGGTGCCGCTGGCGCCCGACGTCAACGCCCGCACCATCGCTCGCGGCACGCCCGGCTTTTCCGGTGCGGACCTGGCCAACCTAGTCAACGAAGCGGCGCTGATGGCGGCGCGGCGCGGCAAGCGCCTGGTCGCGATGGACGAATTCGAGGCGGCCAAGGACAAGGTCATGATGGGCGCTGAGCGCCGGTCCATGGTGATGACCGAGGACGAGAAGAAGATGACCGCCTATCACGAGGCCGGTCATGCCATCGTCGCGGTGCATGAGCCTGCGTCTGACCCGATCCACAAGGCGACGATCATCCCGCGCGGTCGTGCGCTGGGCATGGTGATGCGCCTGCCGGAACGCGACAATTACAGCTACCACCGCGACAAGATGTACGCGAACCTGGCCGTGTCCATGGGCGGGCGCGTGGCGGAGGAAGTGATCTTCGGCTACGACAAGGTGTCGTCCGGCGCATCCGGCGACATCCAATACGCGACCAAGCTGGCGCGCGACATGGTGACGCAGTGGGGCATGTCCGACAAGCTCGGCCCGCTCCAGTATGAAGAGCAGCAGGGCGAGACGTTCCTGGGCTATTCGCAGAGCCAGCGCGTGCACATGTCGAACGAGACGGCCAAGGCGATCGACACGGAAATCCGCCGCATCGTGGATGCCGGATACAGCCGGGCGAAGCAGTTGCTGACCGATCATCAGGATCAGTTGCACCTGCTTGCCAATGCATTGCTGGATTACGAGACGTTGACCGGCGAGGAGATCAAGACGCTGCTCGACAAGGGCGAGATCACCCGCGACGACGGCACGACGATCAAGCCTTCGGTGCTGCCGGCGGCTGGTTCCTCAATTCCCCGGACGCGCAAGCGCAAGGGGCCGTTCGGGGAGCCTGCCGGGCTCGGCGCTTAGCGCTGTGTATCAGTCTGGTTTTTGGAGGGCGGGTTTCGGTAGGGAGCCCGCCCTTTCTTATTTCAGGCGTTTCCCCCCCACGGGAATGTTCCGTGCAAAGAAAAAGGCCCGCCGATCTTACGCCGGCGGGCCTTTTCGTCCTCCCCAAAAATGTATCAGCCGTCGTAATCACCGCCGATATTCTGGTTGCGCGGCGGCGCTGCGGCCGTGAGACGCAACGCTTCGGCCGACTGAGCAAGCGAGCCGATTTCATCCGGCGTGTCGTCGTCGTCGATCTGAACCTTTTGCAGCGACCCAATGAGCGAATCATGCAGGTCCTGCGGCAAGACAGTTTCATCTGCTATTTCGCGCAGAGCCACGACAGGATTCTTATCGCGGTCGCGATCAATGGTAAGCTCTGCACCACCTGAAATCTCTCGGGCGCGCTGGGCAGCCAACAAAACGAGATCGAAGCGATTGGTGACCTTGTCGACGCAATCCTCGACAGTAACGCGGGCCATCGGGCCTCCTAACCAGGGATTCTAGAAAGCCAAAGCCGCTAGCAGGGAAATGCGTAAACGTCAAGATTTCCGGCGATCGCCCGCCATTTGTGCCCTCTGGACGACATGCTGTTTCACTGGCACTGCCCGTTCCGCCGAGGGGCGTGGTTGCACTGCGTCCGAAGGGAGAGAAACATGTCCGCCGGTGCCACCGCCCCCGATCTAACAACTGGACCCATCGGCAAAACGCTGCTGATGTTCACATTGCCAACGCTGGCATCGAATATCCTTCAATCGCTGAATGGATCCATCAACGCCATATGGGTGGGGCGTTTCATCGGTGAGAACGGATTGGCCGCAACGGCCAGCGCCAATATCATCATGTTCCTGTTGTTGTCGTTGATGTTTGGCATCGGCATGGCGGCGACGGTGGCGATTGGCCAGGCAACGGGTGCACGCGACATTGATGCCGTACGCCGCACGTTCGGATCGGCGGTGGGCTTCAGTGTCATTATTGCTATTGTAGTGGCGGGCATCGGCTGGATTGCGGCTCCACGCATCCTTTATTGGCTTTCAACTCCTGCGGGCGCCTATCCGCTCGCACTTGCCTATCTTCGTATCATCTTCATTTCCATGCCGTTCGGGCTGATCGCCGTGATGATAACGATGTGTTTGCGTGGCGCGGGCGATGCGATCACGCCGCTGAAATTCATGATCCTCACTGCAATCCTGGATGCAGGCCTAAACCCTCTTTTGATTCTGGGTGTGGGGCCTTTTCCGCGATGGGGTATCGCAGGGTCCGCGGCCGCGACCGCGATCGCCAGCATCGTGACGCTGGTAGCGCTGATCATATATCTTTATCGCGCGGACCTGCCGCTGCGATTGCGCGGTCCGGAATTGCGCTATCTGCGTCCGGCGCCTGAGCAGGTGCGATTATTGATGACAAAGGGCGTCCCTATGGGCCTGCAGATGATCATCATGTCGGCCGCGGGCATTATCATGGTCGGCCTCGTCAATCGCGAGGGCCTGTTGACGGCGGCAGCCTACAGTGCGTCTCAACAGCTCTGGACCTACGTGCAGATGCCGGCAATTGCGGTGGGTGCAGGGGTAAGCGCCATGGCAGCACAGAACATAGGCGCAGGCAAATGGGAGCGTGTTGACGCCATCACACGAAATGGCCTGATGCTCAGCTTTCTGATCACATCCACACTCATCGGCGTGCTGTTGCTGTTCGATAGACCTGCGCTGGGCCTGTTTCTCGGCATGGACAGCCCGGCCATTGCGATCGCGCGCCGGATGCAATTGATAGCGAGCTGGAGCTTCCTGCTCTTTGGCCTTGCCATGGTTTTCATCAGCGTCATGCGGGCCAACGGCGTGGTTGTGGCGCCGTTGATCATTTTGCTGTTCGCGCTGCTGCCTGTTCGCCTTGGCTTTTATGAGGCATTGTACCCAGCTGTGGGTGTGGATGCATTGTGGATGGCATTTCCTGTAGGTGCCGCCGCAGTGCTGGTGTTGGCTGCGGCGCTGTACCGCCATGGCGGGTGGCGTACAGTGCGTCCCATGGCTCCGCCGACGAAAGAAGAATGTATCGAAGCCGCGCAGGCTGAAGCCGATCCTGCGGGGCGAATGAGCCCGACAGGATAGGCCATCAACGTCCCTGGTTGCGCCAGCGCGTAATGGTGCGATCCAGAATATCACCCTCGCCGCCACTCTGTCGCCACAGGGCGGTGAAGCTGGGATCTCCCGACGCCGGGCGCCGATTTTCCTCAAGCATGTCCAGTGTGACGCGGATGGGGATGGAAACACCTTCGCCGCAGACAATGCACTCTCGGTTGCGCAGCGCCGGAATGGAATCGAGGAAACCGCGCGCGCCTTCCGGCATGGCTGCCCGCACGAAGGCCTGATCGCGGTCGTTGTTCAGGCGCATGGAAATTATGGTGCCGCACTGTGACAGTACGCCTTCTGCCAGGTCGGACGGGCGTTGCGTGATCAGGCCGAGCGAGACGCCGTATTTGCGACCTTCCTTTGCAATCCTCTCCAGGATTTTGCGTACGGCCTGACCGTTACCGGTGGTCGAGCTTGGGATATATCGATGCGCTTCCTCGCAAACCAGGAGGATAGGGCGTTGCGGTTCGTCGCGCGCCCAGATGGCATAGTCGAAGATCAACCGCGACAAGACGGCGACGACAACAGATGTGATATCGGACGGCATCGACGATACGTCGATGATGGAGATGGGACGGCCTTCTGAAGGCAAGCGGAAAATCTTGATGAGAAAGTCCTGCATGCTGTCGGCCACAAGCATGCCGGAAAACATGAAAGAGTAGCGCGGATCGGCCTTAATTTCCTCAATCTTTGTCTTGAGACGCATATAGGGCAGCGAAGTCGTGCCCTTGTCGAGCTTGCCCATTTCGTTCGAAAGGATCGCAAGCAAATCTGACAGCAGATAGGGAATGGGCGAATCCACCGTCAGGCGTGATATCTGTTCCGCCAGCCGATTACGACCACGGGCAGCAAGCAGGCACTTGGCCAGAATATCGCAGTCGAGCGTGCGGTCCGAGCCTTCCGATGTCACAAAGACTTCGCAATGCTCTTCGAAATTCATGAGCCAGTACGGAAGGGCAAGATTGTTCACGTCATGGATCGCGCCGTTGCCGCGGAATGCCGCAGCATATTCGCCGTGCGGGTCCACCATCACGATATGGCCTTGTGGCGATTGCTCGCAAATGCGGTGCAGGATCAGTGCGGCGGATGTCGACTTGCCCGTTCCGGTGGAACCCAACAGCGCGAAATGCTTGCCCAGCAGTGCGTCGACATACAGCGCCGCGCGGGTATCCTTGGTTGGATAGACCGTGCCTATAGTTACGTTCGCACGGTCATCCGACGCATAGATCTGATGCATGTCTGCCGTTGAAACTGGGTAGACCAAAGCGCCTGGTGAAGGATAGCGGGTCACACCGCGCCGGAAACGATAGACCTTGCCGGTCAGTCGCTCTTCATCGCCCTCACCAAGGAAATCGATGTCAGCGACCATTTTGGTCGGATCGCGACGGTCGAGCGCGACCGAGCGTATATTGGCCACCAGCCAAGATGTTCCGACCCGCATCTTTATAAGGGTGCCGACCTGACCCGCCATCGCCAGGCAGGGGTCCACATCCGCAGCGAGCGGCTTCAAACAGTCAAGGTCGATCAGCACTTGTGAGCTGGATCCTGCTATCTGGAACACCCAGCCGATCTCTTCCGGGGCCGCCGCATAAGCACCCATGACGTTCGGCGCTGCGAACTGCGATGATGCCGGCATATCGTTCATAAGAAACTCGCCATTCCCCCGCCGACGGCAATGCCGGCCAGCCTGCATAAGACCGAGGAGGTAAAAAATCGCTTATCTGGAAAACTTATATACGCCGCGCGATAGTGCCAGCCGCCCAGCCCATGGCTACAGCGATCAGAATAGCTGTTAGGCCATAGAATATCGGCCAATCGCGTGCTGCAAGCGCTATCGATCGTTCGAAGCCGGATTTGCGCACCGTGATGTCGCGTGTCGCAGCCGCCAGTACGCGACCGTCCTGCACAAGAAACGTCTCCGCAGTGTAATCCCCGACGATAACGCGGGCGGAAAGCGGAAGCCGCGCGCGGTACAGGACGCCATCGGTTATTTCCACGGTACCTGGCCGTTCGACGAAGAGGCCGCTGCGGCGCCTGAGGTCGACCAGCCCTGCCTGAAATCTGTCGATATCCTCGCTGTCGTTGAGGGACGATGGCGAGAGTTGCAGCTTGTCGACACCCATTTCATAGATGGCAGCGGTGCGTTCGTCGACAATGTCCTGGATCGGACGTGATGAAGCCATTGCGTAGAAACTGGGCGCAGAGCGGAACTGAGCACTTTCAGCGTTAACCCATATGCCCGCGATCTTTTGCTTTTCGCGTATCAGGATCGACTGCTCCGGTCCGCGCAGGATTACGACAATGTCGGCCGGACGTTGCGGAGCGCGGCCGTCAGGATACACAATCGCGCCGAACAGGAGCAGGTCCGCTCCCGTAAAACTGTACTGGATTTCCACGTCGCGCTGCGAAACGTCCGGGACGAGCATCGGAGCACTCGCTGCCAACAGCACTGGCGCCAACAGTGCCAACATCAAGGTACGGAGAACCGTCACTGCAACTGCACCGTATAAATCTCGTCCGGCCGCCAGCCGAGGCCGAGCGCCATTCGGATGGCGACCACCAACACGATGAATGCCAACGCGATGCGCAAATATTCGGGACGGACAGCCATGGACACGCGAGCGCCGACCTGAGCGCCAGTGACACTGCCAATGAGCAGCAACATGGCGAGAACAAGATCGACGGCCTTGGTGGTCAGGCTATGGACAAGCGTGCTCGCCATCGTAACGAAAAGGATCTGGAACAACGAGGTTCCTACGACGACCTGTGTCGTCATGCCGAGCAAATACAGCATTGCCGGTACCATCACGAAGCCGCCGCCCACGCCAAGCAACATAGTTAGGATGCCGGTCGCCATGCCCAGAAGGAAGGGTGCGAGCGGCGATATGTAGAGGCCGGACCGGTAGAAGCGCCAACGCATCGGCAGCGCGGCGACCAATGGATGGTGACGACGCTTGCGGGCTGGCAATGAGGCCCCCGTACGCGCGGCAAGGATCGCCTGAATGGATTCCTTAGCCATCAAAAGGCCAATGGATCCGAGCATCAGCACATACAGGATGCCGATCACCGTATCGATCTGACCAACACGTTGGAGAAGGCGGAAAAGGAGAGCGCCGACAAGGGCACCGATGATGCCGCCGACCGTCATTACCAGTCCCATCTGCACATCCACCGTTCTTCGGGACAGATGGGTGATGACACCGGATACGCTGGCGCCAGTCACCTGCGTCGCGGCGGACGCTGCGGCGACCGTCGGCGGAATACCGTAGAATATCAGCAGTGGCGTGGTGAGGAAGCCTCCGCCGACGCCGAACATGCCCGACAGCAGCCCGACGACGCCCCCCAGCCCGATGATGATGAAGGCGTTGACCGATAGGTTCGCGATGGGGAGGTAGAGATCCATGCCGTTACGTCAGTAACTGCAAAGATCGGCCATATAAAGGCAATGCGGCGCTACATATGTTGGGTTCAAAATCCGGCTGCGAGCGTCACCGTTACGCCCGAGCCGGGCCGTGCACGGCCGGCGATTCGCTCGCGCCATTCCGCCGATAGTTTCGTGTAGCTGCCGCTGACCGGGATACGCAGTTGCAGTTCTGGCCCGACATCGAGCCGGTTGACGTGCGGTTGTGCGCCACCCGAAATGGCCATGCCTGCCATCAGGCTGCTGTCGATGAACGGACGATAGAGCGAGAGCTTGCCATCGACAAAAGCGTCATGGCTACGAAGACCTACCACGCCAGCCTGTACATAGCCTTCTGTCCGAAACCCTGAGCCGGCGTCGACAGGACCGAACCCGCCTGCTGCGACGATGGCAAAGGCGTTGCGGCCTCCCCTGCCAAGAGGAATGCGCTTTTCCAGCGCGACGCTGACAGGAACTTGTCGGCTGGGTTGATAGGACAGGCCGATGGCGGCCTCCGGCGCAGTCGGGCGCTGCAAGGCGCTTACGGTGCGGGCATAGATGGAGGTGCGGCCAAATGCGGAGGGGGTCAGATCATAATGAAGGCGCGTTCCGATCTGCGATCCGCCGAGTTGGCCGGTCCCGGACAGTGTCACGGTAGCGCCACCATCACGCCAGAACAGCCACGAATCCAAGCCCCAGCGACGTGGCTGCGCCGCCGCCTGCGGCTGTATCACGGGGACCGATGGTACGAAGGGTGCGCTCGATCCGTTGCGTGGAGCTGTATCAGGCGGCAAGGCCGGGATGTCGATTGGTGTGTCGGACAGTGAGGGGAAGGTTGGCGTTGCCGATGGCCGGTTCCCATCGTTCTCCAGAGACGATGGAACGATCATGATGATAGGCACGCGGTACTGGCCATCTAGCCGTGTCAGTGCAGACTTCGTTCCAGTGATAACGAACCGGGTGGCCAGAGTGCGCTTCGCCGTTGCTGCTGTTGGCGCTCCGATCGGCCAGGCTGTCGCAATGACGATCCGGCCGCTCGTCCATGCCGCCACGACAATGAGCAACCATGACAGCGGTCGGCCGGTTGCAGAGGGGTTCACAGCGGCCGTCCCGCGGCGAGCGGTGGGAACCGATGCGTTGTCTTGTCCCAGCGTAAGGGCGCGCCGCGCATCAGGCCGAAGTAGATGACTACCGCACGACGGACAGCGAAAATCAGGATGATATTGGCGATGATTGTGCGCGGGACCGAACGCATTCCCTGCCGCCATCCATAAGCGGCGGTCACGAACCAGGCACGTATGGCCATCCGCCAAAGCATCAGGACAAAATTGATCTCTAGAAGATGTATAAGCGCGTTTGAGAGCGCCGGCTCTATCCAGCCGGTCAGAGCACCGGCGAAATAGAGCGCCGCCTGGCACAGCAAGGCGAGGTAAGCCACGAACACGACGAGCGCCGCCAGTGCCGTGCGTCTGTCCCGAAGCCGCATCCATCGTTCGGCGACGCCGCCGCGCCAACCGAGCCGGTCCCATCCAGACAGCGCGATGCCGACGGTCCAGCGCGCCTTCTGTTTTACAGCGTCGCGGAAAGTATCCGGGAAATGCTCGCGCGTGCAGACAAGTTGGCCGCGCGCATCCTTCATACGGACAAAGGCGGTACGCCCACCTGCCTCAACGATCCGCAGTCCGGCCTCATAGTCTTCCGTCAGCGAATGCGGATCGAAAGGCGCGCCGTCCTGTTCTTCCGCCAGCGCGGCGAGGGCTTGGCGGGAAAAGGCGCAGCCGACGCCGGCAGAGGGCACCGCTGCGCCCAATGCTTCGCGAACGGTGATCGATTTCCCGTGGCTCTCTGCAAATTCATCAAGATAGTGCCCTGCGACCCACTTCGATTGCTGGCTTGCCAGGGGCAATACGGGCAACTGGACGAGATCGAAGCGATCGACCATGCAGGAGAGCAGCCGGAGCGCGTCTGCGTGAACAACGTCTTCGGCATCGTGGAGCACGACAGCCTTGAAGCGGATGTGCGCCAGTGCTTCCTCGGCCAGCATCGCCGTCCAGATAGCGTTGAGACAATCGGCTTTTGTTGTCGGCCCCGGTCGACCGGTGACCACAGGGATGACATGCGGGTTGCTGTCGGCGATATTGCGGACGATGGTCGCTGTCGCCGGGTCGTTGGGATAGACGCCGACGAATATCCTGTAATCGCCGTCGCCCCATCGGCCGAGTGCGGCGCGGAGCATGGGGCCAATCACTGCCGCTTCCTGCCAGGCGGGAATGAAAACGGCCATGCCGCCCGGCGCGGTGTCATCCGGCAGTGTGGCTGTAGTCATCGGGCGGTGGCGGGTATAGACTGTCAGCCGACGCCACAGGGTACGAACGATATAGAGCAGGTCGATCAGGAGATCGTCGATGCCACCAAGCAATAATCCGACCGCCGCAAACAGCATGAGTTCATGCCGCACGGCTGCAACACAGTCGAACAGGAACAGCCCCCAAGCGATGATCTTGCCCCCAACAGCATCGCCGAACGGGCCTGATAGTTCTCGATAACGTAACGAGTCGCAAGCATTTGCTGGCGAGGGAGGCGATTGCTATGCCGGGTCGACACTGCGGTTTCACGACGTGAATTGGGCGGAATGATAGGTAAGTCACGGTCGGTATTGCGGGATTTCCTTGCCGGGGAGGCGGGAGGTGGAGCGTTGCTGATCGCGGCGGCGGTGGCGGCGATGGTGGCCGCGAACCTGTCCGAAGCGACTGCGCATGCCTATCATGCGTTCATCCATGCCGAGACGGGGCCGGTCCTGTCACCCAAGCTGGGGCCGATGCGCGTCCATCTGTGGATCAACGATGGGTTGATGGCGCTGTTCTTCCTGATCGTGGGACTGGAGATCAAGCGCGAGCTGGTGGACGGTCGCCTGTCGAGCTGGGACCGAAGGATCCTGCCGGTTACGGCGGCTGCGGCGGGGATGGCGGGGCCGGCGCTGATTTACATCCTGATCGTGAAAGGTGCGCCGATCCTATCCAACGGATGGGCAATTCCGGCCGCGACGGACATCGCCTTTGCGCTGGGCGTACTGGCATTGCTGGGAAAGCGCGCGCCGCTGTCGCTGAAACTGTTCCTGACGACCGTGGCGATCGTCGATGACATGGGCGCGGTCGCGATCATCGCACTGTTCTACACCAGCGGCCTTTCCATCCCGGCGCTGGCGGCAGCGGCGGTCATCCTGGCGGCGATGTTCGCGATGAACCGGTGGGGCGTGAAGTCCATACCGGTCTACCTGATTGGCTTTGTGGCGCTGTGGTTCGCGGTGCTGCTGTCCGGCGTGCATGCGACGATCGCGGGCGTGCTGGCAGCCTTTACCATTCCGATCCGCAAGAGCCCGGCCGCGCCCGATGCGATCGACAGCCCGCTGCACAAGCTGGAGCATGGGCTGCATCCATGGAGCGCCTATCTGATCATTCCGCTGTTCGGCTTTGCCAATGCGGGGGTGGACCTGCGCGGGATGGGCGTGGGTGACCTGTTCGCACCATTACCGCTGGGCGTGGCGGCCGGGCTGTTTGTGGGCAAGCAGATCGCCGTTTTCGCCGCCATCCGGATCAGCGTCTGGCTGGGCATTGCCGAGAAGCCGCAGGGCGCTTCATGGGCGCAGATCTATGGCGTGGCGCTGTTGTGCGGGATCGGCTTCACGATGAGCCTGTTCATCGGCGGTCTTGCCTTTCCCGGCGATGCGCATCTGGTGGACGAGGCCAAGATCGGCATCCTGATGGGATCGCTGCTTTCGGCGATCGCGGGCTTTGCCGTGCTGCGCTTCAGCGCGTCAAAACCGCGCGCCGAAGAGCGCTGACCCCACGCGCACATCAGTCGCGCCGAGCATGATCGCCGTTTCATAATCGCCCGACATGCCCATGGAGAGGCGCGCAATGCCATTGTCGCGCGCCATTTTCGCCAGCAGCGCGAAATAGGGCGCGGGTTCCACATCGGCGGGGGGTACGCACATCAGGCCGACGACCGGGACGTCCGCGTCCCGCGCCGCGGCGAGCAGGGCGGGCACGTCTGCGATCGGGCAGCCGCCCTTCTGCTCTTCTGCGCCGATATTGACCTGAAGATAGCACGGCACCTGTCGGCCGGCGGCATCCATGGCTTTCGCCAGCGCCGTCAGCAAGGATGGGCGATCGAGCGAATGGATGGCGTCGAACAGGGCGACGGCGTCGGCTGCCTTGTTCGACTGAAGCTGGCCGACCAGATGCAGGGCGATGCCGGGGGTCGCTTCCCGCAGCGCGGGCCATTTCGCCTGCGCCTCCTGCACGCGGTTTTCCCCGAAGACGCGCTGGCCAGCGGTGATGAGCGGCGTGATCGCCTGCGCATCATGTGTCTTGGAAATGGCGATGAGGTTCACGGCATCGCTGCCCCGCCCGGTGAGCGCCGCGGCGCGGGCGATGGCGTCGCGCACCTGCGCCAGCCGTTCGGAAGCATCCTGATCGATAGTGGTCGCAGTCATGCGCGGTGCTATAGGGATGCGCATGGGGACGATCCACCGCAAATGCAGCGCCGACCTGCCGCGTATCTGGCTGATGACGGACGAGCGGGTGAAAAAGAAAGCGTTGATCCGCGCCGTGCGCCGCCTTCCGCGTGGCGCGGGCGTGGTGTTCCGCCACTATGGCCTGAAGCCGCGGAAGCGGCAGGCGCTATTCTCCCGCGTTCTCGCGGCGGCACGACCACGCGGCGTCCGCGTATTGCTGGCGGGCACAGCTGCGATGGCGCAGGCATGGGGCGCGGATGGATGGCATGGCGCGACGCCCGGCATGCGGCGCAATGGCGCAATCCATACGGCGCCGGCGCATTCGCCCGCGCAGATGCGTCGGGCCGAGCGTGCGGGCGTAGATGCCCTGTTCGTGTCGCCGGTGTTCGCCACCCGATCCCATCCCAAGGCGCGTCCTCTGGGTGTGGTGCGTTTCGGCCTGCTGGCGCGGCAGGCGCGCAAGCCCGTGATCGCACTGGGCGGCATGACGGCACGGCGCGGCCGGGCGCTACGCGCCATGGGCGCGCACGGCTGGGCGGCTATCGATGCCCTGAGCGGATGATGGCGGCGTAGGCGGTTTCAGCAAGCGACGGATATGGCGAAGCGTGCGGCCGCGTGACGGCTCAAGCGCCTTGGTCGCTGCGGCAATATGACCGGGCTTAGGCTCCGGCCAAGTCGCCAGCCTTTGCACAGGGGAAGTCGGGGTGGGCAGAGCCCACCCCGGACATCTTAGAGGCCGTCGACAGCCTTGCTGACGAGGACGTTCACCGCGACGCGGCGGTTCTGCGCCTTGCCTTCAGGCGTTTCATTGTCCGCCATCGGATCCGATTCGGCCATGCCGGTCGGCGTCAGCATGCGATAGGGCTTCCACTTGCAGGCCTGCTGCAGGTAATTCACGACGCGGCTGGCGCGCTTTTCGCTGAGCACCTGATTATAGTCTTCGCTGCCCACGGAATCGGTATAACCCACGACCAGCAGCAGGGCATTCTCCTGCCCCTCGGCAGCCGTTGCCGCAGCGCACAGATCGGTCTTGGCCTGTTCCGACAGCACCCACTTGCCGGTGTCGAAGTTCACGTTGGTCGTGCTCTTCACATTATACTTGTCGATGTCGCCCATGCGGCCGCGCAGCGCCTCAGTTGCGGCGGTCTGTTCGGCGAAGCCCTGTTCGGTGCCGCCGTGGATCATCCGGGCGACCTTCAGATCCTTGCCGGTCAGCTTGATCGAGCTCGCCAGAAGCGCGTCGCCCGACTGCAGCGTCTTCACCGTCACGGGAATGCCGTTGATGAGCGAGGCCGCCGCCAGCTTGTCGCGGCTGAACAGGCCCTTGCTGGCCGTGATCTTGGTGGCGTCGTCGATGGCGATCACCTTCTTGGCGCCGTCAGCCGTGGTGACCTGCATCCGCGCGCCGCTGCGTGCGGAAATGATGCCATTGATTTCCGGCCCCTCGGTCATTTCGGACCGCGCCGGGGTGCTGTCATCGGTTACGGCGACGGACAGCGGGCTTTGCGTCTGCGCCGACAGGCTGGTGGATGCCGCGCCGGTCAGCAGGGCCGCCAGCAAGAGCATTTTCGTATTCTTGGAATTGATATGCATTGCGCTACTCCTTCAAACTCGATCAATCGGGCCTGCAAGATCGCAGCTTCTCGTCCGACTACAGTCCGCGTGCTGGCGTAACTGGCTGTCAGAACCCCTCCATTTAGCGTCGTAAGATGTGCCGCCCCGGACTGCACTTGAACATATTGGATGTTCTGCCTGTTCAGAATCACCTTTCGGGCACATGAACGCTTTTAATACTTCAGTAACAGTGCGGGTAATTCGAGTGTAACGTGCGACGAACCGTTGAGTTGCGTGCGCCGTCGAAAGCCGGAATCGGGGCGAGATAGCCCCGCAAAAGCGGGGCCGTTACGGTAGCGCATAACAAAAAGGGCGGCCTTTTCAGGCCGCCCCCTTCGCTTCCGGTGTCCTTGCCTGATCAGGCCGAGGCGACTTCCGACACGTCCACCTTCACGCCCGGGCCCATCGAGGACGACAGGGCGATCTTGCGAACATATTTGCCCTTCGAGCCCGACGGCTTCGCCTTGACGATCGCGTCGACGAAGGCGTCGAAGTTCTTGCGCAGGTCTTCCTGTGCGAACGATGCCTTGCCGAGGCCGGCGTGAATGATGCCCGCCTTTTCGACGCGGAATTCGATCTGACCACCCTTGGCGGCCTTCACGGCTTCACCGACGTTCGGCGTCACGGTGCCCAGCTTCGGGTTCGGCATCAGGCCCTTGGGACCCAGCACCTTGCCGAGGCGGCCGACCAGACCCATCATGTCCGGCGTCGCGATGACGCGCTGGAAATCGATGTTGCCGGCCTGGATGCTTTCCAGCAGATCCTCTGCACCCACGACGTCCGCACCGGCGTCCAGCGCCTGCTGCGCCTTGTCGTTGCGGGCGAACACGGCGACGCGAACGGTCTTGCCGGTGCCGGCAGGCAGAGTGACGACGCCGCGGACCATCTGGTCGGCGTGGCGCGGATCGACGCCCAGGTTGATCGCCACTTCGACGCTTTCGTCGAACTTGGCGGTCGCGTGGGTCTTGATGAGGGCGATCGCCTCGTCAACGCCGTGGAGCTTGTCCTTGTTGATGGCGGCAGCGAGAGCCTTTGCCTTCTTCGTGATCTTCGCCATGTTCTTAGCCCTCCACCACTTCGAGGCCCATCGCGCGGGCGGAGCCTTCGATGATCTTCGTCGCGGCATCAATGTCGTTGGCATTGAGGTCGGCCATCTTGGCCTGCGCGATTTCGGCGAGCTGCGAACGCTTGATCTTGCCGGCGACGACCTTGCCCGGCTCCTTCGAGCCCGACTTCAGGTTGACGGCCTTCTTGATCAGGTAGGTGGCAGGCGGCTGCTTCGTGACGAAGCTGAACGAACGGTCCGCATAGACGGTGATGATGGTCGGCAGCGGCGTGCCCTTGTCCATCTTTTCCGTCGAGGCGTTGAACGCCTTGCAGAATTCCATGATGTTCACACCGCGCTGACCCAGCGCCGGACCGATCGGCGGCGAGGGGTTGGCGGCTCCAGCGGGCACCTGGAGCTTGATATAGCCCGTAATCTTCTTGGCCATTTTCACTCACTCTGTTGCTGGACGTGCCCGAGGGCAGGTCCGGTTCAAGTTTAGCGGTCAGACAGCAACCCGAAGGTCACCTCCCGCACGTATTCCCCTCCCGCAAGCGGACGGGTGAATTCTTACTTCGACAGTTCGACCTGTTCGAAATCCAGTTCGACCGGGGTCGCGCGACCGAAGATCGAGACGGAGACCTTCACGCGGCTCTTTTCGAAATCCAGTTCCTCGACCACGCCGTTGAAGCTGGCGAACGGGCCGTCCAGCACCTTGACGCTGTCGCCGATCTCGTAGTTGACGTTGATCTTGTGCTTGGGCGCGGCGGCGGCCTCTTCCTTCGTGTTGAGGATGCGCGCGGCCTCTGCTTCGCTGATCGGCTGCGGCTTGCCGCTGGAGCCGAGGAAGCCGGTCACCTTCGGCGTGTTCTTCACCAGGTGATAGATGTCGTCGTTCATGCTGAGCTTGGCGAGGACGTAGCCGGGGAAGAATTTCCGCTCCGACTGCACCTTCTTGCCGCGCCGCACTTCCGTGACGGTCTCGATCGGGACTTCGACGGATTCGACGAGCTGGGTCAGGCCCATACGCTCGGCCTCTGCGACGATGGAGTCGCGAACCTTGTTCTCAAAGCCCGAATAGGCGTGAATGATGTACCAGCGCGCCATGATGTTCCTTATGCTTTTCCCTGTTGTCCGCGCTTAGGCCTGGCCAGCGGCGAAGCTGAGCAGCCAGTGGACGATCGCGCCGAAGATCGTGTCGACGCCGAAGAAGAAGAAACCGAGCAGCGACGTCATGATGAGGACCATGACGGTCGTCATCATCGTTTCGCGGCCCGATGGCCACACGATCTTCGATGCTTCCGCGCGCACCTGATCGACGAATTCCCGAGGGGAAGTCTTGGCCATGTCTTTCCTGCTCAACCCGTTCAAAAACAACGCGAAGCCGCGAAGCAATACGCCGCCCTCCGGACCCCGCCGTATCAGCGTTCCGGATGCGGCCACCGCTTCGCGACCCATTCCGTCCGGGCACATAGACGCATGAGGCCCGCCGATCAAGGGGATAGGCCGGTTTCCGCTTAGTCCTTGATGCGCGTGCCGGCCCCCGGGGCGAGGGGTTCGTGCGGTCCGAGCGGCGATGTGGCGAGGTCCGGAACGGTCCCGTCGGCGTTCAGTCCGATACCCGGAGGGGGCATATCAAACACGGGGTTGGGCGCTGCCGCCGTCGCAGACACCGGCGGTACGATCTGCGCAGGTGATGCGACGGATCGAGGCAAGGGCGTGGCGTTTGCCTCTTCTTCCGGTTGTGTCGCTGACGGTTCGACGCTGCCCGCGATCATGGCGAGAAGTGGTGCCGACACGATGATGGCGGCGGCAAAGAGTTTGTACATGTCTCTTTCTCCCTCATGACCCCCACATCGTCGTTTCAGGTTGGAACGCTGGCGTTGAACAGGCGGCAGTCGGAACGGCCCGTTCCGGACAGGCTGCCGTCGTTGCGCAGTGAAAAGGCCGTGCGCTGGCGCACGTTGAATGCCTGCAGCCGCCGGATCGTCTTGGTGCCGAAGAAGTTGAGCGGCACGATCGGCTGATAGGTATAGGCGACTTCGACCACCATCAGCGCCGTGCCGCTGGCGGCTGAAATCATGTTGGTGGACGGCCCCATGCCGTCGATGCTCGACTGCGTTTCGACGGCGCCGTGGTCAGCATTGGTGGTGTCGTCCAGATTGGTGACGGCCGTGCCGCCTGAACCAAGCGGCGTGCCGTAGGATGATGCGATGTTCAGTGCGCCCGCGCAGCGCTGCCACCGGATCCACTGGCGATAGCCGTTCGGATTTTCCGTCGTCTTCGTGCCGCCGCTGCCAGCGCCGCTGGTATTCGTCCGCTGTTCCAGATCGGACAGGATGATCCGCCCGTTCGCAGCGAAGCTAATGGGTTCGCCGATCTTCTTTGCGCCGGTCATGATATCGTTGATGTCGGCTTCGTCGATCGATGTGCGCACGCGTCCGGCATTGTCCGCCACTGTCATTGCGATCTGCGACACGCGCAGGTTTGCGAGCGTGTAGTTCACCATCTCTATGCCGCCATAGCCGAGCAGAAGAATGACAGGCAGTGTGATGGCGAATTCGACAAGCGCGATGCCGCTCGCGTCGTTACGAAGCCTCATACGTGTGGGGGACAGGGCGGGCATCATGTGCATACCGTCGCGGGCTCAGCCTGGGAGGCGTAGGGCTGATTCTTGAACATCGCCGTCGCCGTGACGGATTCACTGGATGTGCGTCCGAAAAAGGCCTGGATCGGTACCAGCGCCTGATAGCTCGCGGTCGCCGTATAGTAGACGATATCGTCGGAATTGCCGGTGCCAGCGCTCCCCGAATCGGCGTCCCACGATCCGTTGCCGTTCAGATCGGTGAAGCAGTCGCCCGTATTGTAGACGTTGAGCGGGGCCGTGTCGGTGGTGATGGGTTCAGGACGGCCGACATGCGTGAAGTCGTAATAGCTGGATGGCGTCACCGTGACGCTGGCCGACGGCAGGACGCTGTTGACGCGGCTGCGCACAAGTGTCGTGATCTGGGTCGTCGTCGTCGTGCTGCTGACCGTCACTTCGCGCGCGACATTGTTGAGCGCACCCTGGAGCGTGACGCCGACATAGGCGCGAAAGCCAAGGTCGATGAGGCCGAGAAGCAGGATCAGGAGCGGCATCAGCAGGATCGCGAAATCGACGATTGCCGCGCCGCGCTGATCCGATCGCAGGCGGGCAGCGGAGGAAGGGCGGCGCATCACTGTGTGAGCCTCAGCGCGCCGATATCCTTGCCGATCTCGACAAATTTGGCGATCAGCGCAGATGAGTTGGACGAGGTGGATGCCTGGCTGGCGGTGCTCGCACAGTTGGTGAGACTTGTGTCGAGTGTAGTCGCAAAGCCGATGACCCACACCGAATAGCCCATATTCTTGGCCTTTGAGCAGAGCAGCGAGAAGCGCTGCTTGTGCCGGGCGAGCTGGTCTGTTTCGTTGGAGGAGCTGCCACCGGGCGTGACGCGCGCGTCGAGCTGTTCGACGCCATAGCCGGAGTAGAGTGTCGAGTAGCCGGTATCGAACAAGCCGTCGGTCATGAAGATGATGTATTTCTTGACCGGCATCGAATTGTATTTCTCTGGATTGTCGGCGCCGAAGATGCCATTCGCGCTGTCCCAGCGCGCGCCCCACATCATGCCGAAGTCATGATAGGTGCCGCCGTCCGGATTGAGCGTGTTGAGATAGGTGTTGAGGTCCGCACGGGTCCAGACGGCCATCCGCTTTGCCGCCGTGGGGCAGGCGTATTGCGGCGTATAGGGATCGCCTGAATACATGTTGGATTTGTAGGAGGTGAATTCGACGTCCGGCCAATAGGCCTTCCATTTCGTCGCCGTGTCCGAAGGAACCCGGTCGATATCGAGGTCGTAAGCGTCCGCCGGGATGCTGGTCGCGGTCGAAGCCATGCGCGTCGTATCGCGCTCTTCGGTGCAACCCGCCCATTTCACATTCTTGGTGACTGTCGTGACCGGTGTCAGTCCCGTGCTGTCGGCAGTGCCGATAATCGACGCGACATTGACGTTGTTGCCTGCGACATAATCCGAGGTGTCGATGCTGCGCTGAAGATATTTGAAATATGTGCAGATGCCCGATGCGCTGCTGTAGGAACCGCTCACGTTGGTGCACTGGGTCTTGGTGGTGTACGCTGTCGCCACCTGACGCGACTGGTACGGGGTCAGGCCCGCATGAATATAGCTGCTGTTGGCGCTCATGACCGCAGCCCCGACATTGACCGTACTGGCATAGGGCACGATGCCGTAACGCAGGCGCAGTCCGGCCGTCGTGAGCTGAGTCTGCACGTCGGCGAGTTGATCGTAGAGTGCCAGCACGGCGCTGCGTAGTGCGGCGATCTTCGTCTGGGTGTCCGTGCTGACGGCCTTGTTGGCCATCGATCCGGTGGTGTCGAGGACGAGCACGATGTCGGTGTTCACGAAATCCTGCTTGGCGTTGCAGGTCACCGCGAGCGGCAGGGACGTAAAGCCAAAGATTTTCATGAGTGTGGTCGGGATAGTCGTACTGGCGCTGATGACGACGGTCTGAGCCGAACTGGCCGCGCTGCCGATCACGGGCGTAAAATTGGCCGTGCCATAGGTGCCCTGTGGGAAATTGAAGTTGAAAAGCTTGGTTGCTTCCGAGACGACGGTGGTGTCGACGGTGCCGCCGGTCATGGCGCGGCGACCGGCCAGCACGGCAGCATCGCACGCATTCTGTAGCTGAGCCTTGGCAAGATAGCCGCGGCCGAGATCAAATCCCGAACCGATAAGCGCCAACAGCGGAATGATGGCGAAAGCCCAGGTGATGAGTACATTGCCGCGCTGCTCGACAAGCAGACGACGCATCAGCCCGTCCGGGCGGCGGGGGGTGTGTTTCGACATTTGCACGACCAATTTTTGTTGGCCGCGATCATAGGAAGCGTGAGTAAACCGAACCTATATTTCAGGCTGAAATGTTCGTGCCATAATCCCGCAAATTATAGATTTTGGTCGCAAAACGCGGCCGTTCGGAAGCGGCAAATAGGACCAACGGATGGAAGGCGACGCTTTTGATCGACGTAAAGAAAACGGCGATGGCAGGAGTGGAGGGACTCGAACCCCCGGCATTCGGTTTTGGAGACCGACGCTCTACCAGCTGAGCTACACTCCTGCGTCCGGCGGGCCGGAAGGAGGGCGCTTTAGCTTGGGCTGCGCGGGAGGGCAAGCGGGTTAGATCGGATTGCCATTTTCGTCACGCAGGACTTCACGGCGGCCGACATGGTTGGGCGCGCCGACAAGACCTTCCTCCTCCATGCGTTCGATCAGGCGGGCGGCGCTGTTATAGCCGACGCGCAACTGACGCTGCAGCCAGCTGGTCGACGCCTTCTGATTCTCGAACACCAGCTGGCATGCCTTGCGGTAGAGCTGGGCATCGGGGCTGTCGTCGCCCAGGTCAACGCCGTCGAGGGCGAAGCCGCCGTCTTCCGGTTCCTCGGTAACGGCCTGAATGTAATCGGGCTTGCCCTGCGCACGCCAGTGATCGGCAACGGCGCGCACTTCGTCGTCCGACACGAACGGGCCGTGGACGCGCATCAGACCCTTGCCGCTCGCCATGTAGAGCATGTCGCCATTGCCCAGCAGCTGTTCGCCGCCCTGTTCGCCCAGGATGGTGCGGCTGTCGATCTTTGACGTGACGCGGAAGCTGATGCGGGTGGGCAGGTTCGCCTTGATGACGCCGGTGATGACGTCGACGGACGGACGCTGCGTGGCGAGGATCAGGTGGATGCCGGCGGCGCGGGCCTTTTGCGCGAGGCGCTGGATCAGGAATTCGACTTCCTTGCCCGCCGTCATCATCAGGTCGGCAAGTTCGTCCACCACGATGACGATCTGGGGCAGCGGCTGGAAATCGAGCTGCTCCTCCTCATAGATCGGCTGGCCGTTTTCCGGATCGAAACCGGCCTGCACGCGACGGCCCAGCGGCTTGCCCTTGGCGCGGGCAGCGCGGACCTTCTCATTATAGTTCTCAAGGTTGCGGACGGAAATCGACGCCATCATGCGATAGCGGTCCTCCATCTGCTCCACGGCCCATTTAAGGGCGCGGATCGCCTTTTGCGGCTCGGTGACGACCGGCGAGAGCAGGTGTGGGATGTCATCGTAGATGCTGAGTTCCAGCATCTTGGGATCGATCATGATCATGCGCAGATCGTCCGGCGTCATGCGATAGAGCAGCGACAGGATCATGCAGTTGAGGCCGACCGACTTGCCCGAGCCGGTGGTGCCGGCGATCAGCAGGTGGGGCATGGGCGCAAGATCGGCGACGATCGGTTCGCCGGAGATATTCTTGCCCAGGATGATCGGCAGCTTGCCGTCCTGTGCGAATTCATCGCTGGTGATGAGTTCACGCAGCACCACGCCTTCGCGATTGGCGTTGGGCAGCTCGATGCCGATGACGGTGCGACCGGGCACGGTCGCGATGCGCGCCGAGCGCGCCGACATGTTGCGGGCGATGTCGTCCGCCAGCGCGATGACGCGGCTGGCCTTGATGCCGGGCGCGGGCTCCAGCTCGTACATGGTGACGACCGGGCCAGGGCGGACTTCGGTGATGTGGCCCTGCACCCGGAAATCGTCGAGCACGCTTTCTAACAGGCGAGCGTTGCTTTCCAGCCCCGCCTTGTCGATCTTCGCGCCTGTGGGCGCGGGCGGCTGCTTGAGCAGGTCGGGAGATGGCAGCGATGCGTGGCCGAACAGTTCGCCCTGACCCGAAATGGGCGAAATGGCACGCTGGGCCGGGGCAGGCTTGGGCGTCTGGATCGTGATCGGCGGCTTGGGCTCGCTGGAAACGGCGCGGCGCGGTTCTGCGGCGCGCTCGCGCTCCACCACCGGCGCGTCATCATCCTTGTCGGCGGGCGCGCGCGGCAGCGGCGCAAGCGTGATCGCGGGCATGCGCGGACGCGAGAAGGAGGGCATGCGGAACAGCGGCCCTTCCAGTGCAAGGCTGCGATACCAGGTCCAGCCGCCGGCGACGAGTGCGAGGATGATGAGCAGGCCGTTGATCCAGATATGCCCGCCTGCGGGCGCGGTGGCGACCAGGCTGGCGATGCCTTTGCCCGTCACCAGCGCGACGATGCCGCCCCAGCCGGCGGGCAACGCCACCAGCGGTTCAGGCTGAAGGATGGCGAGGGCAATGCCCACCAGAACGATGCCGAGCAGGCAGCGGGCGAGGCGGCCTTTCCATCCGCTCATATCCTCGTCACCCCACAAGCGGCGACCGTTGACCAGCATGAAGGGCAGCAGCAGCGCGGACGGGACGCCGAGCAGCCACAACATCAGATCCGCGGCATAGGCGCCGGGCGTCTGCATCAGATTGCGGGCATGACCGCCCGCCACCGTATTCATCGACGGATCGCTGGGCGTATAGGTGAGAAGAGCGAGCGCAAGGAAGGCGACGCCGGCGAACAGCGCCAGCGATCCGATCAGCGCGCCGCTGCGGATCAGGCTGCGTTTCAGCATCAGGCGCCACTCCGGCGTATGCGCATTCTGGCGCGTGTTCTGG
>Ga0209066_10001890_pt1 | contig 26777 bp, 21 predicted proteins | sample All_14_2_FD_187198 | JGI IMG/M metagenome (GOLD analysis project Ga0209066, IMG submission 187198) | Freshwater microbial communities in response to fracking from Pennsylvania, USA - Allegheny Zone_MetaG_DW_15 (SPAdes) (version 2) ...
GTCATCTGGATCGGACGGTGGAATTCAATCATGTTTTGATAACAGCGATTCGCGAGGGGAAACTTGCCTCAGAGCCATTTAACGCATTCATTGATGCTTGCGTTCATGATCCGGCAGACAATCATCATCAAGCCACAGCGCGCAGCAACAGCTTGCACGAACTGGCGAATCAAACCATGAACAGTTTGTCGCCAGCGACCGTATTACCGCAACGCACAGACGCTCCACAACGGGCCTCTGTGACGGTCATAAAACGCTTTGACGAATTCAAATCAAGCTTTGGCCGCATGCTGTCATCCGTCTTCAACAAAGAAAACGATAATGCCGAAGAAAACAAAGATGTTGGACCACAACGATAAATGGATTTAAGGGAGAAAAGTATTATGACTTCACATGAACGCAGACAACATTTTCGCATCGAGGACCAGATTTATTTTGAGTATAAAATTCTGGAGGCGGGAAACTGTTATTCGGATCAAGCGCTGTCAGACGAGTTACTGGGACAGGCCGGTCAACGCTACCTTGAAACCAATCGATATTTCCAAAGTCTGGATTACGAATTGGCCGAACTGACGCAAAATATCGGTTTGAAGGAACCCGCGCTGGCGCATTATCTGAATTTGCTCAACGCAAAAATCGATCATTTAACCCGTTATCTGACCATGGGTGAAAAAACCAAATTACGAAAAGTGAATATCAGTCTGGGTGGCATGGCGTTTAAAACCAGTGAACAGGTTGCGAAACATACATCGGTAAAACTGGTCATCTACACCAAGCCAAGAATGGTGCCCATTCTGGTGAGTGCTGTGGTGGTTTACTGTGATATGACCAGTTCGTCCAATTATCGCACTGCAGTGCAATTTGAAAGCCTGACCACTGAGCAAGAACAATTATTGTCACAACACATCATGTATGCTCAAATGCAAAACCATCCTGTTGATTCGTAAGGATGGAATGTTGGATAATCAGCTTTTTAAAGCATTTGAGGTAAGAATACGATGTCAAAGACCCTTTTTTGTGCCAAATTGAAACAGGATGCGGAGGCCATGAGTGCGCCTCCCTTTCCTGGTCCTCAAGGCGAACGCCTGTTCAATCAGATCTCCAAACAGGCCTGGAGCATGTGGCTCAGCCATCAAACCATGTTGATAAATGAATACCGCCTTAGCCTCACCGATCCCAAAGCACGAGAATTTCTGGCCAAAGAACGGGAAAATTTTTTATTTGGTGATGGCTCAACCGCACCTGCCGGTTTTACCCCTTTAAACAATGATTAGGATGATCCATCATGCCGCATGAGTTATTGAGTTTCAGCGAAGAAGTTGCACTGGCTATGGCCAATAATCAACCCATCGTGGCATTGGAGTCCACCATCATTTCGCATGGCATGCCCTGGCCGGATAATCTGGCCACCGCCCAACTGGTCGAGGATATTATCCGCGCAGCCGGTGCCGTGCCCGCGACCATTGCCCTGCATCAAGGCAAAATTCACATCGGCATTGATGAAAAAATCATGACGGTGCTGGCGAATACCGATGGCATCGTCAAAGCTTCGCGCCGCGACATTGCCTTCGTCCTCAGCCAAAAACTCAGCGCCAGTACCACTGTGGCCGCGACCATGTATTGTTCCCATCTGGCCGGCCTGCCCCTCTTTGTAACGGGCGGCATCGGCGGCGTTCACCCGCACGTGGGCGATCATTTTGATATTTCAGCAGATTTGATTGAACTGTCGTTAACACCGGTTACCGTGATTTGCTCCGGCGCCAAATCTATTCTGGATCTGCCCAAAACCCTGGAAGTACTTGAAACCCAGGGCGTACCTGTTGTCGGTTATGGTACAGATGAATTTCCGGCATTCTACAGCCATTCCAGCGGCATTCCGCTGGCGCATCGCCTCGATAAAGCAGAAGACATCGCCCGTCTGATGCATTATCAACGTCGATTAAACATCAGCAACGGCATGGTCATCGCCAACCCCATTCCCAAATTCGCAGAAATCCCCGATTCACAAATTTTACCGGTGATTGAACAGGCACGCCGGGAAGCCAATCACGTCAGCGGCAGCGCCATCACCCCTTTCCTGCTGCAACGGATTACCGAATTAACCGCCGGACAAAGCCTGCTGGCCAACATAGAACTGATTAAAAACAACGCATTACTGGGTGCGAACATTGCTATCGCCTATAAAAAACAGCTTTTTGAAAAAAAAGTTGAAACTGCTCTTGACTCAAAAGCCGTCTCGGAGTTTAATAGCAACCTCTTGAGGCCAGATAGCTCAGTCGGTAGAGCAAAGGATTGAAAATCCTTGTGTCCCTGGTTCGATTCCAGGTCTGGCCACCAAGAATTTTCCTTCCCTTCCCTGTTTTAAAAAATCGAATGAGTTGAATTGAAAACCGAGCTACAATCGGGAGATTCTTCGCTGCGCTCTGAATGACATACATTGACACCGTGCCACAGTCGGGAGACCCTTCGCTGCGCTCTGGGCGACACTACGGTTCTCCGTACCACAGCAATGCCCAGGCATGTCGCCCAGAGCGCAAGCGAAGGGTCTCCATGGGTTGACAGAAAAGCACAACCAGGCGATTCTTCGCGTGTGAATTTTTACAGGCTGTAACTGACTTATGAGCAAAAAACAACAATACGAAAACAGTCCACTGGCCGCTGGGCTTCTTGCCCTGCTGGGTGATATCGAAGCGATCAAAAAACGCTATCCAAAAAATGAACAAGACAACGAAGAAACCCTGGAAGCGCGCATAGCACTGCGATTTTTCAAATATCTGTTCAGTCGTCTGCACAATCAAATTTTACCCGCATTCAGTGAAAGGGCCACGCCAGGCTTTTTGGACGCACTGAAATTCAGAAGCGTTCCCGGTCTATACAGAGATAGAGGCTACCTGACTCAGGCCATCAGACACCCCATGATTTTTGACTTGTTCCAGGCCATTATCCAGCGTATTGAAACAGCACCTCACGATCTCCCCGAACTGATGCCCTTCTTCGATCCGCAAGCCCTGCCCAATTCCAACATATTAAATTTTGCCTTCAAACTACAAACGATACCTAATCCTGCACGGCCAGACGCAGAATCGTATGAATATTCTATACAACAAGGCGACACGGTCAGCACCGAAAATTTACAAACCCGTTATAACCAATTGCCTGGCGAGTTGTTATCGGCGATTGATCTGTATTTCCAGACCTATGCAGATACGAAACACGTGATCAACGAGAAAAAGCAAGCCAGTGTCCTCTGTGCCTTCCACGCCGCTGAACTGGAACAAATACGAGCTTGCCTCTCACTAACGATTGACAATTGCGATCTGAGTGCTGCCAATCCAGAACAAAAAGTGCAAAAATTGCTGGCCGAAATAGAACGCCGGCAAACCTACAGTGATGACAATCAGCGACTGCAAAGTTTTCTGCTAGACAAACAAAACGCTTATATCAACAGCACGGTTAAAACGCTGTTGAGCGCTTATCCTGATATGTGCGAAGGCATTGATCCGGACTACGGTGATTTTCCCTTGCCTGAACTCATCATCAATGATTCAGATTTTTTTGACAATCTGGTTTTTTTTCCGCTTAAAAAAGGTCTGGACCTGTATGTTGAGGCCGCATTGAGCAGCCTCGTCCAGCACCATCAAAACAATCAACAGGTGTTACGCTCTCTGACCGAGCGCTTGCCCATCGCAACAGAAGCATGGAAACTCTCACAACAATCGGCCTGTCAATCCAGTGCTTCAGCGCTGCGACGCAAACTGGATGTCCATCAAGACCGATTACTTGTAATCGACGATGAACGGCAACGGGTTTCAAACTCGCATAGCCAGGATTGCAGCGAGCTGGCGCATCAACTCAATTATATGAATGAGTTGATGAACGAACTCAGCCCCATGTCCGATTGCATATCCTCCCTGCTTGTCGAAGCCAAACAGCTATCGCTTCTGCCGGAAGACGTATTGCCATGGGATAAAAAAGGATCGCTGCAGTCTTGTCTGAATCGCATCGTGGAGTCATTCAATGAAACAGCCAGTCTGGTGTCGCAACATATCGACAACACGCAAAAAGCCCTGCTCAGAACACGGGATGCCTGTCAGACTCGCTTGCAAAAAGCACAATCCGATGCAGCATTTTCAGCAAGCATGCGATCAACACAGCCCGATATCCTGAGGCAATTGCTTCTGGAACAGAGAGCGCAACATCAACACCTGGACGAAGAGCATAAAAGCTTGAACGCCGAACGTGTCAGGCTGGATCAACTTCTGGCCTCACAAAGCCAGGCGCTCGACAAGCTGAATGACACCAACGGTAATCTAAACGCCCTGATTGCAGGGGTACAGGCGCAAATTAATGTCTTCAAAACAAATGAAAAAGCATTATGTTCAGCCTTGAGCAAGCAACTTAATATAACAGATTCTTCCGCCAGGACTGATGCTGTCATAAAAGCCACGCACCATTTTTTAATACGAAGCAACCAGTCTGCTGAAGAATCGCTGCACATGCTGCAGGATGTAAAGGGCATGTTGCGCGAAGCACACACGATCCCGTTTCAACAAATCGACGAGCATCTGAAAAACAACTACAGATCCATATCTTGCTCCAGCTTTGCAGATTTGTTGTCTGTACTCAAATTGCACAAGCCGCCGGCAGACAAATCCCCTGCCTGCTCATCATCCAGCCCGCTGCCTGCAATTGACTGGGCAACGTTCCGGGATCGCCAGGACAAGCTGTTCCGCAGAAAACCTCAAGCGCATGAATATAAGCAAGCACTCGAATTGTTACATAGCCATATTGATTCACAAGAAACCAGATTGCAGCGGACCATTGCCGTCAAATCACTCAAAAACGAGTGGAGCACCCTGCAGGAGAACCTTGCACTCAGTTCTGAGAGAGAAGCGGCCTTACAGCAAGAACAACGCCACAACCATACGCAAAACATCACTCTGATGACCCAATACAACAGCCTTGCTGATCAAGCCAGAGAAATTGAACCCCTGCTGAAACAAATCCCCATTGAATTACAGCAACTATCCGACAGCATTCAAGCACTGGAACAATTGCTGACACTGATGGACAGCCTTGCCAGCGCACGCAGGGACATCGATCTGCTGGATCAAACTGATCGGCATTTTGCCAACGATGACAGCCTGGTTGCTACGATTATCAAGCATCGACAAACCTGTGTTGGACTTAGTCAACAAATCAAAGCCCTGGCTCAAGCCGTTACATCGCTGGCCAACTCAGCGCTCTGGCAAGAACGAGTTGACAGCCTGAAACCCTTGTTTATAGCGACACGCAAGCATCTACAGGACAATATAAGCAACAAAGCACGGTTGTCTGAAGCCTTTGTGCAAGCAGCGTTGTCTGCTATCGAAGGCCGTATTCAGACTATCCAGCAAGATCTGGAACTGATGCATGAACCCCTGGCTCAGCCGATTCTGGATTTGCTCACCCGCTTCCAATCCATTCCCGGCCTGTTACAACATCCGGCTATGTTGGTTCAGCGTTTGTCTGGCTATCAAGCTGAGTTGCAAAACGAGTTTTTTAATCAAACAATAACCAATCTGCAAGACAAAGCCGGGAAATTGCAAGCGCTGGTTACTGAGCTGGACGCGCATCTGATGGAAAAACGCGGTCTGATCATTCAACAGTTAAACCACTTGTGTCAGGAGCAAGCTGCCCGTATCGCCGCATTGACTTATCATGAAAATCGTGATGAACAAAGCGATATAACGGATAACCTGGCAAACATCCGCCGCAGTATTGATATCTTCCCCGCGGACAACATTCTGGATCTGCTCGGCGAGCAAATCACCGCTACGCTCAAGGCAGAGCAGGACAATGTCCGAACCTTATTGAGCCTGCACGAGCAAATTCATCAGAGCATTCTGCAACGGATTCGAGCCCGGCAAGACAGCGTTGCCCGCTATCGCGCGGGTCTTGAGCGATATCAAGGTACTCGCCATCAACAATATCAGTTTAAAGATGCCGTGTTTTCTGCTGATCGCAGGCGACGGGAAGACTTTATTACGCTGCTGGGTCAAGATCTTGATGCCTATGACCGGTCAGGGAACAGCCAGGCCTTGTTGACTCGCATCCAGGCAGGCGTTGAGCAGTTTCCCGGCATCCATTTTCGTTCTTTGTTGAATAAAATAGCATCCGATGTTCGCGATGCAGATCGGCGTAAACCAACGAATTATGCGCTGCTGCCGATTGTGGATCCGAACGCTCATGTTGAACGGGCACAAATCCTCGCGCGCATAATATTCAGTCCAGAGGATGACGATGTATATAACGACGATCAACTGCCGCAAATAATGGCGCTGCATTTTCAATTAAGCCAGGTGCGCAACTACACCAGGGACCTGGAATGCACAGCAGCCATTCGCAACGCCATCAATAACCTGACCGACAAACTTCACGATGATTTGGCCGAATTTGTGATAAGGCATCGCAAGGTATTGCCATCAGAGGCAGAGTATAATGCGTTTAAATCGAGATTCACGGAGCGTTTGCATAGTGAAGACGCGTTATTACATCAGCAGGACAACTCATGGAAAATGAACATCGCCAATCTGCTTATCGGCGTCTTGTCCCTGGGAGTCGCCCTGCTGGCCCGGGTGGTGTATTCCAACTGGAAGCATGGGTATACGCGTTTGTTCTTTGATAAAACAGAGGAACAAATGCAGTTTGAAGCGGTTGAAGAACGGCTGAATAACTGGACGGCGCCGGCAGCTTGATCCGTCATTGCGAGCGAAGCGAAGCAATCCAGAGTTCCGTGCTTCGAACACTGGATTGCTTCGTGGCTCGCAATGACGGATCATCTTGCAGCCCGTCACAAGGGCGAAGCCCGAAACCATCCCCGTTCCACCCACCGCATCATTTTTAAAGCTTCCCTGAAATCCTGTGTTATAATTAATTACAAGCCACTGTAACTATATGAAATAACATATGAAACTATTATTCGATTTCTTCCCCATTCTGCTTTTTTTCATCGGCTACAAACTGTGGGGAATTTATACCGCCACGGCCATCGCCATGGGTGCCTCGCTCGCCCAGGTGCTGTACCACCGTATTCGACACCAACGCTATGAAAATATGCATCTTTTTAACCTCGGCATCATCTTCGTTCTCGGCGGCGCCACCCTGTTTTTTCATAACGATGTGTTCATCAAATGGAAACCAACCGGCATCTATTGGCTGACCGCGCTGGTCTTCATGCTCTCGCCGCTGGTGACCAAAAAACCCTTAATCCAGAAAATGATGGAAAATAACATTAGCTTACCCGAAGCAATATGGTATCGTTTAAATTATGCATGGGTTATTTTCTTTGTGTGCATGGGATGCGTGAACCTGTATGTCGCCTACCATTTCAGCACCGACACCTGGGTTAATTTCAAATTATTTGGTTGTGCCAGCATTATCCTGGTTTTTGTGTTCTTGCAGGCAATGTACCTGACAAGACACGCCCTGGAAGACGAGCCGTCAAACGACATCTCTACCCGGGAAACAAAACCCCTGCGTGAGACTGAATAACACTGGGAGCAGCGATGCGATTGCTACTGATTGAAGATGATGAATTACTGGGCGATGCCGTAAAAACCGGCCTGACCCAGTTTGATTACATAGTCGACTGGTTAAAAGACGGCGAAGCAGCGCGTGCCGCAGTGAAATCAGAATCCTTTGATCTGATTATTCTCGACCTCGGATTACCCAAACTGTCCGGCCTCGGCTTTCTGCAGGCGATACGCAGCGAAGGCAACGCCACACCGGTTATCATCCTCACCGCCCGCGAATCCATTGAAGATCGGGTCAAGGGACTGGATACCGGCGCTGACGATTACCTAATCAAACCCTTTGATCTGAACGAACTGAGCGCCCGGATTCGCGCACTGGTCAGACGCTCGCTCGGACGAGCCGATTCCGTATTGCAATATCGCAACGTCACCCTCGATCCCGCTGCCCACAGCGTGTACATCGATGACAATATCGTCAACGTACCCCGGCGCGAATTCGCCCTGTTGCAAAAACTGCTGGAAAACAACGGCCATGTGCTGTCGCGTGAACAACTCATGCAAAGCATTTACGGCTGGGATGAAGACGTGGACAGCAACGCCCTTGAGGTGCACATCCACAACTTGCGTAAAAAACTCAATGCCAACTTTATCCGTACCATACGCGGCGTTGGTTATATGGCTGAGAAAAACGAGAGTAATTAATCCATAATGAAATCCTCCATCCGCAAGTTTTTACTCATTAACCTGTTGCTGGCGCTGACCATCACCACCACGCTGACGGCAATTGGTAACTATTACCTCGACCAAAAGGACATTCAGGAGCATCTGGATACCTTGATGGCCGTCTCGGCTTTGTCCTATCAATCATTACTGGGCGATGATGTACGCAAACGCCCGCTTGGGAAAATTCAGGATTCGCTGGAGCTGATTCCGCAAAGCATCGACAACCTCTATAAACATAAATTTTTGAATGATCTGCCGCCGAAAAGCTACCTCGACAAATTCAATTTTCAGGTATGGACCAACGGCGGCCAGCTGTTGCTGCATTCATCCACAGCCCCAAAAGTTCCGCTGGTTTCCGAGGTAGACGGCTTTAGCGACAAATTGCTGGGCGATCAAAAATGGCGCGTATTCACCACGTATAACGAACAGGCAGGCGTACGCACGGTGGTGGCTGAGCGTTATGATACGCGGAATGAATTGGGGCATCGTATTGCCCAGGACGATTTATACATTATGCTGCTGACCTTTCCGTTGTCTGGTTTGCTGATCTGGATCATCATTGGCCGCGGCCTGGACAGTCTGGACCGGGTCGCTCAGGAAGTGGCCAACCGCGCACCAACCCATTTGGAACCAGTTAATTTGCAGGAGGTTCCGGAGGAAATCAAACCGGTTATCGATGAACTGAACAAATTATTTTACCGCTTGCAGGAAGGGTTTGAACGGGAAAAACGCTTCGCGGCGGATGCGGCGCATGAGTTGCGCACGCCCCTGGCAGCCTTGAAAACCCAGGCTCAGGTAGCCCTGAACACCAATGATCTGGATGAAAAAAACCGCGCTTTGCAAAAACTGATCACCAGCGTAAATCGTGGCACACACGTGGTGCAGCAATTGCTGACCATGAGCAAAATCGTGCCCGAATCAGCCAGTATCAACGATGTGGACAATGTGAATCTGGTCAAAATTACCCGCGAAGTTCTGGCCATGCTGGCGCAAAGCGCGATAGACAAACAAATCGAACTGGAATTTGAACACGATGAAAACCCGCCCATGTTTCCGGGTAACTCCACGGCCCTGAGCATTCTCATCCGCAATCTGGTGGATAACGCCATTCGTTATTGCAAACGGGAAGGCAAAGTGCTGGTAGGCGTGTTTGTGCGCGAAAGCGAGGTGATGTTGCAGGTGGCAGATAATGGACCCGGCATCCCAGGTGAATTGCAGGAACGGGTGTTTGAACGCTTTTTCCGGGTATTGGGCAATAAAAGCACCGGCAGTGGTTTGGGTTTGGCCATTGTTCAGCAGATCTGTGATTTGCACGGCGCGAGGGTGGCGCTGGATTCGCCGGAGGAAGGAACGGGATTGATAGTCCGCGTTTACTTTCGGATTGAGCGCTGAACCCGTTTTCCAAAAAATTGTGTATACTGTTAAGTAGATGGAGTAAACAATCGGGGTAAATCATGGGCGATTTCAAATCAAAACTACCTGACTTTAGCGAGCTGACCAGCATGACCAGCAAGCTGTTTAAGGATGTGAAAAACAGCGTGAGCGAAATTATTGCTGACTACAAGAAAAAACGAGCCGAAGAGGAGGCAAAAGCAAAAGCAGAAGCAGAAGCAGCCGATCCGGGTGAAGTTGTGTCGTCAAAGCCAATTGTGGTCGAGAAGAAAAAAGAAGATATTGTGGAACTGAAAAAGCCGCCTGCGGAAAAGAAAGTAAAAAAAGAAACGAAAGAAAAGAAATAAACGCTGTGATTGCCCTGGTGACCAGGGCCACTGCCATTAAATTAACGTTGGAGCCAGGCAGAAACCCGTAGGTTGGGCCCTGGCCCAACATGGTTTTACCCCGAAAGATCGTTGTTGGGCCAGGGCCCAACCTACGCGATTTTACCACGATTTTCCGTACACCAAGGCTCATCACTCTCGCTCTGGTCTGACCAGACCATGCTTACGCATTTTTTCTACCAGCGTTGTTCTGCGCATATTCAAAGCGGCAGCCGCATGTGCAACAATCCAGTCGGCCTCATCCAGCGCCTGATTGATCAAGGCCAACTCCGTCTTGACCAAATGCTCCTTTAAATCAATCACATCATTCGCCATCGGCTGTTCTTGCCGAATCATATACATCAAGGTTTCCCGCTCATTCCCCACTATCCCGTGCTGGCTTCCCCGGTTATTTTTGCGAAAACGCAAGGGTAAGTCGTCTACATCAACCACCCCATTGGGAAACAAAATCGTCAAACGTTCAACCAGGTTAGCCAGCTCCCGGACATTGCCTGGCCAGTGATAATGCGACAAGACATCCAGTGCCGCCGGCAACAAACGAACCCCGGGTTTGTTTTCTCCTTCGATGCGCGTGACCAGCTCGTTAAAGAGCATATGCAAATCTTCCTTCCTGGCCCGTAAAGGTGGAATTTCGATTGGGAACACATTCAGGCGATAAAACAAATCCTCACGAAAGCGACCATCAATAATAGCCTGTTCCAGATTGCGATGCGTTGCTGCAATCACCCGTACATCCACCGCAATACTTTTGTTACTGCCTACGCGCTCAAAACAACGCTCTTGCAATACACGCAACAGTTTAACCTGCATGGGTAATGGCATGTCGCCAATTTCGTCAAGAAACAAGGTGCCGCCATTCGCCAACTCAAAACGTCCTTGCCTGGAGGTAATAGCGCCTGTAAACGCTCCCTTTTCATGACCAAACAACTCACTTTCCAGTAGTTCGGCTGGTATCGCCCCGCAATTGATGGGAATAAACGATTTAAACGTACGTGAAGACAACGCATGAATATTACGGGCAATCACCTCTTTTCCCGTTCCTGATTCACCCAGAATCAATACACTGGCCTCGGTATTAGACACTTGCGATATCAGCTTTCTTACCTGACGAATGGCATCGCTGTCGCCTACCAGGCTACGAAACAAGGGCGTTTTTGTTTGATTGATTACCCACCCTGGCTCTTTGTTTGCCGCGAGCTGGCATTTGTATAAGGCCTCCAGCATTTGGGCGTAACTGAAGGGAAAATCCAGATAAGCGTATACATTTTCTATAGCAGACAGCATCGGATGGGTGGGCGGCCCTATCAGAATGACGGGCACGTTCGGGGCGAGAGCCGACAGCTCGTGCAACAGGTCTGTTGTTTCATTAAGTGATGGATTGGCTCCGACGATTACGATTTGTGCGTCAGATAAAGCCCGTGCCTGAGGATTATCATAATCAGACCAGGACCATGCCTTACCAATAAAATCAATAATGGTGCAAAGCTTGTCCCTACGCGTCTTATCGTCATCAATGATGTAGACAACCTCATTGGTGTTCACTCGTTTTCCTTAAATTCAGACAGCACGATATTTGAGTATTGGTTGACAACACCTCTCATGTCAAATAAATAAGCAGATCTCTTGTGACCTGACTATCGGAAACAATCAATTTTCTCAAACGCATTACAGGTCGGGCCAAAACAGAGCTTTTGATTGCCGATGGCTTTGGTTGCCGATATATGTTTCTGGATGCTGTAGCGCTTGACGGTTTTGTATCCCATACGCCGGCAGAATGAATAGGCAGGTTTTCTACCACAACCGGTTTTGCCATCGTAGCACCAGTCGACACGGTAATTATCAAAGCGGGGGAAAACGAAACGGCGCAGGCGGTAATGATAGGCGCGCGGGGGTTTGCTGGAAATTTTGTCGCGGCAGCGGATGGTTTTAAAACCATTGCAACGCCAACCGGTACAACGGGCGTTGACATCGAGATAGTTTGTAAGGCCGACGTTATTGGCGATGATTTGCCGATCGGAGCGGGCGTATCCCATCATATTGCAATAGCGATTGGCAACGGCTAATCCGCATTTTTGGCCGTCCAGGGTACAATAGGCCAGACGTTGTCCATGATAATTGGGTTGCCAAAAACTTCGGTGGAAGACCTGTTTGTTATTTGCAGCAAACACCGTGGTAACAAAAAACCCAAGAAGAACAAACACAACACCCTTTCGCCAATTATTACTCATAAACACCATCCGTTAGCAGCATTGGTATATGTTAGCTTATGATTGTTAACAAAAAAAGGGGGGGATGGAAAACTGTGCCAGCATCAGGAGACCCTTCGCTGCGCTCTGGGCGACATACCTGGACATCGGTGTGGTACGGAGATCCAACGTGTCGCCCAGAGCGCAGCGAAGGGTCTCCCGCACCCGGCACGCTCTCTCTCAATACGCAACCCGGACATTCCCCTCGCCCAACACATCCCCCAGGCGGGTGATCAGCTCATCCCCAGGCGTCACCGACCACTGCCGCTCCAAATTCAAAATCGCCATTGCATCCTGATTTTGATATTGAATCTGCACCACAAAACGCCCGGCATGAGCCGTCAACAAAGCCTTCACAGTTGGAATTAACGCCTCCTGACCCGGTTTCAATGACAACATCAAGCTTTTGGCGAAACGTGTGCGCGCCTCTTCTACCGTACACAATTGATTGGCCGTTATTTTCACACCGCCATTAAAATCATCATGCGCCACCTCGCCTTCCACAACCAGCATCATACCGGTCTGTACCACAAAGGTCAGGGCATCGTAAATCTCGGAAAACACCACCACGTCAATCTTGCCGCTGGCATCCTCCAGCGACATAATCGTCAATTTTTTACCGCGTTTGGTGATGATACGGCGCAAACCCATGACCAGGCCGACTATCCAGGCTTTTTTGCTCATGGCCGGATTCAAACGAGCCAGCAAAGTCGTGTATTGTTTCAACTCATCGCTATACTGGGAGCTGGGATGCCCGGTCAGATACAAGCCCAGGGTTTCTTTTTCGGCATCCAGACGCTCCAGTTGCGACCAGGGCTTGCAGCTTGAATACTCTTCGCTGCCGTCCGCCTCATCAAACAGGGAAAACATATCTGCCTGGCCGCTATGATGGTTTTTCTGCGTCTTGTCCGCCAGCTTCAAAGCTTTATCCAATGACAACATCAACACCGAACGCTCAACCTCAAAACAATCCATCGCGCCGCTTTTGATCAAAGCCTCCAGCACCCGGCGATTCATTTTGCGCAAATCCAGACGGCGGCACAGCTCAAACAAATCGCGGAATTCGCCGTGATTTTTACGCTCCTCAATCAAACTGCCTATCGCCGACTCCCCTACCCCTTTGATGGCGCCCAGCCCATAAAAAATGGTGCGATCATCGGTGACCGTAAAAGCAAAGTTGGAATAATTTATCGATGGCGGCAACACGTTCAGTTTCATTGCCCGGCTTTCATTGATGAAGGTCACCACTTTATCGGTGTTATCCATATCCGATGACATCACCGCCGCCATAAAAGCAGCCGGATAATGCGCTTTCAACCAGGCGGTTTGATAAGCAACCAGGGCGTATGCGGCCGAGTGGGATTTGTTGAAACCGTAACCGGCGAATTTTTCCATCAAGTCGAAAATATGGGTCGCGGTTTCTGGCTCAACCCCTCTGGCTGTCGCGCCCTCGGTGAAAATGGTGCGTTGCTCGGCCATTTCTTCCGGTTTTTTCTTACCCATGGCGCGCCGCAACATATCCGCAGCGCCGAGGGTGTAATTAGCCAGCACCTGGGCAATCTGCATCACCTGTTCCTGATACAGAATAACCCCGTAAGTCGGGCTCAGAATCTGCTCCAGATCGGGATGCGGATATTCCACTTTTGCCCGGCCATGTTTTCGGTCGATAAAATCGTCCACCATCCCCGATTGCAACGGGCCAGGGCGAAACAGCGCCACGAGTGCGATGATTTCTTCGAAGCAGTCGGGTTGCAGACGATTGATCAATTCTTTCATCCCGCGTGACTCGAGCTGGAACACGGCGGTGGTCTGGCAGGCTTTCAACAAATCAAAACTGGCTTTGTCATCGGTGGGGATCATGGCGATATCAACAGCAGGCTCGCCAGCCGCGATTTTCCGCTCGTTGATGGCACGCAAGGCCCAATCTATGATGGTCAGGGTACGCAGGCCGAGAAAGTCGAATTTGACGAGGCCGGCGGCCTCCACATCGTCTTTGTCGAATTGACTGACAATCTGGGTTGAACCCTGCTCGCAATAAATAGCGGTAAAATCGGTCAATTGTGACGGCGCAATCACCACGCCGCCCGCGTGCTTTCCGGCGTTACGTGTGATGCCTTCCAGCGACAGGGCGAGATCGATAAGCTCTTTGACTTCGTCTTCGGATTGATAACGGCTGCGCAGCTCTTCTTCATCTTCCAGCGCTTTTTTCAGGGTGATGCCCAGCTCGAATGGAATCAGACGCGCCAGCTTGTCAACGAAGCCGTAAGCGTGACCCAATACGCGTCCCACGTCGCGAACCACGGCTTTGGCTGCCATGGTGCCGAAGGTGATGATCTGCGACACGCTTTGGCGGCCATATTTTTCCGCCACGTATTCAATCACGCGATCGCGGCCTTCCATGCAAAAGTCGATATCAAAGTCCGGCATGGATACCCGTTCCGGGTTCAGGAAGCGTTCGAACAGCAGTTCATATAACAAGGGATCAAGATCCGTAATTTTCAAGGCATAGGCAACCAGCGATCCGGCACCCGACCCCCGACCTGGGCCAACCGGTACGCCGTTGCTTTTCGCCCATTGGATAAAATCTGCCACAATCAAAAAATAGCCGGGGAAGCCCATGTTGTTGATCACATCCAGCTCTACTTGCAGACGTTTGTCGTAGGGGATGCGTAATTCCTCCAGTTCTTCTGGTGTTTTGTCACGAAAGATAATGGCCAGGCGTTCATCCAGGCCTTGTTTGGACAAACGGGATAACCAGCTTTTCTCATCGGATTGATCGGGGATGGGAAAGTTGGGTAGATAATTGTTGCCGAGATTTAACTTGACCGTACAACGCTGGCTGATATGCACGCTGTTTTCCAGGGCCTGGGGCAAATCGGCAAACAGGGCGACCATTTCATCTGCGGAGCGGAAATATTGTTCGGCGCTGTATTCCTTTACCCTGCGGGGGTCGGCCAAGGTGTAGCCCTGATTGATACACACACGCGCTTCATGGGCATCAAAATCTTTTTTATCGAGAAAGCGGACATCGTTGGTTGCCACGATGGGCAGATTCAAGGCATCGGCGAGGCGTATCAATTGTTCATTGTACAGGCCTTCGTCCGGGCGGCCGGTTCGTTGAATTTCCAGATAAAAACGACCTGGAAACCAGGTGGAAAATTGATGAGCCAAGGTGTTGGCACTGTCCTGATCTCCTGCTAACAGGGCTTTGCCGATAGCGCCGTTGCGGCCTCCGGACAAGGCAATCAGGCCATCGGCGTACTCGGGGATCCACTCATATTGAACGCGCGGCTCGCCTTGCTCCTGGCCTTCCTGGTAGGCTTTTGAAATCAGACAAGTCAGGTTGCGGTATCCGGTATCGTTTTGGCAGAGCAGCACGAGAGAGCTGACTTGCTCGGGTTTGGCCGGGTTATGACAGGGCAAATCGCCGCCCAGAATGGGTTTGATGCCGGCGTCAACCGCCGCTTTGAACACTTTGACGGTGGCAAACAGGTTGCAAAAATCCGTGATCGCAACGGCATTCATACCGCGATCAGCAACGGCTTTCATCAACGGTTTGATGCGAACCAGGCCATCAACGATTGAAAACTCGGAATGCAGGCGCAAATGAACAAAACGGGCGGTCATGGACAGGTTACTCGTATATAAAGGAATGGCAGAACTGTACCGGAGACAGGGCATTAGAGCAAGAGATTGAAGTTGCGGCGCGGAGCCCTCTTATTGAACAATATACCTACCTCATGATATAATTATGATCACAAAGACGAAAAAAGGTATTAAAATGTCCAAATACGCTTCCCTGCTTCTCTGTCTGCCCAGCCTGGCACTCGCTGCCAACATGACCAACGATATCAATGGCGTCGGCCCCGGCGGCTCGGTTAAACCTTATATTTGTATTCAAAATGGCGGCGGAACCGTTACCCTGCCTTTGGCGCCCGGAAAGTCCGGCGATGCCAACAAAGCGTCGGGAAATGAATACTACGCGGGTGCGACTTTACGCTTCGGTGGTTGTAAAGACAGCGACAGTTATTTGGGCTATACCGGTTTCAGCATCAGTGCAGCCGGTAATAACTCGGTAGGTAAATACACGCCGCCGGACGGCATTCACGTAACCTGGAATAAGCCGGCCATCACCAGCCAGGGTGTTGTTCAAGGCAGCATTGATTACAGCCCCATTGCCTCTAACCCAAATATCAAAGCGCCCGGTCCGGTTTCGGACTGGTTATTCGCCGGGATCAATTTGTCGGGTCTTGAGTTTGGCAAGGTTATTGATCCGGTTGTGATTCCCAATTTGTCTGAGGCTGACAGCAGCTATCCCATTTCCGATTTGGCAGACACGCAGGCCTTTATCAACGCGGGGATGAACACGGTGCGCGTTCCGGTTAGCTGGGGGTATTTGCAGCTGGATGGGCCTGGAAAAGGGGCGATTAACGAATCGTATTACAATAATTATCTGCGCCCGTTGCTGCAAAGCCTGACCCAGGCCAAAGTTTATACCATGATTGATTTGCACGCGTACATGCGCTATTCCAAATTTGGCGAGCAATATTCCGGTTGCGGCGCGGATGGCCCCTGCCCTGACGGCACGCTGATTGTTGATGAAAAGGCCTATCAATCCGTTTGGGGACAGTTGCTGGCTTTGATTCAGAAGGACAAAAGCATTGATCAGACTTATTTGATGCTGGATTTGGTGAACGAACCGGTGGGCGTTCCCAACGACAAGGTTTTCACTATTCAAACGTCTTTGATTAATTTTTTACGTAAACAGGGATTTGCTGGTTATATTCTGGTGGAAGGTAATTCATGGACGGGTTTGCATTCGTGGACGAGTGCACAGTGGACAGGCAGCGATGGCCAGACTTATACCAACGCGACTTTGTTTACCCGCGAGAATTTCGCCAAAGCCGGCGTAACGGATTTGTCGAAGGTACTCATCAATGTGCATCAGTATCTGGACAGCGATTATAGTGGCACGCATCAATCCTGTTTACCGGATCTCACGACAACAGGCGACAACGGCTTTAATCTCGACGCGTTTACCGATTATTTGCAGGATAACAAATTGCAAGCAATGGTGACGGAATTTGGCACAGGCCAGGATGCGGCCAGTTGCGCGGCTCCGCTGCGTGAGTTTTTGCAATATATGCAGGACAACAGCAGCAAGGGCAAGGATTATGGCTTCGCTGGCTGGACGATTTGGTCTACCGGGCACGGCTGGGGTGGATATAATTTGCGGGTGAAACCGGACTCGTATCAGATGGATGTGATGAAAGAGTTTTTGCGTTAAGGGATGCTGTGATTGAGGGATACCCTGAAAGAAGGACTGCCGTTACGTGCCCGCGCCCGTGAGCGTGCCCTTGCCCGATCAATCCTCTTTCTGATCGGGCAAGGGCACGCTCACGGGCGCGGGCACGTAACCCCGGATCTTACTTGTCCAATAGCTTGAATCAAGGACTATACCCCTCCCCCAAATCCTCATCATCCAAATTGTTCCTGCTCCCAACAGGGCTGCTTGAGAAGATCCCGGCTCCGAATTGGGTCAGGAGGCTGGCCATAGACATACTCTGCCGATTTTCCCCGGCTGGCTGGGGTGCAAGCTTGCTGCGAATCATATCGGCCAGTTCATGCAGCTCTGTGCAATACCCCTCATAGGGAACCAGGCAATAACGTGCAGCGATGAATTCTCTTGCTTTAAAAGGTGGATTGTCCAGATCTTCGCGAGTGGTGGGATGAGTATTCCTGTTTGTACGATGACTCGCCAAAGACGTTGCATCAACCACAGCCGTCGAAGCCAACACGGTTTGCCATTGATCATCCGCTTTCTGAACTTGCTTGAACAACAAGCACGGCTGTTTCAAACCCAATCCAAAAAAAATCATCGTCTACGTTGTTTGGCAGATAACCTTCCTTATCTTTCTCCTCCTGCATAGCGATGTCCAAATCCTCCAGGGTCTTTTTTAATGCCGTGTATCTTTCTACCAGTTTTTTAACATCCCGATCAACCAGCTGACCCGCTAAAATTGTTTCATCTTCTGTCAAAGCACAGAAACCTTGACGCGGCTCCGGATTGGCCAATGCCTGGAACTCGACAGCCGTTCGCGGCACATCAGGCAACGATGTAAAGTCCTCTTGCAACCAAACAGCATTGTTAGCAGCTCCAATATTATTTGAATCGGCTACCGCTTGATCTGCCAGGCTCAACATAATATTAAACTTGTTGATTTTGAACAGGACATTATATAAAACGCGCGTCAGTCCCTTGTTCCAACCGGTAACAACACCATGATAAGCAGTACGCAGTATATCAATAGAAGCAACACTAACGGCAATCAGCGCAACCAGGGCGACAGAGCCAGCCACAGAAAGTGGGGAGAATAGTAAAACAAATATTCTGCCGGAAAACGAATGATCACCACCAAAGATCCTCGACAGTATTCCGTACAAAAGTCCAGCGAGTATAAACACAGCAAAACCCGCATTAACCAGCAACGATTTCAACGGATACAATAGCAAGCCCGCAAAAACACCAAAGAAGCGATTCAGAAATCTGAGAAACCCCACGTATATTACCCCACACGACTCAGGACAGCGCAAATCATACCACAAAATGACTCATGAAAAAACAGTATGACCCACTTCAAATCAATTATGATGCGGATCAAACGCATCCCTGACCGTGTCCGCGAACAGATTACTCGCCAATACCAGCACAAACATAAAGACGAACGCCGCGGCGATTGGCCACCAGACCAGCGGTTCTCTGGCCAATTCGAGGCGGGCGCCGTTGATCATGTTGCCCCAGCTGATGGTCATCGGCGATACGCCGACGCCCACGTAGGACAAGACCGCTTCGGCGAGTACCAGGAAGCTGAAATCCAGTACCAGGGTGATCAGCACGATCGACATCACGTTGGGTAACAAATGCCGGCGGATAATATACCAGGCACTGCAAGCCTGAGCGCGCGCTGCCAGTACGAAATCGATTTCCCGTAATTTCAGGGTTTCGGCGCGTAGCAAACGGCATAAACTGGTCCAGCTCGTAACCCCCAAAATCAGGCACAGCGCCAACAATCGGGCGTCAGCGCTTTTATCGAGAGTGGAAAACTGTTCGGGATGATTGGCGATAAAGGTCTGCATCGACAAAACCGATGCCGTAATCAATAACACGCCGGGAATGGAGCTCAAGGTGGTATACAGATATTGAATCATATCATCCACCACCCCGCCGAAATACCCTGCGGCTATACCCAAAATCAGGGCCAGCGGCAGCATAAACAAGGTAGTCAGCGTGCCGATGATCAAACCGGTGCGGATGCTTTTAACCGTATAATAAAAAATATCCTGACCGATTTTTCCCGTACCAAACAAGTGAAAATAACGCGACAGCCACCAACTGCTGATGATAAACAACAAACAAGTGAAAAAGGTCAAACTACCCAGCGCCAGGTTTTTGGACATCCGCCAGGTTCCCCGCCTGCGAGCCATGACCGCCCCAAATGCCGCCAGACACAGAACGCTGATGAGCAGGGAATCCCGCAAAATCCCCATGACCAGTTTATCCCGATCCTCAGTGGTTTTGATCCAGGCGGGCGGATAGTTCAAGCGCGGATAAATCTGCTGAACCTGACCATCTTTCAGCACGGTTTCCTTGCCGAACAAGGTTAAAGCCATCGGCGCTGAGTAGGTTTTTTCGTAAAATTTATCCAGAGGAGCAAGCAATTTGTCCAGCACCGACATGCGATTGCCGCTCAAATCACCATCAGCGGCAACCGGTTTGAGATGCAGGCAATCCAGGGTGGCAATCAACAGGAAAAAAAACAACACGATGCCGGAACACACAGCCAGCGGTTTTCGAAACAGGAATTTTAAACGGTTTCGGCTCGTTTCCTTGCGCAGCGCGTTGACCAGCACCAGCATCGCAACGAACAGCATGAGCAGAAAACATTGATCAGTCCATAATAAATCCATCTTATTTTAATCTCACTCGCGGATCAGCCCAGGTATAGGATACGTCCGTCAATATCAAGCCAACGATATACAAAATAGACCCCAAAAACACCATGGCGCGTACAATGGCAAAATCCTGTTGATGAATGGCGTCAATGATATAACTGCCCAAGCCTGGCACGCCAAAAAAGGATTCCAGCACCAGGCTGCCCATAAACAAAGACGGAATGATCACGACAACGCCGGTTAAAATGGGCAAGAGCGTATTTTTCAACACATGGCCGAACATCACCCGGCTGTCTGATAATCCTTTGGCACGCGCTGTTTTTACATAGTCGCGATTCATTTCATCCAGAAACAGCGTGCGATACCAGCGCGCGCCCGCTCCCAATCCCCCCACCACTTCAATAAAAATGGGGAGGGCAATGAATTTGATGCTGTCTAAACCGCCGTCATAGCCGGAAATGGGCACCAGACGCAGGATTTTGGCGAAGAAATATTGGCCGCCAATAATATAAAACAGGCTGGAAATCGACATCAAAATAATACACAGCACCACCCCGCTCAAATCCACCCAGGTTGAACGAAAGAAAGCCAGACACATAGCGAAGACGATATACGCCAGCATACTTAAAAACAAAGCCGGCACCGCAATCGACAAACTCGGCCACATGCGCCGCGACACATCAAAACTGATGTCGCGCCCACCGTCTGACTGGCCGAAGTCAAAGGCAAACAATTTCAGGGATTTCTGAAAAAACAGGGTTTGACTGACCGCGTCCGTTCCGGTTTTTGCCGCATTGTAAAACAGCGGCAAATCATATCCGTGTTGCTTTTTCCACTGCACAACCGCCTCAGGCTTGATGTTTTTTTGCCCCAGTTGCATACGCGCCATATCATCGGGTGTGTTGATCATGAAAAACAGCGCGAAGGTAATCAGGTTAATCCCGAATAAAATAGGAATGGCGTAAAGGATTCGTCTCAGAATATAGGTCATCATAAGTTGATTCTCGCGGCTTTGCGTTGTTGCTTGCGTCGATAAATCCAGAACAGCGGCGTCACGCACAGGGCTATCAGCAGTAATAACAAAACCAGCGGCCATAAGACTGGCTGATTCCAGGCCTCACGCAGGCGCTCACGTTTTTCAAGATCAATGGCCAGGTATTTCAATTGACTCATGCTGATGGTGTTGGGTTTGCTGGCTGACAACCATTGCTGCGACAAGAGCAGGCTTTGGGTATTGACGCCCCAAACCAGAGGCGCGTCATGGCGAATGATTTCAACCATCTGGTCAATCAGAGCCTGGCGCTGTTCGCCATCCGGGGCGTTGCGCATGTGCTCGAACAATTTGTCGTAAGCCGGGTTGTGATAATTGGATGCGTTTTCGCCGCCATGGGCTACTTTTCCATTCAGGCTATACAACATGAAGAGAAAGTTTTCCGGATCGGGATAATCAGCGTTCCAGCCCCAACTGAATATCTGGGCGTTACCGCTGCGCATTTTGTCTTGAAAACGATTGTACTCCGTTCCACGTATATCCAAATCGATACCAATACTGGCGAATTGTTTGCGCATCCAGTCCAGTTGTGATTTGTCATCCGGGCTGCCGCCGAGCGGTACATCGTAATGCAAAATCAGGGCTTTGCCAGTGGCAGGATCACGCCCATCGGGGTAACCGGCCTCAGCCAGCAAGCGTTTGGCGTCCGCCAGACTGCGCCGCGCCGGCTTTTGACCATCCCATTGAAACACATAAGGATTGATGCCCGCCTCGCCCTCTTTATAACCGATGATGCCCGGGGGAATGGGGCCTTGCGCGGCTTTTCCGCGGCCATTGTAAAAAATGCTGATGTTTTCGTCATAATTGACGGCGATGGAAATGGCCAGACGCAGCTTGCGGGCGCGCTCGCTGTTACCGCCTACAATCGAATCCAGCATATTAAAACCCATGTAATAAATACTGGGGTCGATGGTCTGGACCAAGCGCATGCCCTTCTCCAGCATGGCCTTGCTAAGCTGCGGTTTGCCGGATGCGCTGAGTTGAATGGCCTGATCGAAGCTGTCGGTGGCAATGCCGGATGCATCGTAATACCCTTGCAAAAATTTGTTCCAGCGCGGAATAGATTCTTTTTCCAGCACGTAAATGGCTTGCTGAATCAGGGGCAGGCGTTGACCGGCGTGTTGGGTATATCCTCTTTTTTGGTCTTCCTCCGTCCCACCTGTGGGGAAATATTCTTCACGGAAATTGGGATTTTTATCCAGCACCATGCGGCTGTTGGGATTGTTTTCGCTGAGCATAAAAGGCCCGCTGCCAATCGGGTACCAGTCGAAGCTCAGGTTTTTATCGTCCATGCCGGCCTGGCTGTAGAACTTGTCAGCCTCCCAGGGGATGGGAGAAAAAAACGGCATGGCCAGCCAGTATTGAAACTGTCTATATTGGCCGATCAGGGTAATTTCAAAGGTATAGTCATCTATTTTGCGTAAACCAGCCATGGGCCAGGCGCGTAAATCCAGATACTGACCTTCTTTTACCGGTGGCAAATTTTTGCCAAAATCGGTAAATCCGGCGATGTGATCGCTCATCAAGCCGTAGATGGGTGAATTGACCGCGGGGCTGGCGAGGCGTTTTATTTCATAGAGATAATCGTCTGCCAGCACTTCGCGGGTGCCGGTTTGCGGAAAATCAGATAATTGCGAAATGTCGTTTTCATCGAGCCAGTCTTCGGCTAAGTCCAGATAGCGGTACTGATGTTGCTCGTCTTTGGCAAGAGCGGGATGCGGCTGATAAAAAATACCGGGCTGGATGCGGATGGTGTATACCGTCCAGGCAATGTCGGGGTTATCTGCGTTGATCACGGCGCCTTGTTTGTCCAGAAAGCGAACCTCGGGCATGGACGCTGCGGTCAAGGGTACGACCTGATAAGGACGGAGGAAATAATCATAGCTGAGTATGGGTTCGTAGATCTGGGCAATAAACTGGTATTCATTGCTGGAATAGGAACGGGCCGGATCCAGGGTTTTTGGTTGTTCGGCAAAGGATGAATAATAGATGGGTTTGTCAGATTCGCTGTCTGGATAGGGATTGTTCAATACCAGTGCGTGGGCCGGCCAGGCCAGGCACGCGACCAGCAGGCAGAGCATGAAACGGCAGCTAAACATGAAAGCTGGTCACAAGGCTCGTGACGATAAGAACCCAGCCGTCCACCAATACGAAGAACAATATCTTGAAGGGTAGAGAAATCACCATGGGCGACAGCATCATCATCCCCATGGACATCAGTACGCTGGCGGTGACCAAATCAATAATCAGAAACGGCAGAAAAATCAGAAAACCAATTTGAAATGCCGTTTTCAATTCGCTGGTGATGTACGCCGGCATCAGGACGAACAAGGGGTAATCGTTGTTGACGACGGTTTTATGAGCAAGGCCGACAAACAAATTCAAATCCGCTGTGCGGGTGTGTTTGAACATGAATTGCTTCATGAAATCACTGGAGTTTTCCAGGGCCTGGGTTTCGCTGATATTGCCCAGCATGTAAGGCTGAATGCTGGCTTCGTTTATTTTTTCAAGCGTGGGCATCATGATGTAGATGGTCATGATCAAGGCCAGACCAAGCAAAATCTGATTGCTGGGCACGTTGGGCACGCCAAGCGCCTGGCGCAGAATGGCGAAGACGATGATGATGCGGGTAAAAGCCGAGGTGGTGATCAGCAAAGCGGGCAAAACCGACAACAAGGCCATCACGGCGAGGATTTTGATGCTCAGGCTGTAGGTTACATTGGCGCCGCTGCCGGAGGAAATCAGCATGGGAATGGTGGGCGTTGCGGTATTGCTGCTGGCGCAGGCATCGGCCAGACAAAGAAGACTGAGAAGGATAAGGGCAAAAAGTTGTTTTACGTTCATAAAAGCACGCCGTCAAACCGGGGTTGAAGGATCATTGCATACGTGCAATGTGGTTATTTGTTGAGCGGTCACGCCGACCAAAATGGTTTCTTGTTTTACTTTTAGCAAGAGCAGTCTCTCTTTGGAGCCCAGTGAGAGTTGGTTGATAATTTTGATATCCGGGTTGTCGTTGAGGCGCAGCACCATGGATTTTTTGAATAACCAAAGGGTCAGGATGATGAGCGGAATAACGCAAACAAGGGCAATGAGGGTGCTAAGGCTTTGGTGCATAGGACATCCGTTTTCAAGGTTAATGTGCCACAGTCAGGAGACTCTCAGAGCGAAGCGAAGGATCTCCTGCAATCGGCACTGGGCTGCAATCTCACATAATCTTCACACAATACTTGCCGCTGGCGGATATAATCACGCCCTTCGCAATCAACTTCTCATTAGCGAAAATATGCAGCGGCTCGTCCGCGCCCTGGGCCAGTTCAATCACGGATCCTTTCTTCAAATTCAACAGCTCGCTGATCTTCATTTTGGCGCGTCCAATTTCAACGGTAATATCCATCACCACATCGTTTAAAATATCAATGTGCTGATCCGTGAAAACACGCTCCTGTTTGTCCTGGTTATCCTGGTTTTCCTGTGGCTCCAACCCGTCCGTCAATGGATTATCATATCCAAAAATTTCGTCATCACTCATCTCATGCTCCATGAAGATTATAATTTATCTGTAATTTTTACTGCTCTTCGTAGATTAGACTGACCAGCAGATGCCTTATACAATGGTTTATTGTTCAATGTAACCAATACCGAGACAGGATCACCAATCGGTATAATATCCCCCGATTTCAAATTAACCACATCTCGCAGTTTTAACGCAATGCCGGGTAACGATACCGAGACCGAGACAGTGGAATCAATCAATTCGTTACGGGCTTTTTCATCAAAAATTGAGTTTTGCAATGCCAGTTCGTTGCCTGCACCAGCCGGTTCATTGCTGTCATTGACGATATCACCATCTGAATCCGAAAAAATTCTTTCTGGAAGCAATACATTAAAATTGCATACAACCGAATCAAACCAGGCACACAGAGAAATGCTGTAACATTTGTCGTATTTTTCCTGTTTGAAAACAGCGCTCAAATGACTGACAGGGTCCGATATACTGACTTTGGTTTTCAAGTATTCCGTCATCGACTCTTGCAATACACCTAAAAACAGTTCAGACACTTTTTTGGCGATTTTAATACCTGATTTGCCCAGGCCACGCATAATCGGTTCGTTATTACTGACCACTCCACCGTAGAGCAAATTAATCACCGAATGCAAAAATATAAAATCAAAGGTGATCAGTCCGTATTTTTCATAGGGTGAAATGCGATAATTCAACATCAGCAAACGGCTGTGATCATGTTCAATTTCGTCAAACAAACAGGTGCGGATAGAATTCAGCTTGATGAACACCTTTTTTCGGAGAAAAGATGACAGTCGGGCTTGTCCTTCCGATGTTAAAATAGACACCACACTTTCAATCGCATCGTTGTCAAAACAGAACGAATCGCTTGCCTGCGCGTCTGTAACCAGCGCATCGGACTCCGAGCCGGTTTCGCCGCTTTCAAGCACGGCTTCCTCATCTGGAGGTAAATTTTCATCATCCATAACGAGCAATCCTCCTATTGATTCGTTATTCGCTTCGCCGCGTCATCGGTCAAAATAATGACCTCAACGCGTCGATTTACGGGGTTATCGCCATTTTTAATGTCTTGCAAACTCACATCTGCAGCACCTTCGACGCGGATAATTTTGGCGGGATCCATGCCGCCGGCAATCAGCAGTCGACGCACAGCGTTTGCTCTGTCGGTCGACAACTCCCAATTGGTGTAACTCGCTTTTTCATAATATTGCCAGGCATCAGTATGGCCAGTGATGACAATTTTTTTGGGTAAGTGATTAAACTCTCCGCTCAACCAAAAAATAATGTGTTTGGCGTAATTATGAAAATTGGCTTTGCCCAGTGAAAACATGGGATTTTTCTTTGAGTCATGCAAAGATATTTTGATGCCGTCATCAACAATCTGGAAGCTCAGGTTGTCTTTGAATTGACCAAGCGAAGAATTATTTTTCAAGGCTATTTCCAGTTTTTTCTTGATGGCCTGCATTTCTTTCAGCTCTTTTTTATTCATCTTTTGTTGATCAACAGATTTTGAAGAGGCGTCTTCTTTCTTTTTATCAACGTCCTTGCTGCTTTCCGCTGCCGCTTCGACGGCTGCGTTTTGCAGTTTTTTGGCCGAGACTTTAACCTTGGCATCGGCGCTCTGCGCCTTGCCTTTGTCCTGCTCTTTTATCTTTTCCTTCGGTGGAATTTTATAGTGTTCAGCGTTTTTACTGCCCACAAAAATATCTGACAGAGGTTTTTGAAAGTACGCAGAAACCCCCTGCAATTGATATTTATTCAACAGGGACAACAACCATAGCAACATAAAAAAAGCCATCATCGCCGTTACGAAATCGGCATAGGCAATTTTCCAGGAACCACCATGATGCTCTTTTTTCCCTTTTTTAATTTTTTTGATAATGATGATGGGAGAATTTTCACTGCTCATCCAGGCACCTTGCTTTGCTTGATATCTTTGATAATTTCTTCCAGCTCTTTACCATGCGGTCTTTCATTGGAATAAATAAT